>ERZ1292633.2426-Hain-H41-02um-R1-2426-length-19099-cov-6_pt1 | contig 19099 bp, 13 predicted proteins | sample MGYA00564406_ERZ1292633 | MGnify/ENA primary metagenome ERZ1292633 (study PRJEB36523, sample SAMEA6512639) | groundwater metagenome | collected 2019-01-08 | study: AquaDiva: Metagenomics assemblies of 32 groundwater samples
AATAGCTCTCGTCGAGAACGTTCGTAATTTGGGAGCCTCTGCGGAAGTCAGGAAGATGACGCGACGGCATTATACCAATATTGCCTAGGCGCGTTTTGGCGGCCGATCGAGTTTAAAACGGGAGCTTGGGAAACAATCGCGCCAGGTCGTCGCGAACCGAATCCGCAAACATCTTCTTTTTGACCGTCAGACCCGCGTATTGAACCGGCAACGACGCCTTCTCCAGCGCCGACTGATCATCGAAGTAGGCGCCGATTTCCCATGTTCCGTCGAAATTGGCGGAGTCGAGCGGGTATGCCAAAACCGTCCTCACCGACGGGTTGAGCTGCTGCACCTCGGTCAAGAAGGTATTGCTGAGCGCCAGGTAGCGATCCCTGACCTTGCTGTTATGCTCGACTTTTCGGAGTTGGGCTTCCATCTTGAGGGCCTTGAAAAGATCGTCGTTGAGGAGCAGGGAGATGACGGCGAAGGCGGCGATTCCGATCAGGCTGCCGTTGATGAGAGACCAGAGGCCCAAGCCGAGGTTGGCTATGAGCAAGGCCGGTTTTATCCATTTCGAGGCGTCTCGAACCTGGCCGCCCGCGTCGGTTTTGTCGGCGTCTTTATGGGACATCCTCAGGTTGATCTTGCCGCCGATCGCCGAGACAATCGATGCGATACCGGCGGAGAGGAACTGGGAGCCGGAGCCGAGGGCGACGAGAGTCACCAGGGCGGCGGCGAGGGTGCCGACGGAAAACGCGGTGGCCTTGCGTCCCTGATCGAGGAGGCTGTCGCGGCTTTGGGCGAATATCAACGGTATGGCGATCGAGAGCAAACCGATCAGCAAGGACCCGGCGGGAAAGGCGAGCGTCAAGAAAAAGCCTATCACGCCGCCGGCGTAGACGTCGAGGGAATAAGAGAGCTTTCCGCCCGCGTCCTTCTTGTCTTCTTTATCGGCGGGCATGGAAAGAACCCGGTGGATATTTCCCATCGCGTAAGAGGCGAGAGCCGTCAGTCCCGCGAAGACGAAGGGGGCGCCGCCCGCGGGGAACAGCAATAACGACGCGACTCCGGCGCCGATGTCGAAGATGAAGAAAAGGTTGGACATCTCCAGGTGACGCATCACGTCCGACTTCATGCGCAAGGAGAGGACCCCCGCGGCTGCTGTTCCGATCAAAGCGACGAGCGGCATGCTCCATGTGAGCAGCACTCCCGACGCTCCCGCTATGAACATTTCTATCGGATAAGACAGCTTGCCTCCCGCGTCGGTTTTGTCCTTGGCGATCGAGCCGGCATCCGTTTTAGGGGCGCGTATCGCGACGAGCATGCCGGCGGCCAGGGCAATGACGGCGGGAACGATGAAGCCGAAGCCGATGCCGAAGGCTCCGACCACGAGGCCGAGCTTGGCCGCGGCCAGCGTCGCGAGAACGCCGGAGCCGAGAGTGCCGAGGCCGACGATGGCCAGCTGCTTGCCCAGCCACAGCCCCTTCTCAGCCGGCAAAACGAACGCGACCATCCCGGCCGCGCCGAAGACCGCGGCCGAATACAGAGGCAAGATCAAGGCGAAGCCCACGGCGAGAATCTTGGCGAAGGTGCTGATGGCCTGGGAGCGGCTGAGCTCGCCGCCTGTTTTAGCCTTGTCCTTCTTGGCCTGCTCGAGGGCGGCCTTGCGCCTGGCGATCTCCTCTTTCAGCTCCTGGTTCTTCAGCGAGTCCTTGGCCTTCTTGAGGATCTCGTCGGGATTGGAATTGGCCGAGTCCGTGGCACCCTTGGCCCCGGCTTCCTTCTCTCCGACTTTCTTCTCGAACTCGTCGAGCGCGCCTTTGAGCTCCTCAACCTGGAAGCCTCCCTTGAGTTCGGCCAGCTGCTTCTCCATGTCGGCGGCCGCGGACCGGGTGAGTCCCGCCTGGATCTTGGCGAGCGTCTCCTCGCGCTCGGCGAAGAAGCGCGCGCGCTCCTCTTTGATGGAGGCCAGCGTCTTCTCGGAGAGGACGAGCTGCTCCTGGGTCGCCGCGATGGAGGCGTTGAGGATTTTCTGCTGGTTGATCAGGCCGCCGGCCATGACGTCATTGGACGGGTCGGAGTCGCTCAGAAGAGCGGTGATGCCCTTTTCGAGCTCGGCGACCTTGGCCTGCTCGGAGGCGATTTGGAGCTTGATCTTCTCGACGAGCGTGGAGGCGTCCTGCACCTTGCGGTTGTAGACGGGCTTGGCGGCGTTGAGCTGGTCGATGACCCGCTGGGCCACGACCTCGGGGGTTTCCAGCTGCTTGACCTTGATGCGAAGCAAGACCAGCAAAGCGTCCCAGGCGCGCACGAGAAGCCCGCGGAACTCGGCCGATACGAGGGCCAGCACGGCGATAATCGCCGCGCCGACGCCGAGCTCCGTGAGGAGGCCGCCGGTCTGGGTTTTGTCGTCCTTGTCGTCCGCTGCTTTCCGTTGGGAGAGAACTCGATGGGTCTTCGCCATTGCGTGGGAAACGAGGGTCGCGGCGGCGGCCGCGAAGAAAGGGGCTCCCCCGCCGGTGAGGAGCAACATCAGAGCCGTGACGCTCGCGCCGATGGACAAGGCGAAGAATTTCGTGGATTGAGCGAGATGCTGCTCGGCGGTGAGCGTCTCGCGCAGGGACAACACGCCGATGAGCAGGGCCGTGAGCAGCGCGCCCCACGGCGTCGCCCAGGTGAAAAGGGCTCCGACCGTGCCCATGACCCAGACTTCGCGCGGGTAATCTTTCAGCGCGCCGCCGGTTTCCTCCTTGGCCTCTGCGCTCGTGTGTTTATGCAGGGCACGATGGATGAACCCCATGATGTTGGCGGCAAAGGTCGTTGCCAGGGCATAGAAGACGCCGGGCGTTCCCGTGAAATGCAGCGCCAACGTGGCGATGGCCGCGCCCTGGTTAAAAGCAAAGAGTTTGTTGGACACCTCCATGTGATGCCTGGCGTTGAGGTTCATGGTGAAGGAAATGCCGCCTATGACCAGCGTTCCGACCAAAGCGACCAGCGGCATGTTCCAGGGAAGCAGCACCCCCAACGCGCCCGAGATGATGAGGCCGGGCAGCTGAGAATGGACCATGCCGCCCGTTTGGGCCTTGTCCTTCTTGGCCTGCTCGAGGGCGGCCTTGCGCCTGGCGATCTCCTCTTTCAGCTCCTGGTTCTTCAGCGAGTCCTTGGCCTTCTTGAGGATCTCGTCGGGATTGGAATTGGCCGAGTCCGTGGCACCCTTGGCCCCGGCTTCCTTCTCTCCGACTTTCTTCTCGAACTCGTCGAGCGCGCCTTTGAGCTCCTCAACCTGGAAGCCTCCCTTGAGTTCGGCCAGCTGCTTCTCCATGTCGGCGGCCGCGGACCGGGTGAGTCCCGCCTGGATCTTGGCGAGCGTCTCCTCGCGCTCGGCGAAGAAGCGCGCGCGCTCCTCTTTGATGGAGGCCAGCGTCTTCTCGGAGAGGACGAGCTGCTCCTGGGTCGCCGCGATGGAGGCGTTGAGGATTTTCTGCTGGTTGATCAGGCCGCCGGCCATGACGTCATTGGACGGGTCGGAGTCGCTCAGAAGAGCGGTGATGCCCTTTTCGAGCTCGGCGACCTTGGCCTGCTCGGAGGCGATTTGGAGCTTGATCTTCTCGACGAGCGTGGAGGCGTCCTGCACCTTGCGGTTGTAGACGGGCTTGGCGGCGTTGAGCTGGTCGATGACCCGCTGGGCCACGACCTCGGGGGTTTCCAGCTGCTTGACCTTGATGCGAAGCAAGACCAGCAAAGCGTCCCAGGCGCGCGAGACGAGGCGGCCGAAGTCGGCGAGCGCGTCGGTCACCGGCTTGAGATCGACGGCGGCGCGTTCGAGGGATGAGGGTGTTTTGGCAGACAGAGTATTCGCGGCGGGAGATAGGCTCGGAGTTCCGGCGGAGGGTTGGCCGACGACTTCGGCGGGGGCGTCCTCTTGAGGTTTAGGAGTCGCTTGATCGAAGAATTCTTTCAATGCGGCACCCTTTTCATTGAGCGAGATGTTCGGGTCTTCAGATTGAATCAGGGCCAGGGGCGCGATGGGCGTGGTATTGGCGGCCGCCGGGGTCAGTTTGGCGTGCTGGGCGAGCGGCACGGCCACGGGGGCGGTTCGCGCCGCCAGCGGGAGGAGGAGGGTGTTGAGGGAGACGGGGGCCGGGGCGATGGGGGTAAGTCCGGCGGCGATCGTCGGCGTCGCGCTCACGGAGGGGACGACCGCGCGCGTCGTCATCTGCGCGGCGGCGGTCAAGGTGAGCTGTCCGGGGCCGGCGACTAGAATCGCGGCCGTGACGATCGAGGCGAGGGTTTTCTTAAACATCTGCGGTATTCCTCCGAGAATTGCGGACATGCGGCGAGTTTATTCTATCGCGAACCGGCGTCAAAACGTATGGGTCGTTAGGTCTTAAGATCGACATGCATTTGGCCTAAGGGAGCGTGGGACTTCCGGCTGTGGGCGAGGCTCCAGGCGATCTCATGGATGTGGGCGGCTCCCACGATGAGGTGCACGACGGACGCTCCCAAGGCGGCGGCGTCGGCCGCCACCGCGGCGGCGATGGCCCGCGAGCGCACGGACAGCGGATGCTGGGTCGCGCCCAGGGGTTGGGGCAGTTCTAGGAGTCTTAGCGCATCCGGATCGGGTTTGGAAACATAGAAATAGCGGGCCATGTCATCGAGATGATCTGCGTTATCGTCGAGTCCCTCGGCGCGCAGGGCGGCGGCGCGTTGGCGGGTTTTCCAGCGCGCCCATGGGATCAGGGCGATGAAGGGAAGCGCGAGCAAATCAAAGGCGCGCTTGAGGGCGAGGGTGAAGGCCGTGTAGGTTCGCGCCGCCGGCACGATCGCCGCGGGGGCGCCCGCAGAGGAGGCGTGGTCGAGGGCTTCGCGGCCTACCCTGTATCCGTAATGGGCGGGGAGATTTTCTTCGGAATAGAGCACTTCTCCGGACTCGGCGATGCGCTCGACCGTAGACAGCACGTCGTGTCGGCGCGGGGGGTAGACCTGGCCGTGGTTGACGCCGTGAACGAAATACGTCGTGTTCTCGCGGCGGACCGTCAAGGCGGGAATGGGGAACCTCCGGTCGACCGAAAAGGGCGCGGGGATGCTGTCGGCGGTTTTGCGCCAGAGACGGGCTAAGAGGAACTCAAGCCCGTCTTTATCGGATTGCGCCAGCGCTTCTTCCCGGGGGCTGAGAACTCCCAAGCGAGAGAGGCGGGAAGCGGCTTCAGCGGGAGTGAGGGAATTGACGAGCGCCAGGGCGAGTTCGGAGGGCTCGACGCGCAGGGCTTCGGCTCGAGACAGAACCTCCCGTGAAAGAGGAAGCGGGCCGTCAAAAAGCGCGTCGAGCTGGGGGGCCGTGATGGGTTCGGCCGGGGCGTTGCCGGCGCGGGAGGCGGACGCAAACGCGGGAATGCGGACCGCAGCCGGCGCGAGGAAGGAGGCGCGCGCCGCGGGCGCGCGGGAGGGCGCCGTCAAAACGCGAGGCGACGGGGAGCCCGAGACCAAGGCCGCGGCATAGGGGGCGGCCAGCGGCGCCGAAAATGGAGCGGAGAGCGGCGCCAAAACCGCGGGCAAAGGGGCGGGAGCGACGGCTCCCCTCGCGGCGCCCACGGCCTGGAGGCGCGCCGCAGCCGGCGCCGCGGCCAAGAGCAGCGAGGCGGCGACGACGAACGGTCGGATTACCAACGCGATTTTCCGCCGCCGGAACTGGTATTGCCCCAACCGCTGCTTCCGCCGCCGCTGGACGAGGATCCCCCGAAGCCGCCTCCCGATCCGCTGGAGCGGCGGCGATCGTCTTCTTCCTGCTGCTGACGCCGGCGGCGCTCGTCTTCTTGGCGGCGGCGCTCCTCTTCTTCCTCGCGCCGGCGGCGGGACACTTCGGCCTCGGCGGTTTGAATCGCGGCCAGGGCGGCGGTGCGCGCGGCTTCGGCGGCCCGGAACGCCTCGGAATAATTTCCGTTGTTTAGGTGCATGCGCGCCCTGCTGAGCGAGTCGGAGCCGGGCGATCCCGGGACGCTGACGCCGTAGGAACCGGTCCAATTGGTGGCCGTGGAGACCGTCCCGGCGGCGCGGGAAAGCTCCTGGGTGGCGCGCGCCGCGGCCGCGATCTCTCCGGTCAGCGTGGCGGCGGCATGGGCGGCTTGGTTGGAGATGCGCAGGGCTTCGCGGTCGAGGGCGGGCCACTCGCCGTGGGGAGTTCGAGAGGCGGCGAGCGCTTTCTTGTAATCCGCGTCGAGACGGGACAGCTCCGCGTAGGCCGCGGTGATCGCGGGGCTGTCGGCGACGCCGTCGGCCCGGGCCTCGCGTGCGCGCGTCTCGGCGGTGCTGAGCTGGGTCTCGGCGTCCTTGAGTCCGCGAACGAGCGCGTTGAAGGCGTCTCGGTCGTTGTTGAGCATCACCCACAGCTGGTCGAGAGCGGCCGCGACCGCGGCGATGGCGGCCGCGGCTTTGAAAGGGTCTCCCTTTTTCTCGTCGGCGGACGTTCGGGCTCGGCTGAGTTCGAGGAGCGCGGCGTCGTAGGCTTTCATCGTCGGACGCATCGTGCGGGCGTCATCGGGAATTTCCGTCTTCCAGGCGCGGGATTTGGCCTCGAGTTTTTCCAGCGCGGATCGATTGTCCGCGACAGCCTTGTCGAGACGCGCTCTTTTCTGGGAAATCTCGTCTAGACGGTTTTGGGCGATCAGCTCATGGGCTTTGGCTTGGTCGAGCAGCGAGGCCGCCTCGAGAAGCTGGGCTTGGCGGAACACGCGTACGGCCGTTTCGCGCTTGGTCTTGGCCGCGGCGACGGAGGCGGAGGCCTCGTCGATATTGTCTTCGATGGTGCCGTTGGCGTTGGGATGAGAGGCGTCGCCGGCCGACAGCAGGAGGGTGGACGGCGCGAAATCACGTTGAATCGTTTTGAGGACGTGCTCGCGCTCGACGATCAGCGCGTCGAGCCTCTGCGCTTGGGCGATGCGCTCGGAAACGTCCGCGTCCTGGTCCTTAAGGGATTGCAAGGAGGAGGCGACGATGGCTTCCGCCTGGGATATGAGCGAGGCGCCTTGCGCCTGGGAGGATTCGGCCTGGGTCAACTCTCCGGCGCCGAGCTGGCGCGTCGACCGCTCGATCTTTTCCGCGGCCGCGGCAAGGCGCTGCGACGGATCGTTCTGCGCTTCGCGCAGCGTGTTCCCGGTTTCCAGCCCGAGAGCGGCGGCGATCGCGGCGCGCGCGGCGGCCACGGAGCCCTCCGCCTTGACGGCGTCGGCGCGGGAGGAGGTGATCGCGGCCAGGCCGTTTTTCGCTTTTGCGAGATTGGACGAGTGGGTCTTGTAGGCGGCTTGGAGTTCGGAAAGACCTTGCGCGCCCGAGGCCGCCTCCAAGGACGCGGCGAGCGACGATGCGCGCTTATCGAGAGCGGCGCGCGAGATGAAAATCCAGTCCGTGCCGATCTTGGCGGCGGCCAAGGCCGCAATGACGGGGTCTGTGTTCGTTAGCTCTCCCTTATACATCGCGACGGCCAGCTCGGACAACTTCTGGGCTTCGACGGTCATGCGCCCGGCCAGGGCTCCCAGTCTCTTCATGGCGCCCACGGGATCTTTCGCCGCCTTGACTCGGGCGGCGTCCAAGGTTTGGAGCGCTTTGGGGAGGATGATCGAGCCGATCGGCTCGACCTTGAAATACTCGTTTGCGGCGGCGGCCGCGGCCGCGGCTTTGGCGGCGGCGACGGCGGAGGCGGTGAGGTCGAAGGCCGCGCCGTAGCCGGTCGCCGCCGTTTGGATCTCGTCGAGAGCGGCCACGGCGGATCGCGAGGCGGCGTTGAATTTGGACATGATCGACTCGAAATTCTCCGAGACAGGGGCGTAGTCCGCGGCCGTGCCGTAGAGGTCGTCGCGCCAATCGCTTTTGGTCTTGAACAGGGCGTCAAAACCGTCCGTGGGCTTGAAGGTCAGGGGCTCGGTGGAGAGCAGGCTCACCGCCTTATTGTACTGAGAGGGCCAAAACTGATTGAGAATCCACTGGGGGGTCAACGTTTTCGGGCGCACGAGGGTGGTGGCGCGGTCGTGGATGTTGCGCGCCATCGCGAGGTAGAGTTTCGCCATGCCGGCGTCCTTACGGACTTGCGCCGCTAAGGACGCGGTGTCTCCCTCCCAGTTACGCGACAATTCTCCCACCATCGCGCCGACGTAGACGTCCATGCGCGTGTCGAGCTGATCGATGACCGCGTCCAGCTTTTTTTCAAGGATTCGGTCCCACTTCTGCAGTTCGGCCTCGGCCAGGCGTCCGGCTTTGCGAGCGAACCAATTGAGGGTCAACGAGGTCCCGAGCGTGGCGAGGCCGGCGAATATTTTGAGCCAGAGGGCGATGAGGGCGTCGCTTTGCGCCTGGGCGTCGGCCGCGGCTACGCTCCGTTCGGCCCGGGTCAGGGAGGATTTCGCGGCTTGAAGCTGATCGGCCCACTCGGAGGCTCCCAGTCCGTGCGTCTCCAGGGCTTCTCGCAATGCCTGCTTGGCCGCGACCAAATCCGAGGAGGCGGATCCGGAAAAAGGGCTGGCTTCGAGCTGTCCTAGAAGCTCCTGCGCCGCAGCGATTTGACCGGCGCCGGCGGAGTGATCGGTGAGCGCGGATTGCCAAGCGCGCGCGGTGGAGGCGATGGACGCGGCTTGAGCGGCGGAGGCTTGAGGGTTGGAGATCGACCCCGCCTCGGCTTCCTTGAGTTGTCCGCGCAAGCCGCGCAGATCGGGGCGCGCGAGGTTGCCCGTCGCCTTCGGGTGCGTCGCGAGAAATGAGTTGGACGCCTTTTCAAGGGCGTCGACATCGCTTCGGGCGTCGGCGAGGGCCGCCCGGGCGGAGCCGAGCGCGGCTGTGTAGGCGTCCATGCTGGAAAGTGCCGAGCGCGCGGATTCGGTGGCTTCCGACGCCAGCAGGGAGGCATCGGAGAAGTTCTTTGCGGACAGGGCTTTCTCTGCGGCTGTCACTTGGCGCTGCAAGGCGGACTGATTGGCCGCGCCGACGGTTTTGGCCGCCGCGGCATTTGAGCGTTCGAACTCGGCGCGCGCTTTGGCCAGTTCGGCCAAGGTCGATTTGGCCTCGGAGATCGAATCGGCGGCGTTGTGTTTGGCCGAGGCGACGGCCGACCGCAACAGGGCGTCGATGTTGGTCACGGTGTCTTTGACCGCCCCGGAAATGTCGCCCCCGGAGCGCAGATTTTCGATGGCCCATCGATCCAGATTCCTCGCGAAATGCTCCTCCCCGCCCAGATTATTGCGGTGCTGAGCCTCGGAGTTGCGCAGGGACAGGAAATGCTCGTTCATGCTGATGACGAGAATGGAGCCGTCGGACAGGCCCGTGGCGGCGTCGCGCTGGGAAGAAAACCCGTTTTTCCGGAACAGGCCCTGTCCGGCGCCGAATTCGAGGGCTTCTTCTCCGTGGCGGGTGTTGCCATCGACGTCGCGGAAGGTCATGCCGTCGGCGTTTTCGGCCACGATCACGGTCCAATGCTTGTCGGAGAGGAAAGCGGCCAGGTCGCGCTGGGCGCCGGCGTCGAGGCCGGGATCGCCGATGATGATGAGATGGGTGTTCGGCGTCCACTTGGCGATGGCCTCGTTGATATTCGCGGCGTGCAGGACTTCGGTTTGGGACTGCCGCGCCTGATCCTGGACCATCGCGACGATTTGGGTCGGAGGACGATGAAGGACAACGGAGTTCTGGACGGCGGGAACGGCCGCGGCCAAGGAGAGGACCATCGTCATCGTCAGCGCGGCCGACCGGATCGCCCGTTTGGCCAAAGTCAGAGGAGTGCGCGTGGGTGTCGCCGAGACGGCGGTCGGCGTCGCCGGGGCGCGGCTTTCGAGCAAGGCGAAATCCTTCGCGATGGAATTCAGCGCGGCGGCGGCCCGGGGAGAACCGGAAACCTTCGCCTTCAGCTCGGAGACAGCCGTCTCGATCGCGATGATGGCGGGCATTCCCAGAGCGGAAACGGCTTCGGAACGAATCTCCGGCGTGACGCGGTCGGCGATCAGCGCGCGGGCATAGCCGGCGTCGACGGCCGGGTTCGAGGCCAAGAGATTCAGGCTTTTGGGCTGAGAGACCGCGGCCTTAACGACTTCGACGGCCGGGGCAAACCCCGTCGGAAGCGTCACGGCCAACTTTGGGGCCGCGATCGGCAGGGCCATCGGGACGGCCAAAGAGCTTTGGGGTGCCGGCGCGATGCCTCGGGACGATCCGGCATTGCTTCCGGCGTGAGTTCCTTTTGTTTGAGAGGCGAGAGGGGATGCGGTGAGGCAGAGAAGCAGAAAAAGGGAGATCACTGATACATTCATGGCTGATATATAACCACGATAGGCCGGCTGAAGGGATGAGTCCTTGGGGATTGTGTGCTGATGGCAAGAGACCTAGGAAAAGTTAGGACTTCGGCCTTACGGTGAACCCCTTGTTACGGGCCTTGGCCGAAGGTAAAATGTCGCGGACTTATGGATATTAGGCATTGTCTTGGCGACTGCGCGTGACATCACGCGCTCCCGCGCTGTACCGAGATCCCGGGCTTTACGACCTGATCCACCACGATGGGACCGACGACGAGGTTTGGCTTCTCGACCGGCTGTCCAAGATCCACGGCTGCGGGGTCAAGACGGCTTTGGAGCCCGGCTGCGGCACGGGGCGCTACCTCGCCGGACTTCTGCGGCGGGGGTGGGCGGTCGAGGGCTACGACGTCAGCCGCGTCATGACGGCGTATGCCCGCAAACGTCTCTCGGCTTGGGGTTCGCGCGCCGAGGTCTCTCTCGCAGACATGACATCCTATCGTCCCGCCCGGCGATTCGGGCTGATTTTTAATCTCCTCTCCACGTTTCGGCATTTGATGAGCGATCGCCAAGCCTTGGCTCATCTTCGGCTGATGTCTGGCGCGCTCGAGCCGGGAGGGATTTTCGTGTTGGGCATGGATTTAGCCCTGTACGGAGGGGAGGAGCCCGAGGAGGAGGTGTGGAAGTGCCGCCGCGGTCGGAACCGGGCAACGCACGTCGTCATGAGCCTGCCCGCTTCGGCTTTGGAGCGCCGCGAGCGCATCATCAATTTCGTGACGACCCCCGCGGGCCGGCATGAGCGCGTGCTGGAGTCCTCCTACGACCTGCGCAGCTACGACGCGGCTCAGGCGGCCGGACTGATCGCGCGGTCTCCCCTGCGTTTGGTCCAGGCCTACGGCTACGACGGAAAGCCGGCGTCGCTGGACGGACCCGAACGCGCCCTTTGGCTGGTTCTCAAAAACCGCTAGCGAAGCGGGAGCCAGAGGTCGTCGGGGGCGGTCGCCTTCACCTTGCGAACGTTTGGCACGAGACGGAACCAATCGGCCAGGGCCAGCGCGTCGCCCTGCGGCCGTTGCTCCAGGGGCAGAAGGACTTTGACCGGTCCCGCCGCGCGGCGCGCGGCGCTTTCGGGCACGCCGCCCTTGAAATAGACGTGGCCTCCTCCGACGATCACCACGACGACGTGGCCCGCGGCGGCCAAAGCCGCGGCTTTCTCGCCCATGGTTTCGTTCCAGACCGCCATCGCCTCCAAGCGATTTTTCATTTTCTCGGGGGGCAAAGGGCCGTGTCCACCCAGGCTCTCCTTCACGAAATCCCGGTATCGGGCATCGGAGCTTTCCCGGATCGAGGAGGGCAGTCGGGCGCGGTCGGCGCGCGACAGTGAGGCCAGGCCGTTCTTGGACACGGCCTTGACCAATTCGAGGGGGGCGTTGATTCCGTAGGCCGGGACGGCGGCGCTTTTAGCCGCGTCGAAGATAGGTTTGTAGAGAAAGTAATCGTAGCCCCAATGCTTCTTCCACCAGGCGGCAAATTCCTTCTCCGCCATGCGGCCGGACATGAAGGCGTCTAGGACGGGCTGCTGCTCGAATGTCACCATCTCGAAGGCGACCGCCAGACGGGGAACCCGGGCGGCGAGCGCGGCGAGGACCTCGGCTTGGATGAGGTGATGGGCCGCATTGTCGTGGCCCTCTCCCACGGCGATGACGCGGGCCGTCGCCAGGTCCGCGACGGCGTCCTGCCAGCCGCGCGCAGCGCCCTGCGCGTCGATCATGACGATCGGCGCGGCGGAGGAGTCGGCCGCGGGCACGGCGCGGGGAGTTGGGACGTTGAGGGGGGTCCAAGCGACGCCGAAGGCGAGGGCGAGAGAGGGGATATCCATGTTGGGATTTTACCTTAGAATGACTTGAATTCGATCACGAAAGGGATGTTGTTGACCACCGCGTTGATCATGTGTCCCTCGGCTTCTCCGAAGACCTCGGTTTTGTCCATGACGGCGGCGGCCCAATCGCGGTAGGACCGTCCCGGCCAGGCGAGGATCTCGACTTTTTCCGGGCGGTCGAACTGGGCTTGGAGGTCCTCGCGCAGGCGGGCGCCCTCGCGCTCCGTTTCCTTGATGACGACAAGGCGGCATTGAGGCATGCGCCGAGTCACCTTGGTCAGCTTATTGATGGTGATCGAACCGCACTCCACCCATAGCACCGCCGCGCCGGCCGCGTCGACGGCCAGAAGATCGGGAAGAAACTCGAAATTATTGAGCGCGGGGGTTTTCGTCGTGGCATCCAGGATCGGCTCGTAGTTCCAGAACAGGACGAAGGCCGCGAGCCTGTGAGCGAGATGATCGTCGGGTTCGCTGGGACCGGCGACAAGAGTGGGCTTGCGGCTGCTTCCGTTGATGGTCAAGTCGCCGCGGATTTTCATCGCTTGAAGCGCAGGGGATAGGTCAGCAGAAAGCCGATGTTCAAGGAGGCGGCCTCGCGATGGTCCGCCAGCCCCAGAGGCATGCGCTCGTGCGGTTCGCGGGGCTGGTCTCGGTAGGTTCCAAATAGGCGATCCCAGCAGGTCAAATTGAAGCTGTAATTCGAGTTCGTCTCCCGGGGCTGGGGGCTGTGGTGCACGCGGTGCATGTCCGGCGTGACGGTCAGCAGGCGCAGCAAGCCGTCGACGGGCGCGGGTAGAAAAATATTCGAATGATGAAACAGAGCGGCCGTGCTGAGGATGATCTCGAAGAGCAGCACGCCTTGGACCGACGCCCCGAGGGCAAGTATCGCGGCGATCTTGATCATCATCGACACCAGAAGTTCCACGGGATGGAATCGAACGGAGGACCCGGCGTCGAGATCGAGATCGGTATGGTGAACCGCGTGAAGGCGCCACAGCATCGGGATCTCGTGGAAGGCGCGATGCTGCCAGTAGACGACCATATCGAGAACAAGGACGCTCAACGCCGTTTTTACGGAGGGGCTCAGGGGCAACGCGTTGAGCAGGCCCCAGCCCGCCGAGGAGGCATGGGCGGCGGCCTCCAGGGCGGAGAGGGGAGATAACAGGCGCACGGCAAGCGCGCCCAAGAGCATCAGTTCAATATTGACGAGCCAGCGTTGCCCCGAGGGCGCCGTGGTTTTGCGGCGGGGACGCGCGCGCTCGGCGAGGGCGCAGGCGCCCAGCGCCGCCGCAAAGATCGCCAGGCGCAAAGCGAGGGCGCCGGTCATCGGCGGCGGCCGCGCAGGGAACAGCCCGGCAGCCAACGGCCATCGCCGGTCGCGTAGTGCTCCTTTTTCCAAACCGGAAGGCGATGCTTGATGTCTTCGATGACGAAGCGGCACGCCTCGAAGGCCTCGGCGCGATGGACGCTGGCGGCGGCGACGATCACGCTGACCTCTCCGACGGAGAGGCGGCCGGTGCGGTGCGCTGCGGCCACGCGCACGGGCCAGCGCGCCTCGGCGCGCGCGGCGATGTCCGCCAGCACTTTTTGAGCGAGGGGAGCGAAGCAGTCGTAGCTGACGGAGCGGACCGTGCGTCCGGCATGAACGCGGCGCACCGAGCCCATGAAGCTGGTCACGGCGCCAAAACGGGGGTCGGACACCGCGCGGCAGACGGACGCGAGGTCCAGGCGCGACTTCGTGATGAGAGTCAGCCGCCGCATACCGGAGGCAGGAGGGCCAGACGCCCGGACGGAAGGCGGTCGCCGTCGGCGAGCACCGCGTCGGCCGTGGCCAAGGCGCAGCCGTCGATCAGAGAGGCTTTGGCTCCGAGGCTAATTTTGAGAGCCTTGAGCGCGCCGCGGACGTTGGCGCCGGCGGGAATGTCCACGCGCAGGCTCGCTCCCAGTCCGGCGTCGCGCAAACGTCCGTACAGTTCGATGGAGCGCTTCAATGGGATCCTCCTCGGACGATATGAACGGCATGGGGCAGCAGGACCTCCAGGGCGGCCAAGCCGTCGGCAACGCCGCCGGGACTGCCGGGCAGGCAGACGACGATGCAGTCGCCGAGCTGGCCGGCGATGGATCTCGACAACGGCGCGGTTGCCGGGCCGACGCCGCGAAGCGTTTCGCCGACGCCGGGAATCAGGCGGTCGCAAACGGCCGCCACCGCCTCCGGCGTGACGTCGCGCGCGGAGAGTCCCGTGCCGCCCGTTAAAACGACGGCCGCCGCGCCCCGAGCGGCGCGGCGCACGGCTCGCTCGATGACGGCCTGTTCATCGGGCACGAGCAGAGGTTTTGAAGGCGCAAAACCGATGGCCTTGAGGCCGCGGGCCAAGGCCGGGCCGGAGGCGTCGCGATAGACTCCTTGGAAGGCCCGGTCGCTGACGGTGATGACGACCGCCCGGCCCAGGTCCTTGGGGCGACGAATCTCTTTTTTAGGCGTACGGGATTTCGGATGCGTCCAGTAGCCCTTTTTCCCGCCTTCTTTGAAATCAAGGCGGACGGCGGCGATGTCGAGGGCGGGGTCCACGGGTTTGATCAAATCGTAAAGACAGAGCAGCGCGATCGCGGCTCCGGTCAGGGCCTCCATCTCGACGCCGGTTTTCGCCGTCGTGACGGCGGTGCAACGGACATGGGCGCCGGGAAGGGAGTCGTCAAGAGTGATGTCGACGTCGACCCGGTCGAGGCACAAAGGGTGGCATAGGGGCAGGAGCTCGGGAGTTTTTTTGGCGGCCATGATGCCGGCCGTTTGCGCCAGGACGATCGCGTCTCCTTTGGGCAGGCCCCCGGTTTTGAGCAGCGTGAACGCGCGCCGTCCCATCCGCAGGGTGCCCACCGCCGCCGCCCGGCGCAGGGTCGACGGCTTTGAGGCGACGTCCGCCATCTTGGTCATGAGGGAAGTATAGCTGTCGCCAACGGAAGAGTCTAGGAATAAGACATGTCATGAAGAGCCAAGAGAAGCGCCTATCGCGGACGAGGCTTGCAGCGGTTCGGCCAATCGAGCTGTCTGATTTCTAGCGCTCGAGCGCCTTAACGACGATCAACTGGATGTCGGCGACATCGCAGGCCCCGTCCTTGTTGATATCCCCGGTTGAACATGAGCTGAGTCCCCGCGCCTGATTGATCGCAAGCTGCACGTCAGAAGCGTCCGTAACCCCGTTGCCGTTGAGATCGGTCGAGGCTGCGATGCCCGTCATGCCGCCCATAGCGGCGCCCGCTGTCCTGGCGTTGACGGTTTTCTGCGGTTTCGCTGGGCTGGACGCCAGGCCCAAGGACCGTTTCTGGTTGATCTTGAGGGCGGCCAGGCGTTGGTTCTCGCGCGTCTTGAGCAGACGCTTGAGGCGGTCTTGATACACCTTGGGCGTGTCGGAGGAATTGGCGATATCGTATAGACGTTCATCGAGGGTGGTTTGCATTGGATCGGCGGAGCGTGCGGGCGCGGTGAGAACGCAGGCACAGGTCGCCGCGAAGAGGCAGGCCCCCATCCGGAAGTGGCCGAGGGGTTTAACGGTCATTCTCTCCGCCTCCACGTCGGGTACCGTCTTTCTTGGCAGGGGCAATATGGTCGTGCTTCTTGTCATCGTCGCGATGATGGTGCGGCTTTAGTTGCGCGTTGAGGGTCAGGGCATCCCCACGCAATGAGGCAAGCGCCTGAACCGAAACGAAGCGCTTCTCATCCTCGTCATCGTCGTCCTTCTCGCCCTTGGCCGCCTTCTCAAGCTTCTTGATGAACTCGCGCAGCTTTTCGACGGCTGCCTCTTTCCCGCCGTCGTGCTTGTCCTTGGCGCTCTTCCGGGACAAGGCCCTCTCGCCTTCCGCCAGGATTTTGTCGAGCTTGGCAGCGAGCTTCGCATCACCGAGTTGGCCGAGGGTAAAGGCGCTGTGAAGGCTTGCGCGCAAGATGGCAAAAGTAATGCTCCTGACTACAGTCATCGTACTGCCGGGACTGAAGTTTAGAGTAGCCGTGAATTCGCGGGGCGTCCGGGGTTCCATGAAGACGTCTAATTCCACTTCCCCTGGAATATCATTCCCCGATGTGTCGACCGCCGAAATATTTAGATAAAAGAATGCTGCTGTCGTCGGCGTCACGATAAATTTATGCGCGCCGTCAACTGCCTCGAAACTGTCAAAAATAAGACTTTCCGGGCCTGGTGTGCCATCCTCATCGTCGTCGATCGATTCCCGAGACATGCCGCCCTCAGGTATTTCCCGGAACAACTGTCTGTCCAGGGTCCGCCCAGATCTCCTGCCTAGTGGGTCGATGGCCAGGAGCGTGGCCGGGATCTCCGAAGAATCCGTTGCAAGACGCGCGTGCAGATATCCCTTCCCGGGGCGTGAAGCGTAGCATGTAACGACACCGGAAGTGAACAATACGAGTGAAAGGAATAGTTTGTGGGGCATTCGTCACGGCCTCCTGAAACGTCGTATCCCGAAAATCGGCCCATTCTCTGGGTCCCAAATGACGGGGCTTGATCCCGGATCAGCGACGAGATATTTTTTCCCGCATTTCCCAACGGCAACAACGAAGTGATCCGTGAATATGTCGGAAAGAACTCGGAATACCACAGGCCTGCCGGCAAGAATGTCCGTATCGGCGATGGGTAAGAACCGAGACGGTTCAGCGCCCTCTTCTACATCGATATTCCCTGAGAATCTGATCTGCTTGGCGGATGCGTTTTCTATAACCTTCCAATCAACATCGCCCAAACCGCGGTACAAACCGTCTGAATTCATGCGGGCATTCAGCGTTTCGGGCGTGAAGGAGCTGACCGACAATCCGAAGGTGTCACGATAATAGTTGACCAAAGTCGCCACAGCGCTGAGAGCACAACCTTTTTTACGGATGGTCAGTTTCGTCGTTCCCACCGGGGTGGGCTGCCCATTGACACAGAAAACGGTCTTTTTCGTTGCCGTCCTCTTGCAGACGTTGTCGTAGTGAGCTGACGCCCATCTTTGGTCGTATTGCTTAAAGTTGCTGTTCTTTAAATTACCGCACACCCTGAACGTTACGGTACTCACGTTCGTTTCGCAGGTCGGGCACGCGCAGCTTACCTCGTAATCCGCAGGAACGTTGCCGAGCCGGAAGACCGCTGCGGCTTTGCCGTCTGCGGCCGTCACTGTGTCGGAAGACTCGAAGCTCTGACCTGTCGCGCCTGCCGGTGAAGATGAGATGGAGAAGTTTACGCCGATTCCAGACAAGGCCGTTCCGCTGGAGTCCTTCACGGCCACGGTCAAGGGAAGCGGCAGGGCGCTCCCGACCACGCCAATCTGCTTAGGCTGATTGCCAGCCGCTATCGAGAGCTTTCCTCCACCAATATCTCGCGTCCGGACGGAAGGCGAGTTGGACAGCGCCCCGGCGTTTCCGGCCTCATCTATGGCCTCGATGGCGAAGAAGTAGGTCGTTGAGGGAGCAAGGCCGACGAGAACGAAGTTCTCGCCGCTTCCTGCGACGTTCGGCGCCGGGAGATTGGGAGCTTGGGTCAATGCGGCGAAGGCGGTCTCGCTCAGTACGGGGCCTAGAGTCGAGTATCGGAGGTCATAGCGCGCAGCCGTTCCCGTGCCAGCGTCGTCTCCGGGGGAGGTCCACGTTAAGGCTGCGCTTGATAGGAAAACCCCTGCCACCGCCAGGTCGGCGATGGCGCCCGGGGGCGTGGTATCGGTCGTCGAGCTGGTCCGAGCCTGGTAATGAAGCAGAACTACGGGACTGGGGTTTGCGTTGAAGGCGACGCCGGCGACATCGAAGGTCGTGGAGCTTGCGGCGGCGACGGCCCCGAGAAACAGAGTGTCAGCCAGAGAGAGGTAGGGCCCCGGCTGGTCCCAGGCCAAGGCATTGTTCGCGTTGATCTTGGCGATCGCCGACAGGAAAGTGGCCGGGTCATAGCCGAGAATGTAGAGACTTCCCGCCGGGTCCACCGCCATGGCTGAGTCGGTGCCATCGAACCCCTCGAAGCGGAAGGCCGGGCCGAAGCCCCCGTCCATGACACGGTGCAGGTAGAGGTTGCCATCGTCGTGGCCGTCGCCAGCCACGACGACGCCCGCGCGGGGATCGGCCGCGGCGCCGACACCTTCGACCGAGAACGATGGCAGCGCCGTCACCGACCCGCCCGCTAGGTTGGGGGCGTAGCGCGCGGCAAAGAGCTCCGCGGTGGGCGAGTCGGGAGGGTTGCGCATGCCCACCACCCAAACGTCGCCCCTGCCGTCCACGAAAGTCCCGCCGTTGGGATCGGGCCCGAGAAAGCTGCCCGCAAAGCCGGGGTCATGGATCAGCGGCCCTGTCGTCGGCTGGAGCGAGGTGTCGAAAGCCGTGATTGCGAAGGTGTTTTGTCCCTGGGAGAAGCTGAAAAACGAATGGGTCGCATAGACGCGGCCTCGGACCCGATCGACGGCGACGCCCGCCGAGAACGGAAAGCCATCCCCGCCGGCGGCGTCGGTGGCCAGGTCGGCGCGGGCCGTTATCCCGCCGGAGGCGCTGAACTTGACGAGGCGGGCATGCGGCTCGCCGCGGATGGAGAAGTCCGTGTAGGCGACATAGGCGTTTGCGGAAGCGTCTGCCGCAAGACCGGTGACATGCGCGGTGAAGACATTAGCGATGGGGACAGCCCAGGCTTGGGTGCCATCGGGATTGATTTTGAGGAGGAAGTCGGCGCTTAAACTATTACTGGCCCCGCTTCCAAGAAGGAAGCGCGTGCCGTCGGCCAAGACGGCCATGCGGTATATGGCAGAGACTGAGAAGGGGTCGGGGGGCACGTTGACGGTGAAAGTCAGAGTGGGGACAGCATCCGGTTGCATTTCGGCGCTTGAGCGTGACGTCGCGATCGTCAGAACCAGTAAAGCCATGAGAGTGATTCGACGATTCAGGACGGGCGCCAACATAAGCGTCAGTGTAACCCTTGTCATGTGGCCTGTCAATTGAAGCTAAGAGCAAACAGCGCCGATAGGT
>ERZ1292633.2431-Hain-H41-02um-R1-2431-length-19075-cov-5_pt1 | contig 19075 bp, 20 predicted proteins | sample MGYA00564406_ERZ1292633 | MGnify/ENA primary metagenome ERZ1292633 (study PRJEB36523, sample SAMEA6512639) | groundwater metagenome | collected 2019-01-08 | study: AquaDiva: Metagenomics assemblies of 32 groundwater samples
AGCGTCGGCCCCTTGGGGACGGCCCAGGACTTCAGGACTCCATCCATCTCCAGGCGCAGGTCGTAGTGCAGCCGCCGCGCCTGATGGCGCTGGATGTAGAAGCGGTTCCCGCCCGCCGGGGCCACCCCGGGGCCGGGCTCGGGCGTCGGCGTTTCCATTAGCTTGAGGCTGTCGGGCCCGCCTGCTTCAACACTCATCATTGCTTTCATCGGAATTTCCTGCGGGGTCGGCTTGCGTCCGGCGCGCATCTTACGCATGGTCACGCCCGCTACAACGGGCTTGGGCATATCCTTTTGAGGAGGAATTCGATGCGTATCCTTTCTGCGGCGCTTGCTTTCGCGCTGCTTGCGTCCTGCGCGACCGCCGCCAAGGCGACGCTCAACGACCGTTTTCGCGCCATTGGCCTGTCGCCGGATATGGCCGACTGCATGGTCGACGATATCGATCAGCGGCTCGACGATCGCGATCTTCGCGATCTTGCGGATTTTACGGTCGGCCTCTCGCGCGCCGACAGCCCGCTTGAAGCGATCGACAGCCTGCGCCGGATCGACAACCCGCGCGCCGTCGCCGCTATCGGACGCGCGGCGTTTTCCTGCGTGACCGGCTTCATCAGGTGAACGAGGCGCAAGCGCCGGCCACCAACGCCGCCCACCAGAAGACCGACCCTTACGCGTGGTATGTGCTGACGATCCTGACGATCGTCTACACCTTCAATTTCGTCGACCGGCAGATCATCGCGATCGTGTCGCCGGCGATCAAGGAAGAGCTTGGGTTATCGGATTCGATGCTCGGCCTTTTAAAGGGCCTCGCATTCGCCGTTCTTTATACGATGGTCGGGATACCGATCGCCTGGCTCGCCGATCGCAAGAACCGCGTCAACATCGTGACGATCTCGCTCGCGGTGTGGTCGGCGTTCACCGCGCTGTCGGGTCTCGCCGCGAACGCTGCGCAACTCGCGCTCGCGCGCGTCGGCGTCGGCATCGGCGAGGCGGGCGGCTCGCCGCCGTCGCATTCGATCATCTCCGATTACTTCCCAAAGGAGAGGCGCTCGACCGCGCTAGCGCTTTATTCGCTGGGGATACCCTTCGGTCAGATGCTTGCTTTTCTGGGAGGCGGCTGGGTGTTGCAACATCTTGGATGGCGCAACGCATTTCTGATTGTCGGCATTCCGGGGATCGTGCTCGCAATCCTCCTGAAGCTGACGGTCAAGGAGCCGATTCGCGGCGCGAAAGACGCCGGCGCGCCGTCTGCGCCGGTCTCGTTTCGCGAAGGCGCGAAAGCGCTCCTCTCCATTCCCTCGTTCTGGGGACTTCTGATTGCAGCGACAGCGGCGTCTTTCACCGGCTACGGCGTCGCCATGTGGGCGGTCGATTTTTACAAACGCACTTACGCCATTCCCGCCGAAGCGATCCAGACGATCACCATTCCGCTCGGAATTTTGAATGGCGTCGCTTACGGCATCGGGACTTATCTCGGCGGTATGCTGACCGATCATTTCGGCAAGAAGAACAAAGGCGCCTATGCGCTGATCCCGGGGCTCGGCATGTTGCTGACGATCCCCGTAGGCGTGTTGCAATTATGGTCGCCGACTTCGACCATGGCGCTCTTTTGGACCGCGCCGTTCCTCGTCGGCCTTGGGCTTTATCTCGGCCCGACATGGGCGTTGGTGCAAACGCTCGCGCCCGCCAATATGCGCGCTTTTGCTGTCGCCTTTATGTTCTTTATCCTGAATATCATCGCGCTCGGCTTTGCGCCGCTTTGGGTCGGGGGGCTCTCCGATCTTTTCGCCCAAAGCTACGGCGAAGTGACCGGATTGCGGCTCGCGCTAACGACGCTCGTTTTGTCGAGCTCGATCGCGGTGATCGCCTTCTTCTGGACAGCGAAAAAACTGCCCGCCGACTGGGCGCGGGCGACGGCGGGCGCCGGATAAAAACGACTGACTGAAAAAGCGAAACGCCCGCGCGCCCCCAAAAGCGCTGCGAGCGTTTCGCCCCCCTCGAGCCCGGCTTGCGCCGGACTACCCCTTCCGGTTCCGCACCGAGAACGAAAATCCTGCGAACGCCATCGCCGCGAGGCTGAAAAACTGGGCGCTGTCGGCGGGCGTGACCTCGGCCGCGTGCGCGCCGCCGGAAAAAGCGACGGCTGCGGCTGCGAGCGGGAGGATCGTCCTGATAAGAGACATGGGGGCCTCGATTTGGGCTAAGTGAGAGGTTTCGGGCCGCTGCAATTCAAGATTGCGGCCAAAGTCGATTTTCCCCCGTCCGCGCCTTGTTCCCGGCGGCGGCGAACCGCTATAGCCCCAACGAAATACCGCCGAGAAAGGTCCCTTTCCCCGTCATGTCCCGCATCCTGATTACGTCTGCGCTGCCCTACATCAACGGCATCAAGCACCTCGGCAATCTCGTCGGGTCGATGCTGCCGGCCGATGTCTATGCGCGCTTCCAACGGGCGAAAGGCGAGGAGGTGCTGTTCCTCTGTGCGACCGACGAGCACGGGACGCCGGCTGAGCTTGCCGCCAGAGCGGCCGGGCAAACGGTCGAGAAATATTGCGAGGAGCAGCACGAGATCCAGAAGCGGGCCTGCGCTCAGTTCGCGCTCTCCTTCGATCATTTCGGCCGCTCGTCGAACCCGCAGAACGAAAGGCTGACCCAGCACTTCGCGGCCGTCCTTGAAAAGAACGGCCTCATCGAAGAGCGGACCGACCGCCAGATCTATTCTGTCGACGATCAGCGCTTTCTCCCCGACCGCTATGTCGAGGGAACCTGCCCGCATTGCGGTTATGAAAAAGCGCGCGGCGATCAGTGCGACAATTGCGGGCGCCTGCTCGACCCGATCGAGCTGAAAGATCCCTATTCGTCGATTTCGGGATCGCGCAACATCGAGGTGAGGGAAACAAAACACCTCTATCTGCTGCAATCGAAATTGCAGCAGCCGATTTCCGACTGGGTGGCGTCAAAGCCGGGCTGGCCCGCGCTGACGAAATCGATTGCGGGGAAGTGGATCAAGGAAGGCCTTCAGGACCGCTCGATCACCCGCGATCTTTACTGGGGCGTGCCGGTGGCGGCGGACGGCGTGGCGCGCGCCGGGTTTGAAGCCAAAGTCTTCTATGTCTGGTTCGACGCGCCGATCGAATATATTGCGTGTACGGAGGAATGGGCGGAGTCGGGCGCCGGAAGAAACTGGCGGTCGTGGTGGCGTCTGGATGAGGGCGCCGGCGACGTTCGCTATCTGCAATTCATGGGCAAGGACAATGTCGCGTTCCACGCGGTCTCCTTCCCGTGCACGATCATCGGCTCGAAAGAGCCGTGGAAAACCGTCGATGCGCTTAAGTCGCTGAACTGGCTCACCTGGTATGGCGGGAAATTTTCGACCAGCGAAAAGCGCGGCATCTTCATGGATCAGGCGCTGGAGCTTTTGCCGGCCGATTACTGGCGCTGGCATTTGATGGCGAACGCGCCGGAATCGGACGACGCCTCGTTCACGCTTGAGCATTTCGCGTCCGTCGTGAACAAGGACCTTGCCGATGTTCTCGGCAATTTCGTCAACCGCATCACCAGGTTTTGCGCCTCGAAATTCGGGGAAGCGGTTCCGGCCGCCGGCGCTTACGGCGAGACGGAAGAAAACCTGATCGCATCGCTCGACGCGAAAATCGCCGCCTATTCGGCCGCGCTCGAAGCGATGGAATTCAGGAAAGCCTTCGCGGAGCTGCGCGGGATCTGGGTCGCCGGGAACGAATATCTGCAAATCGCGGCGCCGTGGACCGCGTTCAAGACAGATCCCGATCGCTCAGCCGCAGCGGTGCGGGCGGGATTGAACCTTATCGTTCTCTTCGCCGCGCTCTCTGCGCCGGTCATTCCGGAGACCGCTGAGAAAATGGGCAAAGCCTTCGGGCTCATGGGCGACGATCTTTTCCCGTGGCCGACATCAGCGCGCGAGGCGCTCTCGCGCCTCAAGCCCGGCAGCAAGTTCGACCTGCCCGACGTTCTTTTCAAAAAGATCGAAGACGAGCAGGTTCAAGAGTGGCGCGTTAAATTCGGGGCGGAGTAGGGGATATGGGTCCGGCGTTTTCCATTCTTGGCATTTTGTTTCTCAGCGGCATGCTGCTGTTCATGCTGCTTGTCATGTTCATGGCCGCTTCAACAAAAGGCGGCGGCGGTCTCGGCGGCCGTCCGATACTGACAGCGTTTCTTTTTTCCTTTGCGATCGCGTTGATGGCGGGGCCCGCGATCACGCTGACCATGGGGTCGACCTATTCTAACGAGCACGCGTTCCGGATGTTTTTTGGACGCCAGCCCGGAGCGAATGTGAAGTTTCTGGGCAACGCCTCGGGCGGCGGGGTTGATTACTCTAACATCATGCTGAGTTTTGAACTCGGTGAGGCGAGAAAGTTTGAGACATTCGCCGCCTCGGCCCAGCTGAAACTCTCCCCGACCGCGCAAATTCCCGAAGCAAACACGAAGGAGGTTCCGGAGTGGTGGGCGCCGGAAGATTGTCCGACGCCGGTAGATGTCTACATCGGCGCGCCGGATTCGACTTGGGACGAGAAGTGGGCGACCTATTGCGTCGACACTCGTCGCATTTACGCCTACGCATCGTGGGTAAAATAAGGTTGCCCTTTGAGGGTTCGATGAAATCCAGCTTCTCCCCCGAAGTCCCCGCAGAGCTCGTAGCGGGATTGTCGTATTGACCGCTGAACAAGGGGCGTGACTGTTCAGGCGGTTACCAACAGGAGGTCTGCGTGCGCGCTATTGCGATTGTCTTGTTTCTCGTCCTTTCGGCGATCGCCGCGCTTCATGCCTATTGGGCGTTCGGCGGCTTGTGGCCCGCTGAAGACGAGAAGGCCCTTATCAACACAGTTATTGGCGCGCCGCATCTGGATCACATGCCGGGGACGGGGCCGACGCTCGTCGTCGCCGCTTTGATCTTTCTGGCGGGGCTTGTCGCCCTTGCCGCGAATGGAAGCCTCCCCTTTGCGCCGCAAGGCCTCGCGCGCATCGGCGCCTTCGGGGCCGGGTTGATTTTTGTCGCGCGCGGCATAGCCGGCCTCGCGGGGCTCTCTATCTTCAAGATCTGGATCGCCGAGCCGTTTGCGACGCTCAATGTGCAATTCTATTCGCCGTTGTGCGTGGCGATCGGCGCAGGATTTCTCGTTCTCGCGCTGACCGGCCGAAACGCCGCCTACGGCGGCTCCTCATGATGAGGAGGGAGAAGAGACGAGCGGTTTGAGTACGTCCGAAATTGAACTGGAGAATAAAAATGAAATCCCTCTTTTCCCTCCAAGGCCGCACCGCGCTCGTCACCGGCGGGTCGCGGGGCATCGGCAAGATGATTGCGCGCGGATTTCTGGAGCATGGGGCGCGCGTCTATATCTCGTCGCGCAAGTCTGAGCAGTGCGAACAGGCGGCCGAGGAGCTTTCGAGCTACGGCAAATGCGTCGCCATCCCGCAGGACGTCTCGACCATCGAGGGCTGCAAGATATTGGAGCGCGCCTACGGCAAGTACGAGACCTCGCTCGATATTCTCGTCAACAACGCCGGCGCCGCCTGGGGCGCGGAGTTTGACGACTTCCCCGAAAGCGGCTGGGACAAGGTGATGGATCTGAATGTCAAGTCGCCCTTCTTCCTGACGCAGACTTTGCACGCGCGGATGAAAGCGGCCGCGCGCCCCGAAAAGCCCGGCAAAGTGATCATGATCGCCTCGATCGACGGCATCCGCATCAATCCGTGGGAGACGTATCCCTATCAGGCGTCGAAGGCGGCGCTCATTCACCTGACGCGGCGGATGGCGGCGCGGCTGATCAGGGACAATATCTGCGTCTCGGGGATCGCGCCCGGCGCCTTCGCATCGGAGATGAATAAATCCGCGCGCGATCACGAGGAGGTCGTTGCGAAAATGGTGCCGGCGGGACGCATCGGCTCGGAAGAAGACATGGCCGGGGCCGCGATCTTTCTTGCAAGCCGAGCAGGCGATTATGTCGTCGGCGACACGATCGCGGTTGACGGCGGCGTCGCCTATTCGAGCTTTGGACATTTTGGGGGCTAATCGGACGAGGGAACTACCATGATCGCGATCATCGGCAACACAGTCTCGCCTTATGTCAGAAAAATTCTCGTCATTTTGACGCTGAAGAAAATTCCGTTCGAGATCGATCCGATCGTTCCCTTCTTCGGCAATGACGACTTTGCGAAAATTTCTCCCGTTCGCCGGATACCAGTGCTGATCGACGGCGATATCGTGTTGAACGATTCATCCGTCATCGCGCAATATCTTGAAGAGACCTGTCCCTTTCCGTCCATTCTTCCCGCAACGGCGGCCGCGCGCGGCCGCGCGCGCTGGCTCGAAGAATACGCTGATGCGCGCATGGGCGACGTTTTCATCTGGAAAGCCTTCGGGCGCATGGTGATCGGGCCGGTCTTTTTCGGAACGACGCGGGATTTAGAAGCGCATCAAAAACTTCTCGATACGGAAGTCGTCGACGTGATGGAGTATCTTGAAGGCGTAACGCCGGCGGAAGGGTTCCTCTGCGGGAGCTTCGGGCTCGCGGATATTTCTGTCGCCGTGATGTTCCGCAACATGATGTATGCGCGCTGGACGCCGGACGCGGCGCGCTGGCCGAAGGTTGCCCGCTGGCTCGCCCTCGTTGATGCGCACCCTGCGATGGCGAAGGCGAATTTTTGGTCCGATGCGCTCGCTAGAACGCCGCCCGCCGAGCAGCGCGCCAAGGCGAGCGAGATCGGCCTTCGCGTCACCGATCAAACATACTTCGCAGATAAGCCGCGCCGCGGACCCATGACGCAGATCGGCTGACCTATGATTATCGGCATCGGCAACGACCTGATCGACATCCGCCGCATTGAAAAGACCCTCGAAAAGCACGGGGACCGCTTCACCCATCGCCTCTTCACCGAGGTCGAACAGGCAAAATCCGACCGCCGGGCGGCGCGGGCCGCCTCCTACGCCAAGCGATTCGCCGCCAAGGAGGCCTGCGCCAAGGCCCTCGGGACCGGGCTCTCGAGGGGGGTATTCTGGCGGGATATGGGGGTTGTGAACCTCCCCGGGGGCAAACCGACCCTCAAATTGACCGGCGGGGCGGCGAAAAGGCTTGAAGAAATAACGCCGGCGGGCCACATCGCCGACATCCACCTGACCATAACGGACGAGTTCCCCTTGGCCCAGGCTATCGTCATCATCTACGCTCGGCCGGCGTCCTAGGGCCCGGCTGAAGCTCAGGCCGCCAACAAGCAAGGGTTCGACAGTCCAATGGCGTTCGATTTCAAACTAGGCAGCCTCAAATTCGGCGGCGGCGAGAAAAAACCTGACGCGCAGGCAAAACCCGAAATGACCGCCGCGGAAGAGGCGTGGGACCTCGCCAAAACGGTCTTTTATGCGGTCGCCATCGCACTCGTATTGCGGATCGTGATCTTTCAGCCGTTCAACATCCCGTCGGGCTCGATGAAGCCGACGCTCGAGGTCGGCGATTTCCTCTTCGTCTCAAAGCCCACTTATGGCTATTCGCGCGCGTCGCTCGTTTATCCGTTCACGCGCATGAACGCGCACGGGCGCATTCTGTCGAGCCGGGGTCCCGCGCGCGGCGAGGTTGTCGTCTTCAAGGACCGCAAGGACGGCAACAAGGATTACATCAAGCGCGTCATCGGCATGCCGGGTGATGAAATCCGGATGATCGGCGGGCATCTCAACATCAATGGCGAGCCGGTGAAAAAAGAATTCATCGGCATGTTCGACACCGATTGCGATCATTTCAAGCACACGCAGGCGCCGCGTTATCGCGAGACGCTGCCGAACGGCGTCTCTTACGTCGTGCAGGAGTGCCACGGCGATGAAGGCAATCTCGATTTTGTCGGACCCTACCGGGTGCCTGAAGGCCATTATTTCATGATGGGCGATAACCGCGACCAGTCGCAGGACAGCCGCGTCGAATCCCAAGTCGGCTACGTAGCGCTCGACGACATCGTCGGACGCGCCGAACGCATCTTCTTCTCGGTGGATGGCGATCGCGCGGCCTTCTGGCAAATCTGGAACTGGCCCTTTGCAATCCGCTACGGCCGAATCTTCGAACAGGTGAAATGAGCGCCAAAGGCCTTGCGGCTCTGCAGGAACGGATCGGCCATAAATTCGCCGACCTCAGCTTGCTGAAGCGTGCGCTGACGCACTCATCTCTCGCGGCGACGTCGAAGATCGGCGATCTTGAACGGCTTGAATTTCTCGGCGACCGCGTGCTCGGCCTGATCACGGCCGAGGCCTTGTGGCGGAAATATCCGAAAATGCGCGAAGGCGATTTGGCGCCGCGCTTCAATGCGCTCGTCCGCAAGGAAACCTGCGCCAAGGCGGCGCTCGCCTTCGGGATCGACGGGCTGATCAAGATGTCGGCGCAGGAAGAAGAGTCTGGCGGCCGGCGCAAGAAAGCGATCCTCGGCGACGCCTGCGAGGCGCTGCTCGGCGCGCTCTACATCGACGGCGGCATGGAAGCGGCGCAAAAGGCCTATGATCTTTATTGGACGCCGAACCTTGAATCGCTGTCGAAGCGCCATCGCGACGCCAAGACAACGATGCAGGAATGGTCGCAAGAGCGCGGGCTCGGCCCGCCGAAATACGAAACGGTGAATGCGGAAGGTCCGGCGCACGCGCCGGCGTTCACGATCGACGTGCATGTGCCGGGGTTTGACACGGTGCGCGGCGAGGGCCAGTCGAAACGCGCCGCGCAAATGGCGGCCGCAGCGGCGTTCCTGGTCAGAGAGAAAGTCTGGGTTGAAGATGAATAGCTTAGTTCCGCCGTCATCCCGTGCGCAATGCAGCGCGAAGCGCTGCGTTGCAGACACGGGATCCCGTCCCAACAGAGCGATCCCGGATCTGCGCAGCAGCATTGCATGCTGCAGCGCGTCCGGGATGACGGATATAGAATGACAAAGCGCTCCGCTTTCGTTGCAGTGATCGGCGCCCCTAACGCCGGGAAATCGACGCTCGTTAATGCGCTCGTCGGCGTCAAGGTTTCGATCGTCACGCAAAAAGTTCAGACGACGCGTGCGCGCATCAGAGGCATCGCCGTCGTCGATGACGCGCAGATCGTCTTCACCGACACGCCCGGCATTTTCTCGCCGCGCCGCCGGCTCGACCGCGCGATGGTTTCCGCCGCCTGGGAAGGTCTTGAAGGCGCCGACGCGATTGTCCTCGTCGTCGACGCCGCAGCCGAGCTTGGCAGCCCCTCGAAATCGACGGCCGACACGGAAATGATCATCGCCGAGCTGAGAAAGCGCGGTCGGAAAGCCGTTCTTGTCCTCAACAAGATCGACAAGGTCGCGCGGCTTAATCTTTTAAAGCTGATCGCCGATATGGGCGCTGAAGGCGTCTTTGAGGAGACGTTTCTCCTCTCGGCTGAGAACGGCGATGGGGTCAAGGATCTGAAGAAATACCTTGTAGGCCGCGCGCCGGCGGGCCCGTGGATGTACCCTGAAGATCAGCTCTCGGATATTTCAGATCGCCTGATGGCGGCCGAGGTGACGCGCGAGAAAATCTTCAAGCGCCTGCATCAGGAGCTTCCCTACGAGTCGACGGTCGAGACGACGTCGTGGACGCGCACCAAAAAGAACGAGCTGCGGATCGAACAGACGATTTATGTCAGCCGCGAAGGCCACCGCCCGATCGTCCTTGGCAAGAGCGGACAGACGCTGAAAACAATCGGCGAGGCCTCCCGCAAGGAGCTGACCGAAATATTCGGCGAGCCGGTGCATCTATTCCTGACCGTCAATGTCCGAGAAGGCTGGGCGGACGAAGCGGCGCGCTACCGCGAAATGGGTCTTGATATCGTCGATTGAGACGGCGGGCGCATCTTGCGAGCGCCGCCACCAGGGAGGAACGCCATGAGCACGTCCGCCGCCGCCGTTCGACATGAGCCGATGCTCATCGATTCGGCGCAGTCCTACGAGACGCCGCATCGATATTACAGATCCCTGCAGGACAAGGGCGCGGTTGCGATCACCGATATCGGCGTCTTCGTCGTGCTCAAGCACAAATACATGGACATGCTGCTCGACAATGCGAACACGCGTCAGTTCGAGCTTGAAGGGATGATGCTGCGCGGGATCAGCTCCGGGCCGCTCTATGAATTCTACCGCGACTCGATGCTGTTTTCGAACGGCGACGTTCACAAACGCCGCCGCGCGCCGATGGTGCGCACCTTCGCCTATAAGCTGATGGACGGGGTGAGACCGCGCGTCCGAGAGATCGCCGCAGAAGTCATTGAGGCGCATAAGGGGAAAGGCCCGGTCAACTTTCTCGATGCGTTTTCGCGTGCGATCCCCGCCCGCATTATTGCCGAAATTATCGGCGCGCCGCCGGAAGACTGGCCGCAATTTTCAAAATGGGTTGCCGACGCCGCGCGCGGAATCGGCTTTTTTTCGAGCGACGACCTTCCCGAAATAAACGCCGGGGTCGCCGCGCTGGTCGATTATGTGAAAGGCTTGCTGGAAGCGCGGGCGGGCGCCCCGCGCGAGGATTTCCTCACCTCTTACGCGCAGGCGACGGCCGCGGCTGGCAATCTCGACGAAAACGAGGTGCGCAACCAGATGTCGGGCGTCATTCTCGCGGGGTCCGACACGACGCGGACGGGAACGGCCTCGGTGCTGTCGCAGCTTCTTCAGCACAAGGATCAATGGGAGATGGTCTGCGCCGATCCCGACAAATGGAAAAAGGCGGCCGTTGAAGAAGGGCTGCGCTTCGATCCGCCGGTCGGGTCGGTGCCGCGCTTTACCTTGCGCGAGCTTGAAATAGAGGGCGTTGTCATTCCGGAAGGGCGCGTCGTCTCGATGTCGGTGCTCGCCGGTCTTCGCGATCCTGAGGTTTATCCGGACCCTGACCGGTTCGACATTCGCCGCGAGGGCTTGCCGCGCTGGAACATCGCCTTTGGCGGCGGCGCGCATCGCTGTCTTGGCGAAGCGCTGGCGCGGGCCGAAATGGAAGAAGCGATTGCAACGATCGCGCGCCTCGCGCCGCAAACGAAAATGATCGGCAAGCCGCCGACCATCAAAGGCGCAGCAGCGATCCGCCATATCGACGCGATGACGGTTGAATTCGGTTAAGCCCCGGCGTGGACAAACCACGACGCCGTATCGACTTCGACGCCGCCTTTCGTGGCAAAATCGCTGAAGACTTTTTCGATATCGCGCCGGATGGCGGCCTGAGAACTCTCCGGCAAATCGCGCACGAGATCGCCGATCGACATCGCCTTCAATACGAAATCGGCGGCCGATGACGGCGTCGATCCTTTGCCTGCGACAAAAATTCGCCCTCGCCATTCATTGAAGGCGATGTTGCTGAACCCGGCGCTGTTGAGAATTTCGCGCGGATAATCGGGGTCGGCGAAGGCGAAGGGGCCGGGCGCGCGCGGATCGGGTTTTGGCAAGACGATGTGTTTCGCCAGAACGCCGGTCACCAGCGAATTCCATGGATTTTCTTTGGGCGACATCCAGCAGGCGAAGGCGAGCCGTCCGCCGGGTTTTAGCGCGCGCCGCAAATTCTTGAACGCCGCGACCGGGTCGTCAAAAAACATGACGCCGAAGCTTGAGAAGACCAGATCATACGCCGCCGACTGCAGCGGCGCTTTGGTTGCGTCCGCGACGATCACGCTGACATTCGAAACGCCCGCCGTCGAGCAGCGCCTTAGCGTCTCGCCGGCGAGCGCCTGTGAAATATCGAGCCCGGTCGCGGTTCCCGTTGGGGCTGCGCTTTTTGCAAGCGCCATCGTCGTCGCGCCGCCGCCGCAGCCGACGTCGAGCACCGCTTCGCCCGGCTTGACGGCGGCTGCCTCGACGATCGCCGCGCTGAGCGGCCAGATCATGCCTTCAAAGGAGGGAAGGTTCGCAAGCCAAGCGTCGCCCCGGTCGCCGGCCCAATCTTCCTTTTTCATCCCGACCGGCGCTTTTTCGCTCATTCGATCCTCGCATTTCCTCGCCGGTCATAGACCAGCAGCGAGAGAGGCTCCAGCCATCCCCGCAGAATTATGCAGACGCCGCCTTTGTGGTAGCATGGGCGCAATGGAATTCACCGACGACGGCATCATACTTTCAGCGCGCGCGCATGGCGAGACCGCAGCCGTCGCCGAAATTTTTACGCCGCATCACGGCAAATGGGCGGGCCTCGTTTACGGCGGGCAGGGGCGAACGCAGCGCCCGGTGCTGCAACCCGGCAACGGCGTCAAAGCGCACTGGAAAGGAAGGCTCGACGAGAGCCTTGGTTTTTTTACGCTGGAACTGACGCATGCGCGCGCCGGCGAGTTGATGCAGGACCGCCTGTCGCTCGCCGGGTTGACGGCTGCCTGCGCGCTCGCCGCCGCGACTTTGCCCGAACGCGAAGCGCATGGCCGCGCCTATCACACCATGCGCATTCTTCTCGACCATCTGGGCGATATCGACATCTGGCCGGCGTTGATGGCGCGCTGGGAACTGGGGCTGTTGGCGGAGCTTGGCTTTGGATTGTCGCTCGACCAATGCGCGGCGACGGGGTCGAAAGAAAATCTCATCTACGTCTCGCCGAAATCGGCGTCGGCGGTCTCAGCCGAGGCTGGCGCGCCCTATAAGGAGAAGATGCTGCCGCTGCCGGCGTTCCTGCGCGACGCGAGCGCGGAGGCGACGCTCGCCGACGCCCTCGACGGCCTCAGGACAACCGGCCATTTCATCGAAACGCGGATATTGCACCTCGCCAATCAGGAACTGCCGGAAGCGCGGCGGCGGGTCGTCGAATTGCTGGCGTCCCGGCAATAGGGACTGGCCTTGGCGTCAGACTCTGCTATCTCCCGGCCATGGCAAAGACAAAGACCCGCAAAGGCGGCTCCGGAGAGCCCCCCAAGCCCGAAGAAATTTTCCTTGAGCCGTTCGACGAGGCGCTGTCGCGGCGCTATCTCGCCTACGCGCTGTCGACGATCACCTCGCGCGCGCTCCCCGATGTTCGCGACGGGTTAAAGCCCGTCCACCGGCGCATCCTTTATGCGATGCGCCAGATGCGGCTAAACCCGAAGGGCGGCTTCAAAAAGTCGGCGAAAGTCGTCGGCGAGGTGATGGGCAATTATCACCCGCATGGCGATCAGGCGATTTACGACGCGATGGTTCGCCTCGTTCAGGATTTTTCCGTTCGCGTGCCGCTGATCGACGGACAGGGGAATTTCGGGAATATCGACGGCGATAACGCGGCCGCGATGCGTTACACCGAAAGCCGGCTCACGGAAGCCGCGTCTCTCCTGCTCGACGGTATCGATGAGGACGCGGTCGATTTCCGCGACACCTATGACGGCGAGGGGAAAGAGCCGGTCGTTCTTCCCGCCGCGTTTCCGAATATGCTGGCGAACGGCGCCAACGGCATCGCCGTCGGCATGGCGACGTCAATCCCGCCGCATAATCCGGCTGAATTGATCGACGCGTGCCTTCATCTCATCAAGACGCCGAACGCGCGCACCGAAACCTTGCTCTCTTATGTGAAGGGGCCTGATTTTCCGACCGGCGGCGTGCTGATCGAACCGCACGAGGCGATGATCGAAGCCTATGCGACAGGGCGCGGCGGGTTTCGCGTGCGCGCGCGCTGGCAGGCGGAAGATCTGGGGCGCGGGCGCTATCAGATCGTCGTCACCGAAATTCCGTTTCAGGTGCAAAAATCAAAGCTGATCGAGCGCATAGCGGAGCTTATCCAGACGAAGAAACTATCCGCTGTCGCGGACGTACGCGATGAAAGCGCCGAGGACATTCGCCTCGTCATCGAACCGCGCGCGGGGACGATCGACCCTTCCGCGCTGATGGAAACCTTGTTCCGCCAGACCGAGCTTGAAAGCCGCTTCCCGCTCAATTTGAACGTTCTCGATGCGACCGGCGCGCCGCGCGTCATGGGGCTCCGGGAAGTTCTTCTCGCCTATAACGATCACCGCAAGGACGTTCTGGTCCGCCGCACGAATTTCCGTCTTGGGAAGATCGCCGAGCGGCTGGAAATTCTTGAAGGCCTGCTCGTCGCCTATCTCAATCTCGACGAGGTTATTCGCATCATCCGCTATGAGGACGATCCGAAAGAAAAGCTGATCAAGAAATTCAAGCTGACGGACGCGCAAGCCGAAGCGATCCTCAACATGCGCCTCAGGAATTTGCGCAAGCTTGAGGAAATGGAGATCAAGGGCGAGCACGCCGAGCTGAAAAAAGAACAAAAAGAGCTGCAGGCGCTGCTGAAATCCGACGAAGCGCAGTGGAAGAAGATCGCCGACGAAATGCGCGAGGTGAGGAAACTCTTCGACCCGAAATCGGATGTCGGAAAGCGCCGCACCAGCGTTGAAGACGCCCCGGCGGCCGAAGAAATCGATCTCGACCAGCTGATTGAAAAAGAACCCGTCACCGTGATCCTCTCCGAAAAGGGATGGATACGGACGATGAAGGGCCATGTCGAAAACAAGGCCGACATCAAATACAAAGAAGGCGACGACGAAGGCTTCATCATCACCGCGATGACGACCGACAAGCTGATGCTCTTTGGCACCGACGGGAAATTTTACACCCTTGGCGTCAACGACCTTCCGGGAGGAAGAGGGCACGGCGAGCCGATCCGCCTGCTGGTCGATCTTGGCAACGATCAGACGGCGACGGCGGCGTTTCTCTACAAAGGCGACCGGAAATTCCTCGTCGCCTCAACGACGGGCCACGGCTTTATCGTGAAGGAGGACGACTGCCTTTCTTCGACCCGAAAGGGGAAGCAAGTGCTGAACGTCTCTTCTGACGCTGAGGCTTGCGTTTGCCGCCCGGCCGACGGCGACATGGTCGCAAGCGTCGGCGAGAACAAGAAGTTTCTGGTCTTCCCGCTCAGCGAACTTCCCGAAATGTCGCGCGGCAAGGGCGTCGTTCTCCAGAAATTCCAGTCGGGCGGGCTCGCCGACGCGAAGGTCTTTGCAAAGAAAGAAGGCCTCACCTGGATCGACCGGTCGGCGCGGATGCAGACGATCGACGACTGGAAATCCTTTATCGGAAAACGCTCCCAATCTGGAAAGATCGCGCCGAAAGGCTTCCCGTCGAACAAGAAATTCGGGGCGTGGAGCTAGAGCCGGACGCGCTTGCCTCTTTCGGATTTTCGGCGCCGCAGAATGAATTTCGCGCCAAACGCCCTCCCTCCCTTGAAAAGAGAGGGCACATCGCAGGCGCAACTAATCAAGCAACTCTCGTGGCTCTCTCCGGGGCGGCGACTGCAGGGAGAGACCGCGCCCCGCATTTGCTTCCACTCGGCCTCTTTTCCCCCTAAAGACCGCGGGCATGCGCGTTGAAGAATTCGATTTTGACCTGCCGGAGACACGGATCGCCCTGAAGCCGGCGACCCCGCGCGATGCGGCGCGGCTTTACCACGTCAACGCCGATTTCTTCGCCGATTACGCTGTCGCCGATTTGCCGCGCCTTTTAAAACGCGGCGATATACTTGTGCTCAACGACACAAAGGTCATCCCGGCGCAGCTTGAAGGAACGCGGCGCGCGCGCGGCGACGGCCCGGACATCATGGTTGATGTGACCTTGATCAAGCGGCTTCTCGGCGATCCTGATCTCGGCGCGCGCTGGCGCGCGTTCGTGCGTCCCGCCAAGCGCTTGAAAACAGGCGATCCGCTCGTTTTCAGCGAAGCCTTAAGCGCGCAGGTTGAGACGCGCGAGGGCGCCGAGGCGATCTTGCGCTTCAATGCGGGCGGCGATGAATTTGATCGCCTCTTAAGTCTCACCGGCGCGCCGCCCTTGCCGCCGTATATTGCGAGAAAGCGCGCGCTGACGGCTGAAGACGCGAGCGCCTATCAGACAGTTTACGCGAAGGAAGACGGCTCCGTCGCCGCGCCGACCGCCGGCCTTCATTTCACGCCGCAACTCTTTGAGCGCCTGAAAGACGCGGGCGTTGCGACCGAAACTATCACCTTGCATGTCGGCGCCGGCACGTTCCTTCCGGTGACGGCCGACGACACGCGCGATCATGTCATGCACGCCGAATGGGGCGAGATCACCGCAGAGCAAGCCTCGCGCATCAACGCGGCAAAGCTCGCCGGCGGGCGCATTGTCGCTGTCGGCACGACGAGCCTTCGCCTCCTTGAAAGCGCGGCGGACGAGACGGGCGCCATTCGTCCTTTCAAGGATGATACAGCGATCTTCATCACGCCCGGATACCGCTTCAAAGCGGTCGATGCGTTGATGACGAATTTCCACCTGCCGCGATCGACGCTGTTCATGCTGGTTTGCGCATTCGCAGGAACCACGCGGATGAGGCGCGCTTACGCCGAAGCGATCGACCGCAATTACCGGTTTTATTCCTATGGCGACGCGTGTTTGCTGGAGAGATCCGACAATGGGTAAACAAGTGAGGCTCTATCTCGTTCGACATGGCGAGGCGGCCGCGAAATGGTCCGAGGCGCACGATCCGGGGCTTTCCGGACTTGGAAAGCAGCAGGCGGAAGCGGCGGCGGAATCGCTCTCGTCAAAAGATCCACTACTGATAAAATCGAGCCCCTTGCTGCGCGCGCGCGAAACGGCAGCGCCCTTATGCGCGCGCTGGAACTCACTTGCGGAAATCATTCCGGCGGTTGCGGAAATTCCCTCGCCCGATATCGATCTCGCCGACCGCCCGCGCTGGCTCTATCAAGTGATGGCCGGCGGATGGCGCGACGCGGGGGAGGCGCTGTTGCTCTGGCGCAAGGAACTGGTTGCGGCGTTGACGGCGCAAAGAGAAGACTGCGCGATTTTTTCGCATTTCGTCGCGATCAATGCAGCCGTGGGCGCGGCGACCGGCGATGACGCGGTCATCGGTTTCCGGCCCGACAATTGCTCGATCACCGTGCTGGACTCCGACGGCGCCTCGCTCACCTTAGTCGAGCGCGGTCGCGAATCCCTAACGATCGTCGGATAGTGCGCAAGATCGCTCTCCTTCGAGGCGTCAATGTCGGCGGGCGCAACAAGCTGCCGATGAAGGCCTTTGCCGCCGCGCTCGAAGGCCTCGGCTGCGAAAACGTCAAAACCTATATCCAGAGCGGCAACGCCATCTTCGACGGCGAGGCGAGCGCTGCCGATATCGCTGGCGCCGTAAAAAAAGCGGCCGGCTTCACGCCGCATGTTTTCGTCATCTCGGCGGCTGCGCTCGGCAAGGCGGCGCGCGCGAACCCGTTTTCGAAAGAAGCCGCAGCGAGCGGCAAATCCGTTCACCTCTTTTTGCTTGAGGCGCCTCCGGCGGCCGAGGCGGCGGAAGCGCTGGGCAAATTGAAGCATCCGCGCGAGGACTTTGCGATCGGCGGCAAGACGCTTTATCTTTATACGCCTGAGGGAGTGGCCGGCTCTAAAATCGCCGAACGGATCGACCGCGTTCTCGGAACAACAACGACGGCGCGGAACTGGAACACGATAGAGGCGCTGCTGGCGCTCGCTGAAAACAAATGACGCAGTTTTCCTTCACCCTCGATGCCACCGACGGCGCGGCGCGCACCGGAACCATCCATACGCCGCGCGGCGATATAAAAACGCCCGCCTTCATGCCGGTCGGCACGGCGGGAACGGTGAAGGCGATGTTCCCGGAAGATGTGCGCGCGACCGGCGCCGACATTATCCTCGGCAACACCTATCATCTGATGCTGCGCCCCGGCGCTGAACGCGTCGCGTCTCTGGGCGGGCTCCACAAATTCATGAACTGGCAGAGCCCTATATTGACCGACAGCGGCGGCTATCAGGTGATGTCGCTTTCATCGCTCCGTAAGCTGACGGAAGAGGGGGTCTCCTTCGCCTCGCACATCGACGGCTCGCGCCACATGCTGACGCCGGAGCGCTCGATTGAGATTCAATGCCTCCTCGGCGCCGACATCCAGATGCAATTGGACGAATGCCCGGCGATCCCGATCGAGCATGCGAAGGCGGCCGCGTCGATGCGGCTCTCGTTGCGCTGGGCCGAACGCTCGAAGCGCGCCTTCGAGGAAAAATCGAAACCGGGACAGGCGCTCTTCGGCATCGTCCAGGGCGCGAATTTTGAAGACCTCCGCCGAGAGAGCCTCTCGCGCCTTATGGAGATCGGCTTTCCGGGCTATTCGATCGGCGGCCTCGCGGTCGGGGAGGGGCGCGCGGAAATGTTCCGCGTGCTCGATTTCACGACGCCCCATATGGACCGCGCCAAGCCGCGCTATCTGATGGGCGTCGGCAAGCCGGGCGATATCGTCGGCGCGGTCGCGCGCGGGGTCGACATGTTCGACTGCGTCTTGCCGACAAGGGCGGGCCGCCACGGCCAGGCATGGACGCCCGAGGGCGCGATCAACATCACCAACGCCCGCTTTGCCGAGGATGGCGAACCGCTCGACCCTGCAAGCTCGTGCCCGGCGAGCCGCGATTATTCGAAGGCCTATCTCCACCACCTCTTCAAGGCGGGCGAGTATCTGGGCGCAATGCTCCTCACCTGGCACAACCTTCACTATTATCAACAGCTGATGGCGGGCCTTCGGGCGGCGATAAAGGCCGGGCGCCTTGCTGAATTCGTCGCCGATTTCAGGGCCAAAACGTGCGAGGAAACCCTGTGAAAAACCGGGCCCCAAACCGCCCGTTTTCCCGGTTGACCCGCCCAAACGACGCCACTATGGTCCGCGCTCTTCGAGGCGTCCCCCGCTCTGAAAAAGGCGGTCCGGGCGCCTTGTCGCGCCGGCGCCCCGATTTGAGGGCGCGCCGTCGGCAAGTGTGGGCCCATAGCTCAGCGGTAGAGCATCTGACTTTTAATCAGAGGGCCGATGGTTCGATCCCATCTGGGCTCACCACTTTCCACCTAGTTTCAATGGGTTGCGAGGCGAATACTATAATACCGCAAATTCGTCCGACTCCTGAAACCCAAAACGTCCGACTCCCTGTTCATCAAGCGTTCCTGAATCGCTCCCTTTTCGCCATGCCTTCGACCGCAAGATCGGCGTTGTGCTGGCGATAGTTTGAGTTCCGCACCGCCTCTCCGGCGCCGATTATCTGTTGTCGAGCTTTGCAGGTCTGCCGCTCTCGCCGACTGCTAACAACCTCGCGCCGAGATTCTCTCGCTAAAATGGGCGCTGGGTGAAAGATGG
>ERZ1292633.2432-Hain-H41-02um-R1-2432-length-19070-cov-6_pt1 | contig 19070 bp, 7 predicted proteins | sample MGYA00564406_ERZ1292633 | MGnify/ENA primary metagenome ERZ1292633 (study PRJEB36523, sample SAMEA6512639) | groundwater metagenome | collected 2019-01-08 | study: AquaDiva: Metagenomics assemblies of 32 groundwater samples
TTTGCCATATTCCTGCACCCCTTCCTTCGGTCGTCGACGAAAAATATCTGGAATCGGTGAGTGTTCAATGTCGTCTGGTGGCAACGGAGCGCCGGCCACGCGAACGGCGGCGTTGCGCCACGACCTATCGAAGTTCGTCGCATCATGCAGCCAAGACGCAACATCGGGCCCCTTCCGCGAACCGGTCGCCACTGCCCATCCGGACCTTGCCGAGTTGTACCGCGCGACGGTGCGGAATCCGATGGATTTGCGCACAATGGCACATAAAGTCATGGCGGGCGCGTACCAATCCCCCACAGCAGCGTCCGCGGGTCGCGCCGCCGCCTCGGTGCCGGACAGCTCCTCCGTCAAGCGCGGAGGAGGAGCCACCGTGCCGCTCACGACGACCGACGTTGCGTGGCGCAATGTGTGGGACGACCTCGAGTTGATTCACAGCAACTGCCTGCTGTTCAATGGTTCCACCAACCCCGAGTGGACGCCGATCGCGGACCGGTTCCTGTCGGCCGCGCATCAGCACTTGGTGCAGGCGTTCCCCGACAGTGTTCGATTCATTCCGGCACCGAAGCCGACCCCCCTGCACTCTATGCCTTCGCAGGCGACAACCATGGCCGCGGATGCTCTGGACGACCATCCCCGCAGTGGCACCAGCACGCCCACGTCGCGGTACACACCTCGCAGGTTGCCGCGCGACAGCGCCAGCGTCGCGTTGTCGCTGATGGCCGCCTCCACGCGCACGTTGGTTGCCGGAACGGAGACCCCGACCCTCGCGGGCCGCGGAGGAAGTGTCTCGGCGAGTTCGACGCCGACGAAAGTCGCAGTGGGAACCAAGCGGCCTCGGCAGCCGCCGCCATCGGTGACACCGGTTCCGAACGTGCCGAAGACCAGTGATGCCGCGAGGCCCACGACGGCGCCTCGGGGTTCGACGACGAGAGAGGAGAAGGCCGTTGCTCCGCGTGGGCCGCCACCATCGTCGACGCTCTCGGTCGTCGTGAAGCAGGAAGAAGGGTCCGCTGGGGTTGGGGCGTTGTTGGCGTCGCGGCGTACACTGGATGCGGCGGCGGCCGCCATGGCGTCGCTAGCCGCCAAGACGGAACCGTTGATGGACACCCCGCCGCATCCGCGAAAGTTTAATTTGAGGTCAGGCTGTGCCGCTTCGCGTGCTCCGCGCCGGCCACCGGCACCGTCGTCTGCAGCGGTATTCGTTGGAGCGGGAGGCGACGCCTCCTCGGCGATGCCGCCATCCGAGGCTCCTCCCATCGTACCGCCGCCTCGCCCAGCCCTCCGTATTCCACCGCGGCTGCGGGTCCTCGTCACGGAGGAGCATATGCAGCGCCATGGCACCGCCCGAGAGGCTGGCGGCGACCACAAGGGGGCGGAGAGCCCAATGTGCCCTGTTGTGGCGGCGCCCGATGCGAGAGTCGCCTCGTCTCACCTTTCTGCCATGCGCGTGCTGCAGGATTTCTTGAAACACGTTCAAGAACTGGACGGCGCTGCCAACGGGGCAGGCGCTCGTGTGCCCACGCCCTCCGCCCTTTCCACTCGGCCGTCCTTGCCGACAAGGCATACCGACGAGACGGCGGCGTCGAGCATCAAGCGCATTGCAGATGACGGCGGGAATGAAGGGTCCGTCCTCGCGGGTCATGCTCGAGCTGATCTGTGCCGCCGCATCGTGGACCGCGTCGTCGTACCCGGGTTCGCCTCGTCCGCGTTCGCTTGCATGCTTTACCCGGATGAGCGGGTGGCGGCCCTCGCCGCCTTAGCCCGCTGGCAGAGGGAGAGGGACGACAAAAAAGGGGAGGAAAGGGCAGCAGCATCGGGGTCAGGCGCCGATGGCGATGACGCCCTTTTAGTTGATAACGCTGCGGTCACAGGGCCGCTCTTCGCCTCAGCTGCGTGGCTGCATCTGCTGCACGTGAAGGTGCTGTGCCGGTGGCTCATCGCCCTGCCACAGCTGGGCGCAGCGGTCCTTCAAACCCAATCCGATGGCGCGCTCCGGCCAGGCCCGCGCGACCGGGTGATCACGGAACTGCTGCTCGTGCCCTTTGTGGAAGCCGCGCTCGCCTTCATCGATCGGCGTCTACACCCCCTCAAGACCGTAACCTGAGGAACCCTGATAACAACAACACCCCCTCTGTCCGTCGGAGTTCCGTGAACGGCGGCACCCAACACCCCCTCTGTCCGTTCCGTGAACGGCGGCGCCCAGTGGTGTTCTGGGCCTCTCCCCCCCAGATGACGGTTCGATTTTGCTTCTCAGCGCAAAAAAGTAACTGTAACATTAACGGCCGATAACGGGGTGTGTTCTCGCCCGTTCTCTGTGCCTCTTACGAGCGAAGCATCGCTCTTTTTCTCGCCTTGTTATTTCCCCCCGGTTGCGTTTTGCCGTGAAAAATGGGCTGCAAGGGCAGTAGCGAGCGGCCAGCCGGCAACGAGCCTGCTGCCGCCGCATCCACCGGAGGATCAACATCCCTTGCTCGCGAGCCACCGTCCAGGATCCCGTCCGGCACCGTCCCTCGCACGATCATCGACGACGACAACCCGATGGTACCGTGCCCCGACTGTAAAGTCCCGGTCCGGAAAAAAGAGCTCGACAAGCATAGTCGGACCTGCCCGGAGCGGCAAGTGGCGTGCCCGAATGGTTGGTGCACGGAAGTGATGGAGCGCCACTTGCTCGCGGCGCACATCGACGTTTGCATGCAGCGGCGGAAGGAGCACTGTCCTAAGTGCGGCGAGCTCTTCCCTGTGATGGACATCTCTCAGCACAAGGCGGACTGCACGACCGTGAAGTGCAACGACTGCCAAGAGGTGTGCCTTCCTCGACTGCTAAAGTACTGCCCTCACAAGATACTCGGCGTCGATCCCCGTGTGGGCCCCTTCGCGTCCGAGGCCATCGAGGAAGCGATGGAGCGCAAGCACGGTAGCCGCGGCGACATGCACACGCACTGCGCGGTGGCGCGGCTGCAGCACACGTGGCGCTGGTTGAAAACGAAGGCCGTGTTCGAAGATCTCGTCTTCCGCGTGATCTACAAGGAGCTCGACCACAAGAAGGAAGGGTTTGCTATTTTCAAGGCCCACGACATGACCGCGATCGCCGGCCGGTCGGAGTCCGCCGCCAACCGGTCGAACGCGCCCTTTCAGGCGAAGCCGGCCCAGCCGAACCACTACTTTCCTTCGGCCGCGAAGGAACCGATCACGGAGGACATCGCGAAACGAATGGTGGAGGACATCGCCAGCGGCCGCGTGGTGCCGTATCACGCGGCCTGGCGCGTCTTCAACGACGCGCACGCGCGGTTAAAAACGATGGCCAACGTGTCTCGCGTGACGCCGCCGTCTGGGGCACGGCAGCTGAATGGCCGTTGGGTGCAAGGGGGGAAGACCATCGTCGTGGGCGACCTCCACGGCCAGCTCGCGGACTTGCTCCACATCCTGCATGACCATGGCTTTCCCAGCGACACCACCTGGTACGTCTACAACGGCGACTTCGTGGACCGCGGGCAGCACGGCTTCGAGGTCGCCTTTATCCTGTTCATGCTGTTCGTGGTCTTCCCGAAGTTTGTCTTCCTGAACCGAGGCAACCACGAGTGCGACTACATGAATGAGGAGTACGGATTCGATCTCGAAGTGCAGCGAAAATTTGACCGCAACATTTACAAAATCATCCAAAAGTGCTTTTGTGCGCTGCCGCTGGCGACGGTCATCGGGAAGAAGATCTTCGTCGTGCATGGCGGCCTCCCCCGGCGTGGCGATGTCACCCTCGATCAAATCTACGACATCAACCGCTTCCGCGTCATCCCCATCCCTGAGGAGCACCAAAGCATCGAGGACGAGATCTTCCAGGACCTCATGTGGGCCGACCCGTGGGAAACGCCGGGCTGGGCCGACTCCGACCGCGGCGTGGGCTCCCTGTTCGGCCCCGACGTGACCGACCATTTCATGCAGCTGAACGGGTTCGAGTTGGTCATCCGCTCGCACGAGGTGTTCGAGAAAGGATACGAGGAGCACCACAAACGCAAAGTGCTGACCGTATTCTCGGCGTCGAATTACGATGGGCCGGAGTCGAACTCGGGCGCCGTGATCACCATTATCGGCGACCAAACGGAGGTCAGCGTGTCGCAGTTTCAAACGACTGACGACGACATCGCCTCGTACGGCCTCGTGCCCGTGTCCGCGGAGCCGATGAGCACGACGTACTCGCGCATGACGACGTCGTTCAGCTTCGCGACAGGCTCGGCCTTCGACGTGGAGGGCCGCACCTTTCGGGGGCACAACATGTCGCTACTTGGTAACATGAATGCCTTATACCAGACGATGGCGTCCGCAGGGCCCCTCGCCGCCCACGGCGCGGCTTTCTCGTTATCCCACGGTCACCGGGAACGACGCAGCCGTGACGACGTGCTGCGTACTTTGCGCGAACGCATCTACACTCGTCGGGCAAGGCTCTTGGCTTACTTCACGAAAATCGACAAGTCACGAAAAGGGACGGTCTGGAAGATGGAATGGGTCGAAGTGCTCCGCCACACGCTGAACATCGAAGTTCCGTTCTTTTTCCTGCGAAAGTACATGGCGGAAACCGAGCCCGTAACCAATCGCATCAATTACTTGAAGTTCCTCCGGCGTTTTCAGAATTTAGTGCGGGAAGCGTGGATACGATCCTGGGAGCATCACATGATCCTGTACATCGCGAACCTCTACCGCACCCGGCACCAACAGGCGCTCGCCGACCTCGAAACGGAGAACTGCATCACCTTCATAGACTTTTGTTCGAAGATGCGAGTCGTCGACCCACTCATGTCGGAAGGGCAAGCCTTCTCCTTGTACATGTGCGTCGATCAGCACGACCACGGATTCATCAAGGGCGACGATCTGCGGGAGTTGCTTCTCGTCGCTCGTCCCAATTCCGATTCCACGGGCATGAACCTTCACGCGGCGGCCAACCTCGGCCGCGGCCCGTTGACGGTGCCTAGCCAGTCGCCACCCCCGGACGGCGGCGGGAGTTCGCCGATGCCCGACTTGAGCCGCTTCTCCTCCCTCATCTGGGAGCACGACGTCATGGACCAAATCCTGCAAATCATCGGCTCCGCGCGGAGTCAGCTGACCACGACCTTCTGCCCGGACTATGTGCGTGGCAACGAGCGCCTTTTAGTGAAGGAGCACTTTCTCTCCGGCATGGGCAACGTGATGAATGGTATCAAGAAGCAGCAGCAGCGCCTCACCCCTCAGCATCTGGAGTGCCTCTGGGCGTACATTGACGGCACATGCGCCGACCCCAAAGTGGGACCGACCTTCGACGATTTTATCAACATGTTTGTGATACGCGACCTCAAAATGCTGCGCCCCTCGACCGTTCAACTGGCCCGGTCCCGTACGACAAGTTTCAGCTTTGGCACACCAGGCATGTTCCGCAAGTCGTCTGTTGGCGATGTCACCGCCCTCTCCATGAAGCGGCAAAGCAGCGCAGGCTTCGCGTCCCCGAAGTGTAGCGTCCCGCCGACGCCCACTGTTGCCTCCCTTCGCACGTCGGCGGCTCCTCAAGGGGCCGTTGCCACTAGGCCGCCCCTCCCACTTGGGACCAGCCTATCCTAGCGCGGGGCTGCCAATCCGGATCGCTCACCACCGACTCCCCAAGAGGCCTCATTTTTTTCATTGCGACTTCATTGCATAAGGAAGGGTGAATTTACCCCGCCGTCCGCCGCTCGGCACGGATGGCCGCTGACCGATTTTCCCATCTCTCCCCAAAACAACAACCCTCTCTATCCCCCTTCGTACCAATCACCCCCCTTCCCTTCCCTCCCTCCTCGCCTCCATCACTCGGCAGCGCTGTCTCACCGTAAACCGCGCCTGCGCACTACCATACGGCATCCTCTCTCTCCGTCAAGCTGCGGCAACGAGTGTGCGTCCCCTGCAGCCCCCCGGTAGGGGTTTGGGACCGTATAAATGCCGAACACCCAACCCTATTCTAGTTCTCAGCTTTTGGTGTCGAACGCCAGTTGCTTGTTTCTTTCGAGCCGTGGCCCACAGCAACCGTTTCTAACTTTCAACAATCTTTGTCCCCCTCGAGATGCTGTCCCGCCGCGTGACGTCCTGCGCGACGACGCGTTGCACCGCCGGCGCCGGCGCCGCCGTTGGCCTCCCTGCGCTGGTCAGCCAGAAGCGCTTCGACCACGACCGCTGGTACGGCCACACATTGGAGCTGGACATCCACAACTACCGTTACACTGGCATCCGCCCGAAGTGGATGCGGCCAGAGGAGAAGTCGACCGAGGAGTTGGCGAGCACGAAGGCCGCCATGCCTCACATCGACTTCGCCTCCACCTACGAGCTGCTGCTCTGGGACGCGGACCGCCTCAACCCTGGCCTGAACCGCAAGGAGTACGGCAATGAGATCAAGCACCGACTGGAGAAGAACGCCAACACCGTCGCCCGTGCCCAGCAGCTCATCAAGTCCGGGCAGCACCCCGACCCGAAGATGGAGGACGCCATGATCGCCCGCATTGCCGACGAGGAGCACATCCAGGCAGAAATGAAGAACGTCAAGTGCATCCGCGCCAACGAAGTCGCCGAGGACAACCGCCTGGACATCCTGCCCGGCGGCTCGCCCATGTCCCTTCGTGAGAAGACGCGTTGGAACACCAACTTCGAGCTCCACCCAATTGACCGCAGCGAAATCGGCGCGCGTCTCATGGCGTGGTTGCCTGAGAAGTACCACATCGTCTACTTTGACGACATGCAGACCGTCGCCGCCAACGACGTCGTCTACCGGAAGGAGATGATGAGCATTGTGAACAACGTCGACAAGGAGCACGCCGCGGAAGCCAAGGCCCTCGGCTACGAGGCCGACCTGAAGGAGGTCGTCACCGAGTTGCAGGAGGACATCGACCCGACCCGCAGCATCACCAAGGCGAGCATCGCGGCGTGTAACTCGTTAGACGAACTGGAGGACATGAGCCGCCTGGTGCACGAATACAACGGCGACGACCGCATTTTTGACATTTACGAGAAGGCCGCGACGCTCACCAAGAACGACGCGCACCTCGCGCTCGTGAAGGAAATGCGCCAGTTGATGGCGGCGAAGGTGAAGCGCAACGCGAATTGAGGAGGAGAGCAGCAACCTTCACACCCCGTACACGCGAGCTAGCTGGCTGTCTCTCTCGTCAAAGCGGTCCAGTCACCCATCAAGCAATCAATCCATACAAAAACGACGTGACGGATAGGGTCCAAAAAAAAGACACGGGGGATGGGAAAAGGGGGGAAGCCGTGTCGTGCTGTGTGCAGCGGGGTTAGGGAAGATTCAGGGACTGCCGGAGACGGGCGATCCGGAAGGGGCTGGGAAGGGGGGAGTGACGTGCCACGTGACTGTCATGGCAACACTAATGATGCGCGGCGCGATAACTCCCCCGAACGAGGACTGTTTGGAATGTTTGTCTCTCACACACACCCTCTCGATCGCTTCTCGGTGGCGCGTCACTCAGCCAAGGCCAAAAACCTTAACTTCTTTTTTTTTACTACATAACATTTAAAAAATGAGCGCCGCGGCGGCACTGGCCGCTCGAGCCGAGGATGACGGCAAACTCATACAGCAGCGCAAGAAGGACCACATTGACATTTGCCTTCACAAGCGGGTCGAACCGCATTTCGGACAATCCATCTTCGACAAGTACGAGCTGCCCTACACGTCCATGCCGGAGATCGACTACAAGACCGTCTCACTCAAATCTAAGTTCTTTCACTGGGTCGTGGACGCGCCCTTGATCATTTCCTCGATGACGGGAGGCGAGGCGCATGGCCGCACCATCAACGAGAACCTCGCGAAGGCGTGCAACGCGGAGGGCATCCCATTCGGCCTGGGGTCTATGCGCATCATCAACCGTTATCCGGAAGCGACGCACACCTTCAACGTGAAGGAGTTCTGCCCCGACGTCCCGATGTTCGCCAACATCGGCTTGGTGCAGTTGAACTACGGCTTCGGAGCACGCGAAATCAACAACTTAATCCGTGCGGTCCGCGCGGATGGGTTGTTTATTCACCTGAACCACACGCAGGAGATTTGTCAACCAGAAGGAGACACCAATTTCGCGGGTCTCTACGCCAAGCTCGAGACGGTGCTGCCGCACATCCGCGTCCCTGTCGTCATCAAGGGCGTCGGACACGGCATCGAGCGCGACGCCGTCGAACGCTTCGCGGCAATGGGCGTGAGATGGGTTGACGTCTCCGGAACGGGTGGCACATCCTGGGCGTGGATCGAAGGCCGTCGCGGCAAGTACGACAACGAGGAGCAGAACTTAGGCTACTTGATGCGCGACGTCGGCATCCCGACGGATGAATGTCTGGCGGAGGCGCGGGGCGTGCCTGGGGTGCAGCTCATCGCCGGTGGCGGTTTGCGCAACGGCATCGACTGTGCCAAGACGCTGTCGTTGGGCGCGGAGATGGCGACGGCGGCGATGCCTTTCTTGAAGGCCTCCCTTGAGTCGGCCGAAGCCGTGCGCGAGGTGATTCGACGCTGGAAGTCGGAGATGCGTGCGGCCCTCTTCGCCTCCGGCTGCGGCAACGTAGAGAGCATGAGACGGAAGTCGCTTAGACGGAAGAGCCATCTTTGAAGGGGGAGATTGATAAGGAGGAGGGCCATGGCGTATGCAGGATCGTATGAAGCCTCGTCGGTCGGAAAAGACAAACAGGAGACCTTTCGCGCGAGGGATGCGACTGCCGAACGAAGAGCGAAAACTTAGAGAGAGGGATATGGAGAGAGAGCGAGAGAGAGAGAGACACGGATGACTCGATTGCAGCCATGTCCGCGCCTTGCGTGTCACGTGTCGTTAGCGTCTACGATTCCATCTTCATCGCTTCCTCTCTCTCGCGCTCGCCACCAACGCACATATTCTCTCTTTTCGTTGCGTCGCTTTTGCTTTTCTTCACTTTTTGTGCCCCAACAGAGCAGATTAGGACCCGGGCAGCCAAGCGGCCAATGTAACGTCACCTCCTTAAAACTCCTCAACTGTCTGCGAGGAGCGGTTTGGGGGCGACTTCGAAACCTTTCGATTGTTCGTTGACTTACCCCCGTCCTACCCCCGCGACGACGAAACCTGAGAAAGAGAGCCGTGTTATCCTTCTCTCTCTCTCTCTTTCTCCCGATCCCATCCGTGATTACTATCTGTCGCCACGATATGACCGCATCGCCAGAGCGCGCGTCCGAACCTCAACCAACGTTGACCGAAGCGGCATTGAGCACGCCGGCAGCGGGCCCGCGTGATGAGTCGGGAACGGCGTCCAACGCGGCTTCGCCCAGCGCGGCACACGTCGATATTCTTCCTCATATTGAACGTGTTTACCGATCCAGCGAATGCCGCACGCCGCTGGTTGTCATCGCGGACGACGGCGACGCGTTGCCCAGCGTCACGGCGTTGGCCAAGCAACGGGGTTGCACGGTATGGGCGATCGCCATGGACAGCCCGAAGAACGAGCAAAACGCGGTCGACTACTTGGACGTCGGTGTGAAAAACGGCGACTGGGTGTACCTCACCAACGTCGAACAGGCCAGCGACGGCGTGCTTCGCCAGATTGGACTTTTCTTGTACGGGTTGAGCCCCGACCCGAAGAACTATCCCAGGCGTGAATTGTTCCGCCTGTGGGTCGTCGTGGAGAAGCCCTTTAATGTCAATGACACCATCCATTTGAGACTGCCCTTCGCGCTGCGACAAAACGCGCTCATTAGCCGCGCGGCCGTCGGTGGGGGCTCCCAGAGGCCGTCCAGTCCGCAAAAGCTTGTCAAACACCTTCCGGAGGATCCGCCCTTGCTCGAGCAAGAGAAAAAGAAGCACACGCACCGGAAAGACGCAGGCCGTGACAGTGACAGTGAGAGCGACGCGGACGAGCCGGAAAAGAAGGTCACCGGCATGTGGTTCCACCGCTGCGTTGACTTCTTCTCCGCGGACGCAGGCTCCACGCTCACGCGGGCCGTCGAAATGATCTTTCCCGCCGTCGAAAACGAAGACGTGCTCGCCATCGAGGAAGCCTGCGGTTCCGGCGCCTTCGAAGTCGACAAGCTGCTGCAGCACGGCATGAACCCGCTCATGACCGCGGTGTCAAAGGAAAAAACCCGTAGCGTCAAGGCCTTGCTCAAGGCGGGGGCCAACCCGGAAGTAAAGCGCGCCTCGGACGGCTGCCCGCTGCTGTTCATGGCGATCGAGGACGAGGCTATTTTCGTGGCCCTCGTGGAGGCGGGTGCGGACTATCACGAGCGCTTCGAGGGGTACCGCCTCGAGGAGCACCCGTTCACGGCGCCTCACATCGCCTTCAGGGTGAGGCAGTTGAAGGGGCTGCCCACTAAGTGAAGGGGTGTGTGCGACAGTTTGCACCCCACTCTTTCGTCTCTCGCGCGTTTTCTTCGACGTGTACCATCGCAACACCACATCACATTTCTTTTCCCCCGCCCCTGTGTGTTTCCCCCCTTCGCCTTTGCTTTGTGTGCCAACGACGAATCGGAGACGCGCACTCATGCGTGGTGCGATTGTTTTAACCAACAACAATGCAATTTTCGAGTCGATGAAACTGTTCGTTCCACTCGTCACGAACGCGCCTCCGATCCAACCCGCACACAAACCGATCTTGTTGTCTGTTTGGCTGTGTTGCTCATCAAGGGTGGTCATCCTGTCCCTTCAAATTTGGACCGTTTCATGCCGCCATCTCGCCTCGATCCAGACACTTTCCTGGCGCAACATCGCGCCGCATGCTCGTCGTTGGACGCGGTCAACACGGTGGGGCTCCGGTATTGGCTGTCCCTCTCAGACGCCTATGCGCGCACGTTGCCCGTTGCGTCGCAGCCGCGGCTGCAGCATGAACAGTGGGCCTTGTCCAAAGTTCTCGAAACAATCGGTAGGCTATCCGTTGGGTCAGTGGCGGGGAACGGTTGGAGCGACGTTCCATCAAGTCGCTTCGAAGAGATGAACCGCCCGCTCCGGCGGTGTGTGTCACCTCGGGCCACCTCCTTCCCGACGACATCTTCAACCTGCTCCCTTACGTCCCCACCGCAGCCGCAGCAGATCCCTCCTCCTTCCCTTACATCCCCGGCGGTCGACAGTGCCATGGCCGCCTCGGCACCACCGCCGCAGTGGGCCCTCGAGCGAGAGGCGGTCCTTCGATCGCAGCTCCTAGAGGAGGGCTTCCGGCGCTGCGCCCCGGCACACCGCCCGCTTGTTCAAAAGGCACTCAAGTCCCTCGATGCCGATTTCAAACAAGGCAAGCTGCAGAGCTTCGCACAGGTCACCGTCGATCACGTCTTGTCCATGGCCGGCGTCGGCCCGGCGGCGCCAGCCACAGGCGGAGGGATGGTATCTCCTGGCTTTCAACCCGCCCACCCGTCCATGATGATGTTTCCGCAAGCCCCTTCCCCTCCTTCCCAGCAGTCATATCTTGCCGCTCCCTCTGCGAGCTACGGACCTCCCGGCTTTGCCCCTCCTCAGGGCGCGTGGACGGGAGGAGGCTCGCATCAGGCGAACCCGCCCGGATTTTTCCCACCAGGCTACGCCCCTCCGGGGTTCTACGCGCCGTCTCCTGCACCGCAGCATCCACCCCCACATCATCACCACGGAATGGGCGGCATGCTACCCGCCGGCTACGCCCCCGCTGGCTACCCAGCGACCCACCACTACGCCGCCCCAAGCATGGCGGCCAGGGAAGTGCCGCCGCCATCGTCCTATCTGCCGTACAGCCGTCCCCAGCAGCCGATCCCGCCACCGTCGTTCACGCCACCGCAACCGCAGCGGCGGCCCGCAGCACAACCGCCACCAATGGGTGCAACCGACGACGCGTCGTCGCGGAAGCGTGCAAGGACCACCCCATCCGCGGCGGGCGCCTCTTCCGTTTTTGAGGACACCGCGACTCCACCCTCCGCTCGCGAACGCCACCGACCAGCGATGCCCCTCCCAACCGCTGTCGGTGGCCGTTACGGCGCTCCCCCCGAGCCGTGTGCTTTCGCAGAGGACGTGCGCCCTGCTCCTCTTAGCTCACCCATCACGGTGGCCGCGGTCGTCTCTCGCCCGGTGGGCACGAGCACGGCGCTGGAGCGCGGCTACACGCGCTACGAGCCACAAGCGTCTGAGCTCCGACCACCAGAAGTACTAAGGAAGGCCCTTTCGCACATTCTGCAAAAGTCTAGGCTTCGAGAAGTTGGATCGCAGACGGCGGCGGACGTCAAGGATGCCAAAATGTGGCTCAGCAACCAGCTGAAGGGGATGCGCCAAGACCTCAAGGTGCAGGGACTGAACGACGCCTTCGCGGTCTCCGTGTACGAACTGCACGGCCGATTGTGTCTCGACCTTGGCGATGTCAGTGAATACACCCAATGCCAAGTCGCACTGGGCCACTTCTACGACAGCGGGCTCGGTTCGTCGTCGTCGTCGTGTCAATCCGCAGTGGATGTGAAGTGCGACGCCTTATTGCCCTCAACCCCCTCTCCCTCTGCCCCTCTCTCTCTCTCCCCATCGGATTCGACGACGGCGGCGACGTTGCCCTCTGGCGAACAGACCATTGCCGTACCGTCCTGCGTGAGCGCGCGGATTCCACCGACGCTCCTCGTTTCGAGTCCCATCGCGGAGTTTTTCATCTATAAAGTGCTCTACATGGCCTTCTCAGGGCAGCGCGACGCCGTGGCGTTCGCGCTCCGGCAAGCGGCCGCGGCGGGCCCCTTTGTCTCATCGGCAGCGACCGCGGACGGGAAAGGCGACGCCATGCCGAGGCCGTCACTACATGCGCATCCCGACCTCCTTCGCATCCCTGCCGTGGGCTGCGCAGTGCAAGTGGCCGCTTCCATTTTGGACGCGGACTCCGTGGCTTGCTTTGCCAGTTTGAAACGACTTCACTTCCTCTGTCATTGCTGCTCCCCTTTGGTCACGTCGCCGTACCGGCTCCGGCCGCTCGTGGCCATTTTTTTGCAGCGACTGCGCATTGGGTGGCTGCACACGCTGCTGCAGAGCTTCAAGGGCACGCTGCCGGCGGCCGCTTTGGCCTCCTGGCTTGGGTTCTTGCCGTTTCCAGTGACCGAGGCGGAGCGCAAGTCGTTCGAAGCCGTGGCACCGGCACCGGCAGCGGCAGGCACGAATCGTCACGAGGCGGCCTGCGGCGATGCCATTGACGGGATGACAACGTCCACACGTGCGCCTTCTTCCTCTGCCACGCCTTTCGAGCCCCCCACAATAGGTATGGGCGGTACGATACCGACGGATGGAGAGGGGCGGAAAGGGGCATCGAGCGGCGCCAAGGGACGGAAAAAAGTAAAGGCTGTTGTGTTGCACGAAGAGGTGAGTGAGGGGTCGTCGGAGGCGGCCAGTCGGAAGGGAAAAGGCAAAGGGGGGCCCGCTTTGGTGCCCACCGCCACCACGTTGGACGCCGCTGCCCCGGATGCAACGCGACTACGGCCGCTCGATCCGGCCGGTGGCTCCCTGACAGTGGGTCCGCATCACAGTGGCAGTGACGGCACCTGGTGGTTCGCGGATGGATCCGAGGACCAGTCTCGTCACGAGTGGCGTGAGATGTGGAAGGCGCTGAAAGTCGATTCCAACGTTGTGGCCGCTCTTCCCGATGATCTTTACCGCGCAGCAGAGACGGACAGCCCCCTTGTTGATGTGGCCCCGCTGATGCAAGCGACGACGGCATTCTGTTCCTTCCTCAACTCCGGGGGTCTCGGCCTTCAGGTAACACCCCCAATTTAGTGGCAGGACAGGCCGAGGCGCCTGGAATGGCCGATAACATGGGTGATGACGAGTCTATTCTGTAATAAAGAACAACCCGTCGACAGGAAGGCTCGAAATCAGCTCTTTTTTTATGCAATGCTCGTTTTGACTTCGGCAGGTTCCAGCAAGGGCGCACGGCACCACACACAATGCATTCGCTGTTGTTGTCGTGACCAAATGTCGCATCGTTAGCTTTGCCGCTGCTCAGCTGTTGAAATGACGGACCTCGACTCGTTTTCCCCTCCCGTGAGCACCGGGGGGGTAGAGGCAGTGCCACGGCCAGCCTCTCCTCGATGGCCTTCGGCGCTCCAGCTCAAACTGCAACTGCTGTGGTCCGTCGTGCTGAAGGGCGTCGCGCGGTTTGTGTTCGTGAACGGCATTCTTCGCCCTTGGTGGTTCGTCACCGGCCGATATCCGCGCTACACGCGGCGAGGAATGCTGGCTGTGGACAATTTGACCACGGTGCTGCGCCGCGCCGGCATGATCACGCCTGCGACCCGGGTAGGTGCGGCATCGGCCGTTCCGATTGCTCCCGGTGTGACCGCCACGGTGTGGCGTGTGACGGTGCACTACGAACCAACCGCTTCAACAACGCCGTCCGCTGCGACGCGATCGCCGTCTTGGCCAGACATTCCCGACCCTCACTTCACGTCATCGTCTGCGCCTCCAACCACCTTTGTGCTGAAAGAGTACAACATGACGCTGAAGGCCATGTTGATGGGTGCCGCGATGGGACTCCCGGCCCTCGAGGTGCGCTGGCTGTCGCTACTCTCCCACCCGACCAAAGGAGAGTCATCCACGCCGGCCTACGCCCGAGACGACCAACGTGCCCTCGGAGATGGGTTGCTGCCACTCACAATCGACACCGCGTTATCGCCGTGCCGCGGCATCGCGTGCCTCCTCTTAGAGGATCTCGGCCACCTCCGAAGCCACCCATTTCGCTTGAACGCCCCCATCCCGATGACCGACATCGAGGCGATGTTTGACGCCGTCGGGGTGTTGCATGGTCGGTCGTGGAACCACCGTCGTGTCGCTGCGGCGTTTCGAAGCGAATCCCGAAGCGTCGCGTTTGAGGATTTATTCATCGCTGCGTTCCGCGGGATCGAGAAACTCATCGAGCGGACATCACCGTCCTCGCCGTTTCAACGGCTGCTCGCCTCCATCCCCAGCCTGCGACGCGCTCAGCAACGACTGGCCGCACCTGAAGGTTACGGTTCATACCTGACGTGGTGCATGGGCACGCGCCTGCACGCGACACCGTCCGAGCGGGTGACTTGCTTCAGCCGTCCGTTCGTGTTGACGCACGGCGACTGCCGCTTCGACAATGCGTTTCTCGTGGACATTCCGACACACGCGGCGGCAAGCGCCGTACCGTCGAGCGACGATGCGCCCCGGTGCCGCGCCAGGTTGATCGATTGGCAGGCCGCAGCGGTTACCCACCCGGGGCGCGATCTCGTCTGGTTGCTCCAAGAGGTGCCAACGGAGTTGGTGTGCCACAGCGTCGAGGGACCGACAGGCGGTCCCACCAAGGACTCCCCTGCTCTTGACACAATGTTGCGCGCGTATCTACGCGGGGCGCGCCGCGGTTTCGCCGAACAACAAATGCACACCGATCGTTTCGACAATGATGGAAGCCACCGGGATGATGGCTCGCCGACCCCTCACGATGTGAACATTGACGTGATCAAACGCGAGTGGCTGCCGCGCGCCCTCGCCTCCTCCGTGACCTTGTGGACCGTGGCGCTCCGACATGTCATCGCGGACGTTGCGGATAAGCCGAACCATCCGTCACGCAGCGGCCTACTGCGATATCTGGGCAGGGTCGAGGCCCTGATTGAGCACTTCGGCTTTCCAGAGTCGCGTTGGTGACCGGTGTTCGACTTGGCAACAAAGTATGTTCTGCTTTTTGCTGCCAGGCTTTTGCTGTTTCCGATTTGCGCCCCTCGACGACCGAACCCTCGCGGAGGCGACAGTATTCACACACATTCACTCACGCACGCGCGAAGAATCATACTTGGAAGTATGAGTCCTACGATCGTCAGAGCGCGCGCCGAGGAATCATAAACCTCCTATGTGGGGCCACACACACAACGCGATAACAACCGTTCTGTTTGTTGTTCACAGGGACGTGTGGACGTACGTTGTTCACAGGGACTTTTTGACATAAAGCAGCCGTCCCAATCGATGACAGCGATGCCACCGTCCCGTCTCACCACAGCCAGCGACGAACATTCTTCTTGGGGTCCGCCGCTCGGGGTGGCGGCGCTGGCGGCGCGGGCCACGGAACTTGCGGCGCAAGTGCAGTTGTTTTGGTCCTGCGATGCCGATTTGCCCTGCTTAACTGCCGCGAGTCGGTCTCCGGCGACTCCAGCGCTTGAGTGGCACGGGCGGGATGCCACCACCGAGCTTGGGTGCAATTTGCGGGTAACGCACGAGGCAGATCTGACGACGGGTGCGCGTGACTCGCACGGTGCGGCGACATGCACCATACCGGATACCTCCCGGATAGGCACCTCCGCGACATGCACCATGGATCGTCCCGCCGCCGCACGACGTCCTTCCATTGTTGGGGTGATCGACGAGTCATCACGGGGGAGATGGGTCCATTGTACCTTGCCGCACGCCGCCGCCGACCCCTCCGCCCCCGGGCTGACAAGAGGTGACGATGGCCATCGAGGTCATCTCTCTTCGAGATGGCCCCGCGCGAGAAGCCACTCCCAAGGGATGCGGCAGGCGGATGCCCATCACCCACCGCCGCCGGGTGCCGGTGATGACCACCGTCCGGTTCAGCACCACCGAGGAGACGTAGCCGCCACCCGTTTGTTTTGCGCGTCCCGGGTCCCCGCCGCGGCGGCTCCTGAGACGACGATGGCACCGACGGGGATCGATCGGCAGCGGGATCCTCCTCCTCCTGCGTCGTCGTCATCGTCGCCGTCCCGTCTCCCTCCGATCCCTCCATCGGACATCATCACCCCCTCCATCAATCACGTGGACCGGTCGTCGCCCAATTCGCCGTCCGTGTGGTGGCCGCGGCGCCCTCCATACCAGCATGACCACCGCCGATGCGACGAGGAGCGACCGGCCGAGGAGGTAGCGACGACATCACCATACTGCTCAGCACTTGTCCCTCCCCGCCGCGCGCGGATGATGGGAGGGGGCGTGATCCCTCTCCGGAATCACTGCGAAGGGGACGATGATCCGAGGCTGTGGGCAGGCGAAGGAGACGCCGAGGTTGCTCCTCACACGCTGGAGGCTCAACTCAACGCTTCTGCACTTGCGCGACCGTCGGCGATTCTGCGACCCGAGACGCCGCCGCTCCGGTCACCGGCCGCAGCGGAGCCGCAGCGCATGACGACGACGACGACCACCGATCGCGGATGCTCCCCGGTGGGGAAATGGTCCGTCGCGGCAAGCGACGCGCCGTCGTCGCCCGAACCACTGTTCGGCAAGGTTGCTCGCGAGGGCACTACGACGGTGAGGAGCGCATCGACATCGCCGCTTCCGTATGCCGCCGCGCCCAGCGAATCCCCAGCGGCGGCGTCGTCCGTGGCACCCATTGTCGCCGCAACTGCGGATTCGGGGGGCGCTGGGAATGCGGACGCGAAAGGGCATTCCGTTACCATTTCGCATGGACCCACCGCGCGACACGTTGAGGTGGTGACGAAACCGCGCCGGCGGCACCGGCCACGGCACTGCGAACATCGCCGCTTCCGCCTGTCGCTGCCACCATCTTTTACGGCCCCCTTCCGGAAGGCATCTGCGAAGTCCGCGGCATCTGGGGCGAAAGCGGGCATCGCGAGTGGTGACGTCATTGCAGCGGGGCATGCCGTCCACGCGCCGCCGCGGGATGGAACGACGACGCCGGTGGCCGTGAGGTTGACGACGACGAATGTGACGACGAGTGGGGGGGCTGCTATGCACCGGGCGGCAGACCCCGCAACTGCCGCGGATCCCCACCTCGTGTGGTCGCCATCGCCACGACTGGCTGAGCACCAGGTGCCCCAAGCACGCTTCACGGACGTTCATACACATGTGTTCTTGGTGCCGGACGACGTAGCTGAGATAAGACGGTTGCAGCGGCTGTGCCGCGAGGCGTTACTAGGCGTCCAGGCTTCATAGATGGAATTGATAGAGAGATCTCACATTCGTACAGCTAAGGTGGAACCGCGATTGCCCGGCCGGAGATGGTGCACCCGAGGAGTGGAGTGCCACCGAAGGGACGCCGATATTGATCAAGTCCTGCGACGTACTATCTCTCGCGATGGAACGGCGAACGTGCTCCCGTGGTTGACCCCTCAATCATTGTGCAAAAGGTATTCCTTCTAGCGTTCCATCCACCCCGCGCTGGGGGGAGCACAAATCTCCCGCGTTACCACACACACTTCCCGTTGCCCGTTGTAAGCGATGGATATCATCACGAACGGCCGCATGTACCTCGGCCCGGCGACGGGTGGCGGTGCCTCGACGTGGAAGGGCACCTCGACGTCATCTGGCGGCGGTGTGGGAGGCGCCTCATTTTCCGACAATCCCGCTGGTGGAGGCGTCGATGCAGGAGGGACAACCGCGAGCAAAGCGATTGTCGCCATCGCCGCGGCAGCCAGCGTGGCCGGTGTCGCGTACACGATGACGAGGTTGTTTCTGGGCACCGGCAGGAAGGAACGTGTGGATCCCCCTCCCACCGCTCAGCGACAACAGGTCCGGAACCCGGCTGTCCCGGCCGGCGACGATAGCGATCCTCCGCAGGATGGCGGTCAGCAAGCCTCGCCGGGTGCTCCTGGCCCCCGTCGAAGCGGCCGCACCGGGACGCGCCAGTCACCCGAACTGACCGAGTCCCTTCCAGAGGGCTGGACGTGTCACAAGGTGCTCGGCCGTGGAACTTATGGTGTCGTGTACCTCGCCAGCGCCGCTGGCAGTGGCGAACTCTGTGCCCTGAAGCGATGCCCCAGCGAGAAGCTCTCCGAGCTGAATCGCGAGTTCGCTTTGCTCCGCGGCCTCCGCCACCCGCACATCGTGGAGGTATACGACTTCGTCGTCGATCGCCACGGCGCGTGGATTAGCATGGAGTGGTGCCCCGGGGGGACACTCGCGCGATTGGTGTCCTTATCACCGATGAAAAACGATGAGATGCGACTGAAAAGCTACGCGCGACAAATTCTCCTCGGGCTGCAGTTTCTACACGGCAAAGGGATCATCCACCGGGACATCAAACCAGACAACATTCTGGCCGACCGCAGCGGCGCCCTCAAGCTTTCCGACTTTGGCCTGTCTCGGTCGATCGACCCCGACACGGGCCGCGTGGAGACCATGCGCGTGGCGGGGACGCCAGCCTACATCTCGCCGGAAATTGCGTAT
>ERZ1292633.2434-Hain-H41-02um-R1-2434-length-19050-cov-37_pt1 | contig 19050 bp, 20 predicted proteins | sample MGYA00564406_ERZ1292633 | MGnify/ENA primary metagenome ERZ1292633 (study PRJEB36523, sample SAMEA6512639) | groundwater metagenome | collected 2019-01-08 | study: AquaDiva: Metagenomics assemblies of 32 groundwater samples
GTAGGATGCAGCTCTCTGAAAGCTGTCATCTAGGTTCGAGTCCTAGTCCCGCAGTCAAGAAAACGGCGATTCTATTTCTTGCGGGAGGGGTTTTTTTGAAATTGTATGGGCGGAAATGGGGCTCATTTGGGCTGTTGTGGTATGTCATAACATTGTGATATGCCGCGCTAATGCGATATACTGTGGGTAATGCAAAACGAATCCAACACTTGCGAAATTGGCGAAAGCGGTCGGGGTTTCGGTTAATGACCTTTTAAAATAATTTATGTTTGAACAATCACTAAAAAATATTGACGATATACTAAGGGCGGATAACGCCGGAAGCGCGCTTGATTATATTGAGCAAACTTCGTGGATTTTGTTTTTGAAATATCTTGATGATTTAGAGAAAGATAAAGAAAAAAGCGCACGTTTGGCTGGGAAAAAATACAAGCATATTCTCGCGCCTGAATTCCAGTGGAGTGTTTGGGCTTGCCCGAAAGGAGCGGACGGCAAACTTGACCACCACAAAACACTTGATGGGGATGATTTGAGAGATTTTGCAAACAACAAACTTTTCCCTTATCTTAAGAAATTTAGAACCGAAGATTCAAATACTATTGAATATAAAATTGGTGAGATTTTTCATGAATTAAAAAATAAAATTCAAAGCGGTTATTCATTGCGAAATATTTTAGATACGGTTGATAAGCTTCATTTTCAAACAGACGAAGAAAAGCACGAGCTTTCACATCTTTACGAAAGCAAGATTCAAAATATGGGAAATGCCGGGCGTGATGGCGGTCAATATTACACACCTCGTCCGCTTATCAAAACTATCGTAAAAGTGGTTAATCCAAAACTAGGTGAAACTATTTACGACGGATCTTGCGGAAGCGCCGGCTTCTTGGTTGAAGCTTTTAACTACCTGACGGCAAATAGAGAAAAATTGAGCTCAAAAGAGTGGGGTATATTACAGACGACAACTTTTTATGGCAAAGAAAAAATATCCTTGCCTTATATTATCGGGGTAATGAATATGATTCTTCATGGAGTAGAAACGCCGAACATAAAGCATACAAACTCACTTGCTGAAAACCTCGCTGATATACAAGAAAAAGACCGTTTTGATGTAATTCTCGCTAACCCTCCTTTTGGCGGGAAAGAAAGACCGGAAGTGCAACACAATTTTCCTATCAAAACAGGAGAAACCGCTTCTCTTTTTCTTCAACATTTTATCAAAATGCTAAAAGCGGGAGGAAAAGCCGGTGTCGTTATTAAAAATACTTTTCTTTCAAATACTGATAACGCCAGCGTGTCGCTCCGAAAACTGCTTTTAGAAAATTGCAATTTGCATACAGTTTTAGATTTGCCCGGCGGAGCTTTTCAAGGTGCCGGCGTGAAAACGGTCGTTTTGTTTTTTGAGAAAGGCGCGCCAACAAAGAAAGTTTGGTTTTATCAGCTCAATCTTACTCGAAATCTCGGTAAGGGTCAGTCTTTGAGTGAGAATGATTTGGCAGATTTTGTAAAATTGCAAAAGACCAAAGCCGACTCCGAAAATTCTTGGTCAGTGGATATAAAAGATGTTGACCAGAAAACTTTTGACTTGTCGGTAAAGAATCCCAATAAAGGTGAGGAAGTTGCTTTGCGAGAGCCGAAGGAGATTTTGGTTGAGATGAAAAAATTAGATAAAGAAAGCGAGAGGATTTTAGAAAATATTAAGAAATCTATATGAACAAGCAAGAAATATTAAATACAATTACACAAGGGGCTAAAGAGCTAAGAGTCTTGTCAATAATATATCTTGAAAAGGATGGCTCAAATGAAGGCAATAGGCTTGTAGAGCCATATAGCCTAAGAGATATGGGGACTAGTAAGGAAGGCTTTTTTGCTTTTGATATTCAGAAAAATGGCATTCGTAGATTTGCAGTTGATAGGATTCAGTCGGTTGTAATAACAAGTCAAAGCTTCATTCCGCGCAATAACTGGGCTGTTGAATTTTAATTTATGGAGACTGTTAAAAAACAATTTTCGTTTGAGCTTTATGGTAAACCAACCCTCGTTGTTATTGATTGGTTTAGTCTATATAATCGCTACAACGATATTGATTTGAAATTATTTTTTGATTATTTAAAAAGCTATAAAGATATATACCAAATTCGTTTTTATCAAGGAACAATAAAAGAAAAAACTTGGTCCGTTGAATTAATTAAAAATGTTAGAGATATTGGTTATGAGGTTATTACTAAACCTTCAAAATACATAAAAATTGATATAAAAAAAGAAAAACATTTGCAATCAGTAATGGATAAGCTCCAAAGTCTTCTTGATAATATTTCTGAAAAAAATTCAAATATCGCAAACCAGATTTATACTGTTAGAAATAAGGTGAAAGAAAAGATTTCTGAAATTTCTGAGACAGATGATATTTTTGCTTTTATTGATGAAATAGATAACGATCTTAAAGATTTGGGTATAAATATAAATACATTTAAAAATGAGCTTGAAAAACCTATCAGAAAACCAAAATGTGATTTTGACGCTGAGATTGCAAAAGATGTAATTTTAGATATTGATAAATATCAAAATCTAGTGCTTTTTTCTGGTGACGGTGATTTTGCATCTACTGTTGAATTTCTCATTATTCAAAAAGCCAAGAGAGTATTTGTGATGTATCCACGGGGTAGTTTTGGAGAAATTGATTATCAAAATTTTAATTTAATTAAAAGATTAGAGGATAAGAGACGAGAATATGCCAAAGGTCTTGTTTGTCGTCCCGTAGACCATATTTTGCAACATATTATAAAAAAAGAACCCGCAGATTGCTCTGCGGGACCCGATACAAGTAATGTAGCAAATCCAGTTTCTAAAGTCAATAATTATGAAAACTAACTGGCAAACAAAAAAACTTGGTGATATTTTGAAACTGGAATATGGCAAGCCGTTGCCGGATTTAAAACGCAAGGTTAACGGTAAATATCCTGTATTTGGTGCGAATGGGGAAAAAGATAGATCAGATGATTTTTATTTTGATAAACCTAGTATTATCGTTGGTCGCAAGGGTTCTGCTGGAGAGTTAACTTTAGTACAAGAAAAGTTTTGGCCTCTGGATGTCACTTATTTTGCAACCTTTGATGACAAAAAATATGATTTGAAGTTTTTGTATAATCTATTAGAGACATTGGAATTACCTAAACTCGCAAAAGGTGTAAAACCTGGAATAAATAGAAATGATATTTATTCAATCGAGGTAAATATTCCACCTCTCCCCGAACAAAAACGTATTGTAAAAATCTTAGACGAAGTTTTTGAAAAGATAGAAAAAGCGAAAGAAAATGTGGAAAAGAATTTAAAAAATTCAAAAGAGCTATTTGAATCTTACTTACAGAGTGTTTTTGCGAATCAAGATAAAAATTGGGAGGAGAAAACTTTTGGTGAGGTTTATGATGTTCGAGACGGAACGCATGACTCTCCTACATATCAAAAAGAGGGGTATGCTCTTATTACCTCTAAAAATCTTAAGGATGGTAAATTAGACTATCAAAAAATAAAGTATATTTCTGAAAAAGATTATAAAAAAATTAATGATCGTAGCAAGGTTCATAAAGGTGATATTCTCTTTGCAATGATTGGGACAATTGGGAATCCAGTTGTCGTAGCTGTTGACCCAGACTTCGCTATTAAAAATGTTGCGTTGTTTAAGATACCAAAAGATCAAGATAGTTATTTTCTTAAATATTTTTTAGATTCAAAATTTGTTATTGATAAAATGATTGACGAAGCAAAAGGAACAACTCAACAATTTGTTGGACTCGGTTATTTAAGAAATTTTAAAATTAAAATTCCAGATTTGAATATACAAAAGATAATCGTCAAAAAACTTGACGCGCTTTCGGAGCAAACAAAAAAGCTTGAAGGAGTTTACAAGCAAAAGCTGGCGGATTTGGAAGAATTGAAAAAGTCGATTTTGAATAAGGCTTTTAAGGGGGAATTGTAGAATTTTGTCTACATATGGTGTATAATAACGATGTATAAAAGGTCGTCTATTTATCAAATTATATTGTAATTATTACTATAATAATATGGCCTTAAATAAATCAAAGTATAAAAATGCAATCTTGTATTTTATTAAATATTGCAATAATAAATACTTAGGAGCTACAAAACTTAATAAGTTATTGTATTACTTAGATTTTATAAATTACAGAGATAGAAAAGATTCTGTAACTGGCGATTTCTATATACACAATCACTATGGACCAACCCCGAGTGAGGTTAACTCTATTATCTCAGAGATGATAGAAAATAAGGAAATAGATGTAAATAAGGATCCTTTTGAAGATTCCCACACAACTTCGTTTAAATTGATAAAAGATGTTGATGAAAAATCTTTTAATGAGGAAGAAAAAGTATTGCTAAAAAATATTTGTAAAGAATTTTTGGATTGGTCTACAGACAAAATTGTAGAGCAGACACACCTAGAATCCCCTTGGTTTTATTCAAAACCTTTTGAAAAAGTTGATTATAAATATTCTACTGATATAGATTTTTTTACTGATTAAGTTTATGGAAATAAATTGGGATGTTATTGAAACCGAAAATCTAAAATTTAAAGGTTCAAGTGGTAAAAATCAAAAAAAGTGGGATGATCACTTTCTTGAACTTAAAAAGGAACTTTTGAAAAAATACGAAAAGCGCTAATTTCTGCGACTTTGTATACATCTTCTCAAAACCTATATTTTATGGTATATTTTACCAATGAACGAATCAGAAACACGAGCAGAATACATTGACCCGAAGCTCAAAGATGCTGGCTGGGGCGAAGTGGAAGGATCAAAAATTCTTCGCGAATTTCGTATTACCGATGGGAAAATTCAAACAGGCGGGACGCGAGGCAATCCGGAAATCATTGACTATGTTTTTCAGTATAAAAACAGAAAAATAGGCACGCTTGAAGCAAAGTCTGTTGATTCTTCTGTAACCGAAGGCAAAGAACAGGCGGTTTCGGCGGCGAAAAAACTTCAGATAGATTACGCGTTTTCTTCAAATGGTAAAGAAATTTATCAAGTAGAAATGAAAACTGGCGCTGAATGGGCAATTGAAAAATTCCCAACACCTGACGAACTTTGGAATAGAACTTTTTCGGATTGGAATGAATGGAAGGAGAAATTTGCAAATGTGCCAAACGAGGGAGAGTACGGCAAAAGGTATTACCAAGAAAATGCGATAAATAATATTTTAAATGCTGTTGCCGAAGAAAAAAATAGAATTCTTTTGACGATGGCGACCGGAACGGGAAAAACGGCAGTCGCTTTTCAAATTGCATGGAAACTTTTTCAAACTCGCTGGAATTTAAAACGAGACGGCTCTCGCCGACCGAGAATTTTGTTTTTAGCTGATAGAAATATTTTAGCTGATCAAGCTTTTAACGCTTTTTCTGGTTTTGAGGAAAATGCTTTGGTGCGTATAAGCCCCTTAGACATTCGCAGACGGGGAGAAGTGCCAATGAGTGGGAGTGTTTACTTTACAATTTTTCAAACTTTCATGTCGGGACCGGACGGAACACCGTATTTTGGAGATTATCCGGCTGACTTTTTTGATTTTATAATTATTGATGAATGTCATAGAGGCGGAGCAAATGATGAAGGTAATTGGCGCGGGATTTTGGAATATTTCTCTCCCGCTGTTCAGCTTGGTCTGACGGCTACGCCGAAACGGAAAGACAATGTCGATACATATAAATATTTTGGCGAGCCAGTTTATGTTTATTCTCTTAAAGAAGGCGTGAACGACGGCTTTTTAACACCTTTCAAAGTCAAGCGAATTAAGACCACGCTTGATGAGTATATTTATACTTCAGACGATCAGATTATTGAGGGTGAAGTGGAAGAAGGAAAAATTTATGAAGAAGATGATTTCAATAAAATTATCGTTATCAAAGAACGCGAGGCAAAAAGAGTTCGTGTGGTATTGGATGAAATAAATCAAAATGAAAAAACCATAATATTTTGTGCCACCCAAGATCACGCGCTGGCTGTTCGTGATTTGGTAAATCAAATGAAGGAAAGCGAAAATCCAAATTATTGCGTTCGCGTAACGGCGAATGACGGCGCTCGCGGAGATCAATTCTTGCGCGAATTCCAAGATAATGAAAAAACAATCCCGACGATTTTGACAACTTCGCAGAAACTTTCTACCGGAGTGGATGCTCGCAATATTAGAAATATTGTTTTAATGCGACCGGTCAATTCTATGATTGAGTTTAAGCAAATTATCGGGCGAGGAACTAGGCTTTTTGACGGTAAGGAATATTTTACGATTCTTGATTTTGTTGACGCTTATAAGCACTTTTCTGACCCGGAATGGGATGGCGACCCGATAGACCAAACAACAGAACTAAAGCCTCAACCGCCGAAGAGTCCGGGTGGTGATGAACCGCCTATTCCACCGGAACCTCCAACAGAACCGAGGAAAAAATTGAAAATCAAACTAAGGAATGGAAAAGAGTGAGAGATAGAGCATATGATCGCAACTTCATTTTGGAGCGCTGATGGAAAGCCGGTTTCAATTCAGGAATTTATGGACAGTATGTTTGGCGCTATGCCAGAATTTTTCAAGAGTGAAGAAGAACTGCGAAAAATCTGGTCTAACCCGACAACCCGCAAAGCATTTTTAGAAAAAATAGCTGAAAAAGGATTTGGCAAAGATGAGTTGGAAACCCTGCAGAAAATGATTGATGCCGAACAAAGTGATTTGTTTGATGTTTTAACTTACATTTCTTTCTTAACAAAACCAATTTCAAGAGTGGAAAGGGTTGAGCAATCCAAAGATAAGATTTTTGAAGGATTAGATGAAAAACAGAAAGAATTTTTAGGCTTTGTATTGTTAAAGTATGAAGAAAGAGGTGTTGAAGAACTTGATGAAGAAAAATTGCCTGTATTACTGAATTTGAAATATCATGCAATCGCAAATGCTGAACAATCTCTTGGTGATGTAGATGGTATTCGTTCAATTTTCTTTAACTTTCAAAAAGCTTTGTATTCAAGATAATGGATTCCAGTTTGTGCCCTTCTCGTCCTTGCGAGCGGGGTTTGTTTGCGAACAGGAGGGGGGAGAAGCGAATACTTGGAGCTTCGCAAGGCCGGAGCGCGACATGCGCGAGGCGGGGTCGCGGGCTTTTTCAGCAGAAAAAGACCTGTGATGGTCAAGCGCATTTGCATTTGAGCCTCGGACATTTCCGCTAGGGCGTCCATGACTAAAGAATGAGCGCCGCCGTAATCTTGCAATACAAAAATTCGAAGCGGAAGCGACACCACGAAAGCTATTTTGAAAACGAGAAAGGGGATTGTGCGAGCCCTGCCGAGGATGGACCCCTTTAGTTCAGGGACGAAAAATAGTAGAATGGTAGAGGCACAATATTGAATTTCTGTTTTTTGTCCGCCCCGAATTTCGCCAAAAGAAAATTAGGTCGCACCACAAGAGTACTTCCATTTTCTAATCGCTTCGCGCCGACCATATTTTTGCATCCGAACCCGAACCCGATTTCGTTTTCTGGCGGCAGTTTTTACTTGAAGTTCGAACATTTTTCGCCGAAAATCCGGAACAATGAGGAGAGAGCGGGCGGAGGACTGGGGGTGTGGGGGAAGGACTCCGCCCGCTCTCACTATTTGTTTTTGCCGTGTCGCCCTGCTGGTTTTTTCGGGCTGAAATTTTTTGTGCTGTTTAAACCAAAAAATACTTCTTCAAATATATCATTTTGTATATTTCAGTGTGCGCCCTACGCACATATCAGAATGGCTCCCGCGCGCCCCACCGTTGCTAGTCGCAACCGTGGGGCGCGTCCGCCATACAGATATGTGCTAAGCGCGAATGAACTATGGTGAGAGAAGCGAAAGTCGACATCTGCTTGCAGTACTTCGTGAGTTATAGTAAAAATGATATGATATTTATATGAAAGTAATAACTTTATCGATACTTCTAATATTCGTGTTATTCCGTAATAGCTTTACTTTGTTAAAAGGTAAAAGAGACAAAAAGAAAGTTACAACATTTATCTATTTAGGAAGAAAACTGATTGAGGTATTTATCTACTTTTTAATTCCTGGTTTACTTTTATTAGGAATAATAAATGTGCACACCTCAAGTTTGTTCTATTATCTGGGAATACTCCTTTCAGTCTTTGGTTTATTACTCATGATTTATACAAGATTAAATAGAAATAAAGACTGGGGTTTTATGGGAGATGATACAGGAGATGATTTATTTACAGGTGGTCCATATAGATTTACCAGACACCCATATTATGTAGGCGCAATTTTTGTTGGAGTTGGCTTGTATTTACAGTTAAATTACTTCCTAGTAATTTTGATGTTACCAGTAATATTTTTTATAATCTACGTAATTGGTAAAGAAGACAATTTTCTTGAGAAGAAATTTGGATCAAGGTATATGGAGTATAAAAATAAAGTAGGAGTCTTTCCTTGGTTTTATTGATATAAATATGTTTCAAAAATTACCATTACTCGATCAACTCTATAAAAAATTCGACAATGTCGATCTTAGAAATTCAGCAATAATCAGTTGCCAGCATATTCTTCAATCAAACTATATTACCCTTGAATATTTATTTAAGCTCGGCCTGAAGCCGGAACATACTTTTATTCTTGGCAAGTCATATTCGACAAATAGAGAGGTTGCTAAATTTCTGCAGGATCGAGGAGTTTATATTCATTCGAATAGTTCATCGTTCAATAGTCATGAAAGTTGGGATGCTCAATTTAAGAATTATGTTTCAGAATTTATAAAAGATGTCATGCTAAAAATTAATGACCTTTCTGGTATTAAGCAAATTATTATTGTCGATGACGGAGGTTTCGTGATTGAACAGATCAATCAATTGAAGTTTTCTCAAAAAGTTCAATGTGTTTAGTGGACATCATCTGGATATAGAAAGTTACTGAATTTGAAATTAAATTACCCTGTCCTAAATATCGCGCGTTCAAAAACCAAACTCGATATTGAGTCTCCAATTATCGGATCTGGTGTGGTTCAAAAAATAATCGAACATTATCCTGACATTATTCATTCATCAAAGCAAGCTCTAGTTATTGGAGCTGGTCCGATTGGCCTAGCGGTGAAAAAGAGTTTGGAAAAGATGGGTAAAAATGTCGATATTATTGATGTTGATACTCTGATATCAGAATTGAACATGAATCTGTTTGATGTGGTTATTGGCTGTACAGGAGAAAATATCCTAGCGGATAATAATGTTAAAAAATTAGGTAAGGTACTTCTGGTTAGCGCCTCATCGTCTGATAAAGAATTTTCAGCGTTGACGATCAGGGAACATTTTCCTAAAAATACCGACCCTCATAAAGACTATGTTCAAGGAGAAGTTACTCTTTCAAATTCAGGCTTTCCGATAAACTTTGATGGGAGGATTCAGTTTTTACCACTTGAGAAAATACAGATCACTCTCGGCTTAATTTTTGCAGGCATATGTCTTACCTCATCAAGAGAATTCAGTAATGGACTCAACGATTTTCCTACTGATATCGGAAATGAAATCACAAATGATTACTTAGTTCTTTCTCGCCAAAACAACTAATTCGCTAAAATCTGGATGTAAGGATAGAGAATAGAGGTCTACCTCTTTGTTCATTTTGATAACTGTATTATCAATTACTTCCAAGCCACATTCCGCAAGCCAACTCAACACCTCGTCTTTATCTTTCCAAAAAATATGGTGTTCAGGTATGGGATTTCCTACCTCGATCGGAAGTGAAAAAATAAAATGGGTTCCACTTAATACCCCTTCCACATATTTTTTCAGAGCTTTAGAAGGATTGTCCGCGTGTTCTATTGAATCTTGAAATATATAAACAGTGTAATCCGTAGGAAGATTGTCTTTGTTTAGATCGAAAATAGTCAGATCCACTTTTTGTTTCCAATAAGAAGACCACCGTGAGATCAATTTTTCAGCAAATTGTAGACTTGATTGCTCATAATCACCTAAGATGATTTTAACGTCTTTTTCAAGATATTTTTTGACGTATTTTTGTGGCGTTCCAAATCCTATCTCACAGATTGATTTCGGCATTATTTTATTAAGATACCCCAATACACATTCCTGTCTTTTTTCGTGCCAACTATCTTTAAGATAATTATGTAGGTGCATAACTAGTCGCAAAGCTTTAGACGAGTAAACTTCATTGGAATATTTTCTAATAGACGTGTCCCAGTATAGCCACGAAGCCAACAACTGCTCTTTTGTAATTTTAAATTCTCCCATCAGAAAATTTATCTCATCCTTATGGTTAGGGTCATTTAGTGTCAGTCCAAGAAGATTTTTTATCCTTGTTTCAGTTTCCATTTGTTCTAATAATATCATAAACAGCACAAAAAATTTCAGCCCGAAAAAACCAGCAGGGCGACACGGCAAAAACAAATAGTGAGAGCGGGCGGAGTCCTTCCCCCACACCCCCAGTCCTCCGCCCGCTCTCTCCTCATTGTTCCGGATTTTCGGCGAAAAATGTTCGAACTTCAAGTAAAAACTGCCGCAATTTCGCACAAAATGCAAAATCGTCAGAAAAAGGCGAAAGGATCACAGAATGTGGAGGGCGGGGCGGAATTCCCCCCTGAAACCCCCCTTCCGCCCCGCCCGCATCTTTGTTGATTTTTTTGGAGATTTTTGCGATGAAAGTCCATGGGGAACGTGCGGAAAAAACGAGGGTGCGGTCGCGGACCAGATGGGTACTCACCTCCTTTTACTTTTTCTTTTCCATCGCATCACTCGAAGCGGCCCACTTCCGCTTCTATGGAGTATGGTGGCGTGCCCTACGCACATATCAGAACGGCTACCGCGCTTCCCACCGTCGCTTGAGGCGACCGTGGGGCGCGTCCGCCATACAGATATGTGCGAGGCGCGAAGAAACTTTGATGAGAAGAAGCGAAAGTCGACCGCTTCTCGATGAAATATTATTTGTTCATTGGTTATGCACTGATTTTTGTAAAAAATATTTCTTGACTTCATAAAATTTGGTATAATTAAAGTTAGCATGACTACTTCACCAAGAAAATTTTTCATATATACTCGTAAATCTACCGACACCGAGGATCGGCAAGTGAGATCGCTTGCCGATCAGCTCTCCGAGCTGCGCGAGCTCGCCAAGAAAGAGCAACTAGAGGTTGTAGATGTCTTTATTGAGAAGCAGACTGCCAAAACGCCTGGTAGACCTATTTTTACTGACATGATAGCTAGAATTGAGAAGGGTGAAGCCTCCGGTATTTTGGCATGGCATCCAGACAGGCTCGCTCGCAACTCGGTGGACGGTGGAAAGATCATTTACATGGTTGATACTGGTGTTATCACCGACCTCAAGTTTCCAACATTCTGGTTTGATGCTACACCTCAAGGTAAATTCATGCTATCAATATCATTTTCTCAATCAAAATATTATGTTGATAATCTTTCTGAAAATATCAAACGCGGACATCGACAAAAACTCAAGAATGGAATTTGGCCACAGAAAGCACCTCTGGGATATTTGAATGATAAGATTACAAAAAATATCATCGTCGATTCCGACAAAGCACCCCTAGTGGTAAAAACTTTTGAGGCGTATGCGAGTGGCAATTTTACATTTGCTCAGGTTCGCCAGAAGATCAATGACCTCGGACTCAAAGGTACCGGTGACGGAGTGCTTGCAGTTTCTAACTTTCAGTACCTTTTGAAAAATCCATTTTACCACGGACTCATCCGTTATGGTGGCGAATTTTACGAGGGCAAACATCCACCGATCATTTCAAAGAAGCTTTTTGATGATGTACAAGAGGTGATGACAAGAAAATCTAAACCTCATAGCAAAGGACTAAAGCCATATGTATATCGTGGATTATTCCACTGTGGTGAGTGTGGGTGCTTCATTACTACTGAACAACAAAAAGGTCATAACTATTTGAGATGCACAAAACGAAAAGGTGTATGTTCACAAAAATATGTCCGTGAGGAAATAATTACTGTCAAAATGCAGGAAGAACTGAAAAAGTATTCACTAGCTGATGATGTTGCTGACTGGCTCATCGCCGAGGTCGAAAAAGATCGAGTAACAGATAGCGTATCGTCGGATCTTCACATTGGAAAAGTGAACAGTGAGATCACTATCATTGATACTAAGCTCGACAAACTTATGACTGCATATCTCGAGAACGCTTTAACACTTCCAGAATATCAAGAGACCAAAAATAAATTAGTGACTGAAAAGCACGCTCTTAAAGACAAACTGAGCGCTTTCGAGCGATCTGCAACAATTCGGTTCGAACCAGTGATTAATTTCCTAAATGACTGTAAACAAGCCACTACTGTGGCGAATAGTGACGATCCGACAAAAATTCGCTCGTTTATTGAAAAAGTCGGTTCGAACCCACTCGTCCGCGACCGCACCCTCGTTTTTTCCGCACGTTCCCCATGGACTTTCATCGCAAAAATCTCCAAAAAAATCAACAAAGATGCGGGCGGGGCGGAAGGGGGGTTTCAGGGGGGAATTCCGCCCCGCCCTCCACATTCTGTGATCCTTTCGCCTTTTTCTGACGATTTTGCATTTTGTGCGAAATTGCGGAGGGTAGAGGATTTGAACCTCTGAGGGATTGCTCCCAACCGCGTTTCGAGTGCGGCGCATTAGACCACTCTGCCAACCCTCCATTGGTTTATTTTTAACACAAAATGAAACCATTTACAATTCATTTGAAATAGGGTAAATTTAAAGAGTTAATGGGCAATTAGCTCAGTGGTAGAGCGTTTCATTGACATTGAAAAGGTCACAGGTTCAATCCCTGTATTGCCCACGGCCCTATCGTCTAATGGTTAGGACAACGGGTTTTCAATCCGTTAATCGGAGTTCGATTCTCCGTAGGGTCACCTGAAGATTTTTTTCATCACTGAACTCGGATTTTATGTTGTAGATTGGGCTTAATTTAAGGGTTTTAATGTTTGGATAGGCATAGATGAGATTTTGAGGAAAAAGCAGAGGTCTTAAAACTCTAAGGTCTTTGACATCAAGACTTTTCCAATTTTCAGGAAATTGTTTTAGAAACTCAATACCTGAATCAATTACTTTTTCTACTTGAAGTTCTGGCGGGGAGAGTGCAATGAGTGAATTTTCTAAGTCTTTTATCTGAGAATTGAATTTCTCATTATTCAAAGAAAACTCGCTTGTTGTCATTCCACCTTCCAGTCTCAAATTCAGCAAATTTTCTTTTTTATTTTTTAACTCTGTAATCTTTGTTTTGATTTTTGTCTCTGAAGATGCTACGGAATTTAGTTCTGCTTTATGAGCTAGTTTGATTGCTTCCTTTAGACAATCAAAGAAAAAATCATTAGGAGTAAGTTTTATCAGAAAATTAGTGAAATCATTTTCTAGGTCTTCTTTTTTAATTGATTTTCTTTTAAGACAGTCTTGGTTTATACAACTGTAATATTTGTAATATTTAGTTTTGCCCTTTGATTGTCCACCTGAGATATTTTTTCCACAACCATCACATTTTATGCCCCTAAGAGGAAAATCTTTATTGTCCTTATTGCGAGGCATTTTTCTTCCCGCAACGCCATTTCTTACATCTTGAGCCTGCTTAAATAATTTATCACTAATGATTGGTTTGTGAGAACCCATTAATGATATTTCAAACTTTGGGAAAACAATCATTCCACAATAAACTGGATTTGCGATTATCTTAGATACAAGTTGTTTACTAATCTTCATTCCATGTCTACTTTTTTGTCCTAGTTTGTTTGCCATACTGGCTAGTTCCTTGAAAGTATATTTACCTGTTGCATATTTCTCAAAAAGCATTTTAACAACAGGTAATTTTTCAATATGTGGAACAATAATCTTTTTATCTAATTCATCTCTAGTATTCCGATAACCCCAAGGGGCAATAGTACTCCACAAACCCCTTAACAGACGAGCCTTCATTCCTTCAATGGTTTTTACTGACCTTGCATCATTGTCAAATTGAGCAAACGCAGAGAGTATATTCTCATGAAGTTTTCCGGAAGGGCTATTATCAAAAGATTCAGTGGCAGAAACTATAGATATTCCATATTTCTCAAACAGCTTTCTTAATATCTGATAATCAGCAACATCCCTAGACATCCTAGAAACACTATAGAATACAATCCTGCCAATAAGTTTCTTGTTTTTCTCACAGAACCTAACCATTTCTTGAAGTTGGGTTCGGTTTGTTGTTTTTGCGGATTCTCCTTCTTCTCTAAAAACTTGCAACACAATATGTCCACTTTTTGCAGAAAATTCTCTACATATTTTTTCTTGGCTATCTAAACTAAATCCTAGCACTTGTTCTTTTGAAGAAACACGAATATAAATTACATCCACCTTTCTAGTTTCTTTTTTTAAGTTTATATTTTTCATATTTCTTCTTTTAATTAAACCTCTTAATTTAATAATCTCAAAATTCTCCAAAATAAAGCAAAATAGCAAAAACACGGTAAATGTTGCCTAGGGGCGTGAAATCTCTTTAAAAGGCAAATCCCCACCTAAGGCAACAAAGATTGTTTAGAGAGGCTTTTTTACTTGTTTTCCAACATATCTAGACATTGAGTCCGCTATGGAAATAAGCCCGATCCTATTTCTCTTAAGGAAATGCCTAAATTTCTGTAATCCAGCATGGTCAGTTGAAAGTCTTTTAGCGTCCACAACAATTAAAAATTTTATTTTCCATTTGTTTGTTCTGATGTACTTTATCATCTCTTGGAATTGTGGTCGGTTAAACGAGCTAGCTGATTTATTTTTTTCTCTGAACACTTCTAATATTCTATATCCATTTACAGAAGTGTGATTTACAATTAAATCCTCTTGTTCATTAAGATTGTATGTGCTTAGAGATTCTTTCAAATAATCTCTGACATAAATTATTGCAGTTCTAAGGAATATCTTTGAATTTTTCATTTTTTTTATTTTGTTCGTTAGATGTAATAATAAGCCATAAAATAAATATCTATGGCAGATCTGTTTCTGTGCTCCTAAAAGTCCCCAAATTTACTGGTTTTGTAGATTGAGAATGCTGTTTAATCTTGAGACGCACGAGAAATAAACCCAACTCATATAGATTTTGGGCTATTTTCTCTATTTCAACTTCTTCACCCCCTAAACCTTTTCTTTTTAGGAATTCTTTTAGTTTTTGAACTCCTTCCTCATTCTCCAACATTGTGGCTTGTAGCCACTTTTAGCACATCAGATTTTTGGAAACAAAAAACTGACATATAAAAGTAAGCAAACAACTTTTTCAAGTTATTTAATTACTTTCAGACATCAGTTGGGCATTGCCACTTCTTCTATCTATTTGTTGTATCAGATCTATCAGTATAGTTCACTCTAATTATCTTGCAAAGCGGTAGCAACAAATAAATAGCCAATGTAGAGGTACTTCGCATGCTTTTCCCTCACGACAAAAAGGTTCTAATAATCGACCTTTGTTAAAAAACAACCTATAAACAAGCATAACAAAAAAATAATAAAATTGCAACTTTACCTTGGCAAATAATTTGCAAAATGACTAGTTAGCATGGTATTATTTACACACAATTTAATAAATAGAGCCTAAACTCTGATAATTTTATTGGAGCATGGCTAAAAAACACGGTCAGTGATAAAGAACTCCTAGTCAGAGTTTGCACTGACCGTGTCATATCTGGAAACGGGTATGGGTGGCTTAAAAAACCATCAGATCTGGCTAGGAGCTTTTTGCTTCTCGCCAAACAAGATATATGAATCCAGAAGCAAAAATTTTATCAGGAATAGCAGGAGAATATTTTGTTGCTGGCGAACTTTCCAGAAGAGGCTACATTGCTAGTATCACCCTAAGGAATACGGCTCACATTGATTTACTTGCAAGTAATGGGAAAAAAGCAATTAACATACAAGTAAAAACAAGACGCACTGATAAAGCAAAAGGATGGGAACTGGGAAGTAAGCCACTGGAATATAATAAATCAAAAGGCGATATCTTTTATGTATTAGTAGAAATTCATTCCGACCCAAACAACAAAGAGGTTGGTTATTACATAATTCCTAAAAATACACTAAATGAGCATGTTGAAAAAGGACACCTGTATTGGCTCCAAGGAAAAAACAAAATAACTGGCAGGGAAAGGAAATCCAAAAGACGATATTTCAGAAAAGAAGAACATCCAGCCTTGAATATTGAGAAATATAAAGATAATTGGGATATCCTTTTTTAATAATTTGATTTATTCACAAACCGGAACGATACTTAAAAAAGTGATTTATAAAACTAAAAAACAAATATATGAAAAATATAATAATTATTTTTGTAACAATCATTTCAGTCTGTGCTGTATATCAGTTTATCATTAGACCAATCCAGAGAGACAGAAAACTAGATAGTTGTCTAGACTCAATATGGATATTATATGGTAATGATGATGAACTTTATAAAACAAAATCAGAGTCTTGTTTTAAAGAATTCAAATAAAACTATTACACAATTACCAAAACAAAAACCAATAAAAATGCTCAATATACTTAAAAACAAAAAATTTATATACACGGGATTTTTCGTATACTTGTTAAGCGTGGTGTAGATTTGACGACATTGGGTGGCAATGACAACATAGACACGACAAAAGAACAGAATATATTATGGCTTGAAAAACAACAACTAGAAAGTGTATTAAAAAATTTACTTCCTTACATAAACACAACAAGAGAAAATGATTAAAAAATAAATAAATCAAATTTTTTAAAACACAGACTTAATCAAACAATCAAAATAAAAAAAGCTTATTTATATGATGATAATTGAACAATTAAGAAATTTATTAATTCTCGGTCTATTCATATTTGTATTGATGAGTATAAATAAATTTTATCCCAATAACCCAATTTGTCCTGACAGTATTAAAGATACAGAACAAAGAACGATTGAGTTTAAGAAATGGATAGACGATTTTTATGAAGGTAATCCTAATGCCTCTAATGAAGAAGCAATGGGATCTAGAAGAGATTTTTTAGCTAAAAATAATTGCAAAGAGGCTCTCAAAACACACAACTTTTATATCACTGGAAATAGAAAAGTGGTAGAAGAAATCACAGAAGCAGAGGGAACAATGAGAGCAGAAAAACTTGAAAAACAATTAAATACCTGCCCAGATGATTTCAAAAACTCAAAAGAAGAAATTGCTTTTTTCTCCAAATGGTTAGATAACTTCTATAGCAAAAAACCCAATGCCACTATGAAAGAAATGTCTAGAGCCAGAGTGGATTTTTGGATAGACAATAACTGCAAAGAGGCACTAAAAAGATACACTGATTATGTGTTTGGGAATGTAGATGAGGAGACAAAGCAATTTATAGAAACAATAATAAAAAATGAAATAATCATCAATTCAACTTACTAAACTTTATCTTTAACTTTTCTAAAAAAGAATTTGCTTCTTTCTTGTTTATGTATAAATAGAAACCAAATTTACCCTCAAAAACTCTTTTATTTTTAAGAGTATTATCAATGAGGACTTTTTGATAAATATCTTCTATTTCTTTTTTGTAAGGATCAGTTATAGATAATACAGACTTACCAATAAAAACACTATTTATAATCTTGTCTGTATTAAAACCAAAGAATTTCTTTTTTTCCTGATTGCAACTGAATCCATGTTTATGAATAATATTTTCTATTTGATTAATGTTTTTATCTAATATATTTTTTCCAGAGATACTAATATCATCAAAATATCTTGTATAAACAAAGTCCCTTCTTTTGCAATAATTAAAAATCTCTCTATCTAGCTTTAAGCAAACCATTGATGCTAGATATGGGCTTGTTGGTGCACCTTGAGGTAATGACTTATCTATACTGCAAAGCTTGGTCAATATTGAAGAATTTTCTTTATTAAAACCTATCTTATTGAATATCTTATTTATATCTTTCTTTGAAATACTTGGGAAAAAGTTTTCTATATCTAAAATTAATAATTGTGCACTAACATTTTTTTGATGAAATTTAGCATTATTCAATACACCCTTATCTTTTGATAAACCATAAACACATTCAAGTTGGGGACTATTATAGAGTATCTTATCAAGAATTATTCTTTGGATTTTTCTAAGTTTAGGATTGGGGGGTTTAATTATTCGAATGCCCCCACTCTTTTTTGGTTTTTTTATTTCTCTGTACTTAGTAGAAAAGCTTGGATATAAGTAATTATCCTTGATGTCAAGAAGTTTTAGAAGCTCTTTTTTTGATGAATATATTTTCTCGTTATCCACTGAGGTCTTAGTACCTATTCGATTTATCTTTTAAGATAAGAAGAATAAGCAACAATGAAATTATTAATTCCATTTTGCTAATTAATGAGGGTGGACAATAACTAAACCACCATCTAATTACTTGTAAATTTGCTATTGTTGGTATTCAACTACCTTACCTCTCAAAGGTACTAATCTCTCAAAGGACAAAGGATATTACGATTTAGACTGTGCTACACATGACTTACCAGAAGTTAATCCTGTATAGTGTTGTCCTTATCGTTTATTTTATCTCTGAAGCCTTTTTTTAAAAAGACAAAAAATAAGTGGTTATTTAATTTACAAGCAAACTCATTATAGCACAATAATATGAGTTTATCTAATATCTTTAAGAATATAATTTGAGTAGAAACAGTCGGAGTAAAATGCTCCACAATTTAGGTAATAATAAACTCACGAGTTTTCTTTGGAGCAATAGTATGTCTTACTTACTTTCTTTATTTATAGCCCCATATCTTTTTTCCACTATTTTGTTCTACAGTTATTTTATCTATAAATATTATAAAACAAACTTTGATAATAAGAGCACTGCCTCTAAGTTTTAACCTTATTAGGGGTTGTTTTCTCTAAGACTATTTGCCCAAAAGATTGATAAATTGGCTTATTTTCAAAGTGCGATATAATGTTTTCAAGACTAACAAAGAAATCAATCAAGGGTTTTGAATCTTGTATCGTTAGGGTCACAAAGCGTTAAGAAAAATGAGACCAATCCACTTTTTGGGTTTTTTGA
>ERZ1292633.2435-Hain-H41-02um-R1-2435-length-19049-cov-18_pt1 | contig 19049 bp, 20 predicted proteins | sample MGYA00564406_ERZ1292633 | MGnify/ENA primary metagenome ERZ1292633 (study PRJEB36523, sample SAMEA6512639) | groundwater metagenome | collected 2019-01-08 | study: AquaDiva: Metagenomics assemblies of 32 groundwater samples
ACGTAAAAATCCCATCTAAAATGGGATTTTTACTTTTGCGCCCTGAGGGAATCGAACCCACATTACCGGTTCCGAAGACCGGTGCTCTATCCGTTGAGCTAAGGACGCATGACGTGGCAGGAGAGTACGACGAAACTACCGCTTGGTCAATGGGGCTACTGATTACGCACCACTCCCTTTCCTTCAGCGGACTCGTCGTTTTGTAAGTCGGTCGTGATTGCAGGAGATGTTTGCGCGAACGTTGAAGCGGTTCCGGTATCCGTTGCCTCAAACTTCGTCTCGCCTAAAAGTTGCGCAAAACGATTGGCATCCGCTTCCGTCGGTGTGATCTTCACGGAAAAATCCGCTTCAACGCGGCTGACGTCGACCGGCATGCGATTCAGCGTCCAGGTTACGGTTCGCGAATTTTCGTCGTAAGCGATTTCACCGGCGTCAACCAAAGTACCATCCGACCAAGTCGCGATCTTTGGCAAAACCGCGCTGAACTTCATGTCTTTCAATTCATGAAAATGTTTATCAACCGTCCACTGTATGCGATATATGGTTTCCTTTCCTACGACCGGAGGTAAAGGACCGGATCCGATTATCGCGCCCTCTTCTGATGAGTATCTGGCTTCTGCGCCCATTGTCGCGTCCGTGAGATACCTAAACGTCAACGGCGTAGTCTGAACCGTTCTATTTACCTTTTCCGATCCGACTCCACCTACATCCGCCTCCAAAGTCACGCGCATTCCGAGCGTTTCCGAACCTGCGGCGCTTTTTACTCCAAACGCGCTAAGATCGATAAATCCGTCTTCGTGCGGCGGAAGCCGTTTGAGCGCAACAATCCGACTTTTGTCCCATGTAACAACCTTCCCTTTTCGCGTTCCGCTGGCGCTGTCTTGAATAGATAACCAATCAATTGGATCTCGCGTCTCCGTACTTGTAACGTTTTCAAAACGCAACCGCAAAGTCACGTCGCGCAAATCTTCGGAAGAAGTGTTCTCGTATGAAATCCCAAATCGCAATGGAATGCCATAATTTATTGTCATGTCCGTATCGCTTCCGTTTACGACCAACTTCAATGCGAGATCACCGGCAAGTACTGTGAACGAAGTTTCTGCGCGTTGGCTGGGTAAAAATGCGCCATCCAAAGTTAACCGTCCGGCTTCTGCGATGATATGAGCTTCACCGGAAATGTTCGAAGCGAAACGACCAAAAATCCGTACGGTGGTCGACGCCCCTTCAGCCAACGTCGGCAACGGCAAACGCCAAACTCTTCCATCGAGCGCACCTTCCGTTGACGTGGATTCCAATTGAAAACCTTCCGGCAAAGTCAAACGCGTCTCAAGCCCTTCAATGGGCGATTCTCCGTCATTTTGCACAGTATAACGAAAAGCAATTCTATCGCCCGGCAGCGCCTTACTTGGAACTACGAGGATGCCGCTTAAAACGCTGTTTGCGTAATTTATAACCTTTGTCGCCAACGCCTCAAAGTCACTATTAAACGATCCTGGACGGTAATTTCCTACGACTTGCACGGCTGTTGTGGTACCCAACGCTCCTGTAAAAACTCCCTTAACTGTTATCGTTCCCCTTCCCTCGACAGGCATGGCGCCCAACTTCCAACTCAGTCCGTCTCCTGTTGGCATCGGTTCTGTCTTTTCTACGATAAAATCCGACGGAAAACTCACACGAAGCTGCGCTGACGCGATTGGTTCGGAAGTTCTGTTTCGGTAATTTATAAAGTAAGTCGTTTCCTGGCCAAGCGAAACTTTTTCCGGACCTTCTATCTGTATTTCAAGTCCTTGCCCGGTAAATCCTCGAAACGGTTTGAAAAAAGAAAAACCGGCCCACGCCGCGCTTACGAGGACGATCACGAACGCCATTCCAGCAAACAAAGCGTACAACCACCAACGGGATTTCCTGGGATCCAGTTTTGTAAGATCCGGAATTTTTCCGCCTTCATCCTGATAAATAGCCGTCAAGCTCGATTCGATCTCTTCCGCATTCGTGTTTATGATACTTTTTTTCTTCATGAGCTGATGGATTTTATCGAACCTGTCCGACTTCTTTGAAAGAAGAATCAAGCAATGCGGCGACGGCGATATCCTGATCCCAATTACCGGAATAAACGGTTCCACTCCGTGTTTCTTCAAGACCGTGAGACCATACGAGATTCCAATCGGACGGAAACACCAATGACGTAGTCAGTTTTCTTGAACTTTTTCCGGACTGGCTTGTCAATAATAAAGAATAGCTGGATCTATCCGTAGAGCCGGACTCATTCGGTGACGCTTCAAGCCGCGCGTACAAATCACGTACGGTGAACGGCAGACGATAACGATATTTCAAAGTTTGGGTTTCGCCGGGATCGAGCTGCGCCCATCCTCCGAACACAGTTCGATCGCCTTCTGTCTTTATACTTGCATCTCCAAGACTTTCACCGGCAACTTCAACCTGCGCAAGAAGAGGATCCGGCTGATAATCCTCGTCAGGATTTTTGAACAAAGCGACCGATGGCGTGTTAAATCCTTCCGCAAAAATTAGCCGACTTCCCAATGGAACATACACGCGAACATACGAAACGTTTCTAACGCCTCTGAACAACTCGCCTTTTTTGCCGTTATGAGTACGCGTCAATGTAACAGTATCTATGATTGAACCATCCTTCTGCACTTCGGCTACGTGCTCGATTGATTCGTCTATCACTCCGTCGGTTTTCTGTCCCGCAATGTTGGCTTCTATTACCGCGAGACTGTCCCCGTCCGTAGGTTTCATCAGACCGTTCCAGCCATAACGCTCGATCTGCGCCTCGTCTTCTTCATTTGTTAGATATACCTGAACATCTTTTGTTCGGAGCGCGTCCGAAACTATAGCGCCGGCTTTAAGCCATTCGTCTTTCGATAAATTTTTGAGACGTTTCATCATCTCCTGCGTCAAATCGCCGATAAATTTCTTTGGCGTATTCGCTTGCTTATCGTATTCAAGCTCGACGGCTTTTTGCGTCTCCAACATAAAATTACTCTTGTCGATCACTTTTCCGTATTCAGGCATGTCGATGGGTCCTGTTATTTCCAAAATTCGTTCGACCAATGAAGCGTTGATGGAAATTACGCCATTCTGCGTCGGTTGTCCTGATTTGCTCCAAAACCAAAGCATCTTCCGCGCGCTCGTTGGAAAATCCGGAAACCAATTCGAGTCCTGAAATTGCCAGTGCGGGTTTATCAAATGCAAAGGATCTGGAGAAATGACGTGCGCCAACAGCTGGCCTTTTATGTCGTACGTTCCGCCTGGAGGGACTTTGATTGATTTTACAGAACCTCTATCAAAAGACACTTCCGCCACTGATCCCATAAATCCTCCGGAAGGTCGAAGTTCGGTATTGTTTTGAAAAACGAAAAGGTATGTTTGAGAAATGTTTTTTCCGACCAAACGCGATAACAGATCCGCCAGACCGGCCATGTCGCGCACGGCTTGCGTTGAAGATTCGAGACGATCCTGAAGTTTTGAAAACTCCTCACGCTTATCTTCGGGGATGGCGTCTGATTTCACGCTTGCAGCCGCGCGACTCGCATCTGAAAGCAAAGGCATGGCGGCTCTGGAATAATCCGCTAAAGCATCCAACCTCTCATCCAATCGTCTGCTCGAATCTGAAAAAACCTTTTCAAATCCTGTCACGAAAATCGCGCCTGCCTGGCTCGCTTTGTCGCCGGCTTCTAAAAGCGCGCGAGCCGAACGATATGTTGATGGCATCACGGAAGCGAGTCCGACAGCGAGCGCGCTGGATTCGCCGAGCATTGCGTCGGCTTCACGAAAATGACTGGATGCGAGTTTGAGTGACGCTCCCGCCTCCGGCGCCTGATTCGCATTCTTTGCAGCCAATAGCTCATTAACCGCCGTCTGACTGACTCCGGCTGTAGCTTCCGACGCCGATACGAGCGAACGATATAACGTGATCGCGTTAGCCGGAATCGTGATTACGAGCAACAGTCCGACAAATCCGGCAAGAGCGCGAAACGGCGAGAACGAAGAAACTTCGACGGTCGCTTTCATGGAACTCGGAAGCTCTTTCACGTCTCTTTCGATGCGCTTGGTTCTGTGAAACAGTCCTAGCGTTTCGGTTGCGATTGATTGCAACGCATCGGACGCGCGCCGCGTACTTCCATAAACGCTTCTGTGCGCATCAAAAAAATCCTGCGGAGTAAATTGCTCCGAAAACGTTCGCGGGTCAAAACCTTCAAAAGTTAGATCCTGCGTAAACGTACCGTACACTCCGGCTTCTGTCGCGCCTGAAAAATACTCCCGCTCTTCCACCATTGCCGCGTCCCATGAAAAACGCTCGTCGACGGACTCGGACGTCCGAGATAGCAAAATCTGTTTTAACGAAATCACATAATCGCTCCGCGGCCGCTCTTCCCTAATTATCATAATTTCGCGTTCCGGCTTTGCTTGAACGCCCTGAATCAACAAACCGATCGACTCAACATCGAGATCCTTAACATTGTCCGAATTGGACGATTCCGGCATTTCTGAAAATTCCGGAATCCACGGAGCGCTTCGAACTCTCTGTTGCTTTATCCTTCGAGCACGCCGACGAACACCTTCCGGTGAAATCATCGTGATGCCGTCTTGTTCAATGACGCTCGCTAATTGCGACTCGAGTTCGACGCAAATTTTGTCATCATTAAAATTCATGCTTAAGTTTTGATTAATCTCGTCTTGTCGTACGCTCCTAATGTTAACGATGCCGCCTTCTTCCAATCATGATTCGCTTGTAAAATCGGAAGAATTTTTTTTGTTTTTTCACGTGCCGCAACCTGATCCGCCAGCACGCGTTCGATGGCGGAAAGTATATCATTCTTTGAGCCTGATTGAAAGAAAAAAGCGCCGTCTTCGCCCAACACCTCTACGAGCGCCGCCGCATCGGACGAGACAACCGGACAACCGGCCTGAATCGCTTCGAGCGGTGTAAGTCCAAACCCCTCAAAACGAGAAGGCATAACCAATGCGACCGCTTCGTGATACAGCTTCGCCAAACTCTCGTCGCCCACGTATCCCAAAAATTCTACACGCGGCAATCCGCGGCGCTGCGCCTCAATTTTCAACCGCTGCATAAACACGTCTTCCGATCCTGCGATTTTAAGGTGAAGTGACGGATGTTTCACCTCCAACTCTCCCCATGCGTCCAAAAGCAAATCAAGCCCTTTGTGCGGATATGCGGAACCGACGTAGAGAAGATAGTCTTGTCGCGGCGGTTTTGGAGTCACGTCTTCCGCAAATGGCGTCCTCTCGCTTATCCCTTCTCCGGTAACCACTATTTTCGAACTCGCACTTGGATAAAGGTCGCGCAAATCATTGGCGACGAATTTCGTCGGAACTAAAATAGCTTTCGCGTGCATTAGAGCGGCGGCAAGAGTAATTCGATAGCCCAAGCGTTTTATCGCTGATACGATCGGGCCTCGCGTTGAAAGCCGCGTGCTCTTGGGCTCGTGACGCAAGAGCAGGTCATGAATCGTGATAACGATGGGTCCAGACGTTAATACCGGAACGTTCCAGTGCGGCACATGTAGAACGTCACATTTGAGATTACGAAAAATTCCCGGCATTTCGATCTGCTCTCGAATACCGTACCAAGGCACGTCTGCCACTACGGTTTCAACGGACGGATTGGATGAAAAAGGATGAATAGACCGGCGCGTCACTAGAACATATCTGTGTTCCGGTTCCACCGCTATCATTGCTCGCACCAATTCCTCAACATACCGCCCTATCCCCCGCGACGTTTGCGCGGACATCATCCGCGCGTCAATTCCGATTCGCATATCACTCCATTTGTAACACGACGACGAGTGGGCGTGAAGCGATATAAATCAAAACACAATCCTTCAACTTTCAGACAAATACATCGTCCCTAGCAATCCGTTCAAACAAAACCAATCTTTAGATACTTTAATGATACTACTGTGGTTCTTAGCAGAGCTGTCTGACCAAATGGTCGGACACCAATGCAAATAATCAGGCCGCACATTTTTCGGCTCAGTATCGACTGGCGAATCGGCAATTAATAAATAAAGCACGCTAACGGAAGCTGGGGTTACAGCCAGTACATTTGCCGGATTCTGCGCATATTTTCTTTGATGTACTATATATCCACCATATGGTGGCTCTATGCCAGTCGCATACATATCAACCATAACGCTTATCACGGACGATTTGTTAACTTCAGAGCCGTCAACTTTGCCACGCAAAGTAGCTTGAATGCCTTCCGGCTTTAGTTCCGTCAACCCGGGACCCGAAACAATCACATCAAACTCATCCATCTGTTTCCCTCCTTCCGGATAACTCGTTATTGATTCATTTGAATCAGAAACATCTGGTGCTGTCTCTGTAAGATCGAATAACTTATTTGGTGAACTTTTTCGAACGGCAACAACGCTCATTCCATGAATTAATTTTCCATCTTTATCCGCTAAATATACGGAATGCATTTTAACTCCGGCTGTCATGCGAACGTTAAAAACGAGTTGACGCACTTGAATGACGCCGAATTGAAGAGGATCTAAAGTTGGCTCGATTTTGAATCCATAGAGTTTAATGTTCTTCTTTGAATGCATATCACCGACTTTGGTGTAACCATAACCAGCGCTCTGTATTCCTGATGCAGTTATCTTGGGCTTATTCTTCGGAAAAAGCCCGACCTTGTTCGCCCCCGGTGTTGGCGATGTCGCCGTTTGAGCTCCTCCGCTTGATGGCGACGGCGCTGTAGAACGAACGGCACTGGGAACAGGACTGAATTTCGGCATAAAGCCGTACCCGAGTCCGTATGCGGCAAGTCCCAACATGAGAACTGCGGCTGTGGCTATGGCTACGCGCGTAGACGTAGACGTGGACGTTCGTGTCTTTACGATTGTTTTCATATTTTTTGTCTTAGATAGTTTCTTCATGCTCGAAGTATAGCATATTTAAATTGGCTCAGTCTTGATAAGCTGAATAATGCATGATATACAATCCGCGCAACCCGTTCTTTTGGAGGTACTCATGTGCGGATGCGTGAAACGTCGAATCAACGTTGAGCAAAACACTGCAACACAACAGGACGCGGAGTCAGAAAAAAATAATAACGCTGAACGTCGCGATGTCTCCGTGGAACTGCGCTCGCTCATACTCACTGGCGCCGCGCTTTCTAATCCTCCCTCGTCTCGCCCTCCAACCATCCGGCTACGGTACAGAGGCCCGTTGCTGCAGGAGGATCTCTGGAAAAAACACGTCCGGGTACGCATCACGCTGGACGATGATGCGACGTTCGACTGCAGAGTACAGGCCGTGGATGCAAAGCTCTGCGTGATCCAAATCACGCCGCGTGAAGACAACGTCAACACGGCTCTCGCCTGCGCCTCACTGTGTGGACGGTTCAGGCCACAACTTACCTCCGTCCGCATCGAGACGACGCGCAACCCACACAAATACAGAAGGACTTTCTCCATTCCGGAGGACCTCCACGCCATCAACTAGCCCGTACTACAAAATCTCAAGGACGGGCTTTTTTCTAAACGCTTCCGAGATTAGTAAACAACTGTCGACGTCGGTCCAAATGGCTCCGATAATCCCCATTCAACCATGCGATCCAAACTGTCGCGCTGAACGATGTCCGTTGGACTTATGCTTACAATGTCAGGCCCCGTTTTATTGTCTTTCGGATTTATAGCCCGAATCGTAAACTCGATGTTTGAACCGGCGGGAATTATTAAAGGTTCGGAAAGCACGAACTCGCTCGGAAGATTAGGATCCGTATCGACTACCTTCACCAAAGACAATGCCGACAAATCTTCCACACCTCCGGCGAATACGCGCTTAAGCCGTAGAACGTATTCGGATCCGCTGATTTTTCCTTTCGACAAAATGCTGACGCGTTGCATTCTTATATCACACTCCGGACTAATATTCGTATTTTTCAACCATGCTCTGAAAAAGAGGATCATTTCTCCGTCTATCCACGTACCTCCATATCCCAACTCTTTTTTTACTGCGTTAGTAAGTCCCTTACCAGGATATGGCCAAAAATATTCAAGTGACTTACAAGGTGATACCACCTTCTCCGTTCGCTCAGGAGCAATTGCCGAGTTCCGGACATTTTGAATCACGCTTGGTTTTACACCAAACCCGAAACCATATCCATACGCGGCAATACCAAACGCGGCCAAGGCAACTACACCAACCATTATCGCGGTTTGCGTTGAAACCTTTGTTTTTATCGCCGTCTTAGAAACTTTTGTCATACAAGCAAATCAACTAAGAATTAAAAAATATTAATAACCTACACTTTCTTCCCAACCCAACTGTCTACGACTTCCTTTATATCGCCTACACGAACTCGCGGAATTTTGCCGATGCTTTTCTGACGAATGCGTTTGTCTATCTTATCTATCTCTCCTATAAAATGCCCGATGCGATTGCGTATATCTTCCAATTCAGGATCTTTCACTGCTTCCGCTATTCGTGAGAACCTCTTTTCCTCTTCAGACATCTGCATTCTCTCTTTATGTAAAAAAGCCAGCTGCGCACGCGTTTGCTGGGAGCGATTTTGAAGAATGGACTTGGCGTGTTTGCTATTATGCGACGCCTCGATTGAAACTTTTGCGCCAGCTTCGTCGAGAAGATCAATCGCTTTATCCGGTAAAAATCTATCGTGAATATATTGAGACGATAATTTCACCGATGCCTTGAGCGCGTCATCGTCGTACAAAACCCCGTGATGTTCTTCGTACAAACCCTTGATGCCGCGCATTATCGCCAATGTCGCATCCTGTGACGGTTCGCCCACGATCACCGGTTGAAAACGACGGTTCAAAGCATCGTCCGGTTTTATGTACGCGGCATATTCCTTCAAAGTCGTGGCTCCGATCGCCTGCAGCTCGCCGCGAGATAACGCGGGTTTCAAAATATCGGAAACGTTCATGGCGCCCTCCGCGCCCTTCGCCTGTTCGATCATGTGAATCTCGTCGATGAACAGGATGATTACGCGACCCATCCCCTTGATCTCCTCGGTAAGCTTCTTCATCCTTTCTTCGAACTCCCCGCGATATTTCGTTCCGGATATTAGGCCACCGAGATCAAGTGCCAGCACTTTTTTATTCCTCAAACGCCCTGGAACGTCGCCACGAGCTATCTTTCGCGCGATACCTTCCACGATCGCTGTCTTTCCAACGCCCGGCTCACCGAGCAGAAGCGGATTATTTTTTGAACGACGCGCAAGAATATGAATTACGCGATCCACTTCTTCTTCACGTCCGATTACAGGATCAAGTTTTTCTTGTTCCGCGTCTGCGGACAGGTCGCGCGTATACGTTGTAAGAACCGGCCCTTTTGAAAACATCGCTCCACCTCCGCCACCTCCTCCGGAATCGGATTTCTTCCGCAGCAAATAAAAATAATACAGCAAGCCACTTATGGCGAGCAGTATGGTTGTTATGATTTTGTCACTGTACATAAAAATAAGGGGCGTGAGAGTAGTATAGCATATAACAACTAATTGAAACGGTTTTGGATTATTTTATGCGTTCTCTTTAAAATAAAAAAATAGCTGTTTCTTCAAAAAACGATGACCTGAACCACTTTTCAAAAACTTTTCCCTGCCTAGCACATCAGCTTTATTTAAATATGCTTCATAATAAATCAATTTATACGGACCGTGTCTCCTTGTTGAAATATTTTTACCAGCCGAGTGCTCATATATCCTTCTCTTAAGATCACTTGTAAAACCAATGTACCAAACTCGATCTTGGACGCTTTCGAGTACATAAACGTAATTCATACCATGATTGTATCTCTTTGGCGGTGCCACGTGAACAGCGAGTGGGAAGCCCCGTAAAGCGCTCCAAGTGTGTGGATATTTTTGGCGGTGCCATGTGATCCGCCGCATGGGTAGCCCCGTAAAACGCAATGGATGTTTATATCTCTTTGGCGGTGCCACGTGAACAGCGAGTGGGAAGCCCCGTAAAGCGCTCCAAGTGTGTGGATATTTTAGCGCCACGGGGCACGTAAAAACAGCTCTTATGAAGCTGTTTTTACGTGGTGCCGAGGGCCAGGATTGAACTGGCGACGCAAGGATTTTCAGTCCTTCGCTCTACCACTGAGCTACCTCGGCTTAATTTATTCAACTTCGATTAACGCGTTGAGAGCGGGTAGGGGGAATCGAACCCCCCTCTCAACCTTGGAAGGGTCGCATAATAGCCACTATACGATACCCGCTCACAAAGCACTATCTCCGTTCACTGCCTGGTCGGGCCAGTGGGACTCGAACCCACGACCCCCTGCTCCCAAAGCAGGTGCGCTAGCCAACTGCGCTATGGCCCGACCAGATTGTGAACTCAACTCTGACTCTTACCCGCATGGGTGGGCGCGCCTGGACTCGAACCAGGGACCTTCACATTATCAGTGTGACGCTCTAACCACCTGAGCTACGCGCCCACCAATGCGGGTAAATTGTTTAAGGCGAAACCACCTGAACTATGCGCGAGTACTCTTTACTCGTGAAAACGTCGCAATCATAACGAAACGTGACCAGCTTGGCAAGGACTGCGAGCATCACCCGTTTGCTCTTTCATGAACGACTGTTATGATTCAAATATATGCCGCTAAACGCTCAAGCGATGCAGGATGAGATTTTTCGAAAGATGACACCTGACCAAAAAATAAAGATCTGGACGAATTTTTGGAATTTTGCGAAAACTCTGGCCGTAAACAAAGACTGGTATGGAAATCATCAACCCGGGACAAGTCCTGGTAGACGTATCAAGGATTCTCGATAAACTCAACATACCTTATCTCGTTACCGGAGGGATTGCTGTTTTGTTGTGGGGAAGGCCTCGTTTCACGGCGGATATCGATTTAGTCGTCGAATTGCCGGCCAATAAAGCAGATGCGTTAAAAACTGCTCTGCTTGAACTAAGTAAAGGCGGCTACGTTGATAAAGAAGCAGTTTTGGATGCCATTCAGCAAAAAGGAGAATTTAATTTTATTGACGGTGATACAGGAATGAAGGTCGACTTCTGGATATCCAAAGAAGACGCATTCAATAAATCTCGCATGGATAGACGGGTTCCTAAGTCAATTATGGAACGGGTGATATTTTTCTCTTCTCCTGAAGATCTCATCTTGAGCAAGCTCCAGTGGTACGCAGAATCTCGGTCTACGCGCCATACGGAAGACATCCAATCCATATTGTCTGTATCCGGTAACATTCTGGATAAAGAGTACGTAAAACTTTGGATCGAAAAATTAGGCCTGACTGACATAGCGCGAGAAGTCAATGGTATCTTATAATTTAGTTTTATTTCCAGCGAGCAATCAAAAAAGCTCCTGTTTGAGCCGCGTTTTCACGTCGACTGAACACGAAACCAATATCTCCCTGACGCATTCCATAAACCCTTTCGGGCCGCACATGCAATACGTCGCGTCCGCCATGTTCTTGATGCGCGAACGTACCATCTCCGCATTCAAGCGGCTTGTCTCCCCTTTCCAATCCAACGGCTTTTCATTTGTTAAAATAAATATCGGATAAAATTTCTTGTGCTTCACTTCGATGTCCTGAAACTCTTTTAGGAATGCCATGGTCTGACGTGATTTATCAGAATAGAAAAGGAAAATCTCACGATCTTTTTGCGTGACCAGCGCTTCACGCAACATACTACGAAGCGGGGTGATCCCGATACCTCCGGCGAAAAAAACTAGCGGCGCTATTTCGCCGCTTAAAATAAATGCGCCGTACGGCCCCTGAATCCCCACCAAATCTCCCACCTTCAATTGCGAAGCGCGGTGCGTAAAATCACCCCTTGCTTTAATCGCCAACTGGAATCTTTCCGTTGACTCCGAAGGCGCCGTCGCTATCGAGTAAAAAGATTTGCCCCAAACGGATCCGTCGTCGTTATAAATATGCAAAGAAATAAATTGTCCTGCTCTGAACGCGAACATGGGTTCTCCGTCAGCAGGTTCCAATTGAAGAACAAAAACATCTTCCGTCTCTTGTTTACGATCGACTATACGAAAACTACGAATCGGTATCGGCATGGATTACAAAATAATTTCAGTGCCGTCGTCTTCAAAAAGTTTGATCGCCAAAACCGGACAGGAGCGCGCGCCTTCGACGATGCTTTCGCGTGCATCCATGGCTTCCGTGGCTTCGGATTCGACAACGGTTCCCTCGGATGACATGACCGCGGTTTCTTTTTTTTCATTCAGAATAAATGCCTTGCCCTCTTGATCCAATCCGAACGTTTTTGCGGCTAACACGATGCATGTGGCCGCGCCGATGCATTTGTCGCGATCAATTATTATTTTCATATTGAAAGACTTTACCCAAAACTTCATCTTTTTGCAACGCCTCCACGTTTTTCTTAAACTGCTTCCAAAAATGCGGATGGTGGATTTTTCGAACAAGACGAAACCAGTGGCGATACAATCGTGGCGGCTCTTGATGATGCGCTAGCTCGTGGCAAATGACGCGCAAAATCGCATCCAACTTTCGCGGCTTCATCGTGCGCGGCGTGTAAAGATCAATGACTATCAACTTTTCATTCAGCCTCGTATATCCGAGCGCAAAGGATCGTAGCTTCCCATGTCCGCGAACGCGGCGTCGCAAAGGTCGGAGCTCGAACTCCGGCATATTCAAGACAGAACGCGCGCGACGAAAAAGATGGTCGACTAACGCTTCATGACGAGGATCGACGATATCGGACATGTCTAAATCTCTATCAACCTATTTTTTTACGACCACTCATTACGAACTCGTTTGAGATGCGCCTCAAGTGCTTTTTTCCTGTGTCGAAGCAATCCAGCCGCCTCATACAAACTCTTCGGAAGAGTCCCCGGTCTGATATCTGCGGCACTGATCACTTTTGCGTGCGCTCGTTGTTTTGCCGCAAGTATTGTCGCCATATGGATACAGGTTAGCATTTGGAAATGGATAACACAAAAGCGGCATAAGCCACTTTTGTTTAGAAATTTTCCTCCGATTAGATTGCCGCGTCGTTGCTACTCCTCGCAATGACAGAATCCATACTTTTATATCAACGCCGCAACCAAGAGCAACGCCACGATGTTCAAGATCTTGATCATCGGATTGATCGCTGGTCCCGCAGTGTCTTTGTACGGATCGCCAACCGTGTCGCCTGTAACCGCCGCTTGATGAGCGAATGATTTCTTTCCGCCGAAGTGGCCGGACTCGATGTATTTCTTTGCGTTGTCCCAAGCTCCGCCGCCGGATGTCATGGAGATTGCAACGAAGAGACCGGTGACGATTGATCCGACTAATACGCCACCGAGTGCGACCGGACCGAGTCCGAAGCCAACTATAACAGGGACTACTACCGGCAAAAGCGCAGGAACAATCATTTGCTTTATCGCCGCCTTTGTAACGATATCAACTGTTGCCGCGTAATCAGGTTTGGCCGTTCCTTCCATAATTCCAGGAATCGTTCTGAACTGTCGGCGCACTTCTTCCACTACTGCACCTGCCGTCTTCCCTACCGCCTCCATTGCGAACGCTCCGAAAAGATACGGGAGAAGTCCACCGATGAATAATCCGGCGATAACTTTCGGATCTTCCAAACTGAATGTCAGTGTTTTTCCTAGATTGGCGAACTCTTGCGTGTACGCGGCGAACAGAACGAGTGCCGCAAGTCCGGCTGACGCGATCGCATATCCCTTTGTCACCGCCTTTGTCGTATTGCCGACTGCGTCGAGAGGATCCGTGACTTCGCGAACGCTTTCCGGGAGACCGGCCATTTCGGCGATGCCTCCGGCGTTATCCGTGATCGGACCGTATGCGTCAATCGCGACGATAATTCCCGCGAGCGACAACATGGACATTGCCGCGAGCGCGATTCCGTAGAGTCCTGCGAAATTATAAGCGAGAAGCATTCCGGCGGCGATCACGAGAACCGGAAGCGCGGTGGACTTCATGCTCATCGCAAGTCCGGCGATCACGTTGGTTCCGTGCCCTGTCTCGGATGCTTTAGCGATGTCCTGTACCGGTCTGTATTTCGTTGACGTGTAGTACTCTGTGATCCACACCATTAGCGCGGTCACGACCAAGCCGACGAGCGATGCGAGAAATGCTTTTTGCGATGAGATGACGCCACTGATGTTGCTCGGAAAAAACTGCCCTGCCGCGTACCAAAACGCGACCGCCGCGAGCAAGCCGGAAACTATCAAACCCTTGTACAACGCGCCCATGATATTTTTATTTGCGCCGAGCTTGATGAAGAACGTCCCGATGATTGATGTGATGATGGAAATGCCGCCAAGAACGAGAGGGAACATAACGATTTTCTCGCTTCCCGGAAACGCAAGAGATCCAAGTAACATTGCGGCTACTGCTGTGACCGCATAAGTTTCAAACAAGTCAGCTGCCATTCCGGCGCAGTCGCCCACATTGTCGCCCACATTATCTGCGATGACTGCAGGATTGCGCGGATCGTCTTCCGGAATACCGGCTTCGACTTTACCAACGAGATCAGCGCCGACATCCGCGGCTTTCGTAAAAATCCCTCCTCCAAGTCGCGCGAACAGGGAAATAAGAGAGCCACCGAAACCAAGACCGATAAGCGCTTTAAGGTCGTGCGTCAACGCGTAAAAACCGGCGACACCCAAAAGACCGAGTCCGACGACGAACATGCCGGTCACAGTCCCGCCCTTAACCGCCACCTCCAACGCCTCCTGCATCCCCTTCTTGGCAGCTTCAGCAGTGCGGACGTTCGCTCTAACCGACACGTTCATTCCGATGTATCCGGCGAGCGCTGACAAAATTGCTCCGACAGCGAATCCGAACGCCATGGTCTTCCCGAGCGTAAGAAGAAGAATCACGAATATCACGGCACCGATAATGCCGATAGTTCGATACTGGCGATTCAGATACGCACTCGCGCCTTCCTGAATCGCCTTTGCGATTTCAGTCATTTTCCCTTCCCCTGCCGGCTGGCGAAGAACCCACCGAATGAGCAAAGCGCCCCATACAAGAGCGATGACCGCGGAACCGAGAGCAAATTGAATTGGAGACATAGATTAGAGAAAAGTGAGTAGTGAGTAGTCGGTAGTTTGTAGTGGCGGGCTTGTCCCGCCCTCCCCGTTAGTAGGGGCGGATCCTTGCGATCGCCCAGCCGGTATGGAATGTTAATAAAAGACGCTTTTTTGGTCAATTGACTCGCTTTGCGGCCGCATACTTCTCCATGCAATCCCGTAGTGCTTCTTTGATTGGTCGCAAATGAATCCCGAGTTCCGGTAGCCGTATATTTTGCATGATGTTATTCGATCTCGTTTTCGCGACAAGTCCCTGACCTAGCAAATCCTCCTCCTCTATCCACTCGTTCGTGTGAGTAGGATCGACAAGTTCCTCGTAAAGCGCGATAAGATCACGGTGACGCATTGCTCCGGGATTTACAGCGTGAAAAATCCCGATCCCCTTCTTTTCGATAACGCCGATAACCGCGGTGATGAGATCGTCCACGACCGTTGCGGAGTTTTCGACATTGATAACTTTTTTATAATTCGCCAGCTTGTTGATTAGATTTCTCGGATCCGGCCGATCGTCGATCGGCATTCGAAGACGCACGATTGCGACGTTCGGAATCTGCGTCAGCATCAAATCCGCCGCATACTTCGAACGTGTGTATGTCGCCGAAGGATTTGCATGATCATATTCTTTCCAACCAGCAGGATCTGGCGAAGCTCCGTAAAAAATACAACCTGTCCCAAGATGCGTAAAATGAATTCCGCGCTCCATGCAGGCCTGCGCGATTAGAAGCGGACCGATCGTGTTGGATCGCATGGTCTCGATCTGATGCGTTTCGCACCAATCAACGTTCGGCGTTCCTTTTTTTCCTGCGCAATTCAAAACCGCGTCCGGCTTATGAGCTTCAAGCGCGTTTCTAACCGCGACTTCATCCGTTATCTCAACTCGGACAGGAAAAACTTCGTGCCCTTTGTCACGAAGCGCGTCAACGATCCTCTCTCCTATGTAGCCAGGGCTGAAAACCAGTACCTTCATGCAGGCAATTCTTCTTTAATTTTCTCCGCAATCTCCGCGCGCTTTTCCGGCGTCTGTAATTCTTTAACATTCTGTCCGTGCATGCTCACTCCGTGATTGATAGCGGCGTTCACCACGTCGTCCGCGGAGTTACCCTTCATCTTCGCGTTGCAATCCAACCCAAAGTCCCGACAATAAATAACTTTCATATAACAAAACTCTAGCAAAATCTAGGTTTTTATGCAACTTCAAGACCGTCACAAAAACCAAATATCAATAGGTGTTTGAAGTTCGTCGTTCTAGATGGAAAACAAGTATTATATTTTCGTTCGTTTTAAGCTTAAAAAATAATCTATACGATCCGATTCGTCGCCGCCAAACATGTTCTTCGCCTTTCATTTTTTGAATATCGCCAAAATACGGATCAAAAGTTAAAAGCCGCATCACTTCGAGAATTGCAAGAACATCATGATGCGGAAGTTTTTTAAGAGCTTTTCCAACGCTCGGATCAATTCGCAAGTCCCAATGTTTCGGCAAGCTCATGGAATGAAAGGGTTTTTTTGTGTTGAAAGTTTTTTTCAGCTCTGGCCAACGCTTTTTTTTGCGAAGCGGTAGGAGAAAATTTTATTGAAGTACGATATTTCAATAATGCTTCGAGTTCTTTTCTCGGAAGAATGACCAAATCGCCTTGAGCTGTAACCTTTTTTGGTATAGTGATCGTATTCATGAGCATAATGTAACGTATTATGCGCTGAATGTGAAGTCGTTGCTCAATCGTCCACCGCATTCTAATATCAGCGTACAAGCGACCTTATGCCTCCACGCGCCATTCTTCTCGACGTAATTCCGCCTGACATGACACCGAACGTGGCTTCGCGTCGTCTGACGGAGTTGGAATCGCTGACTGCGACATACGGCGGAATAACTGTCGTTAAGATGATTCAGAAGCGTAGCGTTCCGGATTATCGGACTTACGTCGGTTCAGGGAAACTTCAGGAACTTCTGCGAATCGCGGAGACCGAGCGCGCGGATCTTCTTATCATCAACAACCAATTGAAGCCGCGGCAGATGTACGAACTTGGAGAAATTTTGCGAAAACAAAAAATGGCCGCGTGGGATCGCGTTGATCTTATTTTGAAAATTTTCCAAAAACACGCGACCACTTCCGAAGCCAAACTTCAAATCAAACTCGCCGCCGTCCGGCACATGGGTCCGCGCATTTTCGGAATGGGGATGGAAATGATGCAACAGGCCGGAGGAATCGGAACGCGCGGAATCGGCGAGACGAATACCGAAATAATGAAACGCCACTTGAGCGATCAGGAACGGCAATTGAAAAAGCAACTGGATCGCGTGGCGAGATCGAGACAAGAACACCGACGATCGCGCGACAGACAAGGATTCAAAACCGCCTCAATCGTCGGATATACGAACGCCGGAAAATCCTCGCTCCTTCGAGCGCTAACCAAAAAAGGCGTATACGTGGCCAACGAATTGTTCGCCACGCTTGATACGCGAGTCGCGAAACTGCGTCTATCGGACGAACAAACGGTCCTGCTTTCAGACACCATCGGATTCATTCAAGACCTTCCGCCGAATCTAATCAGCGCGTTTCGATCAACTTTGGACGAGACGATAGATGCCGAACTTCTTCTCCACGTTATTGACGCGGGAGACGAACATATAGAAGAAAAAATCCGCGAGGTGGATGGAATTTTGGATCAGCTCGGAGTTGGCGAAACGCCTCGACTCCACGTTTTTAACAAAATAGACCTCGTCTCCAATGAGCGTCGCGCGGAGCTTAAAAATACATTCGCAGACAGAGATCCTATTTTCGTATCCTGCATCAACGGAGACGGACTGGATAGTCTCAAACGCGCGATTTCAAAAAGAATAATTCCGACGTCGGACGTCGGATGATATTCCGATGTTAGACATCCGAATATCGGTTAGTTTGTAATTTTCCGACGTCGGACGTCGGAAAATCGGCTAAACAAAAATCCCCCGAAATATAGGAGATTTTTGTTTTGATCAATTCGGCTGGTTCAGGGCTTTGTTAGTGGGATACAAAATCCGTTATTTCAACGCCCGCATCTTTCAATATCTGGGATAAGAGTCCGATCTTTATTTCTTTGTGCATAGGGACCGTAATTGGTTTGTGCGCGGAACTATCTCGATGTTTTAGTCTCACGTGACTTCCACGTTGCCTTACGACGCGATAGCCGATCAGCTCCAATCGCTTCACCACATCTTTTCCAGAAAACCCAGCCAGATCAGTCATATCAGACGCGAACCAGATGTAGGCTCACGTCGCCTTGCGGCTGTCGTTCAATCCTATCTTCGTTGCAGAGTGCGATTGCTTCTTTAATATTTTCAAGCGCCTCATCGACTGTTTCGCCCTGACTGTAGCAACCCTGCAAAATCGGACAAGAAACCCAATAGCCACCGGATCGGTCTTCTTGAACAATAACCGGATACTGGTTAACAATCCTTTGAATTTTCTTCATTTTTTCTATCTTCATAGGACTATTTTATATCACGAGATAGAATGAAAAACAACTAATTCTTTGCTTCAAACGTCACAGTCGCTTCCCACATTCCTTCCGCGTTTTTCTCAATCGTCGTCCCATTCGCGCCTGCCGTTGTTATCGTAACGTCTGTCTTTACAAACGGTTTTCCTATCAACGCTCCTTTTGCCTCTTTGTCGGTGATGAGATCGAATCGAACGTCGGTATATACTTCTTGTTTCTCTTTCGATAAAGCGATCGCGATCTTCATAAGTTCATTGAACAGTCCCGTGAAATCATCCGCTTTGATGGAAAACGTCCGCTCTCGCTCCCCTTCTTTCTCGAAAAAAGTCGGATGAACGACCGCGTGCATTCCTTTTATAGCCGCGACCAATAAACCGGCACGCGTGGTACCTCGAGCGTTAACTTGCGGTTCCGTGGTATTGGAAACAACATCAAATGAGTGCATATCTACAATAATACTACGTCATTGCGAGGAGTAGCAACGACGTGGCAATCTAATCAACTGTCATTGCGAG
>ERZ1292633.2436-Hain-H41-02um-R1-2436-length-19043-cov-8_pt1 | contig 19043 bp, 14 predicted proteins | sample MGYA00564406_ERZ1292633 | MGnify/ENA primary metagenome ERZ1292633 (study PRJEB36523, sample SAMEA6512639) | groundwater metagenome | collected 2019-01-08 | study: AquaDiva: Metagenomics assemblies of 32 groundwater samples
TTCGCGCGCTCGTTCCTCCGCTCACGGGAGACCGGCGCCTCGATCAGGATCTCGAGCGTCTCGATTCGTGGATCGCGAGCGCCTCGGCCGCCGACGCGGCCGGCGTGGCGCCGTTCTAGAAGAAAGGAGCTGTCCGATGACCCGCACCGAATCCGCGCCGGCCCCGCTGAGGGGCACGCCTCCCGCCGAGCCGATCCGCGCGCCGCGCGGAGCACAGCGCTCGTGCAAGGGATGGCACCAGGAGGGCGCGCTCCGGATGCTGATGAACAACCTCGATCCCGAGGTGGCGGAGAACCCGCAAGACCTGGTTGTCTACGGCGGCACCGGACGCGCGGCGCGGAGCTGGCCCGACTATCACGCCATCGTGGCGTCGCTGCGGGCGCTCGAGAACGACCAGACGCTCCTCGTCCAGTCGGGAAAGCCGGTCGGCGTGGTGAACACGCATCCCGACGCACCGCGCGTCCTCATCGCGAATTCGCTCCTGGTGCCGAAGTGGGCGACGTGGGACGAGTTCCGCGCGCTCGAGGCGAAGGGGCTCACGATGTACGGCCAGATGACGGCCGGCTCCTGGATCTACATCGGGACGCAGGGAATTCTGCAAGGCACGTACGAGACGTTCGCGGAGGCGGCCCGGCAGCACGGCGGCGGAACGCTCCAGGGGAAGTGGGTCCTGACGGCGGGGCTCGGCGGCATGGGCGGCGCGCAGCCGCTGGCGGTCTCGATGAACGAGGGAGTCTGCCTCGCCGTCGAGGTCGATCCGCACCGCGTGGAGCGGCGCCTGGAGACCCGCTATGTCGACAAGAGCACCGGCTCGCTCGACGAGGCGCTTCGCTGGGTCGAGGAGGCGACGAAGGGACGCCGCGCCCTCTCCATCGGACTCGTCGGGAACGCCGCCGACCTCCTCCCGGAGATGGTCCGTCGCGGCGTGCGTCCCGATTTCGTCACCGATCAGACCTCGGCGCACGACGAGCTGAACGGCTACGTCCCCGGCGGCATGCCGTACGCGGACGCGCTCCGGCTCCGCCTGGATGACCCGAAGCGCTACGTCGCGCTCGCCATCGAATCGATGGGGCGCCACGTGCAGGCCATGCGCGCGTTTCAGGATGCGGGCGCGGTGACGTTCGACTACGGCAACAACCTCCGCGCGCAGGCCGAGAAGGCGGGGGTGACCGACGCGTTCAAGATTCCGGGCTTCGTCCCCGAGTTCATCCGGCCCCTCTTCTGCGAGGGGAAGGGACCGTTCCGCTGGGCGGCGCTCTCGGGGAACCCCAAGGACATCGCGGTCACCGACCGCGCGGTGCTGGAGCTGTTTCCCGACAACGAACCGCTTCACCGCTGGATCCGGCTCGCCTCGGAGCGGGTCGCGTTCCAGGGGCTGCCGGCACGCATCTGCTGGCTCGGCATGGGAGAGCGGGCGCGATTCGGGGAGGTGCTGAACCGCCTGGTGGAGCGCGGAGAAGTGGATGCGCCGATCGTGATCGGACGCGATCATCTCGACTGCGGCTCGGTCGCCTCGCCCCACCGCGAGACCGAAGCGATGCGCGACGGGAGCGACGCCATCGCCGACTGGCCGATCCTGAACGCGCTGGTGAACGCCGTCTCCGGCGCGTCGTGGGTCTCGGTCCACCACGGCGGCGGCGTCGGAATCGGGAATTCGATTCACGCGGGGGTCGTCATGGTGGCCGACGGCACGCCGTCGGCGCTCGCCCGCATTCGCCGGGTCCTCACGAACGATCCGGCGATGGGAATCTTCCGTCACGCCGACGCAGGCTATCCCGATGCCGTGGCGAACGCGAAGCGCCACGGTCTCACGATTCCGCGGGCCACGTGAGCGGAAGCGTCTCTCCACGCGAGGGGGCGCCCCGCCGCGCCGACCTCCTGATCGTCGGCGCGGCGCAACTCCTGACCGCGCCCGCCACGCCCGGAGGCGCGCCGCTCCGGGGAAGCGCGCTCGACCAGCCGCTCGTTCTCTCCGACGCGGCGGTCGCCTGCGTCGGAGGGAAGGTCGCCGCGGTGGGACCGACCGCCGAGCTGACGGCCGCGTTTCCAGAGCGGCTCGCCGCCCGCGTGATCGACGCGCGCGGACTCCTCGTGACCCCCGGGCTGATCGACGCGCACACGCACCTGCCCTTCGCGGGGACGCGCGAGATGGAGTTCGACGCCCGCGCGCGCGGAGCGTCGTACGAGTCGATATCCGCCAAGGGGGGCGGCATCGAGTCGAGCCGGCGGACGCTCCGCGCCATGGGCGAAGATGAACTCGTGGAGCGGGTGGCGGGACGGCTGCGAGTCCTTCTCGCGCAGGGCGTGACCACGGTCGAGGCGAAGAGCGGCTACGGTCTCTCCTGGGCGGAGGAGGGAAAGCAGCTCCGCGCGCTCGGGCGCGCCGCGGCCGGCTCTCCGGTGGAGGTCGTTCCCACATTTCTCGGCGCCCACGCGGTCCCGGAGGAGTTCCGTTCCCGCCGCGAGGAGTATCTCGCGCTCCTGACGGAGGAGATGATCCCGGCGGTCCGCGCGGAGGGGCTCGCCCACTTCTGCGACGTCTGGTGCGACAAGGGGCTCTACACCGTGGAAGAATCGCGCCGTCTGCTGGAAGCGGGGAAGCGGCATGGGCTGGCGCCGAAACTCCACGCGGACGAACTGGGCGACGTGGGCGCCGCGGCGCTCGCGGCGGAGGTCGGCGCGGTCTCGGCCGACCATCTCCTCTTCTCGTCGGAGTCGGGCCTCCGGGCCATGGCCGACGCCGGGGTGGTGGCGGTCCTCCTGCCGGGGACCGCGTTTACGCTCGGTCTTCCTTACGCCCCCGCCCGCCGGATGATCGAGATGGGGCTCCCGGTGGCGGTCGCGACCGACTGGAACCCGGGGAGTACGATGTCCTCCTCACTTCCGCTCGCCATGACGATGGCGATCACCCAGATGAAGATGACGCCCGCGGAAGCGTGGATGGCGGTGACGGTAAACGCCGCCGCGGCGGTCGGAAAAAATGCCCGGATTGGCCGGATCCAGCCAGGCTATCAGGCCGATCTCGTCCTCTTCGAGGGGGGCGATTATCGCCATGTTCCGTACCACTACGGGCACGATCACGTGCGTCTCGTGGTGGTCCGCGGCGCGGTCGTTCACGAGGCGGGCGCCGGGTCGCGTTGCACCTGAACACAAGGCACTAACCAATTGTCATGAATATCGATCGCAGGGGTGGCGCCCAGCGCCGGCCCCGCGGACTTTTCTGCCCAGGAGGGTAACCATGGCGGAGCTGATCGAGTGCGTCCCCAACTTCAGCGAAGGGCGAAATAAGTCTGTAGTTACGGCCATTGTTGCCGAAATTTCGCATGATCGCTCGATCCGGTTGCTCGGACAGGAGATGAACGCCGATCACAACCGTTCGGTGGTCACCTTCGTGGGGGAACCGGAAGCCGTGCTGGAGGCGGCAATCCGGGGAGTCCGGAAGGCGGCCGAGCTGATCGACTTGAGGCGGCACCAAGGCGAGCACCCGCGGATGGGAGCCACCGACGTGCTGCCGTTCGTGCCGGTCGGTTCCTCGAAGCTCGATCGCTGCGTCGAACTGGCGCGCCGGGCCGGGGAGCGGATCGGAACGGAGCTGGGGATTCCAGTCTATCTCTATGAGGCCGCGGCGACCCGGCCGACCCGCCAAAACCTGGCGGACGTCCGGCGCGGCGAATTCGAGGGGATCGCGAAGGAGCTCGGAACGAACCCCGAGCGGGATCCCGATTTCGGTCCGAAGGCGATCCACGCGTCCGCGGGCGCGATCGCGATCGGGGCGCGGCTACCCCTGCTCGCGTTCAACGTGAATCTCGGCACCCGCGACGTGGAGATCGCGAAGCGAATCGCGAAGGCGATCCGCTTCCAGTCGGGCGGACTGCGGTACGTGAAGGCGCTCGGATTCGAGCTCCATGAGCGCGGGATCGTGCAGGTATCGATGAACCTCGTGAACACGTGGGGCACTCCGGTGCACCGCGTCTTCGCGATGATTCGCGAGGAAGCGGAGCGCTACGGCGTTGCGATCGTGGGGAGCGAGATCGTCGGCCTTGTCTGCCAGGACGCGCTGATCGACGTCGCGGAGCACACCCTGCGGCTCGAGAGTTTCTCGCGCGAGCAGATCTTGGAGAATCGGCTGGCCCGGAACATCGGCGCGGCGGAGCAGGCCATGCCGGAATTCCTGGATGAGGTGGCCTCGTCGGCCCCGACGCCGGGCGGTGGAAGCGTGGCGGCCCTGGCGGGGTCGCTCGCCGGCGCTCTCGCGACGATGGTGGCGCGGCTGACGATCGGAAAGAAGCGCTACGCCGAGCACGAGGAGCGGATGCGCTCCGTGGAACAGCACGGCGAATCGCTGCGGCGGGAACTCTTCGACCTGGTCGCGGAGGACGCGAAGGCCTACGAGGGCTTCGTAGCCGCGTCGAAGCTCTCGCAACGGACGCCCGAGGAGACGGCGACGCGCGAGAAGGCGCTGGCCGGCGCCGCGCGAAACGCGGCCGCGGTGCCTCTCCGGACGGCGGAGGCGTGTCTGCGGGCGCTGGAGCTCGCGGCGGACGTCGCGGAGGTGGGAAATCTGAACGCGGTGAGCGACGCGGGAGTGGCCGGGTGGCTCGCCCGGGGAGGTGTGGAAGGCGCTGCGCTGAACGTGGCGATCAACCTGCCGTCGGTGCCGGCGGAAGAGCGCGGAGCCCTCGAGGCTCGCGCGCGGCAGGCGACCGAGAAGGCGGCGGCGTTGCACGCGGTGATCGTGGATCGGGTGCGGACGCGGATGGGACTCGCGGCCGGGGCGTAGGGGACTTCGAAGGAGCGAACGAGGCATCGTGGACCGCAATCTCGCGATCAAGAAGAAGGCCCAGCTGCTGATCCAGAAGGGGCAGATCGACGCCGCCCTGGCGGAGTTCGACAAGCTCTTCGACAGCGGCGACAGGGACCCGTACGACTTCATCCTCGTCGCGGACCTGCTGGCGAAGCGGGGCTCCATGCAGGAGGCGGTCCGCCGCTACCGGCAGGCGGTCGACGAATACTCGCGCGCCGAGCTCTTCAAGAACGCCATCGCGGTCTGCAAGAAGATCCTCCGGATCTCGAAGGAGGATCTCCAGATTCATCGTTCCCTCGGGGATCTCTACGCCAAGGAAGGGCTCTACGGCGACGCCCAGATCCACTATCTGGAGTTCGCCGAAGGGTCGATTCGCCGCCAGGAGCACGAGTCGGCGCTCGACGCGCTCGATCTGGTCCTGTCGCTCTCGCCCGACAACGAGGACCTCTCGGAGAAGTACGTCGAGATCGCCATGCGCGGCGACCAGCCGGAGCGTGGCGGCAAGGAACTCCTGCGCCGGGCCGACAGGGCCGAGCAGGCGGGCCGGCGGAGCGCGGCCGTGGAACTGCGGGAACGCGCGTCCACGCTGGTGCCCTCGATCGCGGCGCCGCTCGCGCCCTCCTCGGAGACGGAAGCGGAGGCGGGGGACGGCACGTTCGCGATCGAACACGGCTCCGGCCTGCAGAGCGTGGCGGAGCCGACGACGATGCCTCCGAGTCCGAGCGGCTTCGAATCCGCCGCGGGGCCGATCGAGACCGGCGACGCCGGGACGCTCGAGCCGGGCGTCGTCGCGCTCGACGCCGCGCCGACCCAGGACGCCTCGCATGGCGCGGGAGCGGGCGCCGACGCGTCGCTCGAGCCCGGGGTGGTATCGCTCTCCCCAGAGCCTCTCTCCATGCCGGCGGCCCCTCCGGACGCGCCGGAAGAGACGCTGTCGTTCTCGACGCCCTTCACCCAGACCGAAGGCGAACCGGAGCCCGCGCCCGTGAAGTCGCGACCGGAGCCGCCCACGGTGGCGCCGGCCGCCGCCGAGCCTGTCGCCCCGGCCGCGCCGGCCGCCGCCGAACCGGAGCCGGTCTTCGTGGCGCCGGCGGAAGCCGCGGCTCCCAGCCATGAAGAACTTGCCACGACCTATCTGAGCGCGGGGAAGCCCGAACTCGCGGCGGACGAGTTTTGGAAGGCCGCGGAGCGTTCTTTCTTCCGCGGCGATCTCTCCCGCGCGCGGGCGTTCCTCGCGTCGCTCCTCCAGATCGCCCCGCAGCACGAGGCGGCGCTCCGGCGGCAGGTCGACATCACCGCGCAGACGGTGGACCGGCCCGCCGAGGCGCGCGCGCGGTTCGACCTCGCGGAACGCTACCTCGCCATGGAGGAATGGGCGCTGGCCCGGGCGGAGTACCTCCGCGTCCTGGAAATCGACGGCTCGAACGAACGCGCGCGGATGCGGGTGCAGCGTCTCGATGCCCTGATCCACACGCCGCCGGCCCCCGGCAGCAACGTCGATTTCGACGCGATCGACGTGCCGAGACCGGCCTCTTCGGTCCGGGTCCGGGACGAAACGCCCTCGAATCTAGACAGCCTGGTCGATCTCGAGGAGATCATCGACGAATTCAAGCAGGGGATTCAAAACTCGATCTCGGGAGAGGACCACGAGAGCCACTACGATCTCGGCATGGCCTACATGGAGATGGGCCTCTACGACGAGGCGATCGCCGAATTCCAGATCGCGCAGAAGGGGGCTCCGATGGAGCTCAAGTCGCTCGAGATGGTCGCCCTCTGCTTCCTGGAGAAGAACGAGCCGGGCCAGGCCATCCAGGAGCTGACCCGGGCGCTAGAGCTTCCCGGACATGGGCCAGACGAAACGATCAGTATCCGATACAATCTGGGCATGGCCCACGAACGTCTCGGAAACCTCGATCGCGCCCTCCAGCACTTCGAGGAGGTCCACGTCCTGAACGTCGACTTTCTACGCGTGACGACCAAGGTCCGAGAGCTGAAGCAGAAACTGTCCGGCTCACGGGACCTGGGATGAGCGCTTCGCGCCTCGACCTCCATCTCCACTCCACCGCCTCCGACGGCGCCGACTCTCCGGAAGAAGTAGCCGCCCACGCCATCCGCCAGGGCGTCGAAGTCATCGCACTCACCGACCACGACGCCGTCGATGGCATCCCGCCGCTCCGCGAGCGGGCGGAGGCCGCCGGCATTCGGGTGATCACCGGCGTCGAGCTATCGGTGAACGAGCAGGGGATCGACGTTCACGTCCTGGCCTACGGCTTCGATCCGGAGGAACCGGGCTTCGCGGCGGCGCTCACCCGCTGGCGCGAGGGGCGCCACGAACGGGCGCGAAAGATCCTGGCGCGGCTGAAGGGAATCGGGATCCGGATCTCGATCGAGGAAATCGAGGCGATCGCGAACGGCGGGGCCATCGGCCGCCCGCACGTTGCCGAGGCGCTCCTTCAGGAGGGGCACGTGGACAGCCTCAACGAGGCGTTCCAGCGCTTCCTCGGGCACCACGCGCCGGCCTACGTGCCGAAGATGACGGTACCGATGGACGAAGCCGCGGCGATCGTGCACGAGGCGGGGGGCGTCACGGTGCTGGCGCACCCGGGGACGCTCAATCGCGATCATCTCATCGCAGGCTGGACCCGCCGGGGCCTCGACGGCATCGAGGTCTGGCACACGAAGCACGACGCCTCGGCGGTGAAGAAATACAGCGCCATCGCCGCGCAGTACGGGCTGCTCAAGACGGGCGGCACCGATTGCCACGGCGCCCGGACTCCCGGCGTCGCGATCGGCTCCGTGCCCGTTCCGTACGAGATCCTCGAACCGCTGGAAGAGGCGTTCCGGTCCCGCCGGCCGCTCCGAAGCCGCCCCTAGCCCCCCATTTTCGCATGGCGTCGGCCGGCGCCTTCTGATAGCGTCCGTCTTTGTCTTGCCCCCCCATGCGCACCGTCGTCCGTAGCGCCTCCCTCATCGCGTTTACCGTAGCCTGCGGCTACGCCAAGATGGTTCTCTTCCCGTTTCTCTTTTTCGTGGAGCTTTTCTCGGCGGCCACGGTGCTCTCGGGCGCGCTGACCGGCGTCCTCTGGGGCGCCTGGATCGGCGCGGTGGCGCGGCTCGTCTTCAGCGTGGCGAATCCCTACGGGCCGCCCCACCCCTGGGTGCTGGCGGCACAGATACTCGGAGGGGCAATGCTCGGAGCGGTGGGTGGTCTCCTGCGCGGTCCGCTGGCGCGAGGCGGCGGCGGTTCGGCGCTGGCCTGGCTCCTCGTCGGGCTCGTGGGAACGATCGTGTACGACCTCCTCACGAACGTCGCGCAGGGGCTCGTCTTCGGGTCGATCCCGGCGACGCTGGCGCTCGGCGCGATTCCGGCGGTCCAGCACGTCGCGTCGAACGCGGTCATCTTCCTCGTCGTCGGCCGCCTGGCCGGGCCGTGGCTGGCGCGCCACGCGGGGAGCGCCGATGCCGTCGCGTAGCACGCTGTGGGTGCCCGGCCTGGCCGCCATCGTCGCCCTTCTCGCGGCGGCGGGCGCGGGTCGCGCCCAGGCGGCGGCCCTTTCCGACTCGGCGGCCGCCTTCGCCGATACGACCGGCGCGCTCGGCGATCTCGACGTCGATCGACTTCGTCTCGATGGGCGGGCCAGCGTGCGCCTTCAATTCCGGGAGCGGTGGCCCGCTCAGGCCCTCGAGCTTCCGCTTCCGGGCGAGGCGTGGGATCGACTCTCGACGCTCGACGCCGGTGTGCCGCTCGCGGGGCAGGGGACGCACGCGACCGATCGGACGCCCGTCTCCGGATTCCCGCTCCTCCTCGGTCTCCCGAACGCGACCACCGCGATCGGCTCGCCGGGCGACTCCCGCCACGATTCCTTCCTCGTCTCGCGCTGGAGCGCGGCCTCCCCTCGTCCCGTGATGGAGGGCGCGGCGGAACTCCTGGCGGCGCCGCGCGCGACGCTCTGGTGGGAACCGGCGCTGCTGGAACGCGGGGCGCGACCCGGCGCGTCGGAGAGCGCGCTCCTCTACGAGAAAGGGGATCGCGGACTCCAGCAGGTCGGCGCGCGATTCGTGGTGCCGTCGCTGGGGCCGGGCCTCGCCGCCGCCTACACGCGGCGCGCGACCGACGGCGCCGAGGCGTGGTGGCGCGCCACCGACACTCGCTACGCGGTCGCGATCGCGCTTCCGCGCCGGGGAGCGCTCCGGGCCTGGATCGAAGGAGACCGGGCGTCGAGGCGCATCGAGGAGGCCGCTCCCGATGCCGATCTGGGCCGCACGCGGGCCGGGGAGTCGCTCCTGGAGGACCGGAGCCTGGCGCTCAACCTACAGCGGACCGGGGGCGCCTGGGAGCATCGCCTGCGGGCCGGGGTGGCGCGCGCGAAGCACACCGGCATCGAGATCGACAACGTGCGCCAACGCTGGGACGAGCCCTCCTGGACGCTCGGAGGGGAATCGCGGTGGCGGCCGGCTTCGGGCTGGACGTGGATGGCCGGCGCGCGCGCGGCGGGACGCGATCTTCGTTATCGCGCCGGTCCCGCCATGACGCCCCTCGGACCGCTCGACGTTGCGTTTCGCGCCACCCGGCGCGAAGGACGCGCCGGGATCGCCGTCCGCCGCGACGCCACGCGCCGCGGCACGTCGCGCGCGTGGGGTGCCGACCTCGTGGTCGACGCGCGCGAGAGCGATCGCGGCATGCCCGACGCGCGGCTGCACGCGTCGATCGCCTCGCGCCGGGGGAGCGCGCGCTTCGACCTCGAGTCGGCCCACGAGCGGGCCACCTGGGAAGACCGGCTCCTCCCGGAGCGGGACCGGGTCTTCGACGATATCGTGGTGACGCCGAAGCCGATTCGCTACACGACATCGGGCGAAACGTCGCTCCGGCCTCGCCGCCTGAACGGCGCGGTCGCCTCGGCGCTCTGGCATCCGGCGAGCCGGCTGGAATTTTCCGCCTCCGGCTCGGCGCGCTACCTCGCGGACGATTTCGGGTGGGACCTTTCACGGATCGAGACGCCCGACAGCTTCGTCGTGGAGGACCGCGCCGCTCGCCGCGGCTCGGGCTGGACCAGCCACGCCTCGCTGGGCGCCGCCGCGAGGTGGCGGTCGCTCGGCCTGCGCGCCCTCGGGTGGATGCGCGGCGGGTCGTCGCGCCTGTCGCCTCGGGGCGGCTCGCTCCCCCGCGCTGGCCTCGACGCGTCGCTCGACGGCGCCGCACTCCTCTTCCGGGGAGACCTTCCGCTCCGATTCGGCGTCGAAGCCCATCTCTCGGGGCCGCGCCAGGCTCCGATTCGCTCGGCCGCGACGGCACTCTTCGACGCCTCCATCCGCGCCGATTTCACCGACGCCGGGCTCTTCCTCCGAGTCGACGACATCTTCGACCGCCGCCCCCCCAGCGGCCTCTACGAAATCGCGACCGACGCCGGCGTTCCGACCGCGGGACGCCGTCTCCGCTTCGGCGTGGTCTGGCACCTCCTCGACTGACGCGGCCTCGAGGCCGGTGAGGAGTTCGCGATGGGTGGGCGTGAGTTCCGCGCCACGATTCTCTTCGTCCTGATTTCCCTGCTGGCCGGCGCCGCGTACCGTTCCTGGACCGGGCCCGCCGGGCCGACGTTCGTGGAGCGCCTTCGCGCGCTGGAAGAGGCGTCGGGGCTTCGGGACGAAGAGGGGGATGAGCCATCGACCCTCGCGGCGATCGCGCCCGATTCGGTGGCCGCGCCGGAGCGCCCGCTCGGACGGGACGAGAACCGCCGCGATCGCAAGAGCGCCGCCCTGCTCGGCCGCCTCGATCCCGACCGTGCCACGGCAGGCGACTGGGAGCGCCTTCCCGGAATCGGACCCGCGCTCGCGGCGCGCATCGTGGCCGACCGCGACGCCCGGGGGGCGTTCGGGAGTCCCGAAGGGCTCCTTCGCGTCCGGGGAATCGGGCCGCGCACGCTCGAACGTCTCCGTCCCTATCTGCGCGCCACGCCGGTCGATTCGGTGTCGCCGTTCGCGAACTGACCAGCGCGGAATGCAAGACAGCGTGCCGCCTGCACTCCGTACGACCGCCGCGGCCCGATCGAACCAGCCGCTAAGCCCCTCCCCCGCAGTCACCTAGCCACTCCCGGACTTCGCTTCCCGCTCCGCGGGGCGAATGGCATCGGACTTGCGGAAATGGGTCCCGCCACACCCGTGCCCCGCGGCGCGGGTCCCACCCTTATTGCCATCGAGACCCTCGGGGGACGGATCGTGCAGCAGGACAATATCGGTCTCAAGCTTCTCGAGGCGCGCCTCATCACGCCCGAGGCGCTTCAGAAGGCACAGCTGCAGGTCAAGACCGGGGGCGGGAACATGACCTCCGCCCTCATCAAGGTCGGCGCGCTGGCGGAGCCCGATCTCACGAAGTTTCTGGGCGATCTCTACGGCGTACCTCCGATCGATCTCTCGAATTTCGTTCCCGACCCGATGGTCGTGAAGCTCCTGCCGTCGGACGTCGCGAACAAGTTCCAGGTCGTTCCCATTACCAAGAGCGGCCGCAAGCTCCAGGTCGCGATGGCCAATCCGGCCAACATCTTCGCGATCGACGACATCAAGTTCATCACGGGCTGCGAAGTGCAGCCGATGGTCGCCTCCGAGGCCGCCATCAAAAAGGCGATCGACAAGGCCTACGATTCCGCCGCCTCCTTCGAGAACGTCATGAAGGGGATGGAAGACGATATCGAGGTCATCGAGGAGCAGGTCGACGAAGGGCCAGACGCCTCGGTCCTGGGCGAAGCCGAGCAGGCGCCGGTCGTGAAGCTGGTCAACTCGCTCATCTCGGACGCCGTCCGCAAGGGAGCGAGCGACATTCATATCGAGCCCTACGAGAAGACGCTGCGCGTCCGATTCCGCATCGACGGCACGCTCTACGAGATGATGTCGCCGCCGTTCCGCATGAAGCCGGCAATCATCTCGCGCTTGAAGATCATGGCGGAGCTCGACATCGCGGAGCGGCGCGTGCCCCAGGACGGGCGCATCAAGCTCCGGCTCCTCGGCCGGACGATCGACCTGCGCGTCTCGAGCCTTCCGACGATCTTCGGCGAGAAGGTCGTGATGCGAATCCTGGACAAGGGCAACCTGAACATCGACCTGACGAAGCTCGGGTTCCAGGAGCGGGCCTACAGCGACTTCAGTCGCGCCATCGCGCAGCCGTACGGCATGGTGCTCGTCACCGGTCCGACCGGGAGCGGCAAGACGACCACGCTCTACTCCGCGCTATCGAAGATCAACACGCCCGAGGTGAACATCATGACGGCGGAGGACCCGGTCGAATACAACCTCGAAGGCATCAACCAGGTCCTCGTGAACGACGACGTCGGGCTGACCTTCGCCGCGGCTCTTCGCGCCTTCCTGCGCCAGGACCCGAACATCATCATGGTCGGCGAAATCCGAGATATCGACACAGGGTCGATCGCCGTCAAGGCGGCCCTCACCGGGCATCTCGTCCTCTCCACGCTTCACACGAACGACGCGCCCAGCACCATCAACCGAATGGTGGACATGGGAATCGAGCCGTTCCTGGTGGCCTCTTCCACGAACCTCATCATGGCCCAGCGGCTCCTGCGCAAGGTCTGCGTTTCGTGCAAATCGGACATCCACCTTCACCCCGAGGTGCTCCGCGAACTGGGGATCACCGACGACGAGGCGCGTGGGTACACCTTCAAGGAAGGGAAGGGGTGCGTGGACTGCAACAACACGGGCTACAAGGGGCGCCTCGGCGTCTACGAGGTCATGGTGATGAGTCCGAAGATCCGGGATCTCATCCTCGACCGGGCTTCGGTGAGCGCCATCAAGAAGTTAGCCGTGGAGGAGGGAATGTTCACCCTGCGTGCGGACGGGCTCACCAAGCTCAAGAACGGCATCACGACCGCCGAAGAAGTCCTGAAGGAGACGGCCGCCGACCAGTAGTCGGCTCGGGAGGGATCAATGGTTTCGCTGCGTCAATTGCTGGATGAAATGATCAAGCTGCGAGCGTCGGATCTTCATCTGTCGGCGGGAATTCCGCCGCAGGTGCGGGTCGACGGCGCCATCATGCCGATGGCCCACCCGCCGCTGACGCCGCAGATGACGCAGCAGCTGGCCTACAGCGTCCTCAACGAGGAGCAGCGCAATCGCTTCGAAACGACGAAGGAGCTGGATCTCTCCTTCGGAGTGCCGGGGCTCTCGCGATTCCGCGCGAACGTCTTTCTGCAGCGCGGCGTGACCTCGGTCGCCATCCGGCAGATCCCGTACGAGATCTTCACCTTCGATCAGCTCGGCCTTCCCAAAGTATTGCGCGACTTCACGCAGAAGCAGAAGGGGCTCCTCCTCGTGACCGGTCCGACCGGAAGCGGGAAGTCGACGACCCTCGCCGCCATGATCGATCTCATCAACACCACGCGGGCCGGCCACATCATCACGGTGGAAGACCCGATCGAATACGTGCATCACCACAAAAAGTGCATCGTGCACCAGCGCGAGATCAACTCCGACACGAACAGCTTCACGAATGCGCTCAAGTACGTGCTGCGGCAGGACCCGGACGTGATCCTGGTCGGTGAAATGCGGGACCTCGAAACGATCTCGGCCGCGCTCACGATCGCGGAGACCGGGCACTTGGTCCTCGCGACCCTGCACACGAACTCCGCCTACGAGTCGATCAACCGAATCGTGGACGCCTTCCCGGCCGGGCAGCAGCAGCAGATCCTCTCGCAGCTCGCCTTCGTGCTGGAGGGGGTGCTGACGCAGCAGCTGATCCCGCGCGCCAAGGGGCCCGGCCGCGTGATGGTGACGGAAATTCTCGTCTGCACGCCGGCCGTCCGCGCCGTCATCCGGGAGCGGAAGATTCACCAGATCTACAGCCTCATGCAGGCCGGGACGAAGCACGGCATGCAGACGATGAACCAGGCGCTGTTCCAATCGTACGTCAACAAGCACATCTCGCTCGAGGAGGCTCTGGGCCGAAGCCCCGAGTCGAAGGAGCTCGAGCAGATGCTGGAGAAAGTCGGCATCCAGGCCGCCCAGTTGTAGGCGGCGGAACCGAGGGGGAACATCGTGCCTGTCTACGTCTGGAAAGGTCGCACCATCTCCGGGGAAATCCAAGCCGGGGAACTGGAATCGAATACCCAGGACGAGGCGCTGACCGCGCTTCGCAAGAAGCGGATCATCATCACATCGGTCCGCGAGAAGCCCAAGGGCTTCAAGATGGCGCTTCCGGGGATGGGCCCCGGCGTGACCACGCGCGACCTCGCGATCTTCACGCGCCAGTTCGCGACGATGATCAACGCGGGGCTTCCGCTCGTCCAGTGCCTCGACATCCTTTCGAAGCAGACGGAGAAGGAGCCGTTCCGCCAGGTCATCGCCGCCGTCATGCGCGAGGTGGAGGCGGGTAATACCCTGGCCGAATCGCTGGGCAAGAAGGAGAACCAGGGAGTCTTCGACGAGCTCTTCGTGAACATGGTCGAAGCCGGCGAGGCGGGCGGTATTCTCGACGAAATCCTCATGCGCCTGGCCACCTTCATCGAGAAGGCGGAAGCGCTGAAACGGAAGGTTCAGGGCGCCATGGTATACCCGGGCGTCGTCATGACGGTGGCCCTCGTGGCGACCTCCTTCATGCTGATCTTCATCATCCCGACGTTCGCCAGGATGTTCACCGGTTTCGGCGCCGAGTTGCCGCTTCCGACGAAGATCGTCATGGGGCTCTCGTCGTTCCTGCGCTCCTACTGGTGGGCGCTCCTGCTGGGCATCGTGGGGACCGGCGTCGGCATCCAGCGCTATTACCTCACCGAACGGGGCCACCTGGAGATCGATCGACTGCTACTCAAGATTCCGGTGCTGGGCGACGTGCTCCGGAAGGGCGCCGTCGCGCGCTTCACGCGCACGCTGGGGACGCTCATCTCCTCGGGCGTGCCGATTCTGACCGGCCTGGAGATCACGGCCCGGACCGCCGGCAATCGCGTCATTCAGGAGGCGATCATGGCCGCGCGCGCCAGCATCCGGGAAGGCGAGACGATCGCGGCGCCGCTGCGCGAGTCGAAGGTGTTCCCGCCGATGGTGGTGCAGATGATCTCGGTGGGCGAGGAGACGGGCGCCCTCGACGACATGCTGACGCGCATCGCCGACTTCTACGACAGCGAGGTCGACACCGCCGTCGATGCGCTCACGTCGCTGATCGAGCCGATCATGATCGTCTTCATGGGCGGCATCGTCGGCGGCATGGTCGTCGCCATGTATCTTCCGATGTTCAAGCTGATCAACGTGGTGGCGGGCGGCAACTGATCCAGGGAAGGAGAACCCCGATGCTCGCGGAGCGGCCGGGCGGAGACCAGGACGTTCGCGCGGCAGTGCGGGGGGTGATCGTGGGGCGGATCGCCCTGATCACCCTGGTCGCCACGATGGCGGCCGCCTTCTCGGACGGCTACTCGGGACTGGCGCAACACGGACCGTTCGCGTTCCTCGTCGCGCTGTCGGCGGGGCTCGCGGTGGCCTACTACCGGGCGGCCCGCGGCGGAGCGGAAGTGGAACCGCTCCTCGCGACGCAGTTCCTGGTGGACGTGGCGGTGATCTCGTACCTCCTCCTCTTCACCGGGGGAGCGTCGAGCCCGTTCGCGCCGCTCTTTCTCCTGGGCCCGCTACTGGGCGGTGTCTTCCTGAACGTGCGCGGAGGGCTGGTCTTCGCGCTGGTCTCGGCCACGGCCTACACGGTGGTCTACGCCGCCGACCGCAGCGGGCTCCTCGCGCCGGCGGTCTCGGGGATCACCGAGCGGCTGAGCGACGGGGCGTTGCGACTTCGAGTGGCGCTCTACATCCCGCTCCTCATCCTGGTGGGAGTGATCGGCGGGGCGATCGGGCGACGGATCCGGGAGGGCGATCGGGCGCTTCACGAGGCCAGGGCGGAACTCCACCGGGCGCAGTTCGACACGGAGTCGATTCTGGAGAACATGTCGAGCGGCCTCGTGACGGTGGACGCGCTCGGGATCGTTCGCCACTGGAACCGATCGGCCATGGAAATCGTGGGACTCCCGGCGGATGCCGTTCGTGGACGGCACTATCGGGAGGCCTTCGGGCCGGGCCTCGAGTCCTTCGCCGAGCGACTGCACGAGACGCTCGAGTCGGGGGCGGCGGTCAATCGCCACGAGGCCCTTGTGACTCGGGGGGACGGAAGCGCGGTCCCCCTCGGCTTGTCGACGAGCCTCCTGCGGGACGGCTACGGCGAGCGGCGTGGCGTGATCGCGATCTTCCAGGACCTCTCCGAGGTGAAAGACCTGGAAGCCCGCATCCGCCACGGCGAGACCCTGGCGGCGATCGGGGAACTCTCGGCCGGAATCGCGCACGAGATCCGGAACTGTCTGAATCCGATCGCGGGCTCGGTCGAGGTGCTCCAGCGGGAGCTCGAGGTGTCGGGCGAGAACGCCAGGCTCCTGGAGCTGATCGTGCGGGAGTCCGAGCGGCTCGATTCCTTCATCCGGGAGTTGCTCGACTACGCGCGGGAGCGGCCGCTGCAGACCGAAATCGTCGAGATCGGCGGCCTGCTCCGGGACGTCACGGACGTTGCCCGGCGGCATCCCAGCGCGGCGGCCGGCAAGCGGCTCACCCTGACGGCGAGCGACGAACCGCTCTGGACGCGCGCCGACTACGAACAGATGAAGCAGGTGCTGCTGAACCTGCTCATCAACGGACTGGAAGCGATCGAGGGCGTCGGGGAAGTGACCGTGCGGCCGATCGCGGAACGCGCCGCCGGAGGCGGTGGACGTGTCGGCTTCGAGGTGCGGGACACCGGCATCGGGATCCCGGCCCAGGAGCTGGAACGCGTCACGGAACCGTTCTTCTCGACGAAGAACGGGGGGACGGGCCTGGGGCTCGCGATCGTGAATCGGATCGTGGAGCGCCACGGCGGAACGTTGGACATCGAAAGCAACGTTGGCGAGGGGACGGCGTTCCGGGTCTGGTTGCCCCGGACCACCACTCCCGCGAGCGTGATGGCCCAGGCAGCTTGACGGGGTACTCCCCAGCAAAGCGAGGGTGATTCTGTGGCGGGCGAAAAGATCCTGATCGTCGACGACGAAGACAGCATGCTGCAGTTCCTCTCCATTCTTCTGACGAAGGAGGGGTACGAGGTCACCGTCGCACGGTCCGGCAGGGAAGCCCTGGCCAAGGCGGAAGAAGAGAACTACGACATCGTGGTGACCGACATCAAGATGCCGGGCGAGATCGACGGCCTCGGCGTGCTCGCCGGGATCAAGAAGATCGATCCCAGCACGCCGGTCGTCATCCGGACGGCCTTCGCGTCGCAGAAGACCGCGATCGAAGCGCTGAACCGGGGCGCGTACCAGTACATCGAGAAGAGCGCCAAGAACGACGAGGTCCGCCTCGTCATCAAGAACGCCCTCGCGATGCGCCGGGTGACGTCGGAGAACGTCCTCCTCAAGCGCCAGCTGAAGAAGACGGACGACACGAAGGAGATGATCGGGCACAGCGAGCAGTTCCAGCGCGTGCTGAAGCTGGTGGAGAAGGTGGCCGACTGCGATTCGACGATCCTGATCGTCGGCGAGAGCGGAACCGGGAAGGAATTGATCGCGAAGCGGCTCCACTATCTCAGCCGCCGCGCCGACGGGCCGTTCGTCTCGATCAACTGCGGTGCGCTTCCCAAGGACCTCCTGGAGTCGAATCTCTTCGGCCACGTGAAGGGGTCGTTCACGGGCGCCGTGCGCGACCAGGAAGGGCTCCTGGCGGTGGCGGGAGGCGGCTCCTTCTTCCTCGACGAGGTGGGGGAGACGCTGCCGGCGACGCAGGTGAAACTACTTCGTGCATTGCAAGAAAGGGAGATCATCCCGGTGGGCGGGACGAAGCCCCGGAAGATCGACGTCCGCCTGATCGCCGCCACGAACGCCGATCTGGAGCGCGGTGTGGCGGAGAACCGGTTCCGCGCCGATCTCTACTACCGGCTGAACGTGATTCAGATCCGCCTGCCGTCCCTCCGGGAGCGGAAGGATGACATTCCGGAACTGGTGGAGCATTTCCTGATCCGACTTACCGCCGGCAAGCAGCAGAAGACGCTCAGCAAGGAATGCCGCGACGCGCTCATCGCGTACGACTGGCCGGGGAACGTGCGGGAGCTGGAAAACGTCATCGAGCGGGCGGTGATCCTCAGCGACGACGGCGTGCTGACGCCGGAAGACCTTCCGGAGAAGGTGCTCCAGGGGGGGCGCGGCCGCGGGAGCCTCATCATCGACACGCCGAGCATGACGCTGGACGAGCTGGAGCGGGAGTACATTCTGAAGGTCCTTCATCACACCGGCGGTCAGAAGAAGAGGGCGTCGGAAGTCCTCGGAATCAATCCTTCGACACTCTACCGGAAACTCATGGCCTACGGCTTGCTCCACGAGTCCGCGGGGTCTGAGGCGCTCGTCGACGAGTAACACGCTTCGTGGCGCCTGGTTGCATTTTGGCCGCCCCTCCATCGCGACTTGCAAGTTGCGCGATAGGGGGCGGCCGACTTGCTTCCTGCGATGGAGTCGTCTCGAAACGTGGACTGAGCGGCGACATGCGCCGGCAGACGCTCCGTGGAACGCACGCGCGCTCAAGGAATTGGACGGTCTTCACGCGACCGAGCCTCCGCTGGCACACGCGTTGCTTCTCTCTAACCGCGAAGGAACCGGACGGAGCAGCGGCAACCGAGGGAAGGCATCGAACGGAGGGATGTGACGACGGTGAGAACGCGAGAGCAGGGATTCACCCTCATCGAGTTGATGATCGTGGTCGTCATCATCGGAATCCTCGCGGCGATCGCGATGCCGAACTTCATCTCCATGGTCGACCGGGCGAAGGAGTCGGACCTGGCGGAGAACATGCACACGTTCCAGCTCGCCATCGAGGATTTCGCGGTGCGGAACACCGGCCAGTACCCGGTGGCCGCCGACGAGGCGGCGGTTCAGGCGAACCTGCCGAGCGGCGCCTGGCCGCGGAACCCGTTCACCGGCGTGGCGACGGCTCCGACGTGGGGGGCCAACCCCGCCTCGAGCGGCGTCTTCGGCGCCAACCCAGTCTCGACGGTCGGCTACACGATAGTTGGATTCGGCAAGAGCGCGCTGCTGCCGCTCACGATGAGCAACGGATGATGATGATGAGAGAGGTGAAAACGCGTCGTTCGTCTCGTTCCCTCAACCGGAGGTAGTGAAGATGCTGAAGAACAACAAGGGCTTTACCCTGATCGAGCTCATGATCGTGGTCGTGATTATCGGAATCCTCGCGGCCATCG
>ERZ1292633.2437-Hain-H41-02um-R1-2437-length-19040-cov-5_pt1 | contig 19040 bp, 14 predicted proteins | sample MGYA00564406_ERZ1292633 | MGnify/ENA primary metagenome ERZ1292633 (study PRJEB36523, sample SAMEA6512639) | groundwater metagenome | collected 2019-01-08 | study: AquaDiva: Metagenomics assemblies of 32 groundwater samples
TCCTCCGACATGTCGGCGTTCTTGATCACTGCCTTGCGGTCCGCGGCGGCCATTGTCGTGACGTGCGAGAACTTTAGGAGACGTAAAGGGACTGCGGAAAGGGGCGCAACATCACAAGGCACATTGTCCTCCAACGGCTTCAATGGCGATGCCGCGCCGGATTTCGGGGGAAACAAATGATTTCGAGACGGGCTACCAGCGGCCGGCAACGTAGTCGCGGTGGCGCTCCGACACTTCCAGACAAAGTGGGCCCTCGATCTCATCCAGCGGGGTCGAGAGGATGCGGACGGTCCCCCCTTCGTCGTCAGCCGCGCTTCCCTCCAGCGTGGCAACGCCTGGTCGAATGACGACGCACGCCGGAGAGGCTGGGCTGCGAACGTCGTACAGCCGAATCCGATCGCGAATTTCATGCAACAAGTTTGCGGCAACCAACTTAATGTTGCTGAAGGCGTTGATATGGCGGACAACCTTCTCAGACACACGTGACGCGTCTGTTTCCAGTTTGAACGTTGTCACAAACGCCCCTGGTCCCCAGACTCGACCCACCAGCCCTCTGGCGAGCGACTTCGGCACCTTCTCCAAATGCACTGTCATCGAGGCTGCGTTCGGATCGCTGTCGACTTTCTCGGGCGCGAGCCGTGCATACGGAATGCAAAAGTCAGCGACGGCTGCCACGAGGAAGACCAGCACGTGCCGCATGCTGCCGCTCGCGCGGTGCGGCTGCGGGTCTCGCAGCGGCAGAGCGTCTCGCAGGGTCACCAACGTGGTGCGCAGGGCCAGTTGATAGTCTGCCACGGTGTGAAAGGGCACGAAGAGCAGGCGATGCCGGTAGAGGCGGTGCTCGCGAACCGCGGCGGCGAACGCCGGCCCTGAGACGACGGCGGCGGACCCGTCGATGCTGGTGTCGGCGGCATCAAGAAACGAACCGTCTTGAAATTTTCGAGCAAATGGCAGTAACGAGCCTGTCTTGTGCAAGAAGATCACCAGGTAGCCGAGTCGCAAGAAGTGCTCGGCGGACGTGCTGCCGCGCTGTCCAGTGCTGAGGTTGGTAATATGACGAATCTCCGCCCTTTCCAGCGGCGCGACACTGCCCCCGCTGGTGACGACGGCAATGCATGGCGACCCACAATGATCGCCGTCGCCGAAACTGGAAGCCCCGGCGGGAAGGTTGCGCTGCAGAAAGTCGAGCACGGACGTGCGAACGACGGATTCCTGCGTCACGCTGCCTGGATGGTTATTTTCGCGAATAAAAGCTTCGACCGTCGCCTCCGCTTCCCGAAGCGCTTCTTGCACTTGCCCGTCCGCTTCCAAGTCGACCGTGGCGGTCATAATCTTTGCCCAGAGCGGTGCAACTTACACAAGAAGGCTCGACGAGTCGACACGCGGACAATGACCTGGCATGCCGCTAATTTCATTAACAGGTACGAGGGCAGATCGCTACGCCAACCACAAATTCTGAGTCATCCGACTTGGCGGCCCTTGTTGCGATCCATCAGTGAAAGGCGTGGGTGTGTTAAAAACAAGAACATACATCTCAAAGTTTGGCGTTCGCCACTAATCTTGCTGCTGCGTTCGCGGTCGAATTTGCGGCAAATGCCGCCCCGATCAAGTTGAGGTTCACGAAGGCCGTCTGTTTGAGCACGGCGGCTCGCGACATGAAGCCGAGGCGCTCCATCGAGTGCGACAGCATCGTGCGCCGCAAGCGGTCGTTGGCCGTGCGAAGAAACGCACTGTTGGCCACCACGTTGTCCCCTGCAAGCACGACGTGCGTTGCCATGAACCCCATCGTGAGATTCGCAGCGAAAATCAACGTAAAATCGTAGTGAACTTGCAGCGCCGCGAGCGCCGCGGCGTCGCCGTTGCTTGCCCGCGAGGCGATTTCCGCGGCCTCTGGTGAGCTCTCCGTCGACGAGAGCGTTGCGAACGCCTGCTGCAGACCGCGTCCCGAGCACACGTCATCGTACTCGACGTCTCTGCCAAGCTTTTTTCCGAATGCGCGTAGGACGCGAGCGTGGGGCGATCCCTCGGGCTGACTTGGCACCGGCGTGTGGCCAAACTCCAATGGGATCACCTTGTAGGCCCCTCCTTGCTCTGCGGCACCCTTGGAAGCGGCTTCATGCAAAATGAGCGCGCAGCCAAGACCGGTCCCTGGGGCCACGACGACGACCCGGCCATTTCGCAAGCTTTTGCCGTCGGCGACCGTCCCGGGCCATGCCTCCACGAACGTGGGCGACAAAAGCGCGGCGCGGTCTAGACCCGCGATGCCCATCGCCGCAGATTCCAAGTCGTTGAGTAGCAATGTTCGACCACGAGGGCAAAGCGCCTCGCAGGCGGCGGTGAGCGTGTCCCTGCGCAGGGTACGAGCCTCGGTGGTGTCGCCCTTGAAATTGGCGATGACGGCGTAGCTGCCATCCGTGACGGGCCCCGGCACGGCGATGGCCGCCGCCGCGACCCGAGGCCGCCACGTTGGATAGGATTCCGCTACGGCCTTCCAAAACTCAACGATGCTCGCCGCGACGTTAGCAGCAGAGTCGGCTTTCACCTTGACAAAAAACACACGTGTGAAATCGAGCGTGAGCGCCAAACGCGTGTTGGTGGCCCCGACGTCGACAGCGAATAACAAGGCACGCCCGGCCGTTCCGTCCGCGACACCAGACCGCTGGACAGCTTCTTTCACCGTCGCGCATTCGACGGTTTGCATCACCCACTCGTGTGTGTGGAAAGGCCAGGTGAAGAGAGGATGACGCGGAGCGGAACGGTGGGAGACCTAATGCGCGCGTGAAACAACGTGGCGGTAGGGGCATCGACAGCGGCCTTGGCTGCGGATCGTGCAGCCGCTTCGAGCTTCCTTGTGCGAACGGAGACAAAAGCGCACCGGCCGAACGATGGTGGATGGGGGGAGATAGGCAGTGAGAATGAGGGGAGGGGAAGGCGAGGGCAGCGTGGCGGAAAGGGGCCGGCCAAGTCAAGTCAGCAATGCTTGCTTGCGCCGAGGTGTTAACAAGCGCCAGCACAAGACAGCCTCCGCGGTCGACAGCGACGGCGCGTCCGCCCTTCCTGCCTGTGTCACAACCTGCGCCACCCCCACCCGCCCCGTGTCGGCCGGAGTCGGCTTGGCTTGTCTCGTCTCCATGTCGTCGTGGTGGTCCTTTGTTACTATCTCTCATTTTCTCTCTCAACTGGTCCCCTCATAAGCCCTGGGAAGTGGGGGCCGAGCGGTGGTGAGGCGAAGGGGCTCACTTCTTCGGTTCCGCCGCGGCCTGTTCCGCCTTGCGCGTCTCCTTCATCTTCTGTTGCTCTGCGAACACCTTGGCAAACGTCGGCGCCTTCTCCACGCGGATCACCAGACGGTCCGTGGGTCGAAAGCCTTCCTTGACGCGTGACGTCTCGATTTTTGTCACCTTCACAAGCCCTTGCGCCTTCAGGACTTCAGCCACGTCCACGACTTCCGCAATCGCCGCCCCTAACCCGGAAATCTCCACGTAGGTTTCACCTTCGTTCAGCAGGTACTTCGTGATGTCGATGTATAGAAACTTGCTCCGCTTGGGGCTCACGCGAATGTGGTTCTTGGGCTGCGCGTCCCTTGCAGCAGCATCTGGCACAGCAGCGGCGGGTGCTGGTGCCGCAGCCGCGGGCGCGGTCGCAGGCTTCGCAGAAGTCGACATCGCTGGTGTGGAAGAAAACTTCTCGCATGCAAGCACGAGAAGGGGACCGTTCAAACAACGCCGTTAAGCCTACCCGACCCGCAGGAGTAAGAAAAAAAAGTTCCTGAACACTGACAAAAAACTCGAGGGATTGGGCAAAGGTCACCTGCGTGGTAATTGTTCATCGTTGAGGAGTGAGCCCCATGGGGCCGTGAGCCAAGGGGCAGCCGCGCAATACGACACGCCGAGCACGCCGAGCGTATTCGTCCTGCGCTGCCGGGCGAGGAGAACGCCGTCTAGCAGCGCGGCACGATCGCTCCCTTCCCCTTCTGCGTCCGCGACCAGCGCTGCGGGTGGTTGAGGCGCGGGGCGCCTGGGGCGAAAGCGATCGGCGGCATTCGAATCTTGGTCAAACCTCAGTAAACTGACTACGGAGGCACCAGGCTCCGAGACGTCAGCTGCAAGAGCTTGTCGGCGCGATTTGCTGTCCAGCAGGTGGTGTCGTTCACTCGCGCGGCGCAGCGCCGCTGTAACCACTGTGTCGACGCCTCGGAGAAATGTGGCGTCGTCCTTCACGGAGATGTCGCGCCGTTCAGAGGAGGAGGTCATCCCTGCCGAGGGGAAGGAAGGAAGGCGAAATGGATAAAAATCGCAACCAGCAATTTGCAACCTCCCTGTCTGAGCCGGTGAATGGAACGTCTACGAATAATTGATTTCAAAGTTTGGCCCGCTCAGTCAGTTGCCGAAGCACGCCGTTGAAGACGACCCACTCTTTCGTCGTCGCATTGCGGCCAAGACCTTCTTCGACCTCTTGCACGCGACGCGACTCTGGCAGTCGTAGCAGAGCAAGGGCGGTGAACCCCTTCGCGCGCACCACAGCGGCGAATTCCCCGTTCAGGCCAGCCTTCGTGAGGCCGTCTGCGAGGGAAACGATCGCGGCAAGGTGGGTTTGCTTTTGCAGGTCACCAGGGGGCGTCGCCTGGCCGGATGGCGGCGGTTTGGGCGTCGACCCGCAGTTGGCTTGAGCCTTCCCGGCACGCTCGGCAGCCACCACCAAACCGAGTGCGTTCACCGCGACGTCGTTGAGTTCGCGGAGCTGCCAGAAGTAGTCGGGGGCGTCTCGAATCCCCCGCGATGTCAAATGTTGTCTCAGCAGGCGGCGCATCGCTTCTTCTGCGGCAGTGATCACCGCCGCGCGGTCTTGGCCGACTGCCAGCGCCGACTGGATCGCCGCGCGCATGCTCTCCAGCTTTGGGAGCAGCTCCAGCATCTGACATCGGGCGTCGCCGAGGTTTTCCATGACCCCAAAGTGCGTCGGGAAGAGCCGTGCCACGCCTGGAAGCGCTGAAATGAGTTCGACGCTCTTCACTGCCTCGTCGACATCGAAATCGACAGGGCTGCTGGTGGGAAACAGCGTATCCGGCCGCAGCTGAAACTGACAGCCGTCGGGATAGCAAGCGCCAAAGGTGTCGCCGGTGAAGACGCTGTCGGTGGCGGCATCGTGCACCGCGATGTGATGCCGCGCATGGCCTTCGGTGTAGTAGAAGGTCAACGGCCTGCCTGCAACGAGGTCGATGGTTTCACCGTCCTGCACAACGTGAATGCGGCTCTCGGGGCAGGGTATCATGTTGCCCGCTTGCCGCTGGAACTCTTCGGGCGAATACACCCTGCGAGCGCTGTCAAGTAAGGCGGAGGGATCGACCAGGTGCCGTTTTGCTCGAGGATGGCATAGCACCGTGGCGTTGGGGCATAGAGCTAGCAGCGTGCCGGTGCCTGCCGCGTGGTCGAGATGAACATGCGTCACGATAATAAACTTCACATCGTCCGGGCCGAGGTCGTCCGCCTCGCGGATCATCTGTAATAACCTTGGAGCGGCGTGGCTGGTGTTGTTGTCGACAAAAGCCGCAGCGGCCGTGCCTTTGTGCAATTTGAAAAGGTTTGCGACGTCTGCGACGTCATCAAACGTTGGTGTCTTACTTAACGCCGCGGTGCCCTCGGGATCCCCGGACACGAGGGCGTACATCGACACGAGGCGGTCAAGCGGCGGAAACACGGCCGGGGACGTCGCCAGAGCATCGACTGTGTGAGTTCGGTGCACCCGCGGTTGGACGCGCTCCGTCGCGTCGAAGCGCCTACCCGCAGCCGCGACGCTCCACGCGTAGCCCGTTTGGCGCAGCGTTTGGCGGCAGCACGATCCACCGAGTCTCCACACGGCGGCAGGGGCACCGGCCATCCGTCCGAGGGGCAGCCGTTACGTTTGTCTAATTGAGCATTGTGTGCGGCGAAGTGGGAGGATATGGATTCTGTGACTAGGTGTTACATTGGGGGGGCGTTGTCCGAGGGAGGCTTTCGCTTCAACTGGGGGGTCGCTAAACGGGTCGGGCCGAGGCTCCATTGAGCAGCAGGCCACCCGTTGGCGGCGAGCTTGGCACAGGATGCCGCAACGCAACGGCCAGCGCGGCTTCGCACTGGCGCAGCTGCTGCTGCGTGTGTTCCAGGCTGTTGACTGATTGGCCAGCCAACACGGCGTCCCGCTGGCTGGTCGTGGCAGCCGCAGCTTGACCGCTCGCAGCCACCACGCCGTTAAGCAGCGAAATGGCAAGCACAAATGTCACCACGACAACGATCAAGGTTTTCCACTGCTGCCAGGAAAAGGTTCGTAGCAGCGCTCGGGCGTATCCGTAGGCAATGCTGACCAGATCGCTCGCGCTGCTAGTGGCGGCACGGTAGTGGAACTGGAAAGAAGAAGCGTTCGCTGTGTGGGAAATGGGGGCTAGTGGAACCGCGGTGGATCCCACGGTCGCGGCGTGTTTGAGCTGGCGGTCGAGGTCCTGCAAACGTCCTTCCATCAAGCGTAACCGGGCGGACTGGTCTTCCCGGCTGCGGACCGCGTCTGCCGTCTTCTGCGATTGCTCACTCAGCTTCGAGGCGAGATCACTCGCCAACTGATCCTTGCTAGTTGTCGTCGTGATCGCGAGCTGCAACTCGGAACGGAGGCCACGCACTTCGGCTTGCAAACGATCTCGGTCAGCGAGAAGTTCCCGGCAACGCGCCTCCATCGAGCGCAGTGCAGCTTGGCAATCTTGCAGCTGGTGTTGGGCGTCCTGCAGCTGCCGTTTGGCAGCGTCCGCTGTGTCCCGAACGGACTCGACGTCAGCGCGATACCGCTGCCGCTCGCGTTCGATGGAAAAGGCGTCGTCGTCCCGTGCGGAGATGGCGCGGTGCTGCAGCAGCAGGGACCCCTCCAGCTCCATGACGCGCTGCTCTGCCGCCCACAGCTCCCCGCGAATCTGGTCGATGGATTCGTCGCGGATGCGCAGTTCGACGCGCTGCTCGTCGACCATGTCTTGAAGCGACTGCCGCTGCGACTCCGACTCCATCGCCCGGCGCTGCGTGGCGACGAGTTGCGCGTCGGCAGTCCTGCGGTGGCCTTCGAGCTGCTCCGCCGACCGGGCACGGAGGACCTCTTGCTCGCCAACGATGGCGGCGGCGTCCGTGGCGCGCTGCTCGGCAAGTTTCACTTGTTCGTTCACATCGTGCAACTGCGCTCGCAGGCGCTGTTCCGTGGCCGACGACTCCTCCTTCGCTTCGTGATAGCGCTTCAGCATTGCCTGCTCGTCAGCGAGTCGGTGTTGCTCAGCGCGCTCTAACGCTGATGTGCTCGCATCAAGCTTGGATCTCAACGTGGCAACTTCAGAACGCGTCTCCGCGAGCGACTTGTCCTTCTCGAACAAATCCCACTGTGCCGCCTCGAGTTGACGGCGCAGCGCCGCGAAGTCCGAAACGGCAAGCGACGTGGACTCCAAGCTATCTCGTTCCCGGCCACTAGGCGTCGCGCCGCCGGGTGACTGGAAAGAAGCCGCGTTTGGCGGGCTCACGTCGACATCGGCCGCTGCCGACATACTGCCGGAGGTCGCATGGCCCTGCCGCGTGTCATCGCCGACGACGTGGGCGGCTTGCATGCGTGCCTTGAAACCTTCGAACTTTAACGACAGCGCTTCGATGTCACGCTGTTTGGATGCCTCAGCTTGCGCACGGGCTTCCTCGGCCTCTAGCTGCTTGCGCTGGGCCCGGGTTGCCTCCTCCTGAGCCGACCGCAACAACTCTTTGTACTTCGCGACGGTCTCGTGCATCGACTTCACGAATACTTCGTCGGTACTGCTTCCAGTACTTCCCGCTGCCCGCAGTCCCTCGATGAGACGGCGGTCGGTGTCACGCACTTCCTTCATTTGACTCTGCCACTTGTCGACCTTGCGCTTGAAGCCGTCGTATTCAGCGCGCAGGGACTGGCTCTCCGACTTTAACTGGTCGAATTCGTGGACCTTCTCAGAAAGGGCCGCCTGGAGCTTTTTCGCATGGGACACCAGCCGGTCGTGCGGCAAGCCGGCTAAATCGTCGTCGGCTGTTTGGGCCGCAGGGCTTCCGGCAGCCGCAAGGCTGGACGTGGCAGCGGCGTCAGGACGGTCGTCCGAGCCGAGTTCGATCAGGCGCTGAAATAATCCCGCCATGACAGCTGAGCAAACCTCTTTCGAAGGGTGACGGGATGGGGGGCTGGTGGCAACACACTGCCACACCCACGTCTGGGGTGACGCCGAAGGTAGCGGGCACAGGCGAAACAGGCGGACAGCAGGAGGAGAAGTGATTGGAGGAACGTGTGAGGACAAGGAAGGGCATATGCGATGGGAACCTGGTTTTGGTCACCGTTCAGGCACGGGTGGCATACGGCTTGAGGGGGCGCCCATCAGCCCATTGACATGCGCTACCCTGCGTGGCAGGGGTCAACGCAACGGAATGGCGCCAACGTTGCGTAGGGCGGGGCCACGAAGGGACGGAACTCCGTGGCCACACTCAGTGTGGCGGCAATGGTGTACTCTCCCGGCGCGTCGAGGAGCAGATTCGTGAAATGAACTCGGCGCTGCAGCATTGGTGAGCAAACCGGCAACTCAGCAGTGCCGCACAGGGCGCCGCCGCCGCCAGCGCAAGGACGACCGAGAAATACCCTCACAGAAGAGAACGCTCGGCGGCACGCGTCGTCGTCCGCGGCCGCTGTGTCGAGGACGGGCGGTGTGCTGCGGCCCGCGATGAAGTCGTTGCCGGCGAAGACACCATGAGCACGGGCGAAGGCGGTGGTGGTGGTGTCGTCATCGTCCTCGTCGTGGACGCCGGGGCACCAATCGATGTTCACGGTCACGGTGGGAAGGACGGTGTTCGGTGTGACACGGTGCGGTGACGCGTGCCACCACAAACTCAAGCGAACCCGGCGTTGCGGTTGGCAGAGCGGAACCGGTCCGACGGTCACGCCACCGCATCCCCCCGTGGGGATCAAACTGCGAAGGGTGGTCGCCCATGAATGCTGGACGGGGTCCAGGACGCCCCAACGCACCAGCGACGATCGGCACGCCTCGAGGCTCGCTAGTTCGGTGATCACACCGACCGAGAAGAGCGTTCCAGAGAGGCGGCGGCAGAAGAGACCCGCGACGGCAGGCGGAAGGAGCAGACGCACGGGATGGCCCGGGCACGCCTTGTCGGCGTCGGTGCGTTCCCTCCGAGATGGCAGCTCCCAGGATGCACTGGTCCGCGACTGCGGAAGCAACCGCAGCAGGCTGAGCCACACCATGCGCAGCCCATGCCCTTCGACGGTGGTGTGGTGCGCCACAACGTGCGTCGCGTCCATCATCAATGGTCGGCGGATGCGCGGAGGGGCGTGGCAGCGCTTGTCGCTCGCCTCAACCCAACTCGCTGCGGAGTGGAGGGCGGGTTCACAGCAACCGCGAACGATGCTAACGGCGTCACCTGGCGTTAGCCGAAAGACCCATTGGACCGGCCGCTGCGAATCGCACCATGCCAGGAACTCGTCGGGGCGCAGCGACGCGGCGATCCTCGCGTCGACGCACAACCGATGATCGCATAAGTGCCAACAGGTGACCGCATTGGTGGAGACAGTCGTCGGTTTGCAGAAATGAAGAGAGAGTGAAGAGACGTCGTGAACATCGGTGCGACACGACGAGCGGCCAGTGCTGCCGCCCACGCTGAGCCGCAACGGAGAGCCGCGAAGCGAGGCCGGCTGCGTCGGGGGATCCAGCAGCGGCCGACACGGAGAACACATCGACACGGAGATGACAATAGTGGCAAATGATGAAGAAGTGAAAAGGGGTCAGGAAGGGCTAGGGGCGGTTGGGTCGTAGCAAGCAGTCTTATCGTGCTGTCGAAAAAATCCATTCCGAGCTGCGTTTGACGGGCATTGGCGGCGGGTGGACCGACGCAGAAAGGGGTCGTTATTACCGATATGGAGGGGGAAGGCGTTGCGCTGATCCACGCACTACGCGACGGCGAGGACCGCAGAGGCAATGTCCGCGCTGGTGACAATGCGTGGCGCCGCGACGGGGGGCGGGGTGTTCATGTTGTTCGCCGGAAAGTAAACCGTTCCCTCCTTCACCTGCGCGAGCGGCATCAACGTGGCCAAGGCCTTCGCGATGTCGGGGAGGTTCAGCGCCCGCGCGAGGGTGCCGAGCTTCACGGTCTGGAAGGTGCGGCTAAACGTGGTCAGCATCGCGCGACGGAGCCGGTCCTCCATCGGCAGCATCTCGGCCTCGGTCCACAGCTTGGCGGCGCGGTGCGCGGCCCAGGTCGACCAAAACGCGCCGAACTGGCCCCGCTCGATCCAGTCGTCGTACTGCAACAGGGCGTCCATCCGGTCACCACACGCGGCCACCTGGGCATCGCTAAGGAAGCACGTGAGAGACGAGAACTCGTTGCGACCCGTGTCAAAGCGGCACAAGGCGTCCAAAAGGACGACCGTGACGACGGCAATGTGGGACGCCGCACTGCCGTCAACTGCGGTCAGCAGCGCCGGATTGGCTTGAACGTGCCGCATCAGCGGAAGGTACGCCTTGTCGAAGTCGTACGTCCCGTTGCGCACAGAGGCCAGCGCCATGGCCTCAAACTCAAGGGTGTCGCTACTCGCGGAGCTCGCAGACATCGAAGGGCGGAATCGAAAAGGAAGCTCCAGTGGGGAAACGGAAGAGTGGGTCGCAAGCAACACGCGTGTGGATAGGCGGCGGTTGGCCAGCCATTCAACCCAAACGAAAAGCACGCGTTTGTGTGGGGAAGGTCGAGGCGCGGCCTGCGCCCCAACCCTCTCTGACGATCCCTCTTTTTTGTTGTTGTTTTTTTTGTTGTTTTTTGTTCGTTTTTCTTTTGGGGTTTTTTTTGCCCAGATGATTCGAGGGATCGTCATGGCTTTTGCAAAGCTCGCGAGTGCGGATGGTGAGATAGGGGCGGCGGTGGTAATCCCTCACGACGGCATCTCAGAACGGACGAAAGCCGCCGCCTCGCCCGCCAAGTCCGCGGCCTCGGGGCACGCCGGCTCCGAATGGCGACACACTCCCGCCACCGCGTCCCATCGGCCCGCCGGGCGGCATGCCAGGAACGGCCGCGCCCCCTTGGCCCATCATCATTGCGCCCATCATCGCGCCCATCATCTGAGCGGCCATGTTGGCAGCCATCGCCGTGGGGTCCGACGCGCCACCGCGGCCGCGAGGTGCGGATCCCGCGCCACCACGGGCGCGAGTTGGGTTGAAAAGCGACTTCTTGCGGGCCACCTGAAGCGGAAAGCTCCCTCGGAAGGCCGCGTTGTTTTTGTTGTCACACGCCCGGCCGGCTGCCTCCTGCGTCGCAAATTCAACGTAAGCTGAGCCCTTGAGCGCACCACTGGTCTTGTCTTTCAGCACCGTGCACTTTTGAACTTGACCGCAATCCGCAAAAAACGCCGCTACTTCTTCGGGCGACTCGTTCTGCTTCGGCAACCCTTGGACGAAAACGGACCGCGAGTCCGCGTCCGGTGCGAACCGCGGTGGCGGCTTGGCTCCGCCGAAGGCATCGGCGCCGCCGGCTCCGCCGCGCGGCGTGGGAGCGGCGGCCGCCGTCTGCACGAAGGTATGTTGCTGCTGCTGCTGCTGCTGGCGGCTACGTTCAACCTCGGCGTTTTCGCGGGCGACCTGCTCTTCGAGGGCCCGAATTTTCGCGTCCAGGTCAGACATGTGTCGAAAAAGCACGCAAGATCTGTGGTAAACTGCGAAGCCGCCAAACACAACAAGGCACAATCGCCATTAGAACTGTGCGTAAGATACTTCAAGGTGACGCTAGGGTTCAACAGCAGGAGCGGAGAATCCGACCCGCTTTATCGGGAACCGACTGCCCGCGGGGGTTCGGGGGCAACCGTCGCCGGCGACCGCTCTTCCGGCGCTTGAAAACGCCGGGACGCCATGGGATTCCTCACCGTCGGCGATAATGCCGGCTGATCCTGCGGGGCGTCGCGAAACGTGGACAAAATGCGCTCCTCAAGGGACTGTTGTCTGCCCCTCGCGTCGAGGTGAAGCGCCATTTCCCGCTGCCGTTTGACGGGCAGCTCCGATGGGTCGTCCACCTCGAGTCGCACCATCATCAGGTCCACTGTCTCGGCAATGTCGGGATGGGCGTTATCGACCATTTGGGTGTTCAGCGCCAGGAAACCGAAGAAAAGCGTGCACATCAAAAATGAAATCTGATACACCTTTTCGGCTCGAGGTGAAATGTGCCACTCCGTGCGCCGCACCTCCCACTCCATGCAGCTGACCATACCGAACCGGTTGATGTAGAGCGTCCGCGTGTGCCTGTCGTCCTCCAGAATCATGAGATCCTGGTGGGCTTGGTTGATGAGCTCGCGTTGCGCCATCGCGCTGCGGACGCCGCGCTGCTTGCGGAAGCCGTTGCGAATTTGCTGCAAGAGCAGCAGTTTGATCGTGCCGTTGGGGATGCGGCTGGCCGCCTTCAAGTACCGCCGGTAAATGAGCAACACGGCATCCGCGGGAACTAATTCGGCCATTCGATTAACCTTTCCGTGGGGGTCTACTAGGGGTAGCAGGGGCGGGGGGAGGGCAAGGAAGAGCGTGAGCAGCAGGCACGGAAACGCATATAGCCGAAGGAAGTCGGGCAGTTGGTCTAGAAGGAACATTGTCTACGCGGCCCCGCTCCTGTGACTACTGTTTGCTGCTTTTCTTCCAGAGATGCACGACCGCGACCGCCGTTGCCGTTGCTGCAGCGATGGAAGCGGCGACTTTGAGCACCGCGAGGCCAGCAGAGAGACCATTGTGGTCGGGCGACGCGGCGCCAGCCGCCGCGGGCGACGCCTCCTTGGGTCGTCGTGCCTCGTTGAGGAAACGCAGCCAACTGGACGTCTCCAGAACGTCAGAAATGGGGTCGACCACCTCGTCATCTCGGCAAGCGAGCAACGGCGTCGGCGTCGGCGCGGAGTGGTCCTCCGGTAGCTCCACCAGCCGAGCGAAGCTGAGTCGGGTCGCGCACCCGATCATCGCGCCATGCTGCTTCGCGAGGCCGCAGATGTCGCTCCAGGTGAACCGATCGTGAAACGGCTGTTCCGGCGACAGCGGCGCGACGTGAAGGAGCGCGACGGTGACGCCGTCGGGACACAGTTCGAGGAGGTCGTCGGCGCGCCACACGCAGAGGTAGCAAGCGACATTTTTTCCGACCGACTGAAGAAGGTCGTTCGACTCGGAAAGAGCGGTCGCCACGGCGGCTTCAAGCAGCCGCTTCGCGACGGAAACGTCTGCGATGCCCCCCGGAAAGAGCAAGGGAGAGAGAACGCTCACGTCAGGGCCGACATTCTCCAGGGCACGTAGCGCTCCGCCAATGCAGAAGGCACGCAAGAGCACGCCTCGTGCAATCCACCGCGCGGGGCAAACACCGATGATGTCGGCGCCGTCGTCCAGCAAGGCGGTGCGGGCGAGTCGTTGATTGGCGCGAAGCACATCAGATGTGTTCCGGGTGACGTTCAGACCGACACAACACTCACGAAAGGCGAGATAGGAAGTTTCGGGCGACGAGGCGCTCCGCACGGCTGCGGCGATTCGCGTCGATGCGCCGGGACTCACCTGTTCGATTTCGTCCGGCGTGCCGCCCAAGCTAATGAGGGGCATGCCATTTACCAGCAAAAGCGTGCCCCCCGCACCGCACCCCTTCGCGACCTCGGCCCGAGCGGCGTCCAGGGAGGCGCACAGGGCCTCTGCACTGCGGTCGGATGCGGAGGCCTGTCGCCAGCCCAGCAGCACCGGGACGATGGGCCCCGCCACGCCCACCGAGAAGGGCAACCTTTTCAACAACCCCTTCTGACTCGCGACGTGCGCTGGCGAGGGAACGTCAGGTGTGCACACATCCCCGCCGTCGTTCGTCGGCGCAGTCTCTGGTGCTGCTGCGGCATCGGCGTCGCACCATTTCGAACTGCGCTCCGCATTTTCGAGCGGCGCTCCTTCGGCCGCAAACTCGCCTCGGCAGTGGGTGGCCGCCCAGCGCAGGTAGGCCGGATCCCGCAGCAGCTCGCGCGTGTGTCGCGTCACCTTCTCACTCGTCGCGTGGAAGGCGCACTCCTCCTCCATGTCCCGGATCACGAAGTCAGTGAGGATGTCCTTCAGCTCGCGCTCGAGCATCTGGTAGTGCTGCAGCAGCTGCGACAGGCTCGTGCACTTGGAGACGATGTCGCGCACCATGGCTTGCTTCTCCTCCTCCGTGACAGGCACCAAATCGGGTGCCCACTGCGGCGGATCGGCGTCCGACGAGACCGGAGCGACGCTTGACTCTTCGGGCGCGCCGTCGCCCGCAACCTGCTTGGTCTGTTGGGAACCCGAGGCTGCCATGAAAAACTATCTTTGGGAGATGGGAAAGGGGTCGCTTCAACCGGCAGCAGCACGGCGCGTCGCGAGGGAATGAAGCCGTGAGCGCCGGACCCTTCCGTGACGCCGAACCCACACAACACGAGCAACGCACACACAATAACGTGTGACGGGAACCAAGTCGGTTACGCCGTCCGAAGGGGTGTTCCGCGCACCACAGTCTAAAGGTTGCTACGCTGTGTTGCTCGCCCTTTGTGGGCTCGGAGAAGACGGCCGGTGACCCTGTGCGAGACTCTTGACCACGCCCGCAACCTTGAACAGCTGGTCAAGCTGAAATCCTTGTTCCCCGAACGGCTGCCAGTCGCCCGCGGTGTCAATCGGTCGCGTGGTGGTGCCGAACACCCGCACGCCGCGCTGGATGAGCGCGACGATGAGGCTTGTGAACAGGAGAAGCGCGAAGGTGCCGATTTCAACAGGGAAGATCATCGACGAGACCAGAAAGACGGGCGCCGCCTCTAAGATAAGGAGCAGCAGACCGACGTGCAGCGACCACACCCAGCGCAAGTGCTGAAGCTCGCTTTTAATCGACTGTGTTTTCAGCTGCGGCGCGTGGCGGCGGAGGGCGCTGACGAGCTTGTCGATTTCGAGCACGCCGACGAATTTGTTGGTTTTCAATTGCGGCATGCGTCGAAGGCCGACCGTTTTCGTGTCCCATTCCAAGCCGAGCACCGAGTAGCCGAACTCCTGGTAACCGAATACGGTGGCGCCCGTGAAAGTGCTGAGCGGCGTGCTGGCCACGTTGCAAGACCCTAACACCCCTTTCACGATGCACAGGACGCGTTCGTTCGTCAGCACGTACAGCCGCGACAGGCCGGTGATGAGCGTGATCAACACGACGCTGAAAAAGACGAACATCACGACCGCAATGGCCCGGAGATTGGCGGGTGCGAGCAACAGCTGCGGGAAGCGGTTCGGGGGAAGGCCTCCGACCGCAAACAGCCACAGACTGATGAGGATGAACGAGGCGCAGAGATGGACCACCCAGCGGTGCTCGATGAAGGCCACGGTCTGGGAGGGTCGCTGCCACCACACGACGAGCTCGTCATTCTTCAGTTCGTCCTTTAACATTTGGCGGAACTCCGGACGGAGGGACGTTTCCAGTTCGACGAGGTAGGTCGTCGCGCTGCGGAGTTCCAAGCTCGAGGGAACGTGCTCGGTCAAGAACGACGCTCGGTCATTCCGTCCCGATGCGTCCGCGGCGGCGGCGTCCCTCGCCACTTCCGCAGCCGTGGCCGGGACTTCCGCCAAGACGTTCGAGATGGTGCGACAACGAAGAAGCAGCGACAACGCGAAGAACATCGTGGCTCGTTTGTGCTTGTCGCCCGTGATCGGAACGCGGCCACGGAACACCGCCGCGACGAAGACGAATTGGAAAAGCAGCGGCAATGTGAGCATCACCGCGTAGTAGACGTCCGCAAACCAGGGCTTGATGGAAACCGCGAGCAACAGCAAGATGCAAAGCACCGAAGACGTGATACCGGCCGCAAATGGAAACAGGCCCCAACGCAGGACACTGCACCAAAAGCACACTTCGCCGGGCCCGAGCATCCGGGTTTCCGGCGTGTCGCATATCGGGCACGTGTAGCGGGGCCCACCTCCTTCGATGCCATCGGCGTCACGAGTGGCGATGAGGTCCTCCTGGGACGTGCGCCGCAACTCCGATTCAATCGACTTCGGCACAGGAGCGAACAAGTCGCGCAGCGCCCCACCTTCGCGGGAAATCACAGTGTCCGCGACGTCATGAATGTTCACGAAGCGCCAGGGTCGCTGCTGCAGGGCCCGAAGCCACACGAAGAACGCCGCCGATGAGAGCAACAGTATGAGCGCGAAAAGGAAGGACACGATCATGCCTGGGCGGCACAAGTAAATGTTACCTGATACTCGCGCGAGCGCACACGTGTCTGGGCACTGTTGAGATCCCGTCGCGGGGGTAATTGCGCCTTGGCATGTCGTGGCGCTGGAGTCGACGCAGGACGAGGTGTCAGAGCACCAGGAACACGCAAGCGGCACGTCATTCGCGAAGACGGTCGCATCCAGAGTGCACTCAGAACAACGCGAAAATTGCGAGCATTGTGCAAGTGCAACTTCTGAGCCGAGCGCCAATATGAGCAGCGCGGCGACCGCGAGCCGGGGGGGTGCGGCTAACATGTCAAGATCGATGATCAAACGTGCGCTACGACGGGAAAGGGTGATACTCTCCACAAATACAACCAACGCCATGAGCGGCAATGTGAACCGGGGAGGGAGAAGAGGCGCTGAGAGACGAATTGGACTACAAAATGGAGGAGGGAGACAGTCGTTGCCGCTATCGCGTCGAAAATGGGCGATACCCACCACTCGGTGGCGCGGACGACGACGACGAGCCGTTCAGCGACGGAGCGCCGGCTCCCCTCGCGGCCTCCGCCAGCAGCTCTTCCTCTCGGCGCCGCGCTCGCGTGATGATGGCGTACTCCCGGTCGCGCACCTCTTTCAGGTCGGCCTCCAGTCTCGCGACTTGCGCTTCGAGGTTCGCCACTCGCGACGAGGACGCGTGCTCGCGCTCTTCCATCTCAGCTACGACACGCTCATGTTGAGCTTGCTGCGCTTTCATGTATTGGCCACCCTGCTGCATCTGCCTCTCTAGGGCCTTGCGGCGCTCAGCCACATTGCGCTGCGTCGTGGTCATCAGCAATTTCCCCATTTTCACGCGCATAGCTCGCTCCAAGTCGACGATGAAGGTGCGCACGGCATCGCTCGACGGGGCGTCCAGCGCTTCTTTCCAGCCCGTCGACGGCGCCCGGGGCGGGCGTGCCTGATTCGGCGCGGACCCGTCAACCTCGTCGAACTGCGGCGCCTGCGGAGATGCGGCTCCGGGACGCTCAATGGGCTTCGTTGCGCTCAAGTCACCTTCGTCGAATGGGTCCCGAAGCGTTGATGTGTGTAACTGCTGGGTGTCCGCCAGCGCGGCCGCGTGCTCACAGTGCGCGAGTAGCGCGGCACCGACCAACGTGGCGCGGGTGTACGAGAGGCGTTCGCCGTGGGACGCCTCTTCGATGCCGCGTCTCGCCTCCCCTTCGGCCAACTGCAGCGGTAGCGTCCGAATGATCGGGGGGGCCTCGACGGCCGGCAGGACTGGCGGGTCTTTCGCCGGGACAAGCGTCAAGGGCGATCGAATCGCGTTCGCTCGCGGCTTCTCTGACCGGTTACTCTGCTCCGTCGCGACATCGCGCTGCAGAGATGACAACTCCGTTTGCAACTTGGCAAAAGCATGGAGCAGCGGTGGTGGCGATACCGGCGGCGCGGAAAAAAACGGCAAGGCGTGTTGCGACAATGTCGCAGGGCAGCCGGCGGCATAACGCAATGCGACGCCTGGCAGCATCCCTAAGTAGTCGACGAGATCCGCCACCGCCGACGCGGCGGCCGTGTCAACGGCCCCCCCGGGCGCGGGTCGGGCGCTCCCCGGTCGCCGAATGGACATCTGGGGTGCAATCGCAACGTGCTCGCCCAACACCACTAACGTGACTTCGCCGGACCGCGCGGTGCTGACAACTAGCTCCGTGACAGACTCCAGAAGGTCTTCAATCACGATGCGCGCGTCGTCTCCGGCCACTTCCTCGAAGAGGTAGATGAAGCCTTCGGTGATCATCAATAGGCCCGCGACCGACGCGGTGGCGAAGGGCCCCGTCGAGAGGAGCTGGCACGGGCACGCTAGCACCACGTCGCCGCCCTCCCAACAGCCCGATGAAACGAGCTGTTCGGCAAGATCGGCGTTCATGTTGATGACCCAGTCTCTTGCTGCTATGTACACGCACTAAATTCGTTGGAGGGAAAAAGCGCGAGAGAAAAAGCGCACACCAGCAAAGTTGTCGCAGGAGCCACAGTGTTCACAACGGCCCAAAAGTCAGGTCTAACCAACAGTTACGCGCCAATAGCGTCGATCGGCTTTCGCACGCCGATGAATGCGCCTTCGTCGCTCCACTGCGTCCTGGTCTTTTCGCGGTGATAGTGCAGCAGCTGTTCCTTGCGCCGCCGGTTGAGGGACTTCAGCCGGCCCTCGACACTTCCACCGACACCCAGTCGCTTGGCCTGCCGTGCGGCGGACGCCGATTTGTCGCCGTCGCGGCTTGAATGACTCGCCGTTTGCTGCATCTGAGCTTCCAGCACCCCTCCAGGGACGGAGGTGAGGGCGAACGACATGGCAACCTTGTCAAGGTCAAGTCCGGCTACGTTGAATGTGGCCTTCAGCGTGTGGCCTGCATACGCGCTGACAAAGGCGCGGCAAGCTGCCACGGCCGCCTTCGCCACCACGTCGTCGATTTGCAGCACGTGTTCCAGCTTGGCTTGGATATCCGGCAACGACGGGGACGGTGACACGACATGCAGCTTGATCCCATAGGTCGCGAGGTAGTCCAGGAAGGGCGCCTCGTTTGGAGCCAAAAAAATGAGAGCCGTGCCGGTCTGCCCTGCCCGGGCCGTTCGGCCGATGCGGTGCACGTATTCGGTGGGATCCAGCGGCGCATCGTATTGCAAAATGTACTCGAGCATCGGAATGTCCAGTCCCCGGGCGGCGACGTCGGTGCAGAAGAGCACGCCGGAGGGCCATTCCAGGAAGCACTTGAACGTCGCGAGGCGCTGTCGATGCTTCATTTTGCCGTGCAGCATGAGGACGTCGTCGTGAAACCCGACGGCACCC
>ERZ1292633.2438-Hain-H41-02um-R1-2438-length-19039-cov-7_pt1 | contig 19039 bp, 13 predicted proteins | sample MGYA00564406_ERZ1292633 | MGnify/ENA primary metagenome ERZ1292633 (study PRJEB36523, sample SAMEA6512639) | groundwater metagenome | collected 2019-01-08 | study: AquaDiva: Metagenomics assemblies of 32 groundwater samples
GCATATCCGACATCGAATATCGCCTCGTAGAGCTCTTGCTCAGCGCGAGTGTCGTCGCGAAGCCGACTGCCCCCAACGTCACGAAAAATGGCCCAGCCGCTGCAACCACCCAAAAGACGCTGCGTTCTTCTTCACATGACAGTGGTAGGCAGGGCGGCCGATCGGGTAGCCTAGCATGCAGCCCGAGGCCGCAGCCACAGGCGGATTCGGTGGACCTGGATGCTCCACTGGTGCCATTCCAACTGCCCGCGCCGCCTGAAGTGCACATGGAAGGAACTGTGGAACGAGCGACGCCAACCACCATACTTTCAGAGAAACCTCGGCCACCGCAAATCGTCACGGACCACCTCCTCGCGTCGTCGATGAGAACTGCACGCGTGAACGGTGGGGCAGGCTTGGGAGACTCGATGTTCGCCGCGGAGCCGTTGCGCTCGCCCCGTGGATCGCCATCTAGGATGCCGACGGGCGAGGCGACGTTCAAATCTCGGCCGTCGAATCAACTTGCTTCGCGCGAAAATGTGCCAGCATCCCCTCGCACGGAGATCCCCACTGGAGGGCCTCCCTCAACGGACATCGGGTCCGACACCCTTCACCGAAAGAAGTCCTCGTTGGTTCTACGTCTCCCAGAGGGATCGCCCACCCGGGGCAGTTTGGACCGCGCTTCGTCAAATTCGCTGCTCATGTCCATCAGCACGAGCACGACCTCAAGCCTGGCCTGGCGTGATTCGTGGCTGCCGACCCGCGGTCTGCCGATGGATCATCCGGTAGTGACGCTCTTCGACGTGGGCTACGTGCTTGTCACCCTCGTCGCGTGCATTCTGACGATGTTCACGTTACGAATTTATCTCGGGCGTGGCGACGATGACGACGTGACCGGTTTGACAACGCTCGTCGCGTACGGTTGCGTCGATTTCTTTTCTGCCGTTTTCACAGGGTTGCGCTTCTTCGTGGCCATCCGCACCGGCGAGTGGACGCTCGAGGATGACTTAGCCGCCGTTCGCCGACACTACCTCCGCCGTTGGTTCCTCTTGGACATCCTCCATGCGCTGCCCATCGAACATTGCTTCTACCGATGGCTGCCCATCGGCTACCACGTCGCGGTTTCGAGAAACTTTCTACGCTACCTGCGGCTCATCACGCTCGGTGCGAGCACCAATCCTCTCGTGCCTCAACGGCGCTGGATCCGCTTTTTGACCCTATTTTGCCTAGTGGTTTCGGCTTTTACGTTGGCGTCCCTCGTGTTCTGGGCGTTGGAACCATCACGCTCACCCATCGAAGCCTTCTACTGGGCAGTCGCCACGATGACAACCGTCGGCTACGGCGACATCGTGCCCGAGAATCCCACGACGCAGATGATTGCCATCGGCGTGATGTGCCTTGGCGTCCTGTGTGTCTCGACTTCGACCGCGTACGGCACGGCCTTTGTCACGTCGCTATCCTCCGTCGAGGCGGAAACCAAGGAACGAAAGGCGCGTCTTCAAGCCACTCTGAAGCACTTCGATGTGCCGTGGGAGCTTCAAAAAGAGGCCATCGCGGCCTTCCCGACCACCGCCGAGCGACGCATCGCGGAAACGTTTCAGTTTTTCGTTTCGCAAATGCCCGCCGAGGTTTCGACCCGACTTACCGTGTTCGCCCAAATTCATCGTTTGCGCCGCGCGTCACCAAGGCTCTTCAACGCGGTTGTGAAACCACAATCGCTCGAGCGCCTCGCAGGCACGCTGGAGGAACGGTACGTGGAGGCCGGAGACGTCATCATCCCGGCGGGGGCCCCGGCGAGCCAGGCCGTGATCGTCGTGCTCGGCGTGCTCCGGGCATTTCTCATCACGGACGACGTTGCCCCAGGGGGCATGGGGGAGAGTTTGTTTGCGGTCGACGCCTCTCTAATGCCAACGTCGTGCGCCAAAATCGTAGCGGAGCTGTCGAGCGAAGATGTGATCACGGTCACGGCCGTTTCGGACCCGTTGACCGGATTCAGTCAAGTGGAGGTGGTGGCGCATACCAACGCCGTCGTTCTCCTAGTCAGCGATGAAGCTTTGCGATCGTGCGCACTGCTCGAGGCGGCGGGGCTCGGCGCTCAGCTCGCGAAGGCGAATGCATCCTTTCGTCTGTCGCTCGAATCCGCCATCGACATCATCGACGTCGTGGAGGAGGGAAACGACGGGGATCACGATGAGGGCGAGGGTGGCAACGGGGAGTGTGGCGGTGGCGCCAATCCAGCCGCATCTCCTGGCCATTCGGCTTCTGATTCTCTTCCGAAACTCGTCGTGTCACAGGTTACTTAAAAAAATCTTCATCAACACAAAAAAAAAGTTCCAAAGCGAAGTGCTGTCTCTCCTTCTTTCCTACTTCTACTGTTATGCTACGCGCCACCTTTCCGTCTCATTTTTTATCCCGGTTGTGCGAGGTCTTTGTTCTGTGACTGTCATCGGTGAAGGGAGGAGTGGCTCCCCGAACTCGGAAATGCAGCAAAAGTCGGTCACCGTGTGCCGAGGATCTCGCAGCTTTGTCGAAATGAACGTGTGAAGCGAATGTGTGGAGTACCTTTTGCTATTTTATCTATTTTCTTACGTGGAAGGAGGCAGAAGGCACAGTGTGTTTGACCTGATGGCGACCAAACTCCCGCCGTTGGGGCCCACCGCCCTCGCGGCGATGCCGGCGCTCCCGCCCATTGTCGTCGGTGCCTCCCCGAGTCGAATGGGGGCGATGGGTGCTCTTGGAGGCTCAAAGTCGTCGCATTCGTCTCCCAACATTTCGCAGCGCAGTCAGGACTTAAGCTCATCCTCCGGTGCGACCTCAGTAGGATCCCAGCGCCCGCCGAGCGAACTTCAAGCCGTGGCGTCGCCGCCCATGGTGTCCCTCCTCCCGGGAGTCGGCGCGCCAACACCGCCGCCATCGGGGTTGTCCTCGGCTCCAAACCGGTCGCTTCTCCTGGACTCGGCGTCGTGTGACGGCGGCGAGACCATCCACGACGGAGAGGTCGCGGTCGTCCTCCGTCGCCTCGCCCAACTGGAGGATACCTTAGCGTCGGCGTGGAAAGCGTTGCAGTCCTCCTCAAGTATGAACTGCTTGTCGTCGAGGCAGAGCCCTCCGCCGCTCCAGTCGGGCGGCGCCGCGGGAGGTGGCAACCATGCCGCCAAGATGATGTCGATATCTCTGATGCCGGTCCCGTGGTCGACTGCCGCGGCCCACCATGCGGCCCATAGCCCCAACAGCTCCGCCATGGCGCGAATGATGGCCACCAGCGTCAACACGGCCGCATCGACCTCGTCCACGCGACGCTCGTCCCTTCCCAACGTCGCGGCTCCGTCCATGAGAGCGGCACCGCCTCCGTCCAACGCTGATGCGGCGGATGCTGCCCCTCCCCCTCCTCATCCTCCTCCTCCGGCGGCGGCCGCCGCCCCACCGATGGATCCGTCAACGGAGCGGGGGGGTGCTCGTGTGGCGACGTTCATTGCGCCAGACGGCGTCACAGACCCTCCGCGTTCACCGCTTCGCAGCCGCCCAAGCGCGTCGCGCCGGCGTTCCTTCATCGTCTCGGAGGCACCAGTACGCAATGAAGGCGACGACGCATGGGCGCTCACCGAATGCTGGCGCTGGGCGACGCGTTGGGTGCCGAGCCGCGGTTTAGCCGAGGAGCACTGGCTCGTCACCCTGTTCGACGTCATCTTCGTCATCACCACGATGGTCGGATGTGTCACGACGTCGCTGATGATTCGGAACGTCTGGAACGATCCACAGTCTCTTGACACCCCGGTGATGGTCGCCGTCATCTTCGCGGTGTGCGAGGCGCTGTCGGGCATCAGCATCGTGCTGCGTTTTTTCGTGGCCGTGCGAGTCGGCAAATGGACCATCGTCGACGACCTCCCTTCCATTCGCGCCCACTACCTCAGGCGCTGGTTCTGGCTGGACTTAATCAACGTGCTGCCCCTAGAGTTCATATTCTTCCCGTGGATGCCGCTGCTCTACAACGTGATGATTCTGAGAAATTTTCTACGCTTTGCCCGCCTCTTCAAGCTGGGTGTCAGCAGCAACCCGCTCAAGGAGTCGCGCATGTGGCTGCGGTTCATGTCCCTCATCTGCGTCCTCGTCGTGCTGCTCGCCGCCGCTTCGATCATTTTCGTGATCGCGGCCCCTCAGTACAGCGTCCTGCAGGGCACCTACTGGGCCGTCGCGACGATCACCTCCGTCGGCTATGGAGACGTGGTACCCTTCAACGAGGGAGGCCGCGTCGTCTCGATCTTCACGATGCTTCTCGGTGTGATTTGCATGACCACGGTCACCGCGTACGTGACCTCGTTCCTGACGACGCAAAACCCTCTCGACGCCGAGCGGGAAATGCTCAAGGAAAAATTTCACGACACTCTGGCGTTTTACGATGTACCCTGGGAGCTACAGAAGGAAGCTATCGCAGCCATTCCCTCCGCCTTTGAGAAGTTGCGAAGTCAGAGCTTCCACCTGACCCTTGAGAGCCTTCCCACCGGCATCAGCAAAGAGCTCTTCAGCTACGCGCGGGCCACCACCTTGGCGTCGTATCCGCCGTGGTCCAACGTGGACCGCTCCGAGCTGTTGCTACTCGTGAGCGCGTTGAACGTCGAGCATTTCAAGGCCCAGGATATCATTTACTCCCAGGACGACGATGCGTCAATAATGTACTTTATCGCCTGGGGCCGCGTGCTGCTCTATGCCGATCGGGACTCGCAGCCGCAACATCCAGACGGCAATGGTGCGTGGGCCGCCTGGCCGCTCGCGGTCGATGCCGAAAACAAAACCTACGTTGTTCAATCCGTATGCTCTCAGGACGATTACTTCGGCGAGGATGCCGCGACGTTCGCCGTTCGTCGGCCTCAACAAGAGAGACGCAAGGGCACACCAGAAGACCCATCGACGTCGCACTCGATCGACGACACCGAGCCACCCCCCAAGCGGTCTCAGTTTGCTTCAGCGTTTACCGACGTCGAATTGTTGTCGCTGGCTCGTTCGGACATACTCTCCAAGGCCACGTGTTGCCTCATGAGCGGCGGTCGCGCCAAACAACTAGGAGGGACGCGAGGCTCCTTGTCGCACCGCCGAAGCTCGATATTTCTGTGGGCGGATAGCAAGAAGGACGTGACCCACAGCACTATCGAAACAAACAAGTCCGTGAGGACCCTGCACGCCGCACTCGTTAGTCAAGGCATCGACAGAGAAATGCAACAAAAAGCAGACGGGGAGCACGACGATACCTTACGTCAGCAGCCAGCAGTCACTCTCTTAAATCCGTTGGCTGCACCAGCGTAGCCCTGAAGAAAGTGGTTTTCGCGCCCTTATTCGAAGAGAACATTGACGATCCCCGAAACAAAAACTATAAAAACGTACAATGTGAGAATGCACCGGACAGTCGCTCCTACAGTTACATCTCACCACCCCAGTCCCCTTTCTCTATCGATTGCCACCGCATTCACCCGTCGAGAACGCTTCTTCCCATTCATGTCTGTAACCCGTTGGTGGAAACGAAATCAGTATTTGTTTTTCGTTCCTCGTGACGAGTTGTCCTGCTTGGGATCCGAACTACATAAAAACGTGCACGTGTGTCACACCCTTCCCCCAAACCGGTGCTCGCAGCGGCTCCTCTCCTTGCCTACCTCCCACTGTGGCCCATTCTGCGGCGGGGCACACGTCATCGTCGTCGTCCTATGCTGCGCTCCACGCAACCGCTGACCATGTTCGCGCATTGGTACTGCGGGCCGCTGCGGCGATACCGGTGGATCCGCGACCGCCGCTTCCATCCGCGCGCGGAAGTGTCCAACGCGGTGAAGAACCAATCCGTGAGGAAGCGCTTCTACAAGACCAACAAGTGGAACTACGTTCAGGCGTACAAGGACATGCCGTAACGCGGGTGCTGGCATACATGCGGCGAGAGGGAGGAGTGCCAGCCTCACAGGCGCGGCCTTCGAAGAGGGAGAATCAACAAACCAATGCGACTCAGTCGACGGGGGTTGAGGTGATTCCTCTTGTTGTCAGTTGGGACTTTGGGAAGGGAGGGGTTGTTTGCAAAAAACCATGGTTGAAGGAAACGTTGAGCGTGCGATGATTTTGAAGAGGGGGGCAGAAAATGATCCTGGCAGGCGCGGCGGCGCAGCGCGACGCGCTGCTCCTGGAGCTCATCGCGGGTGGGGGGAGCCCAATCGCGATCGTCGGGCCAGCGGATAGTGGCAAGTCGACCCGGCTTTTGGAGTTGCTCGCCGAAGAAGTGGTCGCCGATGGGACGCCGCTGGCCCACATCATCGCGTTAAATGGGCGCTTTCTGCCTACTGAACAGGCGTTTCGCCGCCGCCTCGCCGCCGACGTTGCCGGTTGGCTGCGCAGTGGCTACGAGGAGGGGCGACCAGTTTGGGCGACCCACCCACCCACCCCCGCCGGTCATGGCGGCGCTCCTCAGCATCGGCATCGGCGATCCTCCACCGGTTTGTCCGCGATCAGCTTAGGGCCGCTGATCCACGCTCACCTTCGCGCGACGGGCCTCCGGCAGCCGCTGCACATCGTTGTCGATGACGCGGATCTGGCCGCTTCCGAGGAATACGCCGCCGCGGCTGCCTTCCGCCGCTCCTCGACGAGCGGCCTCGAACACGCAAACCCGTTCCGCAACGACCGCCGCGGGCTGCTGGCGGGAAAGAAGCTATCGCCGTTGAGCAGCCTTGGATGCGACGGCGCTGCGATGGTCGTCGGGTGGTGCACTCGGCTTCACGCCGAGTGTCACGAGTCCGAACTTGTGTTCACGTGGTTGACGACGCAGCGCGCGCCGTCGACGTCGACTCTGGCCCCCTCTTGCTTTCGTGTGGTGCGGTTCTCGGCTTCCAAGTGGGCGTGCGGGACCGCTGCGGACCGTGTTGTTGGCCAGCGGCTAGCGCCCCTGGCTCGATACTACGCCTCGCGTCGCCCCACTTCAGAGACTCTCGTTGCCCTACGCAGTCCGATGTTAGCCCAGCGGTGCCTCGCCGCCGCGTCCGGTTTGTCGGACGACGCGATCGCCTCACCCGAGAGGCATGCTCTCGTCGTCGCAGAAGCTTGGAACCGCGCGGCGCTTCTCAACGATCGGATGCAGCGGATTCAGGGGGGGGATCTAACGCAGCAGTCGGCCTCCCAGCTGGACGTGTTGTCTGCGGCCTCTCGGCTCCTCAAAGTTGCAGCATTTTGGTGTGGTGCCGTGCCGCCCAGCTGCGACGAAAACGTGCTTGGGGACGGCACGGCTAGAGTGCGTGGGTCCACGACCGCCGGGCGTTCGCGGCGCAGCGGCAACGCACTCGATGCGGCGGTGGCGTGGCGCAGCGACACGTACTACTTCAGTTGTTCGCGGCTACTCGTTTCTACGTATCCGAAGTTCGTCGCCATGGTGGCGGATTCCGCTTGCCGCGCCGAAGGGGCTGTTTTTGCAAGTGAGTGGCTCTTGGGGGCACAGGAAGACGGAGACGACGAGGGCGACGTCACTAGCTCGACTTCCGTCGTCGGCCGGGAGGATTGTCCGCGCCGCCTTGCCGAATTGGTTTTTCCCACGAACGTCAACTCGCTTCTGGCCCATTTCTTCGCGCTCTTTCAGCAGCCCGGCGTCCTCTGGGTACTGCTCGAAAAGCCTTCAAGCGGAAGCAAGCCATGCGATGCGCCGCTGGATGCCATTTCACCGCAACAGCTAGCGGAGGCCCCGCTGCAGTGTGGCGTGGCGCTGGAGGAAGCCGCTGCGTTGGCCAGCTCGTTCGGCATCGATCTGAATCAGTTACTTCCCTCAGGATCGTCCAGCGCGGCCGCTGCCGCCGTCCGCACCGCTATCACCCGCCGGTGAGAGGGTCTCCTGCAACGCTATCTTCCACTTCTTTCGACACTCTTGGTTCTCTCGAAAACCACGTATGGAATCGGTTGTTGTTGTGTGCCCTCCCCGTCGACATGCGCCCGCAAACGGGAGATCTTGGAGACCGCACCGGCCTGAGACCGGCTGGTGGTAACAATTGTTCCAAAAGAGCCACTTGCATTGCCCTTCTATTCATCATGATCGTTGATTTCTTGAGGCGCAAACGACGCGCACTTTACTTTTGGGGTGGCGTTTTCTGCTGCGTCGTTGCAGTGCTGGTTCTCGTCCTTGCCGTGTCAAAGCAGGTCATTCGTGATCAACGGCAGGTTCCCGCCTACGTTGGGGGGTATTGCGCCGTGCTCGCCACCGCGCTGTCGTTGCTGCAGCTCTTGGAGCATCTCTCATGCTTCGGGGACCCAGAATGCCAGACGAAGATCGTGCGCATCCTGTTCATGGTCCCTGTCTACGCCGTCATTTCTTGGCTATCGATTCTCTACCCGACGTCTGCGGAGTATCTCAACCTCATTCGGGACGCCTATGAAGCCTACGCGATCTACGCGTTCTTTTCGCTCATGCTCGCGTTGATGGGCGGCGCGGATGTCATCTACCGGCACCTGATGACGGAGGAGCACCCCTCGGTGCCTCAGCTGTGGCCGCTCTGCTACATGGATCCGCTGCCCATCACGCCGCGATTCGTGCAAAACTGCCGGCTATGCATCTTTCAGTTCATGGTGTGCAAACCTCTGATCACGTTGGTCGTCATTGCGCTCACCGCTACGAATTCGATGGGCAATGACATTTTTGATCCTTCAAAAGGCTATCTCTGGACCGCGTTGGTGTACAACATCTCGATCACCATCGCTTTCTACGCCCTCGCGTACTTTTACGTAGGCTTGCGGGAGCCGTTCATGGTTGGCAAGAATGCCCTGTCCAAGTTTCTCTGCGTGAAGGCCGTCATTTTCGCGTCCTACTGGCAGGGCATCGTGATCGCCATCATCGCGGCGCTGGGTGTGCTGCCCAAGTTTGACTACTGGCGCGACGACGAGGCCGCCCGTGGCCTGCAGGACTTCCTCATCTGCATTGAGATGATGCTCATCAGCTTCGCGCACAAGTTTTGCTTTCCCAGCGGCGAATTTGCGGTGGAGGATGACGACGCGGACGGTACCTCAGGGGTCGTGGTGGTCAGCGGAGCAGCCATCGGCACCGATGGCAACGCGACCGCCGCAGGGGGGTCAAACGAGGCGGTAACTATTGGTAGTGCCCCACAGCCTCCGGTGAGGCGCGTCGTGCCGCCTGCTCGCCGCAGCATCTGGTCCAACATTGTGTTCACGTTGCGGCATGAGGACCTCATGAGCGACGTGCGCAACATTATACGGCGCAGCTGAAATCCCTCCTCCTCAGATCCCCGTGCGGTGGCGTCGTTGACAAAAACAACGCAAATCTCAGTCGTCGTCGCACCCCCTTCTCCTTCGATATCGTTGATCCCCACGTTGTTTCTTGTTTTTTTGCCCATTCCATCCTGGAGAATCTAGTCACCAAAGAGACAACAAAAAAACATGTACCGACGTCGGAGGCAGCCGTTGGCTGCTGTGGACGATGGCCGGAACAGCAACGTGGTCACCGGTTGGGTCGTCTTCGGTATGGACCTCGCGATGATTTGCATGATCCTCGGCGCGTTGTGCAAGTTCATTGAGCTTGTCGTGCTCGTGCACACTTACCAGCGGTACTACTTCAGCATCACAGGGGGCTTCCTCATCGCACTGGGAAGCGGCTGTGTCGCGATTGCCACGCTCAAAGGGAGCTATGTTGGCTGCTGGCTGGAATATTTCTGGGGTTGTCTGATTTATCGATTCCCTGCCTTGGGCGGGGCCTTCGCCTCATCAGGGGGAGCGGCGCCCTCCTCGGCCAGCGTCGCCACGTGACTTCTCCGATGTGTCCTGAGGCGGACAGGAAGGACGGTCGTCACACGCGGTGCAATGTTAGCGAGAACGACTATCATGATTCGTGATTTCTGACTGGTTCCTCCATTTCAATTTGCAGCCTTCTCTCTTCTTCACTCACACACTTTTTTACCTGTTGCATGGCCACCAGTGCCCTTCTGATGAGCGTTGCCCCATCGTCGCGAGTTGCGGACGAGAGCTTCCGCCTTCGAATTCGGGACGACGTCGTGCTCATGGTCGTCACGATCAAACGAATGCGTCCGGATGCAGAGCCGTCGAAAGTCAATGCTGATGAATCGCAGGTTTCAGGCGCAACACCATCATTTCAGGCGTCCACCATCATCAGCAGTGCGCCACCGGTGTCGCGGAAGGCATCTACAAGCAAAAAGTCGGCCGCTTCTTCCCTTTCTGCAACATCGCGGCCTCCGACGTCTACCTCCGAGAGGCCCTCAACACGCGGTGGAGTGCTCATCGAATGGACGACGGAACAGCTGAACCACCATCCATGGATCCACAGTCCGACGTCGCACCGCCACGGCGCCGATGTCTTCGGCAGCGGCGATGTCGCGGGACCGTCAACGAAGAAAGACGTGGTGGTGGTGATGACTGCCAACGGCCGTGTTGGCAACGGCGGCGAGGGAGCATCACGCGTCATCACGTTTTCTGAAGCCGTGTCCCATGCGCAGGACGACTATGGGGGGCTGTCGGAGTGGTCGACCGCGATCGGTGCTTGGATATTGCGATTGTTCGGCCGCGTCGATGCGTCGCCATACGTCGTGCTCGGCGGAGGGGACCCGACGGCCGCGCCGCGCTCGCAACCCTTCATTGCCCAACGCTTGCCAACGGTTGCCACCGATTCCTCCTCGGAACCCCAACCATCCCTCCGGTCCACGCTACAGCACCGTGGTGCGGAGCTGTTTGCATGCGCTGGTACGCGGCTAAGCGTTGAGTTTTTCCCTCAAGCTGCCGGTGGTGGAGGCATCGCCGCGGTCATCGTCAGGGTCACGCTCGTGGGATTCTTGTCCAGGTTTCTTCCGTTGCAGCTGAAGCTGTGCCCGGCGGACATCGCGTCGTATCGGAGTGGCAGATGGCTCCTAGCATCGTCTGAATTTGGCGAGCTCTGGGGAAACGGCCGAGGCGCTGTACCTCAGAAGGAACATTTGATCCCACTGCACAACGCCGCGGTCGCTCGAACGGACGATTTGCCCACTGGGGTTGATTTGTACGCTTGGCCAACGCTATGTCGCGTCCGGCTTTTGGCCTTTGGTGGGTCTCTATCCCAACCCCAGGGGCGGACGTCGCCTGGTGACAACACCTCCTCGATGTCAATTGAACCCTACGATTCCTGGAAGAAGACCGATCTCGGTGCGTCGTATGCGTCCGCGGTTGCCGCCGCCGTGACCGACGAGCCAGACGGAGGATGGTGTTCCGTGTCGTTTCCCGGTGGCGCCCGGTCGTCAGCAGATGACCGCGCCTTTGTGTTTCCGTCAGGATGGATGTTCGCGGGCGCCACTCACTATTTTGACGGCGGCGTTCCTGCCGTCCATCGAGATGCCTTGCGCGATTTCTTGGCGGCCCTTCGAGCGTCGATCGTGTCGCCTCCTTTTTCTTCTTACTTCAGCCGCTTCGAGGATGCTGCCCTACCAGAGGATGTCGACGATCCGCCATCGACCTTGTTTTACAACGCCAAAACGGGTCGCGAAGGGGGCATCGGCAGAGACAATGAAGGACACGTCAGAGCCTCGGGAGGGCCGCGGCATCCCCTGCATCCTGAACTTTTGGCCGCGCCCCACGGGATGGCTGCTCCCCAAACAGATATTCACCCGATGAGTCAGAAATCACTTGTCACCACTTGTCCTCCGCTTCTAAAAGAGGGCGTTCCACCAGAGTCGTCCGTCGCAGCGTTGTCCATTGGGCCACCGCCAGCCGCGCCGCCCGCCGAACGCGCAGCGGCAGCATCTCTGCGGAAAAGGCGAGGAGCATCCGAAAAGCGCGCTGTTCCTGCCGCAAAACGCGGGAGGCAGGCCGCTTCGGCCGCCACGGCATAGCGCCCACATCGAGGAGCTGCGCCCTCCTTCCTTTTTTCGCCATCATGAAGTCCACGCTCATTTTTCACGCTTTTGCATCCGTCCCATCACATCACACATCGTATCTGCACGTCCCGTCGCGCGTGCACCCAAGCAGGCCCGCTCTCTTTCGTCGTCGTCGTCCCTGGGTCTATTTTTCTCAATTGTGTTGGCTTTGTTCAGGGGAAAACAAAAGACGGACGAAACGTCAGAGGAAGGGGCGTGGAGGGGGATAATGGCTGGAAACACCACACTGACGGCGGTGTTGGCGATCGGAAACACGACGGCGTCGCCGGCGCCGTCTCCGTTGGTGATTCTTTCGGAAGAGGAGTCGATCGCCTACGCAAAGGTCGTGGTCGCCATCGCAGCCGGGGTTGCTATGTGCCTCATCGTGCTGGTGCAATTAGTCGTCCGCAGTCGGTTAAGGGTGGGCGCCCTTGAGGACGCGAGGAGGCGGGTCAAACTCGAGGCATTTCACGCTCTGAATCCAGCGTCAGGAAAGACGCGGGGACAGAACGCGGCTGACCGCAGGGCGATCGTCCAGGAGTGCGTGGCGTACCTGGCGTACCGCCCCTTGGTGCCCCCGCAGTTTCACACTCGCGTGATTCCTAGCATCGTCCGCGACGGTCGCGACGCGCGCAAGGAGGCCAAGGCCATGCTGGCCAACATTCGGCAGCAGCTACCGCCTGTCCTAAAGTACACGTCGATGCGCAGCGCGTTGGCGTTCTTGCAGTCCATTCAGCGACTGTCGCATGTCGCGCCCCGTCTCGGCGGTGCGTCACCGCTTCGTTCCGAGACGGCAGCGGGGGCGGCCATGCCGGGCACCGCGCCGCTTCATTTGAGGGGCGAGGAGGACGGATCATCACGCGCCGGGGCTGTCGGCGCGCACCACGATATCGCCTCATCCTGGACGTCCAGCTCGTTCTTGGACGACGCCGAGGTGGAGCGATTCATGTGTGTCTATGAGGCTGTTCTCCTTGGTATTCATCGGGGCGATGGCAGCGACGGCGACGCGACCGTCGACGAGCTCAGTTGGATGCACCGCTTCTTCCACCTCAAGGTGCTCAAGGCCGTCGCGGCGTTGTGAAACAAGTATCCTCTCCCAACTTTCTCGAATCGACTGACTTCATGACTCTGTTAAAATTATGGATGAAGGTGCATTTGGTTGGTGTGTACTGTCCAAACCTCACTCGTGTTTTCAGTTAACATCTCTTCGCTGCTCTCGCGGCACTTTTTTACTCGCCGTTTTTCCGAAAAAAGAGGATGTCCGCACCACGCGGAGGCTATGGCGGCGATCGCGGTGGAGGGGCACCCCGTGGCCGTGGCGGTGATGGCGGCGGCCGTGGCGGTGACGGCGGCGGCCGTGGCGCGGGGGCCCCTCGTGGGGGATTTTCTGAAGCCCGTGGCCGCGGTGCCGATCGTGGAGGAGCGGCCGCGCCCCCGCGCGGCGGCGGCATCGATCTGCCATTCATCGACGCCAACGCGTTGAAGGAGCTCACTCATGCGGCCGTGTTGCCTCACCTGTTCGGAGGCAACCGCGACAACCGCCTCATGTCCGAACTCGACCGTCCGAAGCCAAAGGGACCCCTTGGCTCGACCGCGGCGCCCCCCGCACGGCCCGGGGCCAAGGCTCCTGCGGGCGCTCCGGCTGCGAAAGCTCCTCCCGCGGCGCCTGCCAGCAAGGCGCCTGGCAAGGGTCCGGCAAGTGCGGCGCCACCAGCTGCCGCCGCAGCCGACGCCGCTGGCCCTCCTCGCGAATCCGTCGAGGACGCCGAACGCCGCCGTGACGTGGTAGCCCAAGCGCGAAAACAAGTGGCTGAAGCGTTTGCCGCGGTGCAGCGACTCCGACCTGCCACCAGCTTCGGCGCCGTATCGAGCGCCCTGACCAACTTCTTCCCTGTGTCGCTCAACCCTGGCAGCTCCTACATTCAATACGACGTCCGCGTGGAACCAGAAATCCGCAATCCGCGGGCCAAACGCGAAATCGTAACCCAGCTACTTCGTCAGCACGCCCGCGCGACCGGCGTCCCGGAACCGTTGTGGGCGGGCGCGATCCTCTTCGCCACGAAGCCGCTGCACGACGCCAAGGCATCCAAGACGGCCTCCATTCGGCACGCCGCCGACCCCAGTGCCAAAGGATGGCGCTCCAAAGACGTGACGGTCACGTTGACCCTCACGAACACCATCCAACGCTCCCCGAGTGGCATGTCGACCGAAGAGTACACGGTCCTCGCCAACGTGATTCGCGAAGCCTTTGACATTGCTGGCTTCGTGAAAATTGGAGGAAAGTATTTCGATGTCGACGGCACGTTTGCCCCGCACGAACAGCTCCGCTGCGAAAATGATGAGTACCAATCTCTGCAGCTGATGCGCGGTGTCAATTTAGTTCTTCATCCCACATCGCGCGGCCTCATGTTGAACGTCGATCTCACCTTCCGCACCACCCGTCGTGGCTCCGTGCTGGATCACATTAAGATTGTCCGCGAGTACCTCGGCAAAACGGGCAAGATCACCGCTGAGAACATCAATCAGGCCATCAAGGGCGAGCTGGAGTCCTGCATCGCGGTGACCACTTATCTGCATGATCGCCGCAAGCAATCGTTCAACATCACCGAGGTGCGGTTCGATCTCACGCCCAACTCGCCGATTCCCGGGGACCCCGCCGGCACCACGTTCCGGCAGTACATGTCCGCCCATCACGGCCTCGACGTCACGGACCTGACTCAACCCTTGCTGCTCGTCCGCTCGGAACGCGAGGTCGACCGCGACGGCAAGCCCAAGGAGCGCTACTACCTTCCCGAGTTCGCTCGGCTTGCCGGCCAGTCTGCCAAAATGCGCGGAAACGCGTATCTTCAGCAAGAACTGAAGCGCATCTGCATCGTGGGCCCCGAGGTGCGTTTCCCAGGCATTGTTGGCATCGTGAAGAAGGTGGCGGAAAACGCGACGGTGAAGGACTTGCTCAAATCGTGGGGCATGATCATCGACCCGCGGCTCGTCAAGGTGCCCGCGCGCGTGATTCCCCCGGCAGACCTCAAGATCGGTGGCGGCCGTCCGATGCAGCAAAGCGAGGACCAGCGGTCGTGGCAGATGCGCCGCGGCATGACCGTGGCGCGTGCGGGCACAATCCCGGCGTCATGGGTGGTCATCCACCCAAGCTCTCTTCGAGGCGAGCAGGTGACGGCGTTTGTTCGCTCGATTATGGACGACACGATCAACGGGCTCAGCTGCAACTGGCCCGAACCGATCGTTCACAGCTTCATGTCGTCGCGCAATCCTCGGGACAACGAACGGGAACTCGGCAATGTCATGGGCGGCCTTCCGGAAACGATCAAATTTGTGCTGGTCGTGTTACCGGACGACAACGAGACCATCTACCGTAAAGTGAAGTCGACGACGCTTCAGGAGTGGAAAATTCCATCTCAGTGCTGCCTCTTCAAGAACGCGAGCAAACCCGACCCGCGCCAGCTGCTCAACGTGACGTCGCGCATCGCCGGTCAAATGCTGGTGAAGTGCGGCTACTCGCTGTGGCTCTCCGCGAACACCGGCTTCACGCAGCCTGATTCACTCGTGTGCGGATTGGCCTTCTCATCCGGCGATGGGCGACGAACCGCGGCCCTTGTGGCGTGCAACGCCGTGGACCTGGCCGTGGTGGGTTGCTTCTCGAGCGAGGTGAAGCGTGGCGTCGAGGCGACGTTAGAGGGCCTCCTGGCCAAAGCCTTAGCCGCGTTTCAGAAGGTCAACAAGCGGCCTGCCGCCAGCGTGGTCATTTATCGGCCCGGCATGCACGAGGGCGAAATTCCAAAACGTATCCACGAGGAGCTGTTGCCGTTGCAATCCATCTGCACCAAACGGCACATTCAGATTTGCTTCATTACGGCCCTGAAGCGCTGCCACGCACGGTTCCTCCCCGCGCCTCCCGGTACGATCGTGGACGACCACATCCTTCCGGCGACTGGGTTTTCCTTCCTCATCGTCCCGCAACTCGTTCGCCAGGGGACCGCCACCGCCATGAAGTTCTCGGTCCTGGCCAACTCCATTCCGTTTTCGGATGCAGGTCAGTTGGAGCGTCTGACGTTTGCGCTCTGTCACATGTTCCAAGGCTGGTGGGCGTCTACCCGGGAACCCAGCGTCGTCATGTACGCCACGCGGCTCGCGGACCTGCACTCGGTCATGAATCCGGAGGACATGTCATCCGACACGGGTGCCGTCACAGCCTTGTAGCGTCTCCAGGATGGCGCTTGCTCAACACCTGCTAACTGCAGCAGAAAAACGAAGTGAACTCCCTTCTTCTGTCTCACACACTTTTGTTCGCCACACGTGCCTCCGCCTGCTGCGGGGTAGCCGTGGGCTTTTTCTCCCTCGCCTTTTTTTTCCAACATCTCTCTGTCTGACTTTTCTGGTTCGTGCTGTGTTGTGAGGAGGGTGTTTTTTTAAATGGGATCGCACTCGGTAGGAGAAATGAAGAAAACCACATCGCACTGGCAAGGAGTAACTCCGCACTCTGCCCAACCTTTCCACCCCCGACGTTAAAGATTGTTGGCGCTCCGTTCCAAGAAGTTGCCATTCAACTTATTGAACATGCCCTTAATAGCTTCCAGAACGCCAAGTGCCAACTTTTTTTCCTGCTCGGCGAAGTATGCCGCCCAAGCAAACCAAGTCGGCTCAGCCAGACAACGCTTTGGAAGAAAAATTGCTGCAACTGCGGACCATCGAGCGTCACTGTGAGGCCTACGAGCGCACACTGGCCATCTACTCCGAACAGCTGCTGCGTTCGCAACTGGAGAAACTTAGTCTGAAGAAGAAAATCCTGGAGCTCAATGAGCGGTTCAAGGCCGAGGAAGCCCTGACCGGGACCATGTGTCACGACATGTTTCGAGCGTACCGCGCGGTGCAGCACACGTTGCTGCAGAAAATTGAGTCACAACAGACGACCATTCGGTCGCTCAAGGAGGAGCTCGACGTGGCGCGTGTGAGTTTAGAGCGCACCAAGTCCGAGAAGGACGCCATGTGCGCCGATAAAACGCGGCGTATCAACGAGCAGAAGCAGAAAATGGAGGAGATGGCCATCGCGTTCGGCGTCAAGCTCAAAGAAACGCTGGAACAAATGAGCCAGCACATCCAGGGCGGGGATCGGAGGGCCGCCGCGGGGGGTGGAGCACCGTCCGCTGAGTAGCGCCACGGGAACGGGGGGCCAACAAGCGGCAGAGGCCAACCACCCGATCACTGTACAAAGGCGAACGACACGCTCGGCCGCAGTTGTGGTGTAGTAGACCAGTACGTTGTCACGTTCGCGCATGCATGTTGCAAACAAGAGGATCAGAGTTTACCCTGCGCCTACGGCGAAAATTAAATCGGCGGACTGTTGATGCCGCCGATGAAAACAATGTTTGTGTGTTTTGCAAATCATCCACAGTGTGTGCAAATCATCCACAGTGTTGTCGTGGGTACACACTGCACCCGGTAGGATTGGTTCGGTCTAAACGGTAGGATTAGCCCTTTATGGCATCGTCACCGTCCAGCGCCACGTCGCGGGATGCGCTGCCTTGTTTCACCGCCGCCGAGTTAGCGGGTCACATCGGGGGGTCCGACGGCGGCGATGCTGAAAAGCGCATTTTGATTTCTGTGTTTGGAGATATTTTTGATGTGACGAGCGGACGCGACTTCTACGGCGCCGGAAAAGGCTATTCGGTCTTCGCGGGAAAGGAGGTGACTCGGTGCCTCGGCAAGATGATCATCGGTGATGCCGAAGCGAATTGCGGCTGGGCGAACCTTACTTTGGAGCACGTCAACATCGCGAAGGACTGGCATGCGAAATACGTCACCAAGTACCCGATCGTGGGTCGATTTCAGCCGGATGAGCACTTCGAAATCCGAGGGGCTGCGTTCGAACCGTGAACAAGAATATCTCAGCAAAAACAAAGGCGGGCGATACGGTTATTGAGCGTCCCATCCAATCACTGTGATGAATCTGCAGCGCGTTGTGCTGTTGAAATTTTTGTAGATCACTGCTCGAGTCGAAACAAAAAAGTTTGAAATTGAACGACGCCACCCATGTCATCTCCTAGAAGGGCGGTCAACTTCGCCGCAAACGTGGATGGATCAGGTCCGGTGTCACGATCCGCATGGACGGCGCCAGCGTCGCAGCCTGTGGATCGCGACGATGTTGAATGGACCGTGCCCGTCACTAGCCCTCCGACGTCTTCGTTGCAGCCGCGCCCCCGCGCGTACTCTTCGGCAAGCTCGCCCGGGCCGAACTACTCTCTTCCCGCCGTGGCCCATCTGCTGCGAGACCACGACGAAGAGGCGAACCTCGCCGCTTTGCAGCGCCAACTGCTGGCGGAACGAGAGGTGACGTGGTACCTGAACAAGCTATGTGATCAAATTCTTCTCGTCCCGCAAACGACCGACCGGTCATCTTCTCCCGGTGGTAGACGGGAGGGTGCCTCATCCCCGCACGGCGGAGCACCAGTCGCTGACGGTGCCATCCTCCGCATCATTGGCCAGCACGTTGGAGGGCATCGCCATGTTCTCCCACTGCCGCCGGCCAGCGGCCTGCGTGAGCCGGCAGCAACCACCGCCCCGTTGCCGCCCAAGGACCAGTGTCAAGCCTTTATGGCCATTCACCGCATCACACAGGCGCTCCGGACGTTGGCCTGTGAGCACGAAGCGGAAGCCCTGCTCTGGCAGCGGCGCATCCAGGAGACGAGAAACGCGGCCGACGCTGAGGCCGAGGACTCGATCGCTCCGACGGCGAACGGTGCCGCTGCCCGAGTTCAGCACGGCCTTTCCGTGATTGGGTTGCGAAACGTGTCGCTAACGGATTCGGGAGCCCTTCCTAGCGTGCTGCACTCCGCGTGTTGCACCGACGAGACGGTCCGCCTGCTGACAGGCGACGCCCTGCGCCACGCCATTGATCGTGAGCGGCGCTCCCTCGCGCACTGGCTGAAGGAACACGACGCGCTATCCACGCAACTGGACTCGGTGGCTCAAACCGTCGCGCAGTTGCGCGACACGCGAGACCGGTTCGCGGTCGTGAGCAACGACGATGCTGCCAAACGGCGGCAGCTGGCGATGCTGCGACGCGATGCCATGAGGCTGGAAAAAGTGGCAGATACCCGATGGCGTCTCTTGACCTTGTCGTTGGTCTCCTCGCTGGGCCCTGCCGATGCGAACAGGGTTGCATAGCCTCACGTTCGGGGGGGGGGGGGGTGGGC
>ERZ1292633.2439-Hain-H41-02um-R1-2439-length-19036-cov-7_pt1 | contig 19036 bp, 20 predicted proteins | sample MGYA00564406_ERZ1292633 | MGnify/ENA primary metagenome ERZ1292633 (study PRJEB36523, sample SAMEA6512639) | groundwater metagenome | collected 2019-01-08 | study: AquaDiva: Metagenomics assemblies of 32 groundwater samples
TAGGCCTTGTGCACTTTTAAATCTTCAAGTGTGCACTTTTAAATTTTAGCTAACAGCATTATTTGGGAGGAAAAATGGACGCTAAAAAGTTAGGCAAGAAGATTAAAATGGCCCGGATTGAGCTTGATTTGAATCAAAGCGAACTTGCAGAGAAGATTGGGGCGAAACAGAAGAGTATCTCGCGGTATGAGAATGGGCTTTCAATGCCGTCGATTGAGACATTAGTTAAAATATCAAAGGTACTTAAGAAATCAACGGGGTATTTTTTGGAAGAATAAGATAAGAAGTAATTTCGTGATCATAAATTTTAAAGAACGAGCAAATTTTTCTGGAGTATTAAAACAAAGGGGCGCTTTGGAGGGTTTTAAACGAAGCAAAATATGCAAGTATCTATTTCGTAAATTTTAAATTTTTATGATGTTGTATAAAGCGTCTTTTATGCTTTTATATTGTGCTTATGGGTATAAATCTAAAGTTGTCATAGGTCGGTCGATCGAGTATTGTATATCAGATGAAAAGTAAGGAAATAACAAAAACAAGTGTTTAGTTCTACTCAATTATTTTTTGAAGGAGGTTTAAATTGCGCAAAAAGGTGGCTATTCTCAAACATCTGATCTTACTATTTGGGGATATCCGCCTGAAAAAGAAGAAAAAGTGGAATTACTTCTAACTCAAAATGCAGATGTAAACGCTCAAATAGAAGATGGAAGAACGGCATTAATGATTGCAACATTTATTAAATCATCGGAAATCATAGAATTATTACTTGCTAAAGGAGCAGAAATTAATGCAAAAGATAAAGAAAGAGAAACGGCTTTGATGCAAGCTGCAGCAGATGGAGCCAAAGATATTGTGGAATTGCTGCTTTCTAAAGGGGCTGATCCGACCCTTAGGAATAAAGACGGACAGACAGCGCTTATGTTAGCAGAATCGGCAAAAACTTTCAGTAAATCAATTGGATACTTTGATGGGCACTCTGATACAATAAAAGCTCTCGAAGAAGTTATACATGTATTACGTTCTAAGCAGTAAGTAAAAAGTAGGTAGTTTTTAACATAAGCATATTAAATGTGTTATAATATTTATTGTAATTCTAAGAAAGGAGGCCCAATATGGGCAATTTACAGGAGGCATTTGTGGGGCCGGCAAAGATGATACTTGCACAAGTCGGCCAGTTTGCGATGGGTATGTTTTTGTTTGTTTTTCTTCTCATCATCGGTTGGCTCATCTCTAAGTTCGTCATTAAGGCTGTGGTTGTTAAGTTGTTAAAGTTTTTAAAAATTGATGAACTCTCCAAGCGTATTGAATTTGACACGCTATTATCAAAAGGGGGCCTTACTATTTTGCCCTCAGAGTTAGTGGGCGTGATTTGTTATTGGGTTAGTTTATTGGTCACTTTTGTAGTTGCTCTTAATGCGGTAGGATTAAATATTGCTGCTGGTTTATTAGAGAGAATAGTGCTTTTTATCCCAAATATTATCGCAGCTATATTTATTTTGTTAGCTGGTATGTTTGCGGCTGTTATTTTAAGAAATATCGTTAAAACCGCAGGAGGTAATGCCGGGATTTCTCAGGTTAACCTCTTAAGCAAGATTACCGAAATTGCAGTTATGGGTTTTGCTATTGCTATGGCTTTAGAGCAGTTGCAAATCGGAGCCAGGATCATTGAATTGACCGTAAGTATTATATTGGGAACCATTGGATTGGGGTTTGCGCTGGCATATGGTTTAGGTTGCAAGGAGATGGCTGCTAAATCGCTGTCAGATTTTATTAATAAACTAAAGAAGTAGTAAATACCGGTAGATCCAAAACTTAAGGGGGCGTTTCTATAAAACTATAGAAGCGTCCCCTAGTTTCTAGTAAAAAATTATGATCGCAAAATATGTTTTAGCAAGTTCTATTATATTGCAGCTAATTGCGGCGATTTTGTCTTTGAGGCTTATTCGGCTCACTGGTAAGCGGATCGCCTGGATTTTGATCTCTGGGGCCCTGGTTTTAATGTCTGTAAGGCGGATTATTTCTTTATACGCGGTGCTGACAGTGGCTTCTTCTAATCCAATTAATCTTGAAGCCGAAGTAGTTGCCTGTATTATATCTATTCTTATGGTATTAGGGATGGCAGGAATTGCCCCGGTTTTTTACGCTATCAAGAACGCAAACAATACACTGAAGGATTCCGAGCGCTTTATTAAAAATATTTTTGACAGTATCCAGGATGGCATAAGCGTTTTAGATACTGATATGCGTATATTAAAAGTTAACGCTGTCATGGAGAAATGGTATGCTCATGCTATGCCGTTAATCGGGAAAAAATGTTATGAAGCTTATCATGGCCGCAGAGAGCCTTGCCCAATTTGTCCGACACGCAAAACATTAGCCGAAAAATGCGCAGCTTTTGAAGAAGTGCCTATGACAGGGCCAGAAGGTAAACAAATAGGTTGGGATAATCTTTATACTTTTCCTCTTATAGATGATCGCACAGGAGAAATGATCGGAGTTATCGAATATGTCCGCAATATCTCTCAACAAAAAAAAGCGCAAGAAGACCTTAAAGAGAATGAAGAAAGATACCGGATGCTTTTTGAGAGTGCTAATGATGCGATTTTTGTGCATGATTTAGAAGCCCATATTCTTGATGTCAATCAATTTGCTTGCGAGCGCTACGGTTATAGCCGCCAGGAGCTTTTAGCTATGAGTGTTCATCAGATTGATACTGTAGTTCAAGCGGTAAATGTACAAGAGAGGATTTCTGCTGTTAAGAATACCGGGCAATATTTATTTGAAACCGAGCATATCACAAGAGAAGGTGAACGCATTCCTGCTTATGTCAGCTCTAGGTATATTGTATGGAAAGGTAAGCCTGCTATTATGAGTATCTGCAGGGATATGACCGAGCGTAAGCATGCAGAAGAACTATTGAAAAAAAATAAGGATATGCTTGAGAAGCTGGTAAATGAAAAGACATCGGAATTATTAAAGGCGCAAAAAGAACTGGAAGAGGCAAACCGTTTATCTGATATTGGGATGTTAGCAGCTACTGTGGCGCATGAATTACGTAATCCTTTGGGTGTGATTAAAATCGCTGTTTATAATATAAAAGAAGCGATTAAAGACAGTACTTTAGCAAGCCATTTTGCAAATATTGAAAAGAAAATCTCTGAAAGCGGGCAGATCATAAATAACTTATTTAGTTATTCTAGGATTAAAATGCCTCATTATAATAAGCTTGTTTGCTTTGAAATTGTGCATGAGTGCCTTGATAATGCTAAACAAAAATATAGCGATTGGAATATAGAGGTAAAATTGAGTTGCAACTGTGTGCCGGGTGATTTTTTTATGGCTGATAGGCTGCAGATAATTGAACTCTATTCTAATATTATAGACAATGCTTATCAAAGCTATCCTGATAAACAAGGGGCGTTAGAGGTAGTCGGGGTAGTGGATAAAAAGAATAACAGTTTCAGCCTGACTTTTAAAGATAACGGGATGGGTATGGATGATGAGGAATTAGCTAAGATCGGAACCCCGTTTTTTACTAAAAAAACCAGAGGAGTAGGTTTAGGTTTTGCAGTTTGTAAGCAGATAGTCAAACTCCACGAAGGACGCCTCGAAGTAAAAAGTCAAAAAGGCCAGGGTACTGTTGTTAGCGTTATATTGCCGATTAATCGGACGATTTAAAAACATGTTTTGTAAATGCCGCCTTTAAAATCATCAAAAAAAACCGCATTTCAACTGATATTACTTTTTGGCTTGGTCAGCCTTTTCGGTGACATAGTCTATGAGGGGGCGCGCAGCGTTAACGGCCCATACCTTAAGACGTTGGGTGCAAATGCCGCAATAGTAGGAATGGTCGCCGGGATTGCAGAATTTTTAGGTTATGCGATCCGTCTGGCCTCAGGGTATTTTGCCGATAAGACCAAGGCTTATTGGGTATTTACTTTCTTAGGTTACGGAATGTTGATTAGCGTGCCTTTGTTATCTCTAGTTGGAATATGGCAGTTTGCGGTTGTCTTTATTATAATGGAAAGATTAGGCAAGGCCCTGCGCAGCCCGGCAAAAGATACTATTCTTTCTCAGGCTACTAAGCAAGTGGGCACAGGTTTTGGTTTTGCAATAGCTGAGGTACTTGACCAGATTGGTGCGATCAGCGGGCCGTTAATTTTTACTCTGCTTTTTGTTTTGCTTGGTAAAGGAGATAGGGCTGTAAGAGATTATCAACAAGGATACTCATTACTTTGGATACCGCTGGTTTTGGTTATGTTATGCATTTTTTTTGCATGGCGGCGTGTTCCTAATCCAGAAGTCTTAGAGGATTCTTTAATTAAAAGTCGTGAACCAGAAAAATTAAGCAAAGTTTTTTGGATATATACGGTTTTCACTTTTGTTACTACTCTTGGTTTTGCTAATTTCGCCTTGATTGGTTATCACTTTAAAGCTAAGCATGTGATGACCGATGCGCAAATTCCTTTATTCTATGCTTTAGCCATGGGAGTGGATGCTGTGGCGGCTTTGGCTATCGGTAAGGCCTATGACATTTTTAAAACAAGGCACAATAACGAAAAGGCTGGTTTGATTACTTTGATCGCTATTCCCGTATTTTCTTTATTTATACCTGCTTTTGTTTTTTCTACAAAGTTTTCTTTATGTTTAGTAGGCGTGATCATATGGGGAATTGTCATGGGAGCCCATGAGACAGTTATGAAATCTGCAATTGCCGACCTGACACCGCTAAAGAAAAGAGGAACAGGCTATGGAATATTTAATACTGTTTATGGACTTGCAATTTTTATCGGCAGCGCACTTATCGGCTTGTTTTATGAGAGTTCCATCTTTATAATTATTATTATCAGCGTTGCCATTGAAATGGCGGCTATTCCGGTTTTCTTTGTTTTACGTAAAGAGGCTTTAAAATTAGGGTAAAACTAGGGTGCGGTTTGGGGGATTAAATGAATAATGATTTAGGGGTGCAGCCAATCGCAGGGCTTTTGACTAAACATGAGCTAAAATCTAATGATTTGGTTCGTAACTCAACCGAACAGCTCACGCATAAGATGGTTAGTAGAGCGGTTAAGGGTAGGCGGCTTACGCCGAACGTCCGGCACAAGATTATTAATGCCCTGAATAAAGCCACAGGCCAAGAGTATAAATTAAAAGATCTTTTTAACTATTAGCGGAAAAACTAGGGGACGCTTCGATGGTTTTAATATAATATACCCTTTAAGGTATAATAAGTATATTATTAATCCTAATCGGGTATAAAAATTATAAAAATACTTGTAATTGTACCCGAAAGGTGATATAGTTTCATTACCATGACAGAACTTTCAATTAATTTAAAGATTAAAAATTTACGAAAAAAGCTGGGCTTAACTCAAGTTGATTTTGCAAAAAGAGCGGGAGTAGGTTTACGTTTTTTCAGAGAACTTGAAAGAGGGAAAACTACTGTTCGACTAGATAAGCTTAATCAAGTTTTGGATTTCTTGGGGGTTCATCTAGAACTGATGCGTAATAAAATTTAGATCCGCTACTATACTATGGAAAAATTTAGAAAAGCGCAAGTTTTTTACAAAGAGGATTTGGCCGGATATATTAGCGAAACAAAAGACGGTTATATTTTTGAATACAATAAAGAATTTTTAAAAAAGAATATTCCTATTTCGATATCATTGCCTTTAAAGCAGGAACCCTATGAATCTAAAGAGTTGTTTTCTTTTTTTAGAGGCCTTTTGCCTGAAGGTTGGTATCTAGATATTGTTACTGCTACTCAAAAAATCGATAGAGAAGATTTATTTGGTATTTTGCTTTGTACTACGAACGTAGATACAATTGGCGCTGTAACTGTCCGAAAGATGGATGAGCCCGAAGATGAATAAGAAACTTATTAAAGAGATGTTTAATACTACGGAATTACCAAAAATAGAATTTGGCTTGCAAGATCTTTCTCAAAAGGCACAGCTAACTACAGGAAAGCTATCAATTTCTGGAGTTCAGCCAAAATTATCCATGAAGCTTGATAAGAAAAATAATACGCTAATTTCTGTTGCTGAAGGCGGAGAATATATTTTAAAACCACAAACTGCATCTTTTCCGAATATTCCTGAGAATGAGCAGTGTTGTATGGATATAGCGGCAGAGTTTAAGATAGATGTTCCGCCGCATTGTTTATTGCCTTTAAAGGATGGAAGTTTAACCTATATCGTGAAAAGATTTGATAGGGAATCAGGCGTGAAAGTCCATCAGGAAGAATTTTCTCAAATATTAGAATCAAGAGATAAATATAAGGGTTCCGTTGAACAAATCGGACGTAAATTAAAAGAAATATCTTCAGCGCCAGGATATGATGCGCAATTATTTTTTGAGAGAGTTGTTTTTAATTTTATTATTGGAAACGGAGACGCCCATTTAAAAAACTATTCAATTGCATATAAGGATGAAGAGACTATTCGTTTAACACCCGCTTATGATATTGTTTGTTCAAAATTGCTGATTCCGGGTGAAGAGGATTCTGCTTTATCTATTAACGGCAAAAAGAATAATTTAAAAAGAGAAGATTTTGACATGTTTGCGGATTATTTAAATATACCAACAAAAATTCGATATGAAAAATTCAAAAAGAGCTTAGCTTTAATGGAAACAGTAATTAAAAATTCAGAAATTAAGAAAGAGACGCAGGGGCAATTTATTAATATTATTATAGAGCGCCTATCGCGTATGGATATAGCGGCAGAGTAGACAAATAAAAACGGCGTAAAGAAAGGGACGTTTAATATGAAGATAAGCCAGCGGTATGAAGTTTTAAAAAATAAAGTTATCAAGCGTAAAAAAGAGTTTGATTTATTTATCAGTATGCTTGAGAAAGAATCCTCTTGGCTTACAAGTCCGGCGAGTACCCGGTTTCATTTGAATAAAGAAGGCGGGTTATTGGAGCACAGTGTCGGCGTTACTGAAACGCTGCTTAAGTTTAGGGAAACCTTGGCGCCTCAAATATCGGAGGAGTCTTGCGTTATTGTCGGGCTATTGCATGACGTGGGGAAAATCGGCATGCCGGGGAAACCCAGGTATTTTAAGAATGATAACCAGTGGGAGATCGATAAAAGGGGCATGACTTATAAGATTAATCCGGATGAGGTTTACATGAACTTGGCTACACGTAGCCTGTATTTAATTACTAAATATATTCCTTTATCTGATCCCGAGGCCCAGGCGATTCTTTATCATGACGGCCAGTATGTCGAGGCTAATAAAGAAGTGGCGCATCATGAAATGCCGCTTACGCTTTTGGCACATTTCGCAGATTTATGGACAGCTTCGATTCTTGAAGGGGGCCGTAAAATAGAGGAAGATACAAATTATTATGATCGTAATAAATAAACTTCTAAGGTCAAGAAGGCGTTCAATCGGGTTAGAGGTCACCCAGGAAGCGGAATTGATAATCCGCGCGCCGCATAGAGTTCCCTTAAACGAAATCGAAAAAATAGTGTTTAAAAAAAGAAATTGGATCATCAATAAGCAAAATTTTTTCAGGCAGTGTAAAAGTGATTATCCGGAAAAGAGATTTATCGAAGGAGAAAATTTTTATTATCTTGGTAAGGCTTACCGCTTGAAATTAGTTGATGAAGGGGGAATTAGATTGAGTGAATATTTAGAGTTCCCCAGAAACCTGCTTTTAAATGCGAAAGTTAACCTTGTCCAATGGTATAAGATTTGCGCTTACGAAAGAATAAAAGAAAGAGCAGATTATTATGCTAAAATTATCGGGAAGCCGTATTCGGATATAAAAATTTCAAACGCGAAGAAACGTTTTGGTTCCTGTAGTTTTAAGGGAAGCTTGAATTTTAACTGGAGGATGATCATGGCTCCTTTAGAAATAATTGACTATGTAGTTGTTCATGAGCTTACGCATTTAGAGGAAAGAAATCATTCTTTTCGTTTCTGGAATAAAGTCGGTAAAATTATGCCTGATTATAAAGAAAAAAGATTTTTGTTAAAGAATAGCCATAGATTGTTTGATTTATAGAAAAATAGGTAAATATGAAAGAGAATCTTTCGGTAGTCATCTTAGTCAAAAATGAAGAGCAAAGAATAGCCAGATGCCTTGATTCTGTGAAATGGGCAGATGAGATCATTGTAGTCGATGATGAAAGTACGGATAATACGGTTGAGATTGCCCGTCAATACACTTCAAAAGTATTTACCGAGAAAAAAAAGGACATAGAAGGCAAACATAGGAATTGGTCGTATAGCCTGGCCAAAAACATTTGGGTTCTAAGCCTGGATGCGGATGAAGTAGTTACTTCGGAACTAAAAGAAGAAATCATACAAGTCATAAATAGTAATCCTGTTGAAAACGGATTTACTATCCCTCGTAAGAATTATATAGGCGATTATTGGGTGCGATACGGCGGTTGGTATCCTAGCCCGCAGTTGAAGCTTTTTAAAAAAGATAAATTTAAACATGAAGAAGTAGAGATACATGGCCGTGCTTTTATGGACGGCCCGTGTGGCCATTTGAAATCCGATCTTATTCATTATTCATACCGTAATATTGAAGATCTCATCCGAAAGCTTAACAATCAGACAACGTGGGAAGCGCAAAAATGGTATAGATTGCATAAGCCTATGCATTTGGGAAGATTTTTTTATAGGAGCGTTGATAGATTTGTGAGAACATATTTTGTAAGAAAAGGTTATAAAGATGGTTTTATGGGGTTTGTGGCCGCTTTTAACGGGGCCTTATACCAAATTATCAGTTATTTAAAATATCGGGAAATGGTAGTGAAAAATAATGCATCGAACAAGAAATCAAAAGTAGCGGTTATATTTATTATTGTTACCTTGATCAGCCTAGGCGCGGCAAGAATTTATAATGCGGATAGATTTCATCTAGAAAAACAAACGCGCCTGATGATGAATACGTATGTGACAATTCATGCGATAGGGCCTAAGAAAATTAGTACCGAGGCGATTAATTTAGCTTTTGCGCGTATGAAAGAGATTGAAAAGAAATTTAGCCCGTATGATCCCGAAAGCCAGGTTTCTTTATTTAATCGGCAAAATATTCCCATTACAGATCCGGAGATCCTTAAAGTAGCGCGCCTTGCTTTAGAAGTAAGTAAAAAATCTAATGGAGCATTTGATATTACTTGTTTTCCACTAACCGCGCTTTGGGGGTTTAATACGAGATCATATCGAGTGCCTTCAAAACAAGAGATAGAAGAGGCCTTGAAGAATGTAGGATATCAGCATCTTAAACTAAGCGATGTTAAATTAGAAAAAGACAAACCAGAAATAGTTATCGATTTGGGCGGGATCGCTAAAGGGTATGCTGTTGGCCAAGCCGTTAGAGTTTTAAAAACTAAAGGCATAACTTCCGGGTTTGTTGATGCCGGAGGAGATATTTACGCTTTGGGTAAAAAAGGAAATAAATTTTGGAAGATAGGGGTAAAAGACCCATTCAGTAAAGGCCTGATCGGGTATCTAGAAGTAGAAGATTTAGCTGTGATGGGGTCAGGTAATTACGAGAGATTTTTTGTTAAAGATGGTAAAAAATATCATCATATTTTTAATCCGGTTACCGGATATCCTGCTGAAGGTTTAGCCGGGATTACCGTTATTTATGCCGACCCGAGTTTAGCAGATGCCTGGGCTACCGCATTTTTTGTTTTAGGTTCGCAAAAGGGGATGGATATGGTTAAAATTCCGGGTATGAAAGCCGTAATGGTAACTGATTCAGGAAAAATATTATATTCTCCTTCCCCCCAATCTGTGGTAGAATTCTCTAATATATAAAAGTGAAAGGTTAATATGCAAGAGAATATGATCAAGGAATTTTTGTCTTTGGTGCAGGTGAAGGATTTTGAAAACTGCTACAGTAAAGACATAAAAGATAACGAGTATTTTGGGATGCCGCTTTCTTCTATTGTGGAGGCAGAAAAACGCCTGCATTCGGAGCAAGAGCGGGCGATTGCCTATTTTTCCATGGAATACGGCCTGGCCACAAGTTTTTATAATAAATTCCAAAGCGTAATCCAGCCGGTACGGGAAAATAAATTCACGGAGCAGGAAGTTTTTTCTAATTACCGCCTGGCAGATTATCTTTTTACCATGCAGCTTGAAGGGTTGGTCGACCTTCCTATATATAGCGGCGGCTTGGGGGTTTTAGCCGGTGATACCCTTAAAACCATAGCAGATTATAAATTGCCGGTAGTTGGTATTGGGATGCTTTGGAATATCGGTTATTTTAAACAGAAATTTTGGTATAAATACGGCCAGCTTCCTGAAGCAATGCGCTGGGATATGCACACCTATCCCGGTTTAATCCCCCTAAATAATAAAGTTAAGATTTCATTAAAATCGTCAGAGTTATATTTACGGCTCTGGAAATATTATGTTTATAGCCAAAAACATGATTATGCGATCCCGCTGGTATTGCTTGATGCCAATGTTGAGGAAAATAAAGAAGAAGACCGGCATCTGACTGACCAGCTGTATAAAAGTGAAGGCCCTGCTATTCAGATAATACAGAGAGTCATTCTTGGGATGGGAGGGGCAGCAGCGATAAATGAGTTAGGTTATAAAATAGACCTTTTTCATCTGAATGAGGGCCATGCGGTTTTTGCTTTTGTTGAAAAGGCAAGAGGCCTGGATAAGGATAAGGTAAAAGAGTTATCCGCGCATTTTGCTTACACTTGCCACACTCCTGTTGCCGCCGGGCATGACAGGTATCCTACAAGCGAGTTGGATAAGATTTTAACTCTTGAGGATCGTGTTTTACTTGAAGTATTCGGTTTAGAAGGCGCGGGGACGGTGAACCTGACGCTTGTAGCGATGAATTCTGCATCTACTATTAATGCCGTTGCTCAATCTCATCAAAAAGTAATGCAGATCCAGTTTCCCAGATATAAGGATAAGATTCAGTGCGTGACAAACGGCGTGCATGCCCCTACCTGGATATCCGATCAGATGAAGTCATTGTTTGCAAAATATAATATTGTTTTTGGGCAGCCTAAACATTTGGCGCTTTCGCCGGATAGAGTGAAAGAATTAAAAGCGGATAATAATTTTCGCGCTGATTTTTGGCAGGCGCATCAGGAAAATAAAACCAAGTTGTGCGAATTATTTTCAAGGTGGAAGCTGAGTCCGGATGTTTTTACTATTTGCTGGGCTCGTAGGATTGCCGCTTATAAAAGGCCGTCGATGATTTTACAGGATGCCAAAGCCCTGGCAGAGCTGGCTAATAGAATCGGGCCGATTCAGATTATTCTTGCAGGGAAGGCACATCCTAAAGATAATTTAGGGTTTACCTATATTAATCAGATGTTGGATAAGATTGATGAGCTTTCCCAGACTTATGGAAATTTAAAAATCATGATGCTTGAGAATTATGATATTTTTCTTGCTAAGCGCCTGATCTCAAGCGTGGATATGTGGCTGAATAATCCATTGCCACCTTTTGAGGCTTCAGGCACAAGTGGAATGAAGGCGATTTTAAACGGAGTGTTGCAGTTAAGTACTCTTGATGGATGGATGGCAGAAGGCAGTGAATATGAGATCGGGAAAATTTTTGGGTATCAGTTCCAAGGGGTTTCTCTTGGAAGTGAAAGTGATTTACATATGCAGGAAGATTCAAAGGAGCTGTATAAGGCGCTTGAAGAAATGATGAAGTTATATTATTCCACGAATAAAGACGGTAAGGCAGATTTTTCATCAGGTTGGATTGATATGATGATTAATTGTCTTTTCGCCGGAACCCGCTTTAATACCTGCCGGATGCTTGAAGAATATATGCATAAGATGTGGAAGGTTGATTTATAGAATTTCGGGCGGATGGTGAAATTGGCAGACACGATAGCCTTAGGAGCTATTGGGGCAACCCTTGGAGGTTCCCCCGCCAAGTAATTTAAATTAAGGCGGGGTCCCGCCTGATAAGAAGTAAGTTTGGTTTATGCGGATGTGGTGAAATTGGCAGACACGATAGCCTTAGGAGCTATTGGGGCAACCCTTGGGGGTTCAAATCCCTTCATCCGCATTATTAAATGTAGTTGAGAGCAAAGTAGCTTGGCGGGAAAATCCTTAATGAATAGATTATAGAAAGCAAAAGCAGTAAATTGTGGAGGGGTACCGAAGTGGTCATAACGGGCCGCTCTCGCCCCGCCTAACCACAAAAGCTAGGGGCGGGGTCCCGCTTTAAATTTAATTAAATGGCGGGAAAAAGTGGTTTGATGGTTTGGAAGGATGGCAGAGTGGTCGAATGCGGCGGTCTCGAAAACCGTTATCCCGCAAGGGATCGCAGGTTCAAATCCTGCTCCTTCCGATGTTTCTTCTTTACGCCTAAAACCACACAAAGGTGGTTTTAAAGGCGTGTTTAGAAAGAAAACGAGGACTCTTGTGAGGCTCTGACGAGCAAGAGTAATAATATGCCCCAAACTAAGATCATCGCCACCATCGGTCCGGCAAGCGATAATAAAACGATATTAAGGAAAATGATGCTCGCTGGATTGGATGTTGCCCGGCTTAATTTTTCACACGGGAAGCAACAAGACCATAGGCGCAGCATAGAGCTTATTCGTCAGCTGAATAAAAAATACCGCCGGCATATCCGCATACTCCAGGATTTAGAAGGGTACCGGATAAGAATCGGCAGGTTTAAAAATAAAAAAGAAATTGTTCTTTCTAAACGGCAGATAATTCACTTTACTAATCAAGAAACATTAGGGGAAGGAAATCTTATCCCGTTTGATTATACCGGGCAGTTACAAGGTTTTAAACCGGGGATGGAGATTTTTATCGATGACGGTAATATTTTATTGCGCGTAAAATCTGCCACTAAAAAGGAGATTATTGCTCAGGTAATAATCGGAGGGGTGCTTAAAGAAAGAAAAGGTATTAATGTTCCGGCGCTTGACTTAAAATTTAAGGGATTGACCCCTAAAGACCGTATTGACCTTGAGTTTGGGATAAAAAATAAAGTTGATTTTATCGCGCAGTCTTTTGTACGGGATGAATTTGATATTATTCCGCTAAGAAGTATCCTTAATAAACAGTTGCCCTCTTGCCGTATTATCGCTAAAATAGAGAATCGTCAGGGTATAAATAATATCAAACGTATACTTAGAGTTTGTGATGGCATTATGATCGCCCGAGGAGATATGGGGGTTTCGATAGATCTTTGTCAGGTTCCTTTTGTGCAAAAAGAAATCATAAAAGAATGTAATCGCGCGGGAAAATTTGTAATCACCGCAACGCAGATGCTTGAGAGTATGGTCAATAACCATAGGCCAACGCGCGCAGAAGTCGCGGATGTTGCAAACGCCATAATTGACGGCACGGATTATGTGATGCTTTCAGCAGAAAGTGCTGCCGGGAAATACCCGGTTGAGGCTGTTATGATGATGAATCGGGTTATTAAGTGCACGGAACAGTCGCATTATTTTTAAAGATAGATCAATCTTTTAATTTATGAGCAGGGTAAAATTTTTAGAGTATAAGCAAAGTAATTTTTTAAACGAAATTAAGAGAAAACATAGCCTTGAATGGATGGATATCGTGCAGATTTGTAAGGTAGATCCGCGAACGCTTTTTGATTGGCGCAGGGATAAATATCAAATGAGTTACAATTCTTTTCAATTACTTAAGAAGAGGTTTAAATTTTCTGGGCCAAGAATTGAACTAATTCCCGATGATTGGAATATTAAGAATGCTGCGACATTGGGGGCTTTGAGGCGGAATAAATTATACGGAAACTTTGGTACGATGGAAGGCAGAAGAAGGGGGGGCATGGTTTCAGTCTTGAAATTTCGAAATGACCCAGAACTTGCCAAAAGGGTAGGTTTTAAATTAAGAAAACAGATAGTTTATCCTAAAAAATCAGAGTTGTTAGCTGAATTTATTGGAATTGTTTTAGGTGATGGCAATATAAATGATTGCCAAGTAAGGATTTCTACCAATAGCAAAACCGATAGGCTGCATGCCTATTTTATTAAAAAGATAGTCGCTAGTTTATTTAAGATAACATCTACCAGCGCAATAAGAGTGAAAAATACAATCGATGTTACTATATCAAGCAAAAATCTCGTTGATTTTTTGCTAAAATGCGGCTTGAAAAAAGGTAATAAGGTGTTGCAACGAATAGATGTGCCTGGATGGGTTTTTGAAGATAGGAAATTTATAAAAGGATGCTTGAGGGGTTTAATTGATACAGATGGCGGTATTTATTTTCATAATCATATTACCAAAGGTATTAGATATAAACATATGGGTTTATGTTTTACCAGTCATTCAAGGCCGTTATTGAATTCAGTCTATAAGATGTTTTTAAGTTTTGGTATAAATTGCAAAAATGATGGCAAAAGGCACGTTTCAATTTATAATAGAAAAGGAATCAATAAGTATTTTCAGATAATCGGCAGTCATAATAGTAAACATATAGAGAGATTTAAGTCTTATAAAGGTTCAAAATTATAAAATTAGGTTTTGGAGAGGTGGCTGAGCGGTTTAAAGCACATGTCTGGAGAACATGTGAGCTCGCAAGGGCTCCCAGGGTTCAAATCCCTGCCTCTCCGCCATGTTGGAAATGGAGCGCTCTGAAGAAGCCCCTTATAGGGGGCTTCCGACGAGAAAACGAGGCGGCGCTCTTTTAAAATAAAGTTCGAACCAATCTTTTCCAGAAATTCTTTCTGAGATTCTAAATTTCCTTCCTTTACGGCGTATTCCGCTCTGTTTAATAGAGTTACAAAATCTCTTGCCGGTTCGACTCAAGAGTTACACTCCCAGCAGCAAAATCTTTCACTGATTCCTGCAACCTGTGTTTCTCATTAATAAAATCTTCTTTCTTTCGTTGGTATTCTTCAAGAGTGATTGAGCCTTCCAGGTAAATATCTATTAACTTGCTGATCTTATCTTCAATTTCTTTAACCTTAGTTTTAAGATTTTGCTGCTGGGTCTCGCAAGAGTGGAGAGAAGAGTTGTGATCACGTTCTAACTCTTCAATGATCTTTTTCGTCCATTCATCAGCCAAAGAAACTTTTTGAATAAACTCTTTGATTTGCGCGGCAAGCTCTTCCTCACGGACATACTTTTGCTTACAGTTAGTAAGCCGCTTGGTGCAACGATAGTAAATATGGCCTTTCTGTAATTCTGCGGTTATTGACCTTCCGCATTCACCGCAGCGCATTAGCCCCCTAAGAATAAATTTTTCTTGTTGCGGCTCTTTATGCTTGCCGCGCAACCGCATTACTTCCTGGCACCTATCAAAAAGTTTCTTTGTAATAATCGGCTCATGAGTCCCCTCGTAAACTTCGCCCTTGTAGCGGAATACGCCGTAATAAAGAGGGTTTTTGAGCATCGTTTGATATTGGCTTATGCTTAGAGGTTTATCCTTTCTACCTGTAATACCCAAAGGGTTAATTTTATTACGTATTTCTTTAAGCGAATAATTCCCCGTAGAGTAAAGCTCAAAAACCCTCTTTATGAAAGGAGCTTTGCCCTCGTCAATAATAATCGTGCGCGTCTTACGGTCGTTAAGGTAGCCGATGGGCGCCCACTGAGGCCAGATACCTTTAGATAGCTTGAGCCTTATCCCGCGTCTTATGTTTTCGGATAAGGCGTCTATATAATACTTGCTCTGGCCAAAGACAATAGAGAGCATAAATTTGCCTATTTATCAGAGCTAGAAGTTCTTAAGAAAGTTATGCCGAAAAGAGGCAAAGGGTTAGAAATCGGAGTAGGTACGGGCAGGTTCGCGGTTCCATTAGGAATAGGAACCGGTATAGATCCATCAAAGAAGATGATTAAGATTGCCCGGCAAAGAGGCATAGATGCGCGCTTGGGTTATGGTGAACACCTTCTGTTTAGAAATTCAACCTTTGATTATGTGGTAAGTATTACTACATTGTGTTTCGTTAACGACCCATTAAAGGTTGTAAGGGAAGTACACAGAGTCTTAAAGAGGAACGGTAAAATTTATCAGCAAAAAAGAAGCATATTTTATAAACAAGCGAAATTTTTTAGCGTTAAAGAGATTAGCTGTTTCCTTAACGAAGCTGGTTTTAATAATTTATCTTATTATCAGGTTTTATTTAAGTTGCCGGATAAGATAAATACAATTGAAAAACCAAAAACTGGTTTCGGTAAAGGCAGTTTTGTGGTGATATCGGCAACAAAAATAAGGTCAATATGAAAAAAGGGATTGACATTGAGTGCAATATATGCTTATATTCTAATATAATAAATATATTATATAAAGCTAAGGGGTGGATATGGAACAAAAACTTTATGAACTGCATGCGCAAATGTGCCGGATATTCACTTCTCCTAAGCGACTAGAGATAATAAACCTATTGCGCGATAAAGAGCTCTCAGTAGGACAGTTGTCTAAACTCGCAAATATCCGGCAGGCGAACCTTTCGCAGCATTTAAGCATTCTTAGAGAAAAGGGGATTGTTAAGTCACGCCGGGAAGGCGTATCAATTTATTACTCATTGGTTAACCCTAAGATCCTTAAGGCGTTTAATATAATAAGAGAGATACTGTTTGAAAAGTTAGCCCAGACAGAGAAGCTTTCTTTAAAGTTACGCGAAATCAGGAAGGCATAATTCGTTTGCTATGGAAAATTATAAAGTTTTGGATAAGGAAAGAAGGTTTAAACAGTTTTTTATGGCAGGATTCTTTGTGATAATTCTTTTGGGTGGATGGTATTATCCTGTTATAGGATATTTTATGCCACTGTGTATGTTTCTTGCTATGGGCATAGGGTTATTTCGCGGAAGAAAATGGTGTGATTGGTTTTGCCCGCGCGGTAGTTTCTTTGAAGTTTTGATAAAACATATTAGTCCTAAAAATAAGATTCCCCGTTTTTTAAAGGGGCTGCCTTTAAGGATAGGTTTTTTATCTTTTCTTATGCTGTTAATGATTACGCAAATAATTAAGCTTTGGCCGGATCTTAAAAAAATAGGGATGTTTTTTGCCGTACAACTTTCAATTACGACTCTCTTGGGAGTTGTTTTGGCTCTGATTTTTCACCAACGTAGCTGGTGCTGTTTCTGTCCTATCGGCTCTATGGCTAATTGGGCAGGAAGACAGAAATATCCATTAAGAATTGATTCTGGTTTATGCACCGACTGCGGGCTTTGTTATAAGGTTTGCCCCATTCAGATAGCTCCATATAAGTTCAAAAAAGAAGGTTTTGAAACGGTAAAAAACGGGGATTGCCTAAAATGCAGGCTTTGCGTATCGGCATGCCCTAAGAAGGCATTGAGCCTGGGTGATGATGAATTAAAACAGAGGAGGTGAAAAATGAAAATAGGGGTTATAATCTCAAGTAATGATACAGAAACATGCTGGAATGCGTTTCGTTATGCTAATTTTTCTCTTGGCCAGAAAGATGAAGTTAAGGTATTTTTAACTGGTAAAGGCGTTGAGTATCAGAAAATTAGTAATGAGAAATTCAATACTATTGAGCAGGCGGAAAAGTTTCTGCAATTAGGCGGGAAGATACTTGCTTGTGGAACATGCATTAAATCTCGTAATCAGGAAGACAATAAGATGTGCCCCATTAATACGATGAAGGATATGTATGAAATCATCAAAGAAAGCGACAAGGTTATTACCTTCTAAATCATGCCAAAAAACTTCTACTTAACATCTTTTTAGTTCACTAGCCAAAGAATCTGTGGTAAAATTAATCAATTCAGAGTTTTTTCACCCTTACACATCTTTTGATTTTTTGTATTTCTTGAACACAAAGGCAAATTTTGACCGCACCAAAATTTGCCTTTGTGTTAGCGTTTCTCTAAGTGTTAATCGCAAGAGGCGCGGTATCCCGCGACACCAAATTGTTTTTATTTAGGGAGCGGGAAGCGGACGAACCCTTATAAACTTTTTGTTCTTTGGTTGTAATAGCTTGTCGGTGAGGACGCTGGTGCTGCAGCCGCCCCCACCCGGCTGCAGCACCAGCTGCGCCGAACACGCATTGCAAAAGCTGGAAGCCGGCCGGCCCAGGCCGGCGCCAAGTGACCCCGAGCCCAAGCGAGGGGGAACGGTAATCGGGAGATACGGGAGCGCCCCCAAGGGCGCGGTAAAGATAGATTATTTTTGAAATATAGTTCGAACAAGGCGGTAAACGCACCGTAGTACTTTTTGGATTATATTGGGAAATTGGCGGTTACGACACAACCTTTTACCTTAAGAGAGATTGTGTTTGTTTTTGTATGGCAACGTTTGTTTCTTTTTCATTAATAGCGTCAAGAGTTGCATGTTTCTGTAAAAACTGTATACCAAATGTATACCCGAAAACCTTATTTCCAAAAAAAAGTTCTTGACAAATAAGTTAGGTAGTAATAAAATTTAAGCAATGAATAAAAAAATCAACAAAAAGGTATTATTTTTGTTGTTTTTAGCTTTAGTCTGTTATCCATCTAGATATCTTTCTGCGGCTTTTCCAGATAAGGCTGTTGATTCTTCGTTTCAACTCGCTGAGACGAAAGAAGCTGATAATCCCGTTAATCAACTAGGTTCCCCCAAAGAAAAATCAAAAAAAGAAGACAAAGAAGAATCTTGGACTGTTCCGGAATGGGTCAGGCGTACAAATTTTGCGGTACAAGTCGGTACTGACCAAAAACCACAGTATTTCCTAGAAACAATCCAGCCTTTGTTTGGCTCACAAAATAAAGATGTAGTGTTTTTTAATCAAACTCGCATATCTTCTCAAGATGCAAGGCCGAAATATAATGTTGGTTTTGGTCTAAGGAAGATTTTTGCGGATAGTTTGCTTTTGGGGGTTAACAGCTTTTATGATTATCAGGATTTACACCAGCATTCAAGGGGAGGCGTTGGTTTTGAAGCGATTACCGATAGGGGCCTTGAGGCCAGAATAAATACTTATATCAGGATATCTGGCGAGCGCTTGGTAGGTGAAGATGGTACAAATCAGTATTATGAAAAGGTAGCTAATGGTTCTGATTGGGAGTTGGGCTTACCATTGCCGTATATTCCCTCGGTAAAAGTATATGGAGGAGGTAGTTGGTATGATTTTGAACAT
>ERZ1292633.2442-Hain-H41-02um-R1-2442-length-19019-cov-7_pt1 | contig 19019 bp, 8 predicted proteins | sample MGYA00564406_ERZ1292633 | MGnify/ENA primary metagenome ERZ1292633 (study PRJEB36523, sample SAMEA6512639) | groundwater metagenome | collected 2019-01-08 | study: AquaDiva: Metagenomics assemblies of 32 groundwater samples
CCTCCTTCTTCTGGGACTCGAAAATTGAGCCAGCAGCATCGACCCCCCCCCTCTTTCTTACGGCACGAGCACACGGCGCCGGACGACCAAGGAAGCACGAGCAAATCCCAAGCGCGAATCTCATTCTTCAATCCCGCTTAGCTTCTTCGTGTTTGGTTTTCGGTGTCTTCGCAGACATTTCGGTCAATTTCCATCATTTAGCTCGATAGGTCGCCTCCAGCTCCTTTCTTCCTCTTTACCCCCCACCTTTCCTCGCGGACCGCATCCAAAGCGCGCTCCAGCCCAACAACGCGCGGCACGCCACACATTGCAACATTTCTTCCAGTGCGTGCCTCCGCCTTTTGTTTTTAGTCCCTCCCCCCGACGGACTCATTTCATTTATTTCTCATTTCTTTCGTCTCTTGCACGCCCGCTTTTCGACGGTCAGTGGGAGGAAGTGTACACTCTGATCATCAAGCATCCTCTCGTCCGATCATCAACATCACCGCGACCGAAATTCCCCTCCTGCACACATCATCCTCTCGATGCACGAAGCAAAAGCAGTCGAGTCGGCGGAGAACGTCTTGTCACGGACCAACACCGTGAGCACACCTATCAGCGGTGCCGCTACGTTGAGTCACCTCCCCGAAATTTCCACACCGGTCGACATGGCAGCCACAACTGCGCTGCATCGTCGGGGAGGGCATGCCGCCACAACGGTGGACTCTGACTTTTGGACGCGGATGACGGAAACCGTGCTGCAAGACGATGACGACGCCGCCGCCCCGCTCGACTTCGCCCGCGCGCCGCCTCCACCGTTCGCCGAAGTCGTCGCCGGCACAACGTCTATTGAGAATAGCAGTAAAGTCCCCGTTGTCGCGATGCCAAAGTCCGCGCAGCCGCCGACGGATCCAGCCTCAGCATTGCCGCTGCGGTTGGATGCGATGCCCTCGACAAAGTACTACGTGGCCCCCGTCGCGAGTGGCAGCTTGCCAAACCACATTACGACGACCGCGCAGAAACTGCTCGCTAAGCTGCAAGCCGCTCACCGTGACTGCATTGTCGTGCAGCGAGGTGCACACGCCTATGTCCGCAGCGATGACACTGATGGAATGGATGAAAGCAACCCTGACGTCAGGCGACGACCTGGGGGCACCTCACGGCAAGTACAAAGCGCCGCAGCGTCGCTTCCAGACGTGTTTTGCGACCCAGGATTCACTTTCTCCGTCTACGACGCGAATGTGACGCTTCATTTTGCTCTTCAATCGGAGACCGTGGCCATCACGAAGGGGTCGATGAAGTACGTGGACCACCACCTTCGTTACGGCTCACAGACTAGATTTCGATTCCAACTGTGCCGTCGCTATTTGCAGGGCCGCTGCCAAAAGGGCGCGGAGTGTAGCTATATACATGGCACTCAACTTCCAGCCGCAACACACGTGCATTTCAACTATTTTGACGCCGATGGGAATCCGGATTGGAATTTAGCGCGGGAACTAATCAGCGCCGGGGATACGACAACATCGACGCCGAACGTGTCGAGCTCGAGCTCCGGTCCATCCATCCTCGGCGGAAGCGCAGGACGGCACACAGCCGCCATGTCGTCAGCGGCTGCTGCGGCGACGGACGACCCCTCGAATCTGGCACCGACGGACGCCGCCACGCTCATCAGCATCGGTGGCATCACGAGCCTACCCGATGACGCGCAGCAACCCGATATCAGCAAATCGCTCCTCGATCACGTAAAGGCCCACGTGGTCGGCGGCGGGGCGGACGATGAGGCCGTCGAAAGCGCCGAACGATCGGCGACATCTCACTTGATCGTGGCCACGGCGTCGCAACCGGCCATTCCAAAGGTCACGGCCGAATTTCCGACCTACGAGTGCATGCCGCCAGGATTCAGTCTGGCTGTTTTCTCACCCAACAATCCGCACAATCCACCGCAGTTCATCGACACTGGACTGTTACTTAGGACAGTAGGCGCCGTCACCGCCTACAACGCGCAATCCACCGCGCGGGCCCGCGCGGCCGAGGAGCAACAGCGCACCCGATCAGACACCGCAGCAGCATCGGAGTCCATCGCGAAGCCTTCTCGCGGAGGCGGCGCGCGCGGAGGGGCCGACATCGTCATTGCGTCCCCTCATCAGGCGCCCACGTTGGTGATGACGGTGGACAGCGACGGCAGGCCACAGTATCAGTTAGTCAAACCAGGCGGAAGCGCCGGCGGCACGGACGGGGGCATACCCTCGTCAGGAGGTGATCACGGCTCTTCAACCGCCTCCCCTGCGCAAGACGAGACGTCGGCGCTTGTCGCTGCCGGATTCAACCCCGCGACCGGCCTGCCTCACACCATCGGTCTGCGCGTGAAACACTGTGCCCATTTTCAGTTCAAACGGATCTGCAATCTCGGTTATGACTGTCACTTTATTCATTCTAAATCCCCGTACTCTGGTAACACGGGTATCCTCTCGGGGACGCTTTACGTCGGCGGAGCGGCCGGGACTGGGCCCAAGGGCAAACGAGACAATAGACGAAACCCAGTCGTCGCAGGAACAGACAGCGGCAGTGGTAGTGGCAGCTCCGGCGGCTATCACCACGCGAATCGAGTATTGGACGACGCCGACGGTGAGACGGACGGCACGACGAAAAGCGTCACCGCGCCTTGCGTGCTGGCCAATCAGAGAAGCGTCGGCCGCGCCGCGAAGCAGCGAACGGCGAATCAAGACGGAGGTGGATCGAAGAGCGGCGGCAGTGCAACGGCCACACCCCGTGGCGCGCCGCTCTCCGCCGCCGCGCCGTCGATCACCATTGGCGGCGTCCCTGCCGGGGGCCAGATGCAGCTAGTCCGCATGCCGCCGCCGCACCCCCCACCACCGGCGCCACCGATGATGTCACAGACGATGGGCGCGCCCCAAGGCATGATGATGATCATGACGCCCAACGGCCCCGCCATGGTCATGATGCCGGGCTCAGCAGCCAATGCAAGCCAAGGCATCCCCGCGATGATGCCTTCCTCAGGAGGTGGGCACTACATGACCAGCTCCGCGCACCCATCCCACGTCATGGCCGACCCGATGAGCGGCATGATGATGATGGTGCCCGTCATGATGCCGTCGCCGGCGGGTCACCCGGCCGAGGTCAGCCACCACCACCAGCACCACCCGTCGCACTCGGCGCCGATGTTCACGACCACCATGGCTCCCCCGCTCCATCTCGCGCATGACCATCAACCCGCGCCGGCCATGTTCATGTCCGCGGCGCCACCACATCACCCGCATCATCAGGTTGCCACGTACGGCCACTATCCCACGGCGGTGCACCAGCCATCAGCTGCCCAGCCCGTGGCATGGTACTACACCGCGGCGCCTGCCACCGCGCCGCAGCCGATGCCGTGGATGCACACCGGAGGGAACCCACCGCAGCTCGCCCCGCATCATCAGCCCCAGGTCATGTACATGATGCAGCACGTGCCGCCGCCGCAACCTCCACAACGAGGAGGGGGGCATCCGACATAGTTGAGGTCAGCATTTTTTAACAAAAGGAGAGGAGGCAAAGGACGTCATCGTGCCAAGAAGCCGTCGAAGACAAGCTGAGGGCGCCCTCAGTCGACATTTCCCCCACCCCCTTATTCTCACCGCTGATCGCGGTACCGCACGCGTCGCGTCGCCACTCAGGTCAGGAGGACGGTTTATCTTCGTCCAAGCGCTCAAAAGGACGACCCCCCTTCGTGTGATATCAATTATTGACCACCCCGCTGTCACGGGGCCCTGGCCACTCCTTCCTTCCCCCTATCCCCCCTTCTCCCCTGCTGTACTTCGATGCGGCCCAACCCACACGTGATTCCTCGTCGCCTCGCGTATGGGACGTTTTCCTTGGAACGATTTTGCAACAAAGCCGGAGGAACACACAAGACCACAACATACAAAAAAAACAAAGACGCAACCTCCTCTCTGTCTCTCGCTCCACTTGCTTTCTTTCACTCCCGTTTTCTGTCGACAAAAGATCCAATACATTTTCACCGATTTGAAACGGCTCCGGTGGCCTTCGCCGAAGGACGTGTGGCTGCACCCCGTTCCGTCCCCCTGCATTTGTTCCGCCGCCAGTGCCCAGACCCTCTCACTCCCTTCGCTCTCCATTTCCACAGTTCTACCACTCCATTATTTCTCTCGTCGTTCTTCCCATCCGCATGTCTGGCTGGGCGCGCAGAGAGAGCGGTGGTGGGGCACCATTTGTTCCCCTGTTCCCCCATCCCACAGTGCCGATTTAATCAATGCTGTTCGTGTCGGTGTCGACTGGTGTCCTCTTCCCCCTCCCACAGCCGCCTTTCTTTCCCAGTGTCTCCCTTTGGACTGGAGCCGGAGATGCTCTGCACAAGCTTTCTTCTTCCGAGCAGCGACTCCTCTTTGCTGACGCGCGTGCATACTTCATGTATCGGCAACGATGGGGGTGGGTGAGACCACAGAGATGCCAAGGGCGGCGGAAAAGGAGGGAAGACAGAATGATACGGCGTCACACTATGACACAGGAAACCCCTCTTGTGTGATGCTTTGTCCCCTGCTTGTGTCAGTCAGGATCATTCCCCCCCAGTTTTATCTGGCGAAGGCGCTGCACGGCAACCCATCACGCGCGTTTTATTATCATGTATGATGATCACGTTTTTGTCCATCCGTCCCAGGCACATCCACCCGCGCACGATGCCGGGAATGCGCATGATCGACCGTTGTCGGCGCGGACGCGGCCACAAACCCCGCGGCGACCCGGCACGAGTCATTGGCCCGAAATGGATCTGACCTCCGACCTCCAGTCGCATCACCGCGCATCGTCGACGGCGTTTCGGGGGTTCCGCGAGCGAGAAGGAGCAGCCGCCTTCGCCCACGGCCCGCGTTGGAACGCCGCCGCAGAGGGCACCGGGGCATCATTCCTCCCTGCGCCTCCCTCCGAAACGAATCTTAGACCGATATTTGGTGGTGAATCGGCCTTCTGCGATTTCGGACGCATGATAGGCCGCGCCGCCCCTCCCGCATCGCATGGCATCGGGCCCACACCGCCAGAAAGGAACGACGACGACGACGTCATCGTGCATGAGGCGTCTTCCAGCGGAGGGCGTGACACCGCTAGGCCGCCACGGAGACCGCCGATGGTTGCGATACGGCGGCCCGTGTCAGCGATAAATCCCGAGAGTGCCTCCACCCCCGGCCGTGAAGTCAAAGTGAAATCGACCGTCGAGGTCGTTGCCAAGGACGCGCAAGGGCACGGCATGAGAGCGGCGCCGTTGGCACCTCAAGTTCATACGTTCAACATGGAACGAAGTGTAGGCCGCGAAAACCACCGAGGCACATACTTTACCGTGGGAGCGTCACAAGTATCGGCTGCATCATCACTACCTAGCGGACAGAGTGACAACGGGATCGATCCGGCCGATGGAGCATCCTGTCGTGGTGGGAGTCCTTTCGGCCGATCCGGCGGTGGCCGACGAATGCCGCATCATACGCGACCGCACAGCTCAAAGGGGGGGCGTGGACACGTGGCTGAGGAGGCTCGCTGTTTCAACAAGGAATCGGCTGACGCCGCAGGATGGTCGTCATCGAGATATGCCGCGGTCGGCCGCCAGTGGCGAGAACCATTCCGTGTCAAGGGCGCCGTGGCGTTTGACGTGCAGGTGGGCCGCGTCGATGTCGCGGCCCGTGACGGTCGCTGGGCTGGGACGATGGGCTTCGGCGCGGCTGATGCAGAGGCAGCACCCCCCCACGGGAAGGCATCCACCGACGTCGGGATGGATTTTGAATTGGGCAGGCTTTCCGGTCACCGTCGAACATCACAGTGCGGTGTAAGGTTCGCTTTAGATCGCGTTAACCTAGCGCCGCCTGGGTCGCCACGGTACACCAGCGTGTCCGCTCCCGGAAAAAGCCCGCGTCCGGGTAGCACTTTTTTCGTTCCCAGGTCTGCGAGGGGTGCAGACTACTCCGCGGCGCTTTCAGGCTCTGTTGGATGTAGCCTCGCCACGACGGAACGAACTAGTCTGTACGTTCATCGGCACGTGCCATCGCCGCGCATGTCGTCCAGTCACCGCCTTCTGTAGAGTACCTTCCGTACATTCCTGTGACACTCCTAGCTCTCTTTGTCTCTCGCTCGTTTTCCCGCCTCCAGGGAAAAGGGTAAAGAATGCCGTTGCGCGAAACCAAGGAATCGGTTTGGCTATGGGATGTCGCCACCCCCCTCGTCCGCCTCCCTGACTCGATTCCGGCGGCGTGGTGTGTGTCCCCCCGTCTTTTGGTCTTCGCCATGTCGACGTTATTTCGCGGGAAGTTCACCGTGACGTCCACGCGTGCCCTTTCGACGATCGCGATACCCATTGCACACAACTCCTCAGATGATGAGAGCGGGTCGAACGACGACGCGGATGGGGGAACGCGCGGCGGCCCCGGCCACACGCCACGCCCCCGCGGCGGCCCACACTCCTCCATGCTGCGGCCGACGATGCCGTACTTCCACAGTCCGCTCCATTCGCCAGCGCCCACGGTGCCGCGCGCCCTGCCGGAGCTGCATCTCAGTCAAGGTGCTGCCGGCGACGACGAAAGCGGCGGCACTGACCCCGCTTTGCTTGCGGCCGCCTGCGCGCAGCACCTCGCGTTTCTGCAGGCTCAGCGCCGCCAAGTCGACACGTACCACAAGCAACGGCAGCAGCACCAAGTCAACCAGTGGCAGGCGGATGTCGATGCGGTGAGCGAGCAAGACCGCAAGATTATGGCGGTGGCTCTCGTTGAGGAAGCCGCGCGGTACAATTGGACGATGCTGCAGCACACGGAGGAGGACGTGCCGCTGGATGCTCACGCGATCGGGGAGCCATCCGCCGCGGCAGCGATCAGCAGCGATGACTCTCATCATCGACCGCAAGCGAGAGGAACTGGGTCCGCTCCTCCTCCTCCTCCTCCGCTGGTTTCGCTCGTCAATACAGCCGTCACAAACACGAGCCTCGACGATATCAGCGTGTGGGAAAACACGTCGGTCTCCTCTTCGCTGCCGGCTCTAGCCGGCGTCTGGAATGCCGTGAGTGGCCACCCAGGCGTCGACAATGACGACGACGTGCCGCCCATGCTGTCGCTCGGCGAGGATCTCACGTGGTGCGAGGGGCCTCAGGCGTCGTCTCAACATCACGTCGTCGCGTTGCGCAGCCTCGACTTCAAGCAGAGCTTTCAAAAGAGCATCGACGATGCGTTGAGTGATGAGACATCATCAACGGCGGGCGGCGCCACCATCGCGACGGTACCATCGACGACGCGCGCCCACCCACGGGACGCCCTACCGACAAAATCACCGCCCCCGTCGCTGGCGACGTTCTTTAGCCTTGCCCCAGCAACGGCGTCCCACACGCAGCGGCTGATGGGTGGCATGATCATGCGCGTCGCGTCGACGCTCACGAACGACGACGACGACGTCGCGGCGTCTAGCCAGTCACGGGAGTCGGGAGGCTTCTCGGGCCAGTCAAGTGCGCATAGCTCACCGTCGAGTTCGACGCACCACCACCCGGAGTCGCCACTCCTCAGTTTGTCATCAACTTGCCCGATGATTTCGATCTCCGCCACGTCGGCGAAGGTGGGATCCGCCCACCGCAACCACCATCACTCGCACTTCCCCTCGGCGCCGGTCGCCAACGGTGTGGCGGAGGTAGCGCTCCATTCTGCCACAGCATCGTCTGGCTCTTCGCACTCTGTGACGGCCGCATCGACGTCAGCATCGCGGCAATCCGTCGCACCTGGCAGCCTCCTGTCCACTGCCTTTCGCAGCACGTCACGTCATCCTCGAGTTGTGGTTCCCGTGGCAGTCGCCGCAAGAAGCTCGCACCCACCGCGCCAATGTCTGAGAGAGGAGGGCCCATCCGGCACGAATGCATCGTCAGGAGGAGACAGCAGGAGCGAAGCCGTCACAAACCACACTCCAAGACCACTAACAGTTCACACGCGATCGCCAAGCCCTGCGAGCAGCAGCATTCACGTGTTTCCGAGGCGGCAAACGAGCTTCGGCTCATCGCCCAAGTCGCAGCTACAAGTCGCGAGTAACCTACCGGGCGGGAATGAATTTCGAGGGGAATCGATGCAGCTTATGCCCGACCGCTCTGGTTCTGGGCGAGCCTTGCTGTCATCAATGCCATTGGATCGGCATGTGGTCACTGTGAGCGAAACGGAACTCGTAGGCCTGACGCTGCGCTCATCGGCGACGTCGCGGCTGCCATGTGCCGGTGCCCAAAAGGGACTCCAGTCGGACTTCGCGCCCACTTTGCAACGCATCGTCGGTTCATCCGGAGACCTGATGGCGTCGTCATCGGCTCCTTCAAACAGGTTCGAGGCCGCCGCGCTGCCTCGTCCTTTTAGCGACTGGAACCGCCCACTATCGCTGGCTGTGCCCCTCGGCACCGTCTCCTCCTCAGCTACAGTCGCCTTGCGGGCACCGCAGCAAGAACTGCTCGTGCAGCTCTCATCCACGGTCGACCACGACTCCGCGAGGGCAGCCTGCCTCGTGACGGAGGAGGCTCCGTCTTCATGCGACGACAGCGGCGGGGTGGAGCTCGTCACGATCACGGGCATCGAGGGCACCCCAACGGAAAGGCATCACATGCCCGTGGCGCAGCCGCCGATCTCCGGCGACCGGGCGCAGCCAGTTAAACGCTCGGCAGAGAGCTCGCTTGGTGAGAGTGAACTCGTCTCATTGTTGCGGCGCGTGAACCCTCGAGTGTTGCAGAATGGTTCCCAGCCCCGGGGATCACCAGGAACGGCACCGGACCGGGCGGCGACGCCAGTCCCGCCCATCGGCGCTCGACTGTCGCAACGTCGCCTTGTGGCCACGGCCTCACCGAGGGCCAGCGGTCACATTGGTTCGGCTACGGGACAGCAACCTTCACCCCACCAACTCCTCGTTTTCCGTGAGAAAGCGCGCAAGGACGCCGAGGCGGCCGCGCGGCGCGCGGCCCACAAGGCCAATCTGCTCAAGGCATTTGCCAAGGAGTGGAACAGTCTCGCGCTGGATGTACGTGTCACGGACGATGCGGATGAGACGCTGCAGGCGTTGTCTGTCATGGAGTTGTTCCCGTCCTCGATACGGGGAGGCCACCTCCAGCCGCATCATCATCACGACGTGGCCCAGATAAACGTCGTCCGCGGCGGCCATGCCGCGAACCCTCCGGCCCCCGTTCCTGTGTCCAATGCAACGGCTAAAACGGAGGGGATGTGTGCTCCAATGGCGGCCGTGTCGATCGCTACGCCATCGCCTGCCACTTCAAGAATCGACCAACAACCTGTCACCACGTCGCACGTCGAGAGGGGTACATCGATTCCTCAAGTACTCGGTGGAGCTGAGGGCGGCCGATCGGCCGTGACGCCCAGCCCCGCGGAGGTTGCTCGGTGCTTCACGCCAATCATGACCCTGACCGATGCCATGGATCCCGACCTCGCGAAGCGGCGCAGCTTTGAGCGTTTCAAGCGGCGCTACGAGCGCATGCGGATGTGGTCGTCCGCCTGCGCCCCGAGTGTGACTGCCGCGTCGGCGTCCGCCAACTAGTCGCGTGTGTCATTTGGTTTTATTAAAAAGCGTCAAACGACATCATCCCATCGATCATGGCATCCTTTCATTTTTCTTTCCCCAGTCGCTTCCCCGTTCTCTCTCTCTCGCCTCTCATCCCACGCCAAAGTGGCGTTGGGTCGTGAGCCCTCAATATATCTCAGAGCGTTCGAAAAGTACCCCATTTTTTTTGCAGTCTGGCGGTCCTTTTCTCCGGCGTAACTCTCCAACGGCGGAAGTGTGTTTGTCGGATACATGCACCGGGGAGAAAAACAGCCGAGGATCGTTATTTCTTACGAAAAGTAGCGCGGGAAGTGGAGGGGATTTTTTCTAACCTCTCACACCAACCGGCAAAGGAAAGGAAAGGACAAAGAGCTGCGGAGAGAGGAGGCAACAAAGGAAGAGAGGAGGCGACACAACTATGCGGCCGGTGGCAGACGAAAAGCAGCTGCTCAGCGACCTCCTCGCCAAGCTGCATCAGGCCAAGGCGAACAAACGAATCCACCGCACCTCCCGCAAGGCGGCGGCCCCCGCCGTTAAGGCGACCAAAGCGACGCCCTCGGCGGGCTCGGCAGCGGCTGGGTCGCGGCCCGGGGGTGGCAGCGTTTGTCTCACGTTCAAGGGTGAGTTTCAATCGGTGGCACGTCGGCAGCGGCTCGAAGCCGCGTCGGAGGCAACAGGAGTGCCGATGAAGGCGGCGTTCGTGCCGCCCGAGATGAACAGGCGTCGGCGTCGCCGGCAGAAGGCGCGGGAAGCGGCTCTACGCGCGGCGGCCGCTGAAGGGGGAGAGGGGGAAGCCGAGGCCGCCGCTGAAGCAGACCCGGAGGGCGAGCCGGCGGCTCGAGTTAGCTATCTACAGGGCCTCATTGCGTGGGCCGGGGCGGGCCCGTCGAAGTGCATCGTGAGATTGCGTTCGACCCTGGATGTGCGCCATGCCCGACAGTCAAGCTCGGACGTAAGAGATCCGTCTGGCAGACCGAAGCAGGCCGCCGCGGCCACCACGCCTGGGGGTGCCGTCCGCACCAAGAAAGCGACCCGGCGCAAAAAGCGAACTGCAAAAAAAGTAACGGCCATTGTCACCACGCAAAAAGACGGGAACGCTCTCGTAGCGCAGATCGCGTCGCTCCTGCGGCGAGAATTTATGCCTTTCATGAAGCGCGGCGACGGGCAGGCGGCGCTTGTACCTGCCGCGGTGGTTTCTGCACCGTCATCGAGCCCAGCAGCAGTCGTTTCACCTGTCCCAGCGCCGCAAGGGGGTGCGGCCGCGTCTCCGCCGAAGAGTGAGTCCAAATCGATAGCAGCATCGGGCGTCGGGAAAAGTACTGGCGGCGCGGCGACGGCCAAGGGAACGAACACCGCGGCGCCAAAGAAGAAGAAATAGCTAAGGGATGCGGCGCGACCTGTGGTTGTTCAATTTGCGATGCAATCGGTGTCGGTCCCCCATTATCGCCGCGTGCTCCTTCTCGTTCAGTTCAAACGATGCGCGCATAAAGTGACTGACAGCAACAGCAACCCAACTATCTATCTCCCTCTCTTTCGTTGTTGTCTTGGGACGCCACGGCTTGTCGATGCGCACTCAAATGGGCGTGTCATATTTTGTGCAGCGCGCGATATGGTTCGCGGTCGGACGATGCGACACCGAGATAATCCTCCTTTCACGGACGTCACGGGAGGGTGCACGATTTAGACAAAGCGGCAAGAAACAAACGTCAAGTACCCTTGATAGTTGAATCCGTTGCGTGCAAACCCGAGAGAACAAGTTTAATTTTCTCCAAGCAAGCAAATGGCCTTAGCTGTTTTTTCCTGCTTCATGCTGTTGCCGATCCTCATCGTGTGCTCAGGCTCCTCAATCCTGGAGCCTCAGCGGACTTCGGGCGGCGGCGCTGTCGAGGGGAACTCGCCGTCGTTGTCCAATCACTTCATACGCTTGCGGCGTCAGGGCAAAACACGTTCCGTGGCGCTGCCTGTCACTGAGGGCACTCCACCTCGCGGCGCCGAGACGCGCAACAGCGGCCGCAGAGCGTTTGCTTCGGACGCGCAGCAGCTGGATCGCGATCCGTCACAGCAGCCGACCCGCCCGTCCTCGATGAGCAAGGCATTCTCGACGGCCTCTGTTGAAGGGAATCGGCATCGGTTCAGCAGCGTGTCGCTGTCGACAAGAGAACGTGACGACGAGGACACAACGACGACGCGCGCACCTATCGGCGGCGACAAAGACGTCAAGAATGAGCATCGTCGGCATTTGCGATTCACGGAACTACACGACCGCATCCACCGGCACCACCACCAGCGAGGGCTCAAGCCACTCAGCGACATGACCGACGATGAGATCTACCAGGAGGCGGCCAACGTCGAGGAGCGGCGCCAGGGGCACTACTCTCTCCTGCGGCAACATCGAGTCGTCACCATTGCCAACCAAATAGCCCGACGGAGAAATCACTTCGCCGCGGGCGGCGACGAGGAAACTGCCCCCGTCGTTGAACGGCCCCCGTACGTGGGTCCTCCGGAGCCCGAAGCGGCGCCCTTCGATTCTTCGACTCCGAAAATGAACATTGATAACGGGCAGGCCGCGTCCGTCGTCACCGCTGGCGCGACGCCGGACTCCGTGGTTCACACCGTGACCACGACGGGTGACGATGACAGCTCGAGCGGGCCTGCCGAGACACCCAGGGTTGTCGTGCCGGACACGCACAACCGCCAAATCACTTCTAAAATCCCTCGCAAGTCGCAGAAGATCCTCGGAGAAAAGGAACGACGGCGTCGCATTCGTAACATCCTGAGTCAAAGGGCGTCGAAGGATGGCAGCGCGGCAACTGTGGACGCGTCGGAAAACATATTTCTCGAGCAAATGGATTTTCACCATCGCTCTGACCCCTCTCGTTGCTTCGCCGCCGCGGCGACGTTCTGTCCTGGACTCACCAGCGCCTATGCGGAGTTTATCGCATGTGCGGTGCTGAATCGCACCCTTTTCAAGAAGCACGACGCGCACTGCCTGGTTGATCTCGTCGAGTACCATGAGTCGTGCGCCGGGGATATGCTGTACTATTGCCCGCGCATGGCAAGCCACGAAACTCTGCAGTGCCTGGCGGACCTCGCGGACCGCATTGAGATTCTCCGAGCGCAGCGTGAAGGTGATGCCATCGTTGTGCGGCCGGAAGAAGACGTCCAAGCTGCCAACAACCCTGGCCCTCATGCGACCGCGCACGATGACTATCTTGTGGCGAAGGGCCTCAGCCCCGAGTGCGCTGCAAGTGAGTTTCTGGAAATCATTCGACAGTCCCAACACATTCGACGCGCAGACCGGCCTGTCACGGAAAGGGAGAAGGAAATCATCCGCAAGCACCAAGATCGCCACCTGCGCCGTCAGCCTTCCCACACGCCAGAGCATTCAGGTGGACGTTACGATGACCTGGGCTACTTGGGCGGCGATCAGCCAGAGACAGCCTCGCCATCATCAAGGGACTCGGCCAGCATGGGGGACGAGGGCCCCCCTGCCGCGAATGGCGACCTCCTCGAAGACGACGATGCGTCGTGGATTGATGCGCTGGACGCGGCCGACGTCAGCGCCGGTGGCGGTGCGCCGCACGGAGGTTCGCACGCAGCAGCGAAAGAAACCACCGACGAAGAAGCGGTGGTCACCATTGATCCCTCGGATCGCGACTTTTAGATGCTCGGGGTCCACGAGGAGACCGCACAAAGCATTGCGCGAAACGAAAAAGGTGAGGGCCATCCCGCGACGAATGAGTGCAGCATTTTGCTTTTCAAAGGTTGAATACAAATGGGCTGGGGATGCCCTAAATGGCGACGTCGTTGGCCCACGCTTCCCTGGCATCAGAAAACATCGTGCTTTCCTTTTCTCTCTCATACAAAGTCAGTGCGTGAATGTCGTCGTCTTTCACGTTGGTCGGTGTGTTCCTGTTTGTCGTCAGCGCGTCGGCGCACTCGACGACCTCCTTGAAACAGGCTGTCCATGCCACGTACGTCCCGCTGACGAACGGATGGACGATGTGGCCGAAGTCATCGGAACGGGAGCAGCACAACCCGGATGCGACGAGCCATCGCAACGAGCACATCATCGACGCCCCACGGTACACCAACGTGACGATGCCGGCGACGGTCCTCGGCGCCCTCATCACGCAGGGCTACGTGCCCTTTGACCCCATGCTTGACATGAATCTCGCTCGCATCGACAAGGCGCCGTTTCGCCAGCCGTGGGTGTTTCAACGCAGCTACGAACAGTCGTCGCCGCCGTCACCAGGTTTCTCGGTCCATGGTACAACTACCAGTAGCTTCGCTTACCTCTTTTTGGATGGCGTCAACTACAAGGCCGACGTCAGTGTCAACGGCCAACAGCTGTTCAACGAAAGCGAGGTCGTCGGCACCTTCCGCCGTTTCCACCTCCCGCTGTTCAACACGCACGGCAACGGCAGCGGCGCCGCCGCCTCCGTCGCTCGCAAAGGAGGACGGATCACCTCCACCGCGTTGGATTCGTTGCGCATCACGGTCACCCCCGCCGTGGATCACACCTTCCCGCCCGGCAACAATGACACGGACCTGTCCATCGTGTTCATCGACTGGAACCCGCCGCCGCCGGACCGCAGCCTCGGACTGTGGCGGCGCGTGGAGGTGCAGCACTACCCTGCTCCTTGCGTGATCGACGGGCTCAGTGTGGCCGTGACACTCAAAGGGGGATCAACCCGCAGCACTATCTCCGCGAACCCTAGCGATCGTCTTAACGGCGCAAGCCTCGTCTCGACCTTGTCGTACACCGTGATGTGTGCCTCCAAGGAAGCGGTCGGAGCGTGGTTGGCGACGCACGGCATTGCCAGCGTGCAGGCATGGTTGGCGCTGAATCTGACCCAGGCAACGGGGGGCCCGTCCATGGTGGTCGACCTGCCCCCCGTGGTGATCGACTTCGATCAAGCCTCGACGCCACACATTGGGCAGAAGGTGACCTTCGCCTTCAACGCAACCGTTGGCAGTGGCCATGGCGACGTCAAGTTGTGGTGGCCGCACGGAATGGGCAACCGAACTCGGTATTCGGCTAATTTTGGACTCTCGTGGACTCAGCAGCAGCAGCAACGACGACCGTCTGGTGTTGCTTCGGCCATCGCTGCCGCTGGTTTGGCCGTCGATCACGTGGTGGCGACGTACGTGACAGGGCAGCGCTTCGGATTCCGACAGGTGACACGCCGGTTGACTCCAGTACAACAGAATCTCCAATTTCTCATCAATGGCGTGCCGCTACTCATTCGTGGCGGCGGGTGGAATCCGGACCTATTCCTGCGGTCGCACACCAATGAGAGTCACACGCGGTTGCGGCTGCAGCTCGAATCGGTGCTTGCAATGGGCCTCAACACAGTGCGGCTCGAGGGCAAAATGGAGGAGGAAGCATTCTTCGAGTACACCGATGCGATGGGCATTCTCGTGCTGCCGGGATGGGCCTGCTGCGACGCGTGGCAGCACTGGAGCGCCTGGAAGCCAGAAACGTACGTCGTCGCGCGCGAGTCGCTTCGGTCTCAAGTGCGCCGGCTCGCCGTTCACGCATCGGTGATTACCTTCTTTTACTCCTCGGACGAGTTGCCGCCGGAGGACGTCGAGGCCATGTACCTCAAGGTGTTTTCAGAAGAGCTGTGGTCGACGCCAACCGTCGCGTCGGCGGCCGCCTACACGTCTAACATCACCGGCGTCACCGGTGTGAAGATGACGGGTCCCTACTCTTGGGTGCCGCCAGTGTATTGGCTCTCGGATTCATCTCCGTCGGAGTATCCATTAGGAGGTGCGTGGGGCTTCCTAACGGAGGGTGGGCCCGGCGAGGCACCTATGGTCTATGAAAGTTGGCTTGACACCATGAAGGGCAACACGTCACTGATCTGGCAAACTTCTGGCGGAGGTGGCTACGATGGTGCGGGCATGCTCACGGCCGCTTGGGACTATCATTGCGGCAACCCGATCGGCTTGTTTCGCAACTTGCGCTACTACAAGCCAGCGTTGTACGGTCGCTACGGGGGTCCGCACCGCCGCAGTGGAGACGAGGAGGATCCGCTCGCGATCGCGAAGCAGATGTTGTACAAATCGCAGTTGGCCAACTACGAGGGCATTCGGGCGCTCTTCGAGGGGTACTCGCGAAATAAGTTCACCTCGGTCAATCCCCCGGCGAACTTTGAGGCGACGGGTGTAATCAACTGGATGATGAACAACGCGTGGCCGAGCCACATCTGGCACTTGTTCGACTGGTTTCTCCGCGCAGGTGGGGGTTTCTATGGTGCCAAGCAGGCCAGCTTCCACCAGGTCGGAGGGGGCCCTGCAAGCGCCTCGTCGTCACCCGCCACGTCGATCGCCATCCATCCGGTCATGACCTATGTCGACGGCAATATCTGGCTCGTCAACAACGGCCACGCCGAGTTTCCATCCAACGCGACGGACGCCTACTGGCTGACGGTGCAAGTCGTTGATCTCTTCGGGAATGTTCACTGGAGCGAGGAAATGATGATCAGCCAATCGTCGAACGTCACGGTGCCAGCGGACGGTGTGCTTGCAACGAGCATTCAGGTACCCTTATCGGACGCGATGCAGCTCAATTTGCCGCGCGGAATGTCCAGCTTCATCGTGCGCCTCAACGCCACATTGCGAGAGAACACTTTTGGCCGTCCCGTCGCAGAAAGCACCACGGACTACTGGATGAGCACCAAGATGGACATGCTCAACTGGACCGAGAGCAACTTCTTCCGCACCGCCTGCTCACAGTGGGCGGACTTCTCATCACTCACTCATTTCCTGTCGGTCGGTGGCGGCTCGTCGTCTGGCTCAGGGTCGGCGTCAGCGTCGAGCGGTTCTGGGAGTGGGCACCCTACCCCACTCCGGGAGCCGACCGCACGCGTGGATGTAGCGTTTACCGTTTCTACGCGACAGGACGAGGCCGCAATGGTGGAGCATGGGCAAGCCGTGGCTGCGAATGTGGCATCCACCCGGCACACGCTTGACATCCAGCTTCGAGCGCTACCGAACAACACCGTGGTCGCATTCGCCATTCAACTGCGCGTCGAGGTTGGCGACGGCGATGTTCGTCATCATGCTCGCGCTTCGAGCGCGGCGCCTTCGTCGTCACCGTCGGTTCCCCCGGTCATCGTGCGATTCTCGGACAACTACTTCACGCTGTTGCCAGGCGAGACGAGATACGTGACCGCGGACGTGGAAATTTTCTACGGACATTCCCACCCCCCACAGTTTGCCGTGATCGCGGAATCATGGACGCACCTTGTGTAGGGAAAGGGGGGCGGGAGAGGAGGAAGAGCTCCATCGCCGAAGGAATGTGTGTGGTTTCAACCATTGATGGTGTCAAGGGACATCGCGTTCGTGACGCGTCGGTTCAAACCACCTTTCGTGCTCGCTTCTTGACGCAACGCTGATGAAACACATTGATGCGATAGACGACTTTTTTCACCCTTTTTTCTCCGGACAAACGTGGCAATGTCAGCCATCTCTGACGTGGCATGGGGCGCTGTCCACACGCTGTGGTTTGGTTACCACCCGTCCGCGGATGACGCCATCGTGCGTGCCGCCTCCTCACCGGTCTCAACGGCAGCGCCCGTTCCACTGTTGATGGAGCGACGCCCTGGCAAGGTGGGGCATGGAGGCGACCCTGCCGCCACGTCGGACGGCACCACGTCAGTCGTGTCCCTGGCACGACGCGCCAAGTGCGTATTGCTGCGCCCGCTTCCCTTGCGCGGCCTCCGCGTCCCGCTCGAAAAGCTGCCTGAGGCGAAAGTGACTGAAGCCCACATGCTGTATTGGGAAATCGCTCCCGCCACGATGACGCTGACGCCGCGAAGTGAGTTGCTGGAGGCGCACCGCGTCGCCTCCCGGGTCGCGTACGTTCCCATGGCGCGTGACGAGCCGCGCACCGCTTCAAGGTATCGCGAGCAAACGATGACTCCCGTCGGCCGACGGCTGGCTTGGATGGGGCCGCTCTGGGGTCGCCATGCCGTCGTCAATGCCGCCGCCGCTGATCAAGCAGCCGATGACGACGTCCTGGCAGAGGTCGCGACAATGTTTTCATCGCTGCGCGTGGTTGCCGTATCCGATACACACGAGGCCCACTGGCGGTTTTCAGTTCCTCCTGGTGACGTGTTCATCCACGCGGGCGACATCCTCATCTGTAATTCTCGGTTCACGGTCCCAGGAACCATCGCCAAGCTCCGTGACTTCAACTGCTGGTTGGGTACCCTGCCACACCGCCATAAGATCATCATCGCTGGCAATCACGATCACGCCGTGGAAGCCCTCGGCAGTGCCAACGAAGTTCGAAAGCTCCTGACCAACGCCGTGTTCCTGTGCAACGAGTTTTATGACATTGTCGTGCCTCGCTCGTTGTTAACCACGTTGCGGGGAGTTGGAGGAGGCGAGGACAACGCCTCGCAGCGTTCACTGTGTGATGGGCAGTCGTTCGGGGTGCGCTGGCGCTGTCGTCGCGACGGAAGCGGCGGCGGAGGCGGCATCGGCATACCGACTTGCTACGTCAACGAGGTCCAAGGAGTGCGTTCCGAGGCAGCACCGGACGGATCCGGGTTGTCGCATCCCCCCGCCAGCGAAGACTGGATCGTTCTGTGGCGCTGCTACGGATCGCCGTATAGCAACGGCAAGTCCGGCAATCGGGCTTTTCAGCCACGGCGCACACCACTTCAAGGTCCCGGCGCCCGGGGCTTCTCGCTTGGCGACTCCTCCGACGATGAAACGCTGGACGCGGCGTGTGGCACGGCTCCGCGAAGCGGAGTGGCGCGCCGACGCCGCGCTGCGCGGGCGTGGCGGCTGCACATGGCACCGGGGGCGGCTGGAGAAGAGAAAATCGTCGCGCTGCGGCGGCCGAACGACTCGGACGACAGCGGTGACGAACGGTCGACCCCTGCTCCCGGAGCGACGATCAGTGCCGAGAACGTCAAGGAACTCTATTTCCCCGCGGCGTCTTACCTTGCCCTTCACTCCAGCGCTCCTCGCCACGGTACCACCGCGCGGCACGACGAGGTTGCCTTCCTCGACGCACTTATCACTCACGACATCGCCGAGCAGCGGTGGATCAAGGAGTTCATGTCTCGCGTGCCGACTCGGGTGCACGTCGCGGGGCATATGCACGAGCACTATGGCGTGTCGGGCGCCACCGGAAACGGTTTCGGTCTTGCTGCGGCATCGCTCGCGTCGAACGCGGGCGTCAGGGCGTCAAGCCGCAGCGGGTCGGACAGCCATGTTTTTCACGATGCACAATGCGGTGCTGCGGGTGTGGCGGGTGTGCCCGGCATGACGACGCTTTGCGTGACCGCTTGCTCGCTCAATGGAAAATACCGAGCCACGAATCCACCCATCGTGTGGGACATGGCCACGGTGCCTCGCTGGTGGTGGGCGTAGCTGGTCAGCGGCTTCGCCATATACTCTCTCGATGATATAGTGCGCGTCACCGGCGGCGGGCGGAAACTTCACAGGGGAACGGAGGGTGT
>ERZ1292633.2444-Hain-H41-02um-R1-2444-length-19016-cov-8_pt1 | contig 19016 bp, 17 predicted proteins | sample MGYA00564406_ERZ1292633 | MGnify/ENA primary metagenome ERZ1292633 (study PRJEB36523, sample SAMEA6512639) | groundwater metagenome | collected 2019-01-08 | study: AquaDiva: Metagenomics assemblies of 32 groundwater samples
TGCTGACAGGGAAGGTGAAGTGGTTCAATGACGCGAAGGGGTACGGGTTCATCGAACGCGAGGGCGGGGAGGACGTGTTCGTTCACTTCTCGGCCATCGAGATGGAGGGGTTCAAGACCCTCGCCGAGGGCCAGACCGTCGCGTTCGAGGTGACGACCCGCGACAAGGGCCTCCACGCTTCCAGTGTCACGCGCGTCTGACGGCATCCAGCCGATAGAACCACGCACTGCGCCACGGCCGCCTACCCTTCCGGACAGGCGGCCGCGATCGTTTCGGCTGGTAATCCCCTGCGGCCGTGGCCAACTTTGGACATATGCCCCGCCCCCAGGCCCCGCGTCTCTTTCTCGTCGACGGCTACGCGCTGATCTATCGCGCCTTCTTCGCCCTCGGCGCGCAGCCGCTGCGCAGCAGTCGCGGCGAGAACACTTCGATTGCACGCGGCACCAACGACTTCATCACGAAGCTCATCCAGACGCACCAGCCGGAATACCTCGGTTGGGTGCACGACCGGGGACTGTCGTTCCGTCACGAGTTGTATCCCGCCTACAAAGCCACCCGCGAGCGACTGGAGCCCGAGCAGCAGGTTGACTTCGACGAAGGAGTGACACGCGTCGAAGAACTGCTTGCGGCCTACCGGATCCCGATTCTGTCGCTCGACGGTTACGAAGCCGATGACGTCATCGGGACGATGGCACGCCAGGCCGTGGCCGCCGGCGTGAACGTCGTCGTGGTCTCTGGCGACAAGGACTTCGCGCAACTCGTTCGCCCCGGAGTCTGGATACTGAATCCCTGGCACGGGCGTCCGGGAGCGACCATCGAGAAGTGGTACGACACCGAGAACGTGGCGGAGCGCCTGGGCGTCCCCGCCGAGCGCGTGGTCGATTTTCTCGCCCTCAAGGGCGATTCCTCGGATAACGTGCCGGGCGTCAAGGGCATCGGCGACAAGAGCGCCGTCGAGCTCATCAACACCTGGGGACCGTTGGAGAACATCCTCGCGCACGTGGACGAGGTCCAGTTGACACGCGCGCGCAACGCGCTCAGGGAGCATGGCGCCAACGGCACGCTGTCGAAGGAACTGGTCACCATTCGCCAGGATCTGCCGGTCCCGCTGGAACTCGAGAAGCTGAAGCTCGAGCCGCCCGACTGGGCGAAGCTGCGCGACCTGTTCGTGCATCTCGAGTTCACCACGGCCGCTCGCAACGCCGGTGCGCAGGCAGCAGCTGCAGCGGGTGAAGAAACGCCGCGCGATGTCTCGAGCACGGCCATCGTGCATCCGCCGTCGCCGGCGATGCGCTACGTGACCGTGGACACCGTGGATGCCTTGCGTGCGCTCGTGGTGCGGTGCCGCGCCGTCGGGAGCATCGCCGTCGACACCGAGACGGTGCTCGATGCCGGCGCGCCGCCCATCGTCACTCCGTTGCGGGCGAACCTTGTTTCCATCTCCATCGCCGTGACACCCGGCGAGGCGTACTACCTGCCGTTTGCGCACCGCGGCAAACGTGCCGGGCAGGGGGATCTCGATTTCGGCGATGCCGCGCCGGTCGTCGAGGACACGACCATCCGCAACCTGCCGCCGCTGTTGGGCAGCGACGTGGCCCCCTTGCGCGCGATGCTCGAGGATGCGGCCGTCAAGAAGACGGCGCACAACGCCAAGTATGACCTGCTGGTGCTTCGCCGCGCCGGCGTGACGCTGCGGGGCCTCGACTTCGACTCGATGCTCGCCAGTTACGTGCTGGATCCGGGGCGGCGCTCCCACGCCATCGACGCGCTTGCCATCGAGTTCCTGGGCCGGTCGATGACCGACTACACGGAAGTATGCGGCAAGGGCAAGAATGCGATTGCGTTTGACGAGGTGCCGGTGGAGGTGGCTCGCGACTACTCGTGTGCCGACAGTGACGTGGCGCTGCAGTTGCGTGCCCTGTTGACTCCGCGCCTGGTCGAACACGAGCTCATGGCGCTGCTCGACAACATGGAACTGCCGCTCGTCGGCGCGCTAGCCGACATGGAGTGGACCGGCATCACCATCGACGTGTCGTGGTTTGCCTCGCTGAAGGAGCGGTTTGCGCGCGAGCGTGGCGTGGTGGAGTTGCAGATCTACGAGGTGGCGGGACAGGAGTTCAACATCAACTCCAACCCGCAGCTTCGGGACATCCTCTTCAATAAGCTCGGGCTTCCGGTGAAGAAGAAGACCACCACCGGGCCATCCACCGACGCGTCGGTACTGCAGGAACTGGCCGACGAAGGGCACGCCCTGCCATCCCTGCTCATGGAGTACCGGGAGCTGGCGAAGCTCGAGAACACGTATCTCGACACATTGCCGGGACTCGTGAATCCGAAGACCGGGCGCCTGCACACCTCGTTCAACCAGACGGTCGCGAGCACCGGGCGCCTGTCGTCGTCCGATCCGAACCTCCAGAACATTCCCATTCGCCGCGAGCTCGGAAAGGCCATTCGTCGCGGCTTCGTTCCGCGCCGCGGCTGGAAGCTGCTCGCTGCCGATTACTCGCAGGTCGAGCTTCGTTTGCTGGCGCACCTGTCGCGCGATCCGGCATTTGTCGCGGCATTCAGGGCAGGGGGGGACATCCACCGGCAGACGGCTTCGGTGATCTTCGGCGTACCGCTCGACGCGGTGACCGGCGAAATGCGCGCGCGCGCAAAGACGATCAACTTCGCCACGATCTACGGGCAGGGTGCGCACTCGCTTTCGCGCCAGTTGAAGGTCGATCACGCCGAGGCGAAGGCGTTCATCGATACATATTTCGAGCGATTTGCCGGTGTCCGCAGTTTCCTCGACAGCACCGTGGCGCAGGCCAAGCAGCGCGGCTACGTGGAGACCATTTTCAAGCGCCGCCGGTACATTCCCGAACTGCAGGATCGCAACTTCAACATTCGCGCGTTCGGCGAACGCACCGCGCAGAATTCCCCAATCCAGGGGTCAGCCGCCGATCTCATCAAGGTTGCGATGATTCACATTCACGAATCGCTCGGAAAGTCGGGGCTTGCTGCCACCATGCTGCTGCAGGTGCACGACGAGCTGGTGTTCGAGGCGCCTCCCGAGGAGATCGAGAGACTGCGCGTGCTGGTCGACCGCGAGATGACGACGGCCATCCTGCTCGACGTTCCGCTCGTCGTCGACATAGGCGTTGGCGACAACTGGCTTGACAGCAAGCCTTGAGTCGGGACAATTGCAGCTTGCGAGGAATTTGGCGAAACGGGGCAGGATTTGTGAGACAACCCCGGGGTGTCTTGCAGGCCAACCCATTGTTTCTTATTCGTTTAGGACAATCCGGGCGTCGTGGCCTCAGCGTTGCCTTGTTTCTGGGGTGTCCGTCTTGCCAGGGAATGTCGCGCTCGCGATTCTTGTGACCTGCGACACAACTCGTGCGCCATCCTGCAGCCCACCGACCATGATCGCACATCGCCGAGGTTTCACGCTGATCGAGCTTCTTATCGTGGTCGTGATCATCGGCATCCTCGCCGCGATCGCGATCCCGAAGTTCCAGAACACCAAGGGCAAGGCGAACGCGGCGGCGCTGAAGTCCGACCTGCGCAACCTTGCGTCGGCTCAGGAAGCGTACTTCTACGACAACAACGCGTACGCGAATCTCGTAAGCCAGCTGTCCTTCAACGTGTCACCAGGCGTCGTACTCTCGGTCGTCGAGGCCACCTCGTCGGGGTGGTCGGCACGGGCCACGCACCCGGCGTCATATCCGCTGACCTGCGCGCTCTACCAGGGCAACGTTCCCGCCGCCACCCCGGCGACGGTTGAAGGGCTGATCGGCTGTCAGTAGTGCTGCTGGAACCGCGGTGGCCGGAGGTGCCGCCGTGGAGGGAATTCAAGCGGCGCGTGGATGGAATGCTCCACGCCATGGACGGTGGCCTCTGGCTGCATCGACACCGGTGGATGGGTAGGACCATGGCGCACCTCGTATCGACCAATCACGCGCGACTCCTTGCCGTGGCGATCGAAATTCGTTTTCCCGTGGAACGCCTGCAGTTCAAGCCGCTCAAGGACCCACGCACTGGCGTGCAACGCGACGCGTGGCACTTCGACCTCGGCGGCCCGTTCCTGCCGCCTCGCGGTTGACGCACCGACATTTCGCTCTTTCCGTCGCCATCTGGGCGGCCGCCTGCGGGACGTCAAGCTCTGACCGCTCGCCGGCGCCCCGAGCGGGAGCTCCCGGTGCGGGAACGCCCGGCGCAGGAGCACTTGGCGCTTCGCCATTCACCTCAGACAGTGCAGGTCTGGCGTCATGGCCGGACGAGGTGGGTGGTTTTCTGGCCGTTGCCAACGCCACCACGGGTGAGGCCCTGGTCTTCCGGCGCGACACAAGCGCGATCCCGGGTCAGGTGGGCGTTGTCGGGTACGATACGGCGGCCGCGGTGGCTGCCGTGCGCAGTCTGCGCGAGGCGCCGTGCGCAACACGCGCGGTCCTTCAACTGGCTGGCGCACCGGGTCGGTGGAATCTTGCACTTGATCTCTCTCGCGCCCATCCGCTGCTCGTCGACGCGCTCGCGGATCTCTCGCCGGCCGACTCACAGCGGGTTGTTGTGCGAATCCAGCGGGCGCTCAACACGCTTCCTGATACAGGGAAAGCGATGGAATTTCGCGGTCTGCCCGTCGTGGTGCGCGACGCCTGGATCGTGGGGCTGTCTCCGGCACCGGTGGTCGTCGCGCGCGCGGCGCGCCTGCGCAATCTCGAGGCAACGGCACATGAGGAGTTGCGTTTCGTCGTCCTCGAGGGCGACCAGCTCCGGTATGTCGCCCGCGTTGCCGGGGACGAGGAAACCGTCGAGTCGTGGGACCTGCTGGCCGTGCTGATGCTCGAGGGCCGACCGTGGCTCGCTGTGGCGCGCGACGGCGCCGGGTCCCTGCAGCTCGAGCTCGTAGCCCGCGACAGCGCGGCGTGGCGCTCGGTGTGGCGCAGTGACGGACTCGTCTGCGGGGCATCGAGATAGGGCTGGGCCTTACTGCTTCACCACGGATATACACGGGTGCACACGGATACCGCTTGCGGGAACCCCTTCAAGCGGTATCCGCGTATATCCGTGTCATCCGTGGTAAATCAGTGAGTCTCTTCCAACCACGAACTCACAGGTAATCACCGCGTGTCGTCGTCGAGCGGCTTGCCCAGCGCCGCCGGCGCCTCGGCCCGTCGTTGCGTGCCGGCCAATGCCAGCAAGGTGAGAACGTACGGGAGCGCGAGAAAGAGCTGATAAGGCACGGACCAGCCCAGCGACTGGAAGACGTACTGCAGCTGGCTGGCGACGCCAAACAGCAATGCCGCGGCCGCGACGCCAAGTGGTGACCAGCGACCCAGCACGACAATGGCGATGGCAATGAACCCGCGGCCGGAGGACATGCCTTCGGCAAACGTGCCCACCTGGGCGAGGACGAGCACGCCACCGGCGAGTCCACCCATCGCGCCGCCGAACAGCAGCGCCAATGCCTGCACTCGCACTGGTGAGATGCCTGCGGCAAAGGCGGCCACTGGACGTTCGCCAACCGCGCGCAAGGCAAGTCCGGCGTGCGTGCGCGTCATCCACCACCAGAGCGCCGCGGCCAGACCGTACAGCGCATAGGTGATGACGGGCTGCACGAAGAGGGCGCGTCCGAGCCACGGGACGTCGGCGAGCAGGGGCAGCGCCTGTGGTGAAAGCGTGGGAACGGAAAGTGCGGCTCCCTGCGCGCCATAAAGGGAACGATACAGCGTGCCCGTGAGTCCGAGCGCCAGCATCGTCACTGCCGTGCCGGCAATGATCGCGTCGGCCCGAAGCCAGAGCACGACGAGCGCCACCACCGCGGTCGCCGCGCAGCCGGCAATCATCGCCACGGCGAATCCCGCGCCGATACCGCCGGCGCCTGCACCCACGAGCGCGCCGAATGCCCCGGCAATGATCGCGCCTTCGAGGCCGAGGTTGATGATCCCGGCGCGTTCGACGACCAGTTCTCCGTAGGCAGCCAGCGCCAGCGGCGTTGCGGTGCGCACCGACGCCTGAAGAAAATCACCGAAGGTGTCGGCCATCAGGATTCCCGGCTCGCACGAGCGTGGTCGAGTGCCAGCACACCCAGAACGACGAGCGCCTCGATGACGGTGGCGATCACCGAGGGCACATTCGCATCGCGCTGCATGGCGGAGGCACCTGATTCGAGCGCACCAAACAGCAGCGCGGTGGCGACGATGGCCAGTGGGTGCAGGCGGGCAAGCAGTGCCACGGCGATGGCGCTGTAGCCGTAGCCTGGCGAAATGCCTTCGTACAGCGAGAACGTCACGCCCGTGACCTCACTGGCGCCCCCCAGTCCGGCGAGCGCTCCACTGGCAACGAAGACCAGGGTGGCGGTGCGCGCTGCGTTGATGCCGCCCGCACTCCGCGCGGCACTGGCACCGGCGCCCACGGCGCGCACGCGAAAGCCGGCGGCCGTGTGCATGAGAAACCACCACAGTGCCACGGCCAGCGCCAGGCCGAGAAGGAAGCCGAGATGCAATCGATGACCGGCAAAGAGGGCCGGCAAGCGCACCGCGTCGGCGAGTTCGACGGTCTGTGGATACACATGCGTCGGCTCCTGCAACGGTCCCCTCACGGCCCACGAGACCATGTAAGCGGCCACGAAGTTGAGCATCAGCGTACTGATCACCTCCAGCACACCGAACTGCTGCTTCAGCCACGCGGCCACTCCGGCCCACGCTGAGCCCGCTGCCGCGCCGGCGATCAGCACCACGGGAAGCGCCAGGGGCCGCGGAAACCCGCCGAGAAACAGCCCGACGGCCGCTGCTGTCGTGGCGCCGGCCAGCAACTGGCCTTCGGCGCCGATGTTCAGGACCCCGGCTCGAAAAGCGAGGCCAACGGCAAGCCCGACGAACAGCAACGGGGTGGCACGCACGAGCGTCGCCGAGAGCACCGCGTACGGACTTCCGAATGCGCCGTTCCACAATGCGGTCAGCGCGCGCGACGTGTCGTAACCACCGGCGATCAGGATTGCCGACACGGCAGCAACAATGACCAGCAGCGTCGCCGCGGAGACGGCCCAGCGCTCACCCGGTCGCCGCATCAGGACGCGCCGACCAGGGCGCTCGCCACCGCGCTGCGCGTCACCGGCACCTCGCGCAACCGGCCGGCGAACATCACGAACATGCGATCCGCCACCGGCAGCAACTCGTCGAGGTCGCCCGAGTAGAGCACCACGGCGCTCCCCGCATCAGCGGCATGCTCCAGTTCACGGAGCACCTGCTCGGTGGCAAGATGGTCGAGGCCCCTAACCGGGTTCTCGGCCACCACCAGCGCCGGGTGTGCATCGAGTTCGCGGCCAAGAACGAACTTCTGCTGGTTGCCACCAGACAACGCGCCGGCAAGCGTCGCCGGTGATGGCGCGCGCACGTCGTGCGCGCGCATCGCCGCGCCCGTCTGCTCCGCGATTGCCGGCCACGAGATGCGCCCGGTGCGCGCTGTCGCGCCGCGCAAGCAGAAATTCTCCGTCAGGGAAAATTCCTCGACCAGGGCGTCGCGCTGGCGGTCCTCAGGCACGAAGCCGACGGTCGTCGGCAGTTTGGCCGAACCGGCGAAAGGGGTCAATCGACCGGCAAGCAGGCGCAGCAGCTCGTGCACGCCCGATCCCTCGATGCCGGCGATCCCCACGATCTCACCCGCGAAGCACTCGATCGTTGCCGCCTGCACGCGCACGACGCCGCGCGCGTCGCGCGCACAGGCGTCCACGAGGCGGGCCACGCTGGCTCCACGCGCTGCCGCCGCGCGCGCTCGCAGGGGTTGTTCGGCGTGGTCCTCGCCGGTCAACGCCCGCACCAGGTCGTCGACTTGGAGCCCGGCCGCCGGCGCGGTGAGCACATTCGCCCCCCGGCGCAGCACGGTGACGTCGTCGGCAATCGACAACGCCTCCTGCAGCTTGTGGGTCACCAGCACAGCCGTTCCCCCGTCGGCCACATAGCGGCGCAACCACCTGAAGAGCTCTTCCGTCTCCCTGGGCGTAAGCACGGCCGTTGGTTCGTCGAGGATAAGGGTGCGCGCGTTGCCGGCGAGTGCCTTCAGTATCTCCACGCGCTGCTGGGCGCCGACACCGAGGGAGGAAACCCGGGCGTCGGGGTCCACGGCAAGCCCCGTTTGTTCACCGAGCGAGCGAACGCGCGCGGCGGCTTCACGCGCTCGAAACATCCCGTGTCCTCCGAGCGCGATGTTCTCGGCGGTCGTCATTGCTGGCACGAGCGTGAAATGCTGGTGCACCATGCCGAGTCCATGCTGCATGGCGTCGGCGCTCGAGGTGAGCGACACGGGACGGTCGTCGATTGCCAGGGTGCCGGCGTCGGGGCGCAACATGCCGAAGGCAATACGCATGAGCGTCGTCTTGCCGGCACCGTTCTCGCCGAGTACCGCGTGCAGGGTCCCGCGCCGGACGGTCAGTGAGGCGGTGACGAGCGCCGTGGTGGCGCCGAACCGCTTGTCGATGGCGCGCAGGGCGAGGGTGGTGTCGCTCACAATCCGGTAGGCGCCGCCACAAAACTCCACGGAACACCCGCGCGCGTGGCCAGCCATTCGGCGAGGGCGCGCACGCCCGTGGTCTCGGTGGCGTAGTGCCCCGCGTACACGATGACGAGCTCTTTCTCTGCTGCGTCGACCGCGCTCCAGTGCGGGCCCTCGCCGGTGATGATGGTGTCAAGCTCGCAGTCAACCGCTTCGCGCATGGTATCACCATTGACGCCGGCGCCGGTGACCACCGCCCAGCGGTGCGTGCGCCGGCCGGGATCCATCGTCGAAGCAATGGCCTGGCCTCCGTGGCGGTGGGCAAATGCATCACAGGCCGTGACCAGATCGGCGGTCGCAAGGTCTGCCGTCCCCTGCACTCCACAGAAGACCGTCTGGTATCTGGCAAAACCACCAGCCGGTGCCAGGCCGAGTTCACGGGCAAGCAGGGCCGAGTTCCCGAAGGTCTCGTGCGCATCGAGGGGGAGGTGCGCGGAGTAGAGCGCGACATCGTGCTCGAGCAGCAGCCGCACGCGCTCGAGGTGCGCACCCGTCAGCGGCTGCAAGCCTCCCCAGAAGAGACCGTGGTGCACGACGAGCAGGTTGGCGCCAGCGTCGATGGCACCGCGGATGGTGCGTTGCGAACAATCGACGGCGGCGGCGATTCGCGTCACCGGCGCCCGATTGTCCACCTGCAGACCGTTGAGCGCGAGCGCATAGTCCGGTGTTTCGCGGCAGCGCAGCAGTTCGTTGGCCAACTGGGCGAGTTCACGGGCCGTGTTCACTTGCCCTCCGGGGAAAGTCGCGGAGACGGCACCATGAAGGTGCCATCGGCCATGGCACGGGCAAGGGAGTCCACCAGGTGCATCGTGCGTGCCGGAATGGCCGACACCATGATGGGATTCACCACCCACTTCATCACGCCGCTCCTGGTGTCGAGCGTGATGACGCGCGGCGTAAAGGTGCCGTTCTTCACCTCGCGCGCCACGGTAATGAGGGCGTGCGGGAGGTCGATGACAACCGAGCCGAGCGTCACGCCGGGAGCCACGCTGTTCTGGTTCGCGTTGGAACCGATGATATAGACGCCCTTCGAGTCCTTCGCCGCCTGAAAGATGCCAAGGCCGGCGGCGTCGGCATTCTGGTAGATGACGTCCACGCCGCGCGCCATCTGGGCGAGTGCCTGCTCCTTGCCTGCGCTCGCGTCTTCCCAGTTACCGAGATAGGCGGTGATGATCCTGACCCGCGGGTTGATGGCGCGCGCGCCGGCGGCAAATGCCACGAACCCCGACTTGACCGGCGGCAGCTCCGTGCCCCCGATGCAACCGAGCGTACCGGTCTTGCTCATGCTCGCCGCCACCATCCCGGCGAGATACGATGGTTGCTCGAAGGCGAAGGAGATCGCCGCCACGTTGGCACTGGTGCGCGTTCCGCCGGTCGTGACGAAGACCGTCTTCGGGAAGGCGGGTCCCACGCGCGCGGCCGCGTCCTGAAATTCGAAGCCATGGCCAATGACGAACGAATATCCCTGCGCTCCGTACTGCCGAAAATTCTCCTCGAACTCCGAGGGCGTCTTGGTCTGGATATGACTGATGTCGGCGCCCAGAGAGTCGCGAATGCGCAGCAGGCCGGCGTACGCGCCGCCATTCCATGAGTGGTCGGAAATGGGCCCAGGCGTCAGCAAGGCGACGCTAAAGGAACTCTTGGCGCCAGAAGCGGCGTCCGGCGCACCGTTCTTCGGCGCAGAACATCCGGTGAGGATGCCAACAGCCATGTGGATAAACAGTACCACAATGGCGCTATTTCGCTTTGATGTCATCAGTATACACTTATATAACAGCCACTTACATAATTATACGAAACAGATGTAGTCAGAAGGCAATGTGTGTTGATAACCGGTAATCCTGTGCATTTATTTCCCGGCGCGCCCACGCTCATGTGTCCGAGCTGACAGGGCGGGCGGCAGCACTCGTCGAGTTGCTCAGTTGAATCTCTTGCATGCGGACCGCCCCGTTGATGCGTGCCCCTTCCAAGACCACGATCGACTTGGTATCGATGTCGCCGTTGACCACAGCGGAGGCCTGCAGCTCGAGTCGCTCGCCGGCCACGATTGCCCCATCGACCAAGCCACCGATCACCACTTCACCAGCGTGAAGGTTGCCGTGAATGGTGCCGTGGCGACCGAGCATCACTTGCCGTGCGCCAAGGACCGATCCCTCGATACGCCCGTCAATCTTGATCGTGCCGTTCGTTTCAACGTCGCCGCTGATGTGCATACCGGCGGCGATGATCGAAAGCGCCGCCTCGGGTGCGCCGCCGCGTACGTCGACCTTGTCGTTGTCTTTTCTGAGCAGTGCCACGAATCCCCCTGGGTCAGTGCGCGGTGGTGCTTGACGCCTTGGTTGCGGTCGAACCTGGTTTTGGCGGCAATTTGGCAGCGGCGGGTGCGGCACGTGTCGAGGCGCTCAGCATCTGCTGCACCTGATCATAGCGCTGCTGAAGCTGTTCAAGCGCCGTTTGCAGCGTGTCGATCTTCGCGGCGTCCCGTTCCAGGTGTGTGATCTGCCGCGTGAGAAGCGGTAGCCGGGCGGCCTGGAATGCAAAATAGCCCCAGCTCATGAGGGCGATGGCCAGCACGACGGCAAACCATCGCGAAGCGACCAGCCGGAGCGCCTGCACCTGCCACGGACGAAACACCATCGTGCGATGCGCCAGTCCACTCGCGCGCCGCACGTGAATGAACATGTTGCCCGATCCACGACCAAAGACGTTGCCATGGCGATGCTCCCTGGACTCGCGTTCGGGGGTGCTCATGCGATGCCGCGTTCGGCGCTGCCCAGCAGAAGATCGAGCAGGCGCGTCAAGTCGTCGTTGCTGTAGAATGCCAGGCGAATCTCGCCCTGTGCCTTGCCACTGAGCGTCAATTTGACGTCCGTCTGAAATCGGCGGCGCAACTGATCTTCGATCTGGCGTGCTTCCGCCGGACGTGCCTCCCCGGGTCTCGGCGAGCTTCCCCTGCCCTTGCCGGCGCGTCCTCCGGTGGTCTCGCGAACGCGCTGCTCCACCTCGCGCACGCTGAGTCCCTCGGCGACCACCAACTTTGCGAGATCGGCCATGCGAATGTCATCGCCGAGTGAGAGCAACGCACGCGCATGGCCAAGGGAGATCGCGCCCTCGCGTACCTGGCGACGCACCGACGCCGGCAGGCCGAGCAGGCGCAGCATGTTTGCCACCGTGGAGCGGTCCTTGCCGACGATGTCCGCCGTCTCTTGCTGGGTGAGCGAAAAGGTGGATATCAACTGCTGATATCCCTCGGCTTCCTCAATGGGGTTGAGGTCGGTGCGCTGCAGGTTTTCGACGAGCGCAAGTGTGAGCAACTCCTTGTCGCCGATTTCCTTGACGATCGCGGGGATCTCGGTCCACCCCAGGCGCTGCGCCGCGCGGAGGCGACGCTCTCCGGCGATGAGCTCGTAGCCACTGCCCGACGGTGACGGGCGCACGGTCACGGGTTGCAGGAGACCGTTGACGCGAATGCTGGCCTCGAGATCGGCGAGATCCTCCTCTCGAAACTCCTTGCGCGGCTGCATCGGATTGGGACGAACCAATGCGAGTTGGACGCGATGCAAACCTTCGCGACTTGCCGAGGCTCTTCCCTGACTATCGGATCTCGTGGTGTGGCGTGAAGAGAGCAGCGCTTCTAAGCCCCTACCCAAACGCGGTTTATCAGCCATATGACTCTATGATAATGTTATTGTGTCGCTTTAGTGGCACTAAAAACATGGCGAACTCAAGGAATTCTATTTAACGTGTCGAGATCTCTGCTGCCGTTCGCTCAATCAGTTCTTTCGCCACGCTCATGTACGCCTGCGCGCCAACTGACGCGAGGTCGTACAGGATGATCGGCTTGCCGAAGCCCGGTGCTTCGGCAAGCCTGACATTCCTCGGGACGATGCTCTGAAAGACCTTGGCACCGAAGTACTCGCGCGCATCGGCCGCAACCTGCCTGGACAGGTTCAAGCGTGCATCGTACATCGTCAACAATACCCCGTCGATGCCGAGTGACGGGTTCACGCCCTGCTGCACCAGGTTCACCGTATTGAGCAGCTGGCTGAGCCCCTCGAGCGCGTAGTACTCACACTGAAGGGGAATGAGCAGCGCGTCGGCGGCCGCCAGCATGTTGAGCGTCACCAGGCCGAGCGAAGGCGGGCAGTCGATGAGCACGAAGTCATACGTGCTGGTCACTCGCTCGAGTGCACGTCGCATCGAGAGTTCCCGATCGTCCTTGTCGACCAGCTCGATCTCGGCGCCTGAGAGATCTGACGTTGCCGGGAGCACGTCGAGAAAGCGGAACTGGACCTCGCGCAACACGGCCTGATCGATCGTCGATGGTTCGAGAAGCACGTCGTACGTCGTCAGGCGCAACTCGTCCCGTGAAAGCCCGATGCCGCTGGTAGCGTTCCCCTGCGGATCGCCGTCCACCAACAACACCCGCTGTTCAGCGGCCGCGAGGCTGGCCGCGAGATTCACGGCGGTGGTCGTCTTGCCGACCCCGCCCTTCTGGTTTGCGATGGCAATGATTCGAGCCAAGATCGGTGCAACTCCACTTGGGGTGCGACGAGAAACAGAACGGGAGGCCGAATATTGGCCTCCCGTTACCGCAAATGCTAGCCAAAATGTTCCACGTGGAACAATTTACGGCCAGAGTTAACAATCTGGTCCCGAAATCACATCTTCACGGCCCAGCGAACCGTCACCGTTTCCGAGACCTTGATTTCCCCTGGATTGACCGGCGTGGGACCCATATCACTCATGGCCTTTGCGCTGCGCAACTCCATGTTCATGCGCACCGGACCGTCGGACGAAGCGTCTCCGACAATCTCCAGCAGTTCGCCAAGTTGATACCCAGCGGCTTTTGCCATTGCTTCTGCGTCCAATCGGGCTGCAACGACCGCCTTTGAGAGAGCTTCACGGCGTGCCTCGGCGGCCTTGGACGAATAGAACTGGAGTCCACCGATTCCCGTGGAACCCTTGGCCAGCCCTGCGTCGACCAGGATGCCGGTCTGCTCGAGCCGCAAGACCTCTATCTGCACCGAGTTTCTGGCCACGTACCCAGACACCTTCGGCGGCAACCCCTGACCAGGGTACACCATCTCCGGTGTCACCTGAAGGTACTCGGTCCGTATCTGATCGGGAGAAACTCCGAGTCGTTGCAGCGTATCAAGCACCGCGCGCTGCCGGCGACTATTTTCGGCACCTGCAGCCGCTGCCGAGGGCGCCCGGGTTTCGACGCTGAACTGTATGTGGGCGCGATCCGGCTTCAGTTCCACCTCGCCACGGCCGACCGTGACCACCTGCGGAATGTGCGGTGCGGACTGCTGGGCGACGGTGACGGCTCCGGGCGCGAAGCTCATGAGCGAGGCGACGAGCGAACGGACGATTACGGTGCGCATTTGAATGCCCTCAGGTCCTGGGAATAACTGCCTATTTAGTATCAATATGCGACTAAAAAAGACTCAAAGTCTGGCACGGATGGACCTCGGCCCGTGCGCATGCTCGTGCTCTGGTTGCTCCAAATTGGCGAACGGCGAGTCACCTGGCCACTTGAGGCGGGGTCTTGGGTTGGTCTCCGTGAGAGAGAGATCGAATCCAGAACCCGAGGCACGTTCACCACACCACACTCCGGTTCAGTGAGCTCCGCGCCAAGCCGTGTGCAATGAGTCGCGGTTCAGCAGCAGATACACGAGGCGGTCATCCACGCGTGTCCCTGCGCGCCGGAGCAGATATACCTGGCGATCCGGGTACTGTGCCAACAGCAGAGAATCCCGCGCCTGAAGGTCGCGCGCATAGACGTTGCCGCCGGTCGTCACCAGTCGCAGCGGAGCGTAGTGCAGGAAGCCCTCCCGGTCGTCTGCGATGCGCTGCAGGCAGGCCGGGGCATATCGCACATCGGAACGCATGCGTTCGGTGGGATCGGGAGTCAGTGTGCTCTTCACGACCACGGCAGAATCGCGCGCCAGCAGCACCGCGAGCCGCGCCTCGGCGGCACGACCGCGCACTCCCTCGCGTTCGAGTGACGCAATCTCCATCTCGAGGTTGCAGGCATCGACGCCGCGGTAGATCGATTCCGTGCGGGGACGGGAGACCCCCAGCGCCCAGAGTCGCGCTACGAGCTGCGCCCCCCAGCTTTCACGCACGAACACGAGGGAATTGCGCACGCCGGCCTGCTCGGCAGTATTTGCATAGTCGACACGCATCGACGTGAGCCCTGCCCGATAGCTCGCGAGGCGCACCGGGAGATTGAACACCAGTGCTCCCACGATGCCGAATCCCAGCGCTGCCGCGACACCCGAGCGCAGGTGCGCCGAGCGCACGCGGTGGGCCACGACGCGGGGCACTCGTGCGGTCCAGAGCACCAGCGCCGGCAGCAGCGGGACGACAAAGCGGGGGCCGAGATAGAAACCGTCATGCCAGTACAGCAGGTAGAAGAGCACGACGAGAGCACTCGACGCGAGGAGATACCAGTCGAGCGAACCCACGCGCTTCACCAGGAACAGCGAAACGACCGGGAGAAGGAGCGAAGGAAACGGCGTCTCGAACAGGTAACTCTGCAACCGCCACTGGTAGAGCGCGGCAAGCGCCAAGCCACGGAGCGGCGTATGCGGCTCTCCCCATGGGGCGGCATGGAACCCGAGTCCATGCGTGGTGCCCCACAGCACTTCATAGCCAAAGAGCAGGGGGTGTCCGGTGGTCTGGAGGTTCACGTACATCATTGCGGCGAACGGAAGGGCGACACCGCATCCGGCGACGATGTTCTCGACCCAGCGCCGGGGAGAGCGACCAGCACGCGCCACCAGCCAGAGAGCTGCCGGAAGGGCAAACGCAAAGGCATCGAGCGGGCGAATGGTAGCTGCCATGCCGAAGCCGAGACCGAGCAGAAGCGATAGTACTACGGCAGTGCCTCGGATCTCTCGGATGGACAAGAATAAGCGCCTCGGGAATTTGCCGGGAGTATCCGCCCGTGTCCGCGCCGCTTCCGCGCTCATCCGCGGCAAGGCAGTAGAATCGTCCTGGACCAGCTGCGCGAGGGCCACAACAGCCAGCAGGATCCACAGCAGCGCAGTGACGTGATTCATGTACGAACCGAACATGAATACCGCGAACGGCGTCGCCGCGAAGAGCAGCGTTGCGCCCAGCACCCAGCCGTCGCTCGCAGCAGGCTCGGCGGCGCGCGCAATGCGCGCGAACATCCAGACACAGAGGGCTCCGCACACGGGCCCCACCATCCAGGGCATGCCGGCGAGCACGCCGAGCCAGAGCATGAAGGGTCCGCCCGGCGGGAACTGGGCATAAATCGCGTCGCCGGTATCGACCAGGTGCAGGAACGAGAAGAACTCGCGATGCGGCGGCGCGGGAATCGACAGGCGCCACTCGGCGTACCGTTGCGCCTGCCACAACTGCGCCAGCTCGTCGATGAGCAATGGGCGCCGCGAGAAGACGATTGTGGCGACCAGCGCGTAGAGCATTAATGCGCCAAGTGATACCAATACGAGGCGATTTTCGAGACTCAGCGGGTGCCGACGCCGACGCCCAATGGACGGCCAGTGTCCGCGGCGGGACGAGAGCCAGGCCAGAACGCCGACGCCCACCGTGAGCAACGACCCCGTGCCCCAGTCGCGCAGTTGTGCGCCGAGGCCCGGCATCTCGAGGCCCACCGGGAGGAACGCGGCAAACGGAATGAACCCAAGTACCACCAGCACCATCGCGGCGACGCGAGCCGGCCAGGCGCCTCGTTTCGGGAAAGTCGACGGTTCCATCTGGTTCATGCCACGCCGGTCGAGGCCGCGCCGCGCTGTCGTCTCCACCGCTCGACCTCGAGTACCAGGTTTTGCAGGTCAGCCGGGCTGACACCCGAGAGCCGCGCCGCCATGGCGAGCGACGAAGGACGTCGGTGTTCGAGTTTCTGCCGTGCTTCAAGGGACAGCGACATCATCTTTCCGTACGGAAGTTCCAGCGCGAGCGCGAAGTCCCCCATGCGGTGCAGGCGCATGGCGGCCTGTCGTTCCCTCGCAAAATATCCCGCGTATTTGATCTCGAGTTCGGTGGTGATCACGGCTTCGCCGGTTGGTGCATCGGGCAGGTTGGCGGCGGCGAACAGATCGGCGAGTGCGACATTCTGTCGGCGGGCAAGTTCGACGATTCTCACGGCATGCACGAGCTGCGCCGATTCCGAGCGCTCGAGCAGGGCCCGCACTTGCGCGGGGTTCACGCTGGTGTCGGCTGCCAGGCGCGCGGCGCGATCCTCGGAGTTGAGCCGCGTGTCGATGATTCGGCGCTCATCGTCGGTGTACAAGCCGAGGGCGAAACCGAATGGGGCAAGTCGGCGAAGGGCATTGTCCTGGCGGACGGTAAGACGAAACTCGGAACGCGAGGTGAACAGGCGGTACGGTTCGTCCACGCCGCGAGCGACGATGTCATCGACCAGGACGCCCACATACGACGTGTCGCGACCAAGCATCAGGGGATCGCGCTCACTCACGGCGAGCGCGGCATTGAGTCCGGCGACGAGCCCCTGCCCCGCAGCTTCCTCGTACCCCGTGGTGCCATTGATCTGACCGGCGAGATACAGGCCCGGAAGTTGGCGCACCGCCAGCGTCGGCTCGAGTTGCGTGGGTGGGTAGAAGTCGTACTCGATGGCATAACCCGCGCGCGTCATCTGCGCCCGCTCCAGTCCCGGCACCGCGTGCAGCATCAGCAACTGCACGTCAGCCGGCAGCGACGTGGAGAGACCGTTGACATACAACTCGGCCGTGTCGAGTCCCTCGGGTTCGAGAAACACCTGATGCCGCTCGGCGTCAGCGAAGCGGACGACCTTGTCTTCGATGCTCGGGCAGTAACGCGGTCCGCGCGCGTCGATGGAACCGCCGTACATTGCGGAAAGTCCGATATTCGACGACACGACCGACTTTGCGATGGCACCGGCATACGTGATCCAGCAGGGCAACTGCCGCAGAGGAAAAGAAGCCGTGGGCTGTACGCCATACGCTGTATGCCGTCCGCTTTCCACCATCTGCCGTCTGCCGTCTGCCGTCTCGAAATGCGACCACGCGTAACTGAAGTCGTCGAGCTCGCTGTATTGCGGCGTACACTTCGAATAGTCCACGCTGCGCCCGTCAATACGCGGTGGAGTGCCGGTCTTGAAACGGCGCACTTCGAGGCCGATCTCGGCGAGTTGTTCGGCCAGGTGCGTGGTGGACGACTCACCGGCTCGCCCGCCCGAGAGCTGCGTAGTGGTGCCGATGTGAATCTTGCCGCGGCCAAACGTTCCCGTGGTCACCACGACGGCGCGTGCGCCCAAGCGGCGCTGCTCGAGGGTCTCCACACCGGTCACGCGTCCGTGGTGGAGCACGAGGCGAGCCACGGTGCCCTGAATGGTCGTCACGTTGGCGTGCGATTCGACCAGCGAACGCACCGCGCGCCGGTAAAGACCGCGGTCGCACTGCGCGCGCGGGGCCCAGACGGCTGGCCCTTTGCTGCGGTTGAGCATTCGAAACTGGATGGTCGCATGATCGGTTGCGCGTCCCATCACTCCGCCGAGCGCATCGACCTCGCGCACTACGGTACCCTTGGCGATGCCGCCGATGGCCGGGTTGCACGACATCTGGCCGATGGTCTCGAGCGCACTCGTGATGAGCGCCACGGAGCACCCGAGACGTGCGGCCGCCACGGCCGCCTCGGTGCCGGCGTGTCCGCCGCCGATCACGATGACGTCAAACGAGGATTCAATGTGCATGCAGGTCACGAAATGTACGGTCGCCCGCGGAGAAGCGGGATCGTGCGTGCGACCGAGCGCATTAGATTTGCGGCATCCTCCAGACGGACCAGCGCATGCCGATCCCCATCGCACACACCTCCCCGACGCTCTTCATCCGCAAGCGCGCGTTTGCGCAGCACGCGCTCGCACGCGCCGACTTCGACGTGCCCCTGCACCTGACGGTCGACGAGTTCCGCGTGGAAGGCGACCTGGTGGCCATCGGGCCGGTATATGATGCCGGGGCGCTGGCAGTGGTCGTAGCCGACCTCGAGGAGCGCGGGCTCGTCTACTTCGATGATTTCTTCGACTTAAGCGGCAATTGGCCCGAGTGGCTGCTGCTGTTCGCCATGGCGACGCGGGAACCGTTCACGGATTCGACGGCCAGTTGACACCGTTGGCGCCGGCGTCCGGTGGTCTCTTACGAAGATCGGGCCGAAGGTCGGGTGGGCTCTCACGGAGACCTGAGGTTTTCGGAGGACGCGGAGACAGCAAGGACCTTGAAGGGGTGTCGCGGACAGTGCTCGCCGTCACACCCCTTCAAGGTGTCTGTCGTTCTCCGTGCCTTTCGTACCGCTCCGGTCTCCGTGAGAACCCATTCGAGCTCCGGTCCGGTCTCCGTGAGAGCCTGACACGAAACTCGCGAGCTACTTCAGGTTTTTCTTGAAGAATGCGATGGTCATGGGCCAGGCCTGCTTGGCCGCTTCGAGGTTGGCGGACTGGTCCTGCGCGCGCAGGA
>ERZ1292633.2445-Hain-H41-02um-R1-2445-length-19008-cov-6_pt1 | contig 19008 bp, 7 predicted proteins | sample MGYA00564406_ERZ1292633 | MGnify/ENA primary metagenome ERZ1292633 (study PRJEB36523, sample SAMEA6512639) | groundwater metagenome | collected 2019-01-08 | study: AquaDiva: Metagenomics assemblies of 32 groundwater samples
CTTTCCCACATCGATTCGAGAGAGAGCCTCCAAACGGCGGGTGGCATCCGACCCCTTGGTTGCCGATGCGATATCCTTATCGGATCTCTCCTCTTTTTAGGGGCTGTGTGTGTGCCCTGTCTGCGTGTGGCATCTCCTCCTGTATTGGTTGATGTGTTCGCCGCTTTGGTTACATGTACCGTCGCACGACGATTGGCCCCTTCCCTTCGCCGCGACCACACCTACTACTCTCCCCCCGACCACACACTTCGCCCTCCTTTTCAGTTGCTTCCGATTTCCGATGGGAATGTGAGGCAAAAACAAAGTGTGCTTGTTTTGGTTCTCCTTCTTGGGTGGCTGGACCCTCGAAACGTTTCGATTCCGCAAGAAAGAGAGAAGAACGCTTGAGCCCCACAACCAAAGGAAACGTTTCTTTTAGAAAATGGCGACGGTGGACGAGCGAAAGAAGCTCGCCGCGGAGCAGTACCTGGCCCAGCATCGCGTCCGCTGGCTCGCAGAGACCATTACTGCGGACCTGATCCGCTTCATGCCCAGCCAGCCGCTCAAATTTATCAGTGGCCGCCTCGCCGACATCGGTAGCGGCAAGCTCGACATTCACCGCGCCAAGCTCGTGGCCGTCATCGGTGGACCCGCAAGCGGCAAAGGGCTCGCGTGCGCGCATCTTGCGCACGAGTTGGGGATGATCACAGTGTCACCCTCCGAGCTCCTGCGCAAGGAAATCGGCGAAGGCACGGAGGTCGGACGCAAGGTCAGCGAGCTGCTTCACGCGAACAAAACCGTGCCCCGAGAAATAGTCAACAAGCTCATCGAGCAGCGACTGCAGCAGCAGCAGGCGGCCGCCGGGGCTACGACCGGTGCCGGAACCTCCACCGCCACCGACGCGCTCTTCGTGCTAGACGGTTTCCCATTGGACATGGAGCAGACGCTGCATTTTGAACGCAACGTCGCGGAGATCGGAACCGTCGTCTACTTGAAAGCCAGTCCGGCGGCGATGCGGCAGCGCATGTCGTTGCGCCACGACACCGGTGTCATGGACGACGACGGCGAGGTGAGTCAGGGCCGCAAGATCAAAGCGTTCCACCTCCAGGTGTTCCCCGTCGTAGAGTACTATCGCGCCCTCGGTCGCGTGATTGAAGTGAACGCCGACGCCCCCGCCGCCGACGTCGCGAGGGAGATCGAGCGTCAATTGCGCAAGTAAGTAGTGGGATGTGGATATCTCTGATCTCTCGTTTCTCGCAGCCCGTTTTCGCTCCGCCACATCAGCGAAATGCACCTTCACGTGTGTGTTTGTTGCTCCTTGTGGGGATGCCGCGGCGGGTATGTGTGTATGCATTTCAGCGCTGGTTGGCAGCCGCGCACCGCGCGAAAAGGCCACTGTACAGGTTCCAACGCGTGTTCCAGCGCCGCCACCTTGTTGGCTTGTCGTGAGGCGCGCGTGACGACGATTTGCTTGTCATTTCTGGCCAACAGCACGCGCATCACATCGACAGAGTGACTTTTAATCGATTTCCCTCCATCCACTTCGATGGCCTTAACTGCTTCGGACGCGCGCGTGGTTCCCGATGCCGACACCACGCGCGACGTCTCCTTCGCGCAGAGCGACACAACCCGAGGGAGCCTTCCGCCGTCGCGCGTGTCGCGATCGCAGCTGGGCAGTCGCGAGCAACAGTGGCCTACCCGAGCTGCGGAGGTCGACTTGCGTGCCGAGTTGGCCACTGCGGTGGCGCCTCCTGCCACGTCCGCATCCGTGGACGTCGTGGCCGCCGCCTCGCCGCAACGGTCCTCGATGGACGACGACGACTGGGGCGCACCAGACGACGAGGAAGGGGCGGGCGACGAGGAGGAAGGCGGCGACGGGGAGGAAGGCAGCGACGACGGGGAGCAGGACGAACATGCGAGTCAGGATAGCCGCACATACTTCGACGACCCTTACGACGCCGCATTCGCCGCGGATGTGCAACAGGAAGTCGACACGTTTCGCGACAACCGCGGCGAGAAGACAGCGACCCCACTGGCGTTGCGGCACATCGACGTGGATGCTCGTGCGGAGCTCGGAGGAGCCGGCGAAGGGGCGGGCAGCCCCACGCTCGCGGCGGCTTTGGGTGCCATGTCGCCGCTATCTCAGTACCGATACGTGATGCGGGTGCTTGAATCGGAGCGGCCAACCCCAGGAGGAGCAGGAGACGTCCGACGAGCGCCGACAAACTCTGCCGCCGCGGCGGCGAACGGCAAACTCGACGACCCTTCGGAGTACCCCGACGCGCATCGCCAACTGTACCGCGGCACCGTGGCATCTCTCGGTCACCTCACTCGCCTGCTGTCCACGCTCGACAACGAAGACTCCGACCGCGACACGGCCGCTCAAATGGCCGAAAAAGAACTGCTGCAGGCGTCCATCGAGGACCGCCTTGAGGTGCTCGGCGGCGTCGATCAGCTGATGCAGCAAATTTGCGCCAAGACGCACCGCGCCGAGGAGCTCCACACGCTGCTCGCCGAGCAAGACCTCATGCACGGCATCGTGAAAACGGCCATCCAGAGCCTCGGCAACCGACACACCCACGAATTTTCCGTCGCCGAGGCTGAAATGCGGCTGCGGCTGCAGGAGCAGAAGCGGCACCATCTGCTGATGCACCGCACGCGGCAGCTCAAGGACGCGTGCGTGGGCACCGTCGAACCCCTCGCCGACATGCGGCACCAGGAGCAGGCCATCGACCGGCTCTTAGTGGAGCGAGAGGACGCCGCGGAGCGAGAGGCAGCCGAGAACGGCGACGCCTCGGATGATAACGGATCCGCACGACGACGCGGCGACGATGGCGACGACCCTTCCGCGGTCGGGGGCATGGTGCTCCGCGTGCCAGGGGCGACAAAGGGCACGGCCGGCCGCCGCGCGAGCCGACGTCGCAGCAGCGCCGCGCCGTCACTAGCCGCCGCCGTGGCCCTCGCCGGGGGTGGTGGCGGCGGCGGCATGGGGCGGGCGCTCGCGGGGGCGAGAACCATCGCGCGCCTGAGGGCGGGCATTCGCAGCAACTCGCCCACCGACACCTCCCGAAAAGCCGCCTCCCACGTCGATCGCAGCAACGACGCCCCCATGGACGCTGATAAGTCGATGGGTCGCCTCCGCGTGTCGTATCCCCCGCATGCCCCGCCGGCGCGGCACGTCGTGTTCGTTCACGTCGAGGTGCCGTTTCACGAGCTCAGTCAAAGCGCGTGGGCGATCGACGCCGCGATCGTGCTCGTGGCCTCCTCCCGCTTCGTGGCGGCGCTGATGCGGCAGGCGGCGGCCCATCGTGGATACGCCGTCGCGGTCACGCGCTTTTCAGCGACGCTCGCCTTCGACGAGGAGGCCAAAGCCGCCCAATTCGTCCTCGACGTCGACCAAGACCTCACCGGTGGAGGCGTCGAGTGGCCGGGCCCCTTGCTCCGCTACGAGGCCACCAGCGTCGTGACCGGTCAAACCGGTCCGGGCGGCGAAGTGCTGCATCGGGGCCTCCGTGCGGCTTTCGGCATTCACATCGCGCACGTCAGTCACGAGCCGCCTTTCACGCTGCGCGTCGAGACCGACATCGTCACGAAACGCGTACAGTACTACGGACCGGCGGCCACGGTCGCCACGGCACTCGTTAGGTCGTTTGGTCGCGGTGGCGAAGTGTTGTGCACGCAGGACGCCTGGGAGCTCGTCAAAATGCGAACACCCGCCTTGGTCACGACAAGCTTCGCCACAAGGGAGGCCACAGTGAGCATCGTTGGTCAAGCGGAGCTCGACCGGTCCGGATTGGCTTTGGTGTCCTTCGAGGACGCCAAGTCGTTTGGGAAATATTATGTATCGCTGACCGTGGCGTGTCCGGTGTCCAGGAAAGGACGACTCGCGCGGCTCGGCATGCTTCCGCATGAGGTCACGGGGGGCTTGCCCGAGCCCTCCGCCACGGCGGTGCAGCCTTTGGCCGCGGCAGCCGATCCATCGAGCCGCTACCTCCTGCGGCAGCAGCAGCACCGAAGCGGGGCCTCATGGTCGACGACCGGCGGCGTGGGAGGGATGGCGTCTAACGACCCCATGTTTGGGATGCCGGTGTCAGCCGGCGCCGCAGAGGCCCTGCCGCTGCCGAACCTGAAAGCCATCCGGCCGTCGGTGGACCAATCGCCCGTCGCCTTCGTGGTGTGCTCCGTGCCTCATCTGGCGAAGCTCCTGTCGCTCCCAGGCGGAGCCAGCGGGCAGGGCGTGCTCAACATTGTGTACGGCGTCTACGTGCGGTCGCTCGCACGGGTGAACCAGTCGCGGACGTTCTTCGACACGTCGGACATGTCCAACTCAGTCATGACCAACTCCGCGCTCGCGATCGGCGCGACCGGCAGTTCCGCCGCCATCCGGAACGCCTCCAAGTACGACCTCGGCTCGCTCGTCGCCCACGGCTATGACGAGACAGTGTTGATATTCCGGTCCGAGACGCTGGCCTGTCAGTGGGCCCTCTATGTGCAAGAGGCCTTGATGCAGGAGGAGTGGCCTGTCGAGGTCGCCGACTTCTACGTGCAGGCCGCCAAGGAGCCGCGGCCTCCGTGTGGCCACTGGCTCGGCGTGCGCGTGGCGATGGGCATCTCTCGGGGCGAGCTCGTCACCTCGAACCACCGCACGACGGGCCTGCTTGAGTACAACGGCGCCGCGCTGCTCGCCGCCAGGGAGCTGTGCTGCGCCGCTCGCGGCGGCGAAGCCTACATCACGTCGGACGTGTTCGACAACCTGCAGTTGAGGGGGGTGGGAAAAATCGAGTTCGTGACCGAGTGCATCAATCCACGCAAGACGTCGAAGGAGAGCATGATCTATGCGGTGTTCATGAAGATTCATGCGGAGCGGTGGAAAGATTTAGGGTCCGCCGTGCGGCCGGAAGTCGTCGTCAAGCTCATGGCCAACCTGCTCGACATCCGCGTCTCCGCGAGCGAGGCGAGGAGCAACCCGAACTGTCGCATGGTCACCACGCAGCAGCTCGCGGCGAACAAAGACACCGATGTCTTGCTTCTTGCCGCGCGTCGAGCGTGCACCACCCACGTCCACTTTGACTCCGTGCTGAGAGCCGTTAACCAAGGCGTCGTGACGAACCAAGCGGCCCACGTGTTCTTGATGATGATCGAGCAGCTCGAGAAACAAGGCATGCTCAACGCGGGCGTCTTGCTCGCCGTCGCGGCCGCCGAAGACGAAAACGGTGACTTCAACACCCCAGGGTTCGCGAGGCGCTCGAACGATCCGGACGACCCTCTCGGACTGAAGAAACTGCCGATTTCCCTCACGCGAGAGCAGTGCATTCAAGTCGACAAACGCGAGCTCGGCGGCGCCGACTCGGATGCATCGTCTGCGGCGGAGGACACCCCCCCGCCCGTGGCTGCCAGTCTCGCGGACCCTGCCTTTGGCGGCGCGGCCCCCCTCGGTCGAGGCGTGTCCTTCAAGCGACCCAAGAAACCAAAGGTGCACCCGACGAAAAAGGTGACTGTCGGACTCGCAGAGCACAATGGGGCCAACAACCCCGGCGCGCACGCCGCCAGCAGTGTTCTCAGCGGGTTAAAGTGCGACCCGCTGAGCGACGAGGAAACCTTCGCGCGTCGCAACAAGGTCTTCTCGGAGAGCCGTGCCCTGCGGCGCCAAGTGGCGATGCTCGAGGAGAATGCCCGCATCGTGGCCACCCTCCGCGCGGCGGAACGTGAGGAGCAGGAAAAGGCCAAGCAGCAGCGAGCCGCGAAGCTGGCGGAGCTGAAAGAGAAGATCAAAGCGAAGTTGCGGGATGTCGCGCAGAAGCGACAGGATGCGGAAGCCGAGGAGGCCGCCCGCTTCTCCGCCGTAGACGCCACCAGTCGCGCGCGCAAGGGCGCCGCTGCCGGCCGACGGGGGGACGGGGCCGCCGCGGGTCACCCGTCCCCTCCGCCTCCTGCGACGTTAAAGTCCACCACTGGGGCCGACAGCACCCGTAACGTGCGCCGGGTCACGACTACAAGCATCGCCGGGTCCGACACGGCCACGCCGGTCTCGCCGCCGTCGCGCGTTCCGACGGCGGCGCAGCCGGAACCGGCGAGCGCGTCCCTCGAAGAGCCGCTGTCGACGCAGCCGCCGTTGCCGACCTTTGCAGGAGCTGATCTGTCGACCAGTGGGGCTCCGCTCGTTTCGCTAGTGGAGACGGCGGCTGGCGACGTGGCGGCCAAGACCGCGGCTGGACAGTCGAGGCCTCCGGCGACGAACGCCGCCGCGCCAGCCAACGCCGCGGATGACTCGTTCGCCAGCATCGAATCGCTGTTGGCCGCGGTCGGGGACGACTGGTCCCCCTTCGGCGGGGCCGCGCCAACTGAGGCGCAGACTGCGATTCGCGCCGTCGAAGACGTCGACGCCGCCGTGGCCGCGCTGAAAAAGCGGCTCAAAGAGGGTGCGCCTCCTGGAACCACGGCGGTGCACGCCGACGCGTCGCCAGCCGGGGGGCCGCAGGGCCGCGCCGCTGGGGGCACACGTCGGGACGCCTACAAGGCCGTCGCCGCGCTACGGGCCCAGGTGGATCCGAAGAACTGGGGCGAGTTGAAACACGTCGCCGTGCAGTGCGACCTTGGGCCGAGGCTAATCATCCGGCGCGTGCAGGGCGGCGGCCGCAGCGGCGGGACGGTCGAGCACCCGAACGGCGCTGCCTACACGTCACAAACCTTGTCCGCCTTGGACGAGGCGACGAATGCTCCTCAAGAAGCTCCCCTCGTGTATCGCGACGAGCTCATTTTTGCCGCGGGTTCGCCGAGAGCCGCACTCGCAGGCCGCACCCGCATCGTCGCAAACTCCAAAGTGGATTCCGGGATGACGGGGGAGCACGCGCGGAACGTGGTGCTCCCGTCGCTGATGCCTGCGGCGTCGTTGACTGCGGCAGCCGGTCCTGCGGCGAAGCCGGGGGCCGCTGTTCTTCTCATGTCGCCGGCCGAAGTCCGGGAAGAGTTGAACCGCCTCGGCTTCCAGCAAGTCATGCAGCGATCGCGCGACCTCGCCGCCGACGTCCACGTCAACGCGGTGCGGTCCCGCACCGCTATCGACAAGGCGACCGTCGGTGGCGTCACAAACGCCGGGACGCAGCGAACGGGCGTTGTCGAGGCGCTCGCGTCGGCTACGGAACCACTGCAGTCCGCAAAATTGCTAGCCGCACAGCGACTAGTGCAACTCGAACAGCAGCTTCAACGCTCCGCCACGGCACCAGCCGCAGCGGCGGCGGTCGACCGGGATGCCGTCAACCTCCACCAGCAAGTGACACGGGGGTTCCTGCGCGCCATGCAAGAGGGTGACGCCCGCATCGCGCACTCTCGTAGGCGACGCGCACAAATGCTTTGGCGTATCGGCTTGCACCGGTTCCGCATTGAAAAGGCATCCAAGCGGGCGCACGCCGAGCCAAACGAGGGGGCCCGCGCCCACCGGTGGGCCGATGTGTCTCGACTCATTCAGCAAACCGCGGCGCTGAAGGAAGTGCTGACAAAGCATCTCGCGCAGCTCGTCGGCGTCACTCGGCACGCGCTGACCGCTGCCGCCGAGTTCACCGGGTGGGGGGTTAGCGGTGGCGGCGCGCAGCCGACGCTCCCCTCGTGGATGATGAAACAGGAGAGCGCGGAAGGCGCCGCGGTGCTGGGTGCGTACGTTCAGCAGAGAGTCGCCGCCGGTGCCTCTGTGTCGGGCGGAATCGCCACTGACCCCCATCCGGCCGGTCTCAGCGGACGGCCGCAACCGTTGCCGACGGCGGCGGCCGCTCCACCGCGCGAGGACGTCAAGAAGGCTGCCCGCGAAGTCGCCGATCTCCTCAAGGTGTTCGGACCGTCGGAGGCACACGTCATCGACCACGATGTGCCGTTTGCACCTCCCGGCGCGTTGGCTGTGGTGCCGTCGCTGCGCGAGACCCACATGCCCGTGCGGCAGCAGCCACCGGCTCCTCCGCCGCCAGCGGCACTGCCCCTGACTTCGTGGTCAGATGGTAGCTGGCCCTTGCCGCCGGCCAATGGGCCGGATCCAGCGGCGGCGGGGCCCTCAGGACGCAGGCCGCGGCTCGTCGACATGTCCGCCGAGTGCGGCCTACCCTCCGAATCGCGCAACGCCGGGGCAGCTCAGTATGGCGGCCGGCTTCACGGCACGACCACCAACGACGCCGAGCGCATGGACCTTCTACGAAGACAGGCGATCGAGCTCGCGCTGCAGCAAACGACCACGGCGGCGGTCATGTTGGACCGGCATCAGCACCCAAAGCCGCCAGCCGTTCTGCGCCCGTCAGCCGCGGCCAACCCGCTGTTGCTGCCCCGCCTCGCCGGACCGCAGCTATTACCCTCAGGAGCGTCAACGGCTCGTTCACCGGCGGGACCCACTGCTGGGGATGCCGCCATCACGGCGTACTACGGCACCTGGATGCAGAAGTTAAACGATCGGATCGACGATAACACCGGAGCGCTGCATCGGCAGGCAGCGGCATCGCAGGCCCCTCCGGGGGCAGGGCCTCACACCGCCCGTGGAGGCCCCGACGCCTCAAGGAACCCTCCGCATGCCGGTCGCCGCCGATCGACCGTGAGCATGGAAGCCGCGACGCTGTTAGCAGCCGCGGCAGCTGAACATGCGCCAAGCTCTCATCGAAGCGAGGCAGACGGGCAAGTGGTCGTCAGTTCCGGAGCGGATCCCAGGCGGCAGCGAACTCGGGCAACTGACGCCACCACGACCATTCTTCGTCTTTGACCGGAGTGTCGCTCGACAGAGCGTGTAGCCAGCCTGTATCACGTTGTGGGTTTTTCCCCTGCCACCCCACACGCCCGATAACCCCACTCCATGCTGCCTGTGTATCACCTGTCCTGTCGCAACAGAAGCAGCATAAGGGGGCGCCTATCTACCGGCTCCCGCATCATACAGTATGGGTGATCGCCTGGGATGGAGCCCCCTGCAACGAGCGAGCGACGCGTCTCACGTGCGACGGCTTTGTTGTTGCTGCTCGTCGCCTGCAGCATCGCGGCCGCCGCCATCTTCCTCGTGGCGCCCAATGGCGTCGTGTCTCCAGTGCGCGTTGTAGCCGCCGCCGCCAAGAACAGCGCTGAATCTGAGGATGGCTCGGAGGGGGCGATCTTGCCGCGGGACTGGGATTCCACAACCTTGGAGGTGACGGGGGGGCAGGTGGATCAGGGCGACCCGCCCTCCACCACCGGCCGCCGCGGGCCGCCTGCGATGGAGGCCGTCGCGGGTGGTCGTTTCACTGCCCCTCGCGTGTGGAAGTGGCTGACGTTTGACGCGCCAGGACCGCAGTTTGGCCTGAGCAATCAGCTCATCACCTTGTACCAGGCAGCGCACGTCGCGGCCTTGAGTGGCAGGGCGCTGGTGCTACCACCTTCCCCCGCGTCCTCGGCCTCCGCTATCGATTTCATTCAGCTCGTGAACGTCACAGAGACGTCGCGTCTGTGGAGTGCCTCGCCGCCGCCGCCCTCCTTGGGCAGCAGCCGTTTTATTCCGATCGTCGTTGCAGAGCGCTTCGACGACTACGGCCGCCCGCGGCTCACCGTCGCCTCCGCGAACAGTTTCGACGGCCAGCTCGATCCGGCCTTGCCGGAGAAATCACGTCGAAAGTACCCTCGGCTCGCCTTGCCATCACGCCTCGCGGTCATAAAGCAGCCAGCGGCGGCGAACCGCTTGCTCTTGCAAGGCCTCGCGCGGCACTCGGCATCATCCGGGTTGCGTTTGTCCACCGTCATGTGGCACGTGCCGTTCCTCTCCCCGAAAGCCGCCGCCGAGGCCGCCGCCGAGGACCCTTCTTCGAAAGGCAATGTCGCTGAGGCACCTCGGTCTCTCACGACGTTGACTGAATCCTGGTTTCTCTCTCGCATTGTTCTGCACAGGTCTATCGATCGGGCGGCCAACCGCTTGTGGCAGGCCGCCGCGGCGAGGGTGGCACCCGTGCCGTTGCGGCTTGCCGTCCTTCACCTCCGACTGGAGCCCGACGCCCTCGGCATGCCTTCCGGATCGAGGATTCGTTTCTCCCTGCCGACGGCCGCTCGCTTCGCTGCTTGGCTTCGCGAGTGCAACGTCTCGTCCCTGTTTCGCCAACGAGCTGCTTCGAGTGGCCCTCGGCACACGGCACCCTCTGGGGGATCGCTTGTGTACGTCATGGCCGGCGCCGGACTGGCCGCAGCCTTCGTGGAGGAGCTGAGGAACGTCCTCGCGTGGGATGGAGTGCCCGTAGTGACGAAGTACGACTTACTTGCAGATGAGTTGACTGCATCGTGGACGGAGGCTGCCCTTCGCCGACCTGGTGCGATTGAGCGTGTCCTTGAACTGCCCACCGTCGACGCTGATAGCGTGACGCCCGGCGCAAAGGTCACCAACCACTTTCTCGCTGGGGTCGACTTGCGGCTAGCCGACCGCGCAGAGGCCCTTCTGCTCCCCGACTTCAGCACCCTGACGCGGGCCATCCAGCTACGGCACTGCGGCAACAACGGGGAGAGCGCGGTCATCGCCACTTATGACAAGCAGTTCCTGTCCGTGACGCGCCGGACGTGTCGCGTGCCGCACGAGCAGCCGCATCCCTCGGTGCACGCGCTGTCCTCCACGCCGTACGCCAACTGCCCCGACTACGACGAAGCTGCGCTGAGTAGGTGCGCCTCTCGGCACGAGTGACCATGATGGCCCACACAAGGGGCGCAACGGCGGTGCGCACGCCTCGCCCACTCCTGGATGCGCGATATCAGCTCTGGTTTCGGTCCTTTTGCGTTCCTTTTCTCTCCATTGTTGAATGAATGAACGGTCGCGGGATGCGCACGTGATTCTAACGACTGATTGTCATCGTTGTCGCCCCCCACCGTACCTCACCTCCTAGGGGTCCTTCGCGACTGTTATTGTGACCCCCTCCCGCCGCGATGGGGTGCGCGGGATCGTCTCAGCGCGAGGACCGCTCGTACTTCGAGCCCAGTACTCCGAATCAGCGGTGCACGACGTGCCGGCGAATGTTCGGCGCGACGCTGTGGCGGCATCATTGTCGCGGGTGCGGCCATGCCTTTTGCGATGAGTGCGTGGCGCACCGGGCCAGCTTCCCCATCCGGGGCATCACTCAGCCCGTTAGGCTATGCGGATTCTGCCACGTGCTTCGCAGCATCCACGGCGCGGTGGACGACGGCGGGGGGGCAGCCGCCGCACCGCCGCCCGTGCACCATCCGGAGGGCCACCGACACCACGCGGAGGAGCATCGGCCGTGGCCACTTCGACGGATGGACGCGCCGGAAAACGGAGAGGGGCCGAGAAGGCCTGACTCTCCCCCTCGCGCTCCCGGGGCGCCAGCCGAGCAGGAGCAGGCGGCTGCGTTGCTGCAGCTGCTCGCTCTGCTCTTCGCGCTTCAAACGTCGACCTCCTCCGCGCCCCCGGCGGCCACCGCGGAGGACCTCAATCATGCCTCGACCATCGGTTGGAAGCCAGGGGACGGCCCCGCGACGTGCTCAATCTGCCTGACGGACATATCGCCGGCAACCGATCCAGGCTCGACGGTGCGCCGCCTGCGCTGCTCTCACATCTTCCACAAGGACTGTGTCGATACGTGGCTCACGCAGCACCACGGCACGTGCCCCGTGTGCCGAGCGTCGGTGCGCGACGGCGACAACGGGCCTCCCGAACCGTCACGCGTCGAGGAGTTGTCCGACGACGACGGCGGCGATCGTATCCCCTATCACCACGGTGCCCCCGGCAGATTTTCGCCAGACGAGCACCACCCCCCACGGCCGCCACCGGACCACCCCTGGAGACACGCACGGTGAGTTCCCCTCCTCTCACACACAAATGCCACACAGACACTTGAACTATCATACTCTCGTTCATACTTGGTAAGTATAGCCTCTGGACGACGGCTCTCTCGCATGACTCCCCGCGCTTCCCTCTCTATCTCTGTCCCTGTTGCTCTCTCTCCAAGTGTCCGCTGTCGACAGTGTGATGAGTCCTCGTCTTACGGCTGCTTTTGGTGACGGGGGGCCTTTGGTGAAGCGCGCGTCGAATGTGTTTTGCAGGGCCCCCAGCCGCACCACCGCAATCCTTCTTCAATCGCATGGATGGGGGGGTGAAGGGTGTCAACATCCTCTCGGCCATTTTGTGGCTTCCGCGCGATGAGGGCACTCCATCAGCTAGCACGCACTCCTCTCGTGTCCTCTCTGTCTCCTTCGGTCTTATGGAGCGCTACGTGGACGCGTGGCGTTACGTCAGTCGACAGTTTCCCATCCCCGAGTTGCAGTTCGACGTCACGGTGGCAGTGTCGCCGACGACCGACGAGCTGCAACGGCACATCGTCGCGCGATGCCGCGTCGGCTGGGGACACAAAATTTACTCGCCCGCCGATCTTGTCCGCATGGTGTCGCCCACCGCGGTGGCCGCATCGCCTCCGAATGCCCGGCCGGCCGACGCGCCGACCACGGCGTACCACGAGCAGGTGCTCACGATGCTCAAGGGCGTGCCGGGCGACACGGTCCAGGACAAGGTGGCGGCGTACCTCTCGCGAAGTGACCCTTCCGCCAGTCGGCCATCCGATCAAACGGTCGCCGATTCCGCCGGTGACGCCGCTAATCAGCAGCAAGCCGGAACGGCGTCGGTGCGCAGCAGCCAGGCCGCGAATATTTCCATCACGAGCTCGGGAGGTGCGTTCCTTGGCTCGGCCACTATGCGCGGCGGGCTCGATCAATTCGGCTGGTCTTACCACATTTACTCGCATGTGGCACACGAGCGGTTCTACCCCACGGCGGAGGAGGTGTCGGAGTCGCTGCCCCCGCAGGACATCACGCCGCTGCACCGGCTACAGCTTCGCCGGGCCGCGGGGCTGGAGGACGATGACGGGTCCAGCGCCATGGCGGGCGGCGGTTCCATGCACCTGATGGTGGCCATCGGGCGGCCCCCGTCGGCATCGCAAGCCGCGGCGTCACAAGTCGTGTGGGAGGGGACCCCGCACGTCCTGATGACGCTGCGCAGCTTCTCGGAGGGCCAGCTGGTCGCCGCGCCCTCGCTGCACGAGTGGCATGTGCTTCACGTCAACGACACGCAAATGGTGTCCTTCTGCGTCGTTCCGAACCAGAAGCATCGCGGCGGCGGACGCCGCGGCGCCGGAGCACTCGAAAGTGCCGTGACAAGTAGCGCCAACGTTCTCACGGCAAGCGTCACCTCTCCCTTGCGCTCATCGGTGGCCTCTCCGGGCCCTGCCGCCGAGTCGCTCGCGTCCGATCCCCAGGATGACGGGCTGGTCCTCCTCAGACAGGCGCTCGCAGGCCTTCCCGGGGCCGGGAATGTCCGTGGCGCGGGTGCGGCGTCTGCAGGCACGACGTCGCGATCAAAGAACGCCTCCCGCAGTCGATCCCCGCATCACAAGGGCGCCACGGTGGCTGCGCAGCAAGCCGCCTCCATCCAGGCTCCATCCTTCACACCTGTGCCGTCTGCCGCTGGGCGAGTCCGCGTCAGCTATTTCATTGTCCTTGAGCAGCTTCAAGGCTTTGACCGTGACGCCTGCTCGGTAGAGTGCACTTGGGTGCTGCCGCCAGGGCCGCAATTCGAGCTCGACGTTGCCAACAACCAGCGCTGCGGCCTGGGCCGGCTCGATGTGCCGGTCGCGTCGCAAACGGCGTTTGCTGCTCGCGTCACGAGTCAATATGGCATCCATACGACGACCCATACGGTCAACCTTCCGCTCGAACTGCACGCCGTCACTCAAGACGATTTCGCCCCTTGCCCGAAGCTGGTCTTCAAGATCGTCTCCGGCGGCCGCGGCACCGGCTTCGAGGCGGTGGAGGGCTACGGCGTTCTGAGCCTGCCGCCGTCACCGGGCAATTTCAAGTGCGGCGTCGGCCTGTGGCGGCCCGCGATGTCCGGCGCCGAAACGTTGAAGGCCACGTTCATCGGCGGCGCGCCGTCCCTTGTCGACCTCGAAACGGTGGCGTTGCCCTACTCGCGCATCAAAAAGAGCAACACGGAAGGCTCCGCCGGAATGCGCCCAGCCGAGAGGCCCGGGGCCAGTCCTCTTGCCGCCTCGGGCAGCCTTAACCGGAGTCCCCCGTTCGCCAGCGGCGGTACCTTGGCTGGCTCGTCGCCGCCTCCTCCACCCGCGGTCGCGGCAGGCTTCAACAGTCGCTGTGGCCTGCTGGCGGACTCGACCGGCCACCTGACGGTCTCGTGGAGCTGCATGACGCTGGCGAAGGACCACCACAGGGCCTCCGCGGTGTCGTCGCGCTACGAGCGACGGTTGGCGGGCGGCCTCTCCTAGCTTCCCACCATCTCCCTCCTCCCCGTCGCTACCGGCCCACCCGCCGCGAGCTGGAATAGATGCACAGTGATAGACTCTCAGATAGGGGATATCTTGGCTCTCTGGTTCATCGGTGGGCGGAGAGATGATGCCGATTTGTTGATCTGTTCTCCGGGTTGTCAGGGTTTTTTTCGACAGATTGGCCGGCTCGCGCGCGTAACGCGTCCCTGACCACCAGTCGACTATTACGTAGGCGATGTCCGCAATGACCGAGCGGATCACAGAAGCGTGCCGCGGTGTCGCGCGCGGAATTTCATCACCTTCGGGGCCAATCGCCTCCGGTATTTCGCTGATACGGCGACGTCCCATTGCGTGGCTGATCATGCTCGCGCTGTGCATGGCACTGCTGCAGCTGGTGAGGCGAGTTCCGGGCAACGGCGGTGGCATCGGGGGCCGGGGCCCTGGCGGTTGGCAGCGCCTACCGACCGATCCGTTCCGAGGTTTGGGAGACGAACTGGACCCCCCGCCCCCTCGCTCCCGGTTGCCAGAGGGCCGCGTGAACCTGCCATCGCACCGCTTCGATGACCCCGACGCCGACATGATCCCGTCCCTGGACTCGAGCTTCCAGCCGTCGGTGACGATGAGCTCCTCAGGGCATGCGACCGCCCCAATGCCGGCGGTCGGCAAAGACGACGGCGACGTCCAGTCGAATCCCTCCCAATCACCAATGCTCTCAGATTTCACCCCTCCGCGGTCCCGAAGGCGATGGTCCACTGCCGCGCCGATGTCCGATCTAGCAAACGAGGACACTGCGGGACGATTCGAAGAGGGCGCCGCGGCTGTGCCATATCGTCGACGACCGGCTGCGATGCAAGCAGACGATGAGGGGCTCCCTTCGCCTCGTTCATACGATGAACAACTGGCGGATCTTCAGCGCAAACTGCGGAGACTGAGTGAAACTGACAAGCTCGACGCCGTCCAGGGGCAAATCAGCGCACTCGTCGCACACCGGCGGCTGCGGGACGCGATGGATCGGGAGTACGACTTTGACGAGGAGCGTGAAAGTGCGCGAGAGCGGCTCCGTGACCGACTGCGCGACAAGTGGCTGTATGAAGAGAGACGTCACGCCGCGTGGAAATCGGGGCAGTCGCCGTCCGGCGAGGACAACGACGACGGGCTGAACGGCGCCGGGGGAGACGCGGTGGCGATTTCCGCGCCGTATCGTGAGCCGTCTGTGGGCGCCGTCGGCCGCTCTCTCGATCACGTCAAGTGTCCAGGGCTCCACGATCATGCGTTCCACGCCTATCAAAAGGCAGCCATTGCCCAGCAGGACTATGCCTACGTCACGTTCGTCACATCCGCGGAGTTCGTCCTCGGTGCGGCCGTGCTCATGCATTCGATTGCCACCAGCGGATCTCAGTACGCCCGGGCGATTTGCGTGACGGCGGACATCGGTGCCCGGGACCGTCAGCTGCTGAGCACCCTCGCCGAAATTATTGAGATTGAGCATGTTTCGTCGCCGTTGTACATCGAAAACAAGCGCTACCGCCAAACCTTCACGAAACTGAGGATTTGGCAGCTAATCATGTTCGTCAAGGTGCTCTACATTGACACCGACGTGGTCGTCCTCCGCAACATGGACGACCTCTTCGACCTCAACGAGTGGTCTGTGCCGATGGACGCCGAGCAGCGGCGGTACAGCACCGGCATGATGTTAGTGGAGCCGAGCGCCGCGACGTTCGACGCCATGACGGCGCACCTTCAGGTCACCCACGTGTCGATGGAGCTTCCGGATCTTCTTTTCCTAAAGGAGTACTTCGAAACAAAGGCCCGCAAGCCAATCAACATCATCCCGCGCTGGTATCAAGTCTATCACGAGGAATTCGGGTCGCAGTACAGCACCTACCTCACGGCGCGAAAGCAAAAGATCACCGTCTACGACCCTCGCATCCACGGCATACACTATCCCGGCGAGGCAAAACCCTGGTTGCACTTCGCGGACAAGTACGCCAAGTTCGCCCCTTTCGCGTGCCGCTGGAAACGTCACCCGGACTTTGAGTTCCAGCCACAGTTCCTCTGGTACGTGGAATACGTGCGCATGAAGAAGAACCTCGCCGTCGCGCTCAAAGAAGTGCTCTTCTCCGCGGAGGGCTCCGGCGGCGAAGTGGTCCTCAAGGCCTACGTCGAGCAACGGAAGAAGGAGGCCGAGGAGGAGGCGAAGCGGCCAAAGTACCAGAACGGGTGGAACTACTACAACAACGACAACGACGATGACGGCGGTGAAGCGACGGATGGTGCCAACAACGGCGCTTGGAATCTCAAAGGAACGGCGCCCCGACGCGGCGACCCTGCCACGGCGAGCGACGGCTGGGTGGCGCCGACCCTGCCGCCATCGCGGACCGAGGCCGTCATCTGGCAGCCGTCGCTATGCTTCCCCATCGCAGCCGAAGCGCCCTCCTTGGCCGCCGCGACGCCGGTCATCGCGAACGGTACGGTGTCGACCACGACGACGACCACGGCGGCAGCCCCTGTCACGCCTGCCGACAATGCCCAGCACATCTTCACCACCGTGGAAACTCGGATGGGCGCGAAAAACGTGGCGGCCATAAGTAACCCTGCGTCGCTCACATCGACCGTGGCCCCCCGGCTTCCCATTCATGGCCTCAAGGGCGAGGCCGGCGCAGCAGGGGACCGCGGCAGTCCGCGAGATGCCCAACACACCTCCGCGGCGAGCCACAATCTCACCGCGCCGACCGACACGGCTGGAGGGGGCGACGGTGGGCTTCTCGTCGACCGGCGGCTCCTGCAAGTCGAGGCGGCCGCGGTCGACGACGCCGGGGCTCTCGACGGCTCGCCGCTGGACACCGACGCTTTAGCCGGGCACGTCCGCGCCAAGAGTCGTGCCTCCCAGACCCGTTCCGTGACTGTCCCCGACGAGCCGAATACAAGGTCGTCCGCAGCGTCCGTCGTGACGTCGTCACGCGCGGTGCCACCCCTGGTTGACCTCAGCACGCTGCCGCCACTCGCCGCGATCCTCCCGCAACGGTGGCCCGGTCATCCCGGCTTGGAGCCGTACCAGTGGGTCGTGTCTTGGTGTGCGCCGTCTAAGGTGCTCTTCGCCACGGGCACGGTGAAGGAGCCGTGCGGCAAGGCGTCGCCCGTCTCGCAGTACAGCGCGGGGGTGTGTCGCGCCAACTTTGACGAGGACGCCTCGTTGCATGTGATACCCGCGACGACATCGAATCGAGCGGGCGGGGAGGTGGCTGGCGTCGTGCTGCGAAGCCGCACTATCGTCCAGAACCCCACACGGTCTAAGTGGATGGAGGTGGTCGTCCGGTGCGACCCCCGTATGCCCCCCGACACGGTGCTGCTCGATGGCAACCACACCGTCGGAATATCTACGCAGTCTGCCAGCGTCAAACTCGAGAGCGCCCTCGACAAGCTCTACACCCTGCGACTTCGGTCTCGGTGTGCCTGTGCGTACGGATGCGGTCTGGCCGCCGCGTTACGGGCCGTCCCCGATACTGCCGCTGAGCGAAGCAAAGCTACTGCGGCTGGCGGTGAGGAGGGGCTGATGACATCGCCGGGCCTCTTCCGCGTCGCCAACCGTACGGTGCTGCGAGGCTGGGCGCATCTCAGGTTGGGGCTGCCCCCGTCGTCCTCGTTGGAGCCCCCTCCGTCGTTGGCCAAGTGCCTCCACGCGACGAGTGCCCAAACAGCAGCGGTCACGACAACGGCGGTTCATATCCAAGCGACGACGACGACGTCCAAACGCACCGCGACAACGGCGCGCGGCGCAGTGCGCGGCACCGTGACGACTTCTGAAGCCCCAGTGGGTCGCGGTGGATGCAGCGCGGTGGGTCTCTGGTGCGTGGCGGCCTCGGGGACTCGTCGGGCTGATGTGGGTCGCTGCGCCATCAACCGCGTGGACCCGTGGGTGCAGATCGCCGCGGCGCGCGACAATGTGTTCAGCGGCTGCAAACATCTGGGCGGCAGCGGTGTCGGAGTTCCCAGCACTGTTGAGGGGTGCATCGCGAAAGCGCTGACGGCTGGCGCGAATGTGATCAACTACGTGAGCGACGAGGAGGCGAAGACGTTCCTCACCACCGCGGCGCTCCCTTCCACGTCGACGAGAATCACTCCCCCCTACCCAACGGTGGTGCCATCTGGTCGCCAGCGTTTTGGGCCGGCCGGGTCCAGGGCCGCCGCGGAGCACCTCGCAACGCGTGGCGCGCGGCGCGACACCAACGCCATGGGACCCCCTGGTGGCCGCCGTGTATCGCCGTATGGACGGCCGTTCGATGTCGGACGCATGTTGCAGGAGTGGTCAACAGAGTCGGACTCGGTGCCGAACGCTCGTCCAAGAGGGCAAAGGGGAGGAGGTACGCCTGTCTCGACGAGGTCGTCCGTCCGCCGTGGCGCCTCAGGACGTGCCTCCCCGCTGGCAAATCTCGCGTCGAGCCGGGATCACCTTGGCGACGTCGCCCACCCAGCGACGACCTCCACCAGTGCCCCTTCCGCCGCCGTCCCGCAAAAGGTCAGCGCAGGATGCTATTACAAGCGCTGTGAGCCGCTGCAACTCACGACTTTTTCCCCCGGCCTATTGCCGGTGCGCCTGCCGACGGACAGCCCGTTCAATGTCTTTGTGCTCAACGCCTTTTTTGTCAATGCGACGGACATAGCAAGCCGCGCAGGGGCCCGCCCATAAGGTGGGGAACGATGTGGCAGGTCCGTGCCACGCGACGCCTAAATGTCCGGAGGGGGGGATGGGGGGAGCTGGCCCCCCCCCCCC
>ERZ1292633.2447-Hain-H41-02um-R1-2447-length-19002-cov-5_pt1 | contig 19002 bp, 14 predicted proteins | sample MGYA00564406_ERZ1292633 | MGnify/ENA primary metagenome ERZ1292633 (study PRJEB36523, sample SAMEA6512639) | groundwater metagenome | collected 2019-01-08 | study: AquaDiva: Metagenomics assemblies of 32 groundwater samples
TGACTTTCGGATCTTCCGTGGCCGGACCGAAGGTGGCGACGATTTTGGTTCTACGCAGCAGATAAAATCCTTTGAAAGCGCCGGCCGGTGCCGGAAGATTTCGTAAGTTTACTTCTTTGCCCGTTCTTCGAGCATGGCAACCGCGGGCAGTTTCTTGCCCTCGAGAAATTCGAGGAACGCGCCGCCGGCGGTCGATATGTAGGACACCTTGTCGAAAATCCCGTATTTCTGGATAGCCGCGATGGTATCGCCGCCGCCGGCCAGGGTAAACGCGCTGGTCTTGGCAATCGCGTCGGCGATAGTCCGGGTGCCGGCGCCGAACTGGTCGAACTCGAACACGCCGACCGGGCCGTTCCACACCACGGTGCCGGCCTTCATGATGATGTCGGCGAGCTGCTGCGCGCTCTTCGGCCCGATGTCGAAGATCATGTCGTCATCGGCCACGCCGCCGGCGTCCTTCAACACCGCCTTTTCGTTGGCGTCGAATTTCTTGCCCACGACCACGTCCACGGCGATCGGAATCGTGGCACCGCGCTTGGTCATTTTCTCCATGAGCGTCTTGGCCGTCGGAATGAGATCGGCCTCGGCCAGCGACTTGCCGATTTTCTTCCCGGACGCGGCGAGGAAGGTATTGGCAATGCCACCACCGACCACGAGCTGGTCGACTTTCTCGGACAGCGACTCGAGCACGGTCAGCTTGGTCGAAACCTTGGAACCGCCGACGATCGCCACCATCGGCCGCTTCGGGTTGAGCAGCGCCTTGGTGAGCGCTTCCAATTCTTCGGTGAGCAGGATGCCGGCGCAGGCCACCGGCGCGAACTTGGCGACGCCGTGGGTCGAACCCTCGGCGCGGTGCGCGGTGCCGAACGCGTCCATCACGAACACGTCGCACAGCTTGGCGTACTTCTGTGCGGTCTCGTCGACGTTCTTCTTCTCGCCCTTGTTGAAGCGCACGTTCTCGAGCAGCACCAATTCTCCTGCTGCGACGTCGAAACCGCCGTTGACCCAATCCTTGATCAAGCGCACCGGCTTGCCGAGCTTTTTCGACAGATCATCAGCAACGGGCTTGAGCGAATTCTCTTCCGAATACTCGCCCTCGGTCGGACGGCCGAGATGCGACATCACCATCACCTTGGCGCCGGCCTTGAGGCAGTGATTGAACGTCGGCAGCGAGGCGCTGATGCGCGCGTCGGACGTGACCTTGCCGTCCTTCACCGGCACGTTGAGGTCGGCGCGGATCAGCACGCGCTTGCCCTTGAGGTCGAGATCGGTCAATTTGATAACGGACATAACTCTGCTCCGAGAATATGTAGGGCGGAATAGGCGGCGCAGCCGCCGTATTCCGCCGCCATGCGGCGGGTTACGGCGCTTACGCGCCTAACCCGCCCTACATGTATTTATTTTGCGACGTGCTGCACGAAGCGCAGCATGTTGCAGGTGTAGCCGTACTCGTTGTCGTACCAGGCCACCACCTTGACGAAGGTGCTGTCCAGGGCGATGCCGGCTTCGGCGTCGAAGATCGACGGCAGGCTCACGCCGCGGAAGTCGGTGGACACCACCTTCTCATCGGTGTAACCGAGCACGCCCTTCAGCTCGCCTTCCGAGGCTTTCTTCATGGCCGCGCAGATCTGCTCGTAGGAAGCTTCCTTGTTCAGCTCCACGGTCAAGTCGACCACGGACACGTCCGAGGTCGGCACGCGGAACGCCATGCCGGTGAGTTTCTTGTTCAGTTCCGGCAGCACCTTGCCCACGGCCTTGGCAGCACCGGTCGAGGACGGGATGATGTTTTCCAGGATGCCGCGGCCGCCGCGCCAGTCCTTGGTGGACGGACCGTCAACGGTTTTCTGGGTGGCGGTGGCGGCGTGCACGGTGGTCATCAGGCCGCGCTTGATGCCGAAGTTGTCGTGCAACACCTTGGCGACCGGCGCCAGGCAGTTGGTGGTGCAGGAGGCGGCGGAGACGATGGCCTCGCCAGCGTACTTGGTGTGGTTCACACCGTACACGAACATCGGGGTCTCGTCCTTGGACGGGGCCGACTGCACGACCTTCTTGGCGCCGGCGGCGAGGTGCTTCTCGCAGGTTTCCTTGGTCAGGAACAGGCCGGTCGATTCGATCACGATGTCGGCACCGACTTCGCTCCACTTGAGTTCGGCGGGGTCCTTGACGGCGGTCAGGCGGATTTTCTTGCCGTTGACGATCAGGTTGTTGCCCTCGACCTTGATGTCACCCTGGAAACGGCCATGCACGGAGTCGTACTTCAGCATGTAAGCCAGGTAGCTGGGCTCGAGCAGGTCATTGATAGCGACGATCTCGATGTCCTTGAAGTCCTTCGCGACCGCGCGGAACACCATGCGGCCGATGCGGCCGAACCCATTGATACCGACTTTGATTGCCATAACCAAATCTCCAGAAAGTTAAGATTTAAAAACTTTGGTACTGCGGTTTCGCATTATTATTTACAGAACCTCTTCCACCGTCTTGGCAACGTTCTCGCCGGTGAAGCCGAATTCCTTGAACAGCGCGCCGGCCGGGGCGGATTCGCCGAAGCGGTTGAGCCCCACGACCTTGCCGTCGAGGCCGACGTATTTGTACCAGCCGTCGGTGACGCCGGCCTCGACCGCCACGCGCTTCACGCCCTTCGGCAGCACGCTCTCACGGTAAGCGGCGTCCTGGGCGTCGAACGTGTCCGTCGACGGCATCGACACCACGCGCACCTTCTTGCCCTTGGCGGCGAGCAGCTTCTGCGCCTCCACGGCGATGCCGACCTCGGAGCCGGTGGCGATAATCACCGCCTGCGGCTTGCCGCCTTCGGCTTCGGACAGCACGTAGCCGCCACGGCGAATCGCCGCGAGCTGCGCGGCGTCGCGCTTCTGGTGCGTCAGGTTCTGGCGCGAGAAGATCAGGATCGTCGGGCCCTGCTTGCGCTCGATGGCAAACTTCCAGCACACGGCCGATTCCACCGCGTCGCACGGGCGCCATACCGACATGTTCGGTATCAGGCGCAAGGTCGCGGTCTGCTCGACCGGCTGGTGGGTCGGACCGTCTTCGCCGAGACCGATGGAGTCATGGGTATAGACGAAGATCGAACGGATCTTCATGAGCGCCGCCATGCGCAGCGCGTTGCGCGCGTACTCGGAGAACATCAGGAAGGTGGCGCCGTAGGGGATAAAGCCGCCGTGCAGGGCGATGCCGTTCATCATGGCGGACATGCCGAACTCGCGCACACCATAATAGATATAGTTGCCGTCGGACACGGTGTTGCTCACGCCCTTCGAGCCTTTCCAGATCGTAAGGTTGGAACCGGCCAGGTCAGCCGAACCCCCGAGGAATTCCGGCAGCACCGGGCCGTAACCGTTCAGCGTGTTCTGCGAGGCCTTGCGCGAGGCGATGGTTTCGGCCTTGGCGTCCACGGCCTTGATGAATTCTTCCGCCTTGGCGTTCCAGTCTTTCGGCAGCTCGCCCTTCATGCGCCGCTCGAACTCGGCGGCCAGGTCCGGAAATTCCCTGCGGTAGTCGGCGAACTTGTCGTTCCAATGCTTCTCGGTTTCGGCGCCCTTGGTCTTGGCGTCCCAGCCGGCATAAATCTCCTGCGGGATCACGAACGGCTCGGACTTCCAGCCGAGGTTCTCGCGCGTGGCCTTGATCTCGTCCACGCCGAGCGGGGCGCCGTGACAGTCGTGCGAACCGCAGAGGTTGGGCGCGCCATAGCCGATCACGGTCTTGCAGCAGATCATCGACGGCTTGTCATTCACCGAGCGCGCCTCGAGGATCGCCTTCCTGATGGACTCGGGGTCATGGCCGTCGACATCACGCACCACGTGCCAGCCGTAGGCCTCGAAACGCTTCGGCGTGTTGTCGGTGAACCAACCCTCGACGTGACCGTCGATCGAGATGCCGTTGTCGTCGTAAAACGCAATCAGCTTGCCGAGGCCGAGCGTGCCGGCGAGCGAGCAGGCCTCGTGCGAGATGCCTTCCATCAGGCAGCCGTCACCGAGGAATACATAGGTATAGTGATCGACGATGTGATGGCCGTCGCGGTTGAACTGGCCGGCCAGCGTCTTCTCGGCGAGTGCCATGCCCACGGCATTGGTGATGCCCTGGCCGAGCGGACCGGTGGTGGTTTCGACGCCCGGGGCATAGCCGTACTCCGGATGACCCGGGGTCTTGGAATGCAACTGGCGGAAGTTCTTGAGCTCCTCCATCGGCAGGTCGTAGCCGGTGAGATGCAGCAGCGAATAGATGAGCATCGAACCGTGGCCATTCGACAGCACGAAGCGGTCGCGATCCATCCACTTGGGATTCTTCGGGTTGTGCTTGAGGAAATCGTTCCACAGCACCTCGGCGATGTCGGCCATGCCCATGGGAGCCCCGGGATGTCCGGAGTTCGCCTTCTGGACCGCGTCCATCGCGAGCGCGCGGATGGCGTTCGCCAGCTCGCGCCGATTGGTTAATGCCTTGCCTTCGCCCGCCTTGTGGGCGTGGATTTTTGCTGTCATGGATAAATCCTCAATGCTTGAAAACCGGCGGAACCCGAAACCGGCGACTTTCCGGTCCGCGTCCATCGTTGTGCGCGACTGGCCAATAACGAAACACCCCTTGGCGGAGTTGCTTGGTCAGTCGCCAAAGAGAACGGAATCCGGTGTCGCCAGCTGATTCTTGTCTTAGGGGATTGCCCTTTCCCTTCGGTACGGCTCGGCAATCCGCCTTGGTTAGAGGCTCCTCAAACCGCGCGCATTTTCGCTCACACCCGGTTTTAGGGCAAGCCAAACGTCCCGCGGCAATCCGTTATCCGCCCATAAACAAGACTTTGTGAGATAAATGGGCAACTTACGATTTCCAGGGGAAATCTCTCCGGGATCAGGTTTGACTTGGCGTGCGGTTCCGGTCGATCCAGGCCTTCCATTCCGAAAACAGCGCCGGCGTCGCCGCGGCCACCACCGAACGTGGCGCGAGACCGTAGCTGAACACCGCTTCGTCCTCCAGCGTGCAGGCATGACCGCCGGCCTCCGCCAGGATCAGACTGCCGCCGGCGTAATCCCACAGCTTCTGGCCACCGTGCAGATAGAGATGAAAACGCCCGTCCGCGAGCCAGCACCACTCGAGGCTGCTCGCGCCGAAATTGCGCTGCGAACCGTAGGGCGGCTGTGCACCCAAGCGGGCGGCAAGCAGCGGGGCGAGGCGTTTGAAATCCACGCAGGCAATGCAGCGGCGTATCGCATCCGGCGGGATCGGCTCATGCGCGCCGAGCACGATATCGTTGAGCCACGCGCCTTTCCCGCGGCGCGCCATGAAACATTCGTCACGCACCGGATCGTAGACCAGCGCGAGCTCCTGCCGGCCGTCGACAAGCAGCGCCAGCGACACGGCGAAATACGGAATGCCGGTGGCAAAGTTGCTGGTGCCGTCAAGGGGGTCCACGCACCACAAGCCCTTGCCTGCGTTGCCCGTGAGCTGCTCATGCTCATGCCCCGCCATCTCCTCGCCCAGAAAATCGTATTCCGGCCAATGGCGCGCGAGATCCGACTTCAACCGCTGCTGCATGGCCACGTCGGCTTCGGTCACCATGCTGCCGTCATGCTTGACGTGGCGTATGACATCGGCAAACCGCGGCAACAGTTCCTCGCGCGCCGCCGTCAACACGATCTGACGCACGGTTTCGAGCGGGGGCAGCATCAGCGGTTCCCGCCAGCCAGCTTCATCACCCGCGCCAAACCCGGAAGCACGGTTTTCTGCTCCACGTCGCGCAGCGCCTTGTGGAATTCGCCCTGCACCCGGCGCATGACCTCCGCGCCCGTCGGCGAGTAATACACCGCTTCATAGGAAACCGGTTCATCGAGGGCGTGGCGCGTCTGCGGTGCAAAGTGCTGCCAGGCGAGTTCGATCATCCGCCGGCCTTCACGATCCACGAAAATGAATTCCTCATTATCCAGCACCGCGAGAAACTGCATGCTGCGCAGCGGCACGAACAGGCAGCCGGTAGCGGCCCGTTTCAGCTGCAAGTGCGCGAGATTGTAAGTCTCGGCCGGCAGCGTGCGCGGTTCACGGGACAGTTCCGGCGGACGATAAAAAGTTTCCTCAACAATCATAATTGTTAGACAGGATTAACAGGATTGAGAATCAAAATCTCAATCCCAAAATAATCCTGTAAATCCTGTCCATTTATTCATTTTTCCATTTAATGGAACAGCCCATGCTCGGAATCTGGTCCTTCGGCCCCTGCCCGGTCTGCGCCACCTGTTTCATCGCCTCGAACAGGTCGCGCCGCGCATCCGGCACCGGGTCCTTGCGCGACTCGTCCAGACGGCCGCGGTACTGGAGTTCGAGATCCTTGTTGTAACCGAAAAAATCCGGCGTGCACACCGCGCCATAGGCCTTGGCCACGCCCTGGGATTCGTCGTATAAATAGGGAAACGGGAACTTGAGCTCTTGCGCCACCGTTTTCATGTTGTCGAAGGAGTCTTCGGCATAATCCGTGGGGTCGTTGGACATGATCGCCACCGAATTGATACCGTGGTCTTTCAACTCGCGCGCATCGCGAATGATGCGGTCACGCACCGACTTGACGTACGGGCAATGATTGCAGATGAACATCACCAGCAGGCCGTTGTTTCCGCGAGCCTCGTTCAGCGTCCAGGTTTTCCCGTCCACCCCCTTCAGGCGAAAGTCCGGTGCCGGCCGGCCGAAGTCACACACCGGGGTTTCAGTACGCGCCATGACAAATTCTCCGCAAAAACCTTCATTAACACGAGGCAACCCGCCCTGTATCATCATCCAGTCTATGGATAACGACTCCCTGACGCAACGAGACCTGCGCGTGGTCTGGCATCCGTGCACGCAGATGCGCGACCATGAAACCCTGCCGCTCATCCCGATTCGCCGCGGCCAGGGCGTGTGGCTCGAGGACTTCGACGGCAAACGCTATCTCGACGCCATCAGTTCGTGGTGGGTCAACCTGTTCGGCCACGCCAACCCGCGCATCAACGCCGCCGTCGCCGATCAGCTGCAAAATCTCGAACACGTGATTCTCGCGGGTTTCACGCACGAGCCGGTCGTGCAGCTCTCTGAACGGCTGACACGGATCGCTCCGAAAGGACTCAGCCGCTGCTTCTACGCGGACAGCGGCTCCGCGGCCGTCGAAATCGCGCTCAAGATGAGTTTTCATTACTGGCACAACCGCGGCGAAAAAAAACGCACACGCTTCATCAGTCTCGCCAACAGCTACCACGGTGAAACGCTGGGGGCGCTGGCGGTGGGCGACGTGGCCTTATATAAGGAGACCTACCGTCCGCTGCTGCTCGAGGCGATCACCGTCAAATCCCCGGATTGTTATCACCGCGAACCCGGAGAATCCCGGGCCGATTATTCGGCGCGCGCGTTTTCCGGGATGGAGGCGGCGCTGGCGCGCCATGCCGGCGAGGTCTGCGCCGTGGTGGTGGAACCGCTGGTGCAATGCGCCGGCGGCATGCGCATGTACGATCCGATTTATCTCAAGCTCCTGCGGCAGGCCTGCGACAAGTATCATGTGCACCTCATCGCCGATGAAATCGCCGTGGGTTTCGGGCGCACTGGCACGATGTTCGCCTGCGAACAGGCGGCCATCGCGCCGGACTTCCTGTGCCTTGGCAAGGGCCTGACCGGTGGCTACCTGCCGCTGTCGGTATGCATGACCACCGGCAACATCTACGACGCCTTCTACGCCGACTATGCGTCGCAAAAGGCTTTCCTGCACTCGCACAGCTACACCGGCAACCCGCTCGCCTGCCGTGCGGCGCTGGCCACGCTCGATATTTTTCGCGACGACGATGTCATCAACCGCAACCGGGAACTCGCGGCGCACATGGCGCGCGCGGCGGCGGCGCTGGCCGACCATCCGCACGTGGCCGAGGTGCGGCAGACCGGGATGATTCTCGCAATCGAAATGGTTAAGGAGAAAAAAACGCGCGCGCCCTATCCGTGGCAGGAACGACGCGGCTTATCGGTATACCGCTATGCGCTCGAACAGGGCGCGCTGCTGCGGCCGCTCGGCGACGTGATCTATTTCATGCCGCCGTACGTGATCAAACGCGAAGAGATCGATTTTCTGGCGAAGGTGGCGTGGGAAGGGATTAATCGCGCCACTGCCTGATACTCAAGCCGGATAAAACACCTTCTTCATCTCGTCCATGTCCGGGATGAGCATCAACTTGCCGCCCACCTTGAGGCCTGCCGCGATACAGGGCAGGTTGGGCAATTCCGAATCGGTGGCAACCGGCTCGCTTTGGTTCAGCGCCTGCGGGCGCGGTTCCGCGCTCGCGAACATCCCGTAGAATTCCCAGTCGCTGCGTCCGTTCAGAGGATAAAAGATGACGATCTTGCCAGCCGCGGGACTGGCCGGCGCCGGCATGCCAACCAGCGCTTCGAAGGAAATGACCGGCACCGCGAGCGTACGCCAGCCGATGACGCCCTTCAGCCAGGGCTGACTGAAGGGCACCGGCGCCAGCGTCAGCGGATTGATGACCTCCGCCACGGCCGCGCTGGGAACGATCAGCGTCAATCCATCCAGCGGCACTTCGAGCGAATGCAGACGCGGACCCACGCGCGGACTTTTCATTCCTCCCCCAGGCTTTGCAGATACGCGGCCAGGGCCTTCGGCTCGAAAACCAGCATCGCGCGATGGCCCGTCACCCAGGCTCCGGAAAACAGATGTCCAAGACGCGTGGGTGGAATCCCCAGGGGCGTGAACGGCGAAATCACGGTCTCGGCGCGCGGCAGCAGCTGAACCTCGTCCACCGCCAGTCCCACCGCCTGCGGCAGCGTATCCAGAAACACCGCACGGTGCCACAGGCGCTGCCGGGTCACGCGCAGAGCGGCGTCGAGACAATAGGCCGGGAGTCGCGTGTTCTGCACCACGCGCCACGCCGTGACATTGCCTTCGGGGGATTTATTGGTAATCAGGTTTTCGCGCTGCTCGATGGTGAAACCGGAACTGCTCGGCAGCAGGAAGCCGGTATCGCCGAGTTGCAGACGCATATACTGATTGGGTTCGGTCACGGCCGTCTCTTCACGAACACCGGTGGCGAGCCAGGCCATTGCGTAAACCCATGGAGACGGATCACGTCGCCCTGCCCTTCGCCAGCAGGGTGTCGATGTTTTTGTACAGCTCATCTTCCTGATAGGGCTTGCTCATGTACATGTCCACGCCCAGTTCGAACGCCTTCTGCCGGTGCTTGGTACCCGCGCGCGAGGTGATCATGATGATCGGGATGTGCTTCAGGTTTTCGTCGGAACGCACGCGCATCGTCAGCTCGTATCCGTCCATGCGCGGCATTTCGATATCGACGAGCATCACGTCGGGCACGTGGTCGCGCAACTGCTCAACGGCGTCAATGCCGTCTTTGGCGACCAGCACGTCTATGCCGCGCTTCTGCAGGTGCTTGCTCGTGATCTTGCGTACGGTAAGCGAATCGTCCACCACCATGACGACCGGCCGTGCGCGGACCTCTTGCGCCACCTTGCCTTCCGGCCGGTGTTCGAAATAGATGACGTCCTCACGGAACCACAGGCCGGGAATATCCAGGATCAGCACGACACGTCCGTCGCCAAGGATGGTGGCGCCGGCAAGCCCCTTGAGCGCGGAAAGCTGCGGTCCGATGGACTTGATCACGACTTCGCGCGTGCCGCCCAGGCCATCGACCTGGATGGCGACCTCGCGTGTTCCGGTGCGCGCGATCAGTATCGGTACTTTTTTGCCGTTGCGCGGCGTCGAGGGAATTCCCAGACGCTGGCCGAGGTGCATGTACGGGTAAACCTGCTCGTTATGGGAAAGCAGCGGATTGCTGCCGACCGCGAGGCTGTCGATCTTTTCGATGGGAAATTCGATGATATTCACCACCGAGCCGAGCGGGAGCGCGAAAAGCTGGTCGCCCACGTAGGCCATCAGCGCCTGCGTGATGGACAGCGTCAGGGGCAGGCGTACGATGAACGTCGTGCCCACGCCGCGTTCGGTGTCCACCGACATGCTGCCGCCGAGTTGCTTCACTTCGCTGTGCACCACGTCCATGCCGACGCCGCGGCCGGAGACATGCGTGACTTTCTCCGCCGTGGAAAAGCCGGACATGAGGATGAACTGGATCAGTTCCTCCTCCGTCAGATTGGCGTCGGGAGACATTAACCCGCGTTCGATCGCCTTGGTACGGATCGCCTCGATATTCAACCCCATGCCGTCATCGGAGAAACGGATAATGACTTCGGTGCCCTCCTGCGAGGTGGCGATGTTGATGCGTCCGTGCGGCGGCTTGCCTTTCGCGCGGCGCACGGCTTCGGATTCGATTCCGTGGTCGATGCTGTTGCGAATCATGTGCTCGAACGGCCCGATCATGCGCTCGAGCACGTTGCGGTCGACCTCCACCTCGGGGTTTTCCAGATTGAGTTCCACGCGCTTGCCCAGCTCGCGCGAGGTCTGGCGCACGATGTGCCGCAGACGCGCCGCCTGTGTCGAAAAACTGACCATGCGCGTGCGCATCAAACCTTCCTGCAAATCGGTGTTGATGCGCGCCTGTTGCTGCAGCACCGATTCGGCCTCGCCGACGAAGTTGCCCAGGTTGTTCTGGATGGTCCCCAGGTCGTGCAGGCTTTCCGTGAGTGACCGCGACAACTGCTGCATGCGGCTGAAGCGGTCGAACTCCAGCGGATCGAAATCGGCGCCACGGCCTTCGGCGACCGCCTCGTGTTCCATGCGGTAGAGGATCTGCGATTCGGACTGGATTTCGAGTTCCCGGATCTGTTCGCGGAAACGCGTGATGTTACGCGACAGTTCGGAAAGATTGTCGCGAACGCTGTAAATCTGCTGTTCCATGCGCGAGCGCGAGATGCTCACCTCGCCCGCGTAATTGACGAGCTCGTTCAACAGGCTGGTGTTGACGCGCACCTGGCCGCGGCGCTCCATTTTTTCCGGCCACTGTTTCTCTTCGGCTTCCTGAAGCTCGCGGCGCTCTTCGATCTCCGCCGCCGTCAACGCCGGGGCTGGTGCCTCGATGGCGGACACAGCGGTCGGCGCCGGCTCGGCAACGGGTAGCGTGACCGGCTCGTCCACCGGCATCTCCCGAGGCACGCTGAATAGCGGTGCTGGTGTGGCAACGTCGGGAACCTCCGATTCGGGCTGGCCGGAGGACAGCGCCAGCAATCTGGCATTCAGGCCATGGGCATCCGGCACGGGCCTGCCGCTTTGGGCGTGATCGAGCATGGTCACGAGCAAGTCGTGGGTTTCGTCGAGCAGGTCGAACAACTCGCCGTTGGCGGACACTTGACCGTCTTCGATGTGCTTGAGAAGGGTTTCGGTGTTGTGACTCAAATCGCCCATGGTCATCGCACCGGCCATGCGCGCGCCACCTTTGAGCGTATGCAGCGAGCGCTTCAGATCCTGCACCAGAGCCATGTCGTCCGGACGGCCGCGCCAGCGGGCCAGCGCCTCTTCGATAGTGCCGAGAATATCCGTCGCCTCTTCCTGGAAAATTTCCAGCAGCTCGGGATCAATCTGCTCGGCCACTGCCGGCGCTGGCGGCGGAGCAGGCGTCACGGATTCGGCCCGTGGTACGGGTTCGGGCACAAAGGCGGGCTCTTCCGCCGTCGGCTCTTTTTCCAATGGCTCATCTGGTGATGGCGTTTCCGGTGGCGTTTCAACCTCGATTTCGGGGACGTACTCCGCGGTCGGCGCGACGGTTTCAACGGCGGAATTCGTCTGTACCAGATGGGTGCTTTCCGCGCGGAGGTCGCGTGAGAGATCGGCAAAACGCCGCCGCAGATCGCCGGAGGAGTTCGCGCCGCTGTTCATGCGCTCAACCAGATCGGAGACCGCGATTTCGAAACGGGTCGCCAGATCCAGATACCTCTCGGTTAGTGGAATGTTTTCGCTCTTGAGTGCGTGCAACAACTTTTCAATTTCCGCGCACGGCTCGGACATCACCTCGAGACCCAGCGAACGGGCATTGCCTTGCAACGTGTGCACGGAACGATAAAGGGTATCCGACACGAAGCACGCTCCGCCGGCTTCGCGGCAGGCGGCGATTTGCTGCCGGATATTGGCGAGATTTCCCTGCGCTTCGGTAGTGAAGATCTCAAGCAAGGTGGGTTCGAGCGCGGGCAAGTCTCCGGTCTCGACAACGGGCGCCGGCGCGCCCGCCGGAACCGTTGCCGGCGACGCGGGGGCTGGCGTGGCGGGGACAGCGCCCGGTTGCGCCAGGGCATGCGCCGCCTCGCGCAACGCTTCGACATCGATGCCATGCGGCGGTCCGCCCGCGAGAACATCGACCATGCGCGGAAGCACCTTCAGTACCTGCTCCAATAAATCGATGATCGCCGGGGAAGGAGTGATCTTGGCCTCGCGCACCCGGTTGAGCACGTTCTCCACGGACCAGGACAGTTCCGCCACCTCGGAGGCACCGACCATGCGCCCGCTGCCCTTGAGCGTGTGGTAGCCACGGCGCAGCTCAGTCAGGGCGCTCTGATTTTCGGTATCCTCGCGCCAGACAATGAATTTATTATTGATGTTCTCGAGCACGTCGCGCGCATCTTCGACGAAGATCTCCATGATCTCGGCATCGAATTCCTCATCGACCACGGCGCGTGCCGGGGGAGGAGCAGGAACACGCGCCGGCTCAACCGCTTCGCGAGCATCGCGGGTGACAGCGGCACTCGCCTCGTGCACGGATGCATCGGGCTCGGGTTCGGCCGCCGAGGATGTCGGCATAGCCGGCGACGTGGTGCGTAAGGTCATGCGCCGGCCGGCTAACACCGACATGGCGGTAAACGATTGCTTCAGGGTATCGACGATCTCTTCGGACATCCGCGACGGATCTTCCGTGACCAGTTCAAGCAGATGGTTCATTTCATCGCCGATCCTCGCGATCTTTTCCTGCCCCTGCGTCCGGGCCAGCTGGGTGAGCTCCTCGAGCTGCCGGCCGAGCGGTTCGCGCGCTGCCTCATTTTCGGGATCATCGAGCCAGGACTCGAGACTCAGACGCACGCCGTCGATGAGCAGGGCCGGGTCGCGCTGCTTGCCGTGGCCGCTGCCCAGGGCTGTGTCCATCTCCTTGAATGCCGAGTCGATCAGCGCTTCCAGGTTCGGGCGATCAGCGCGCAAGCCCTCGACAAAGGCGCCGATCGTGCCGACGCACACCGCCAGCCCGTCCATGATGGCACTGTCAATGATCAGGGCGCCGGTGCGTATATCTTCGATGTGCTGCTTCGTCGCCTCCACCAGATCGGCGGCGCGCGCCTGTCCCAGAATCTGCATCGCACCCAGAATCTGCGAAAGCAACTGCGGAACATCGTCCAGCGCCTGTACGCGCGTGGTATCGGCGGCGAAACCTTCGAGCGCCTCCTCGATGCGGCCCAGGTTGACGCTCACCTCGCCGGCGACCACGTTCAACAATTGCTTGTAATCGGATTCCGTGAGCTCGCCATCCGAAACTTCAAGTCCCTCGGCCTCGGGCGCTTCCCTGGCGTCGTCCGGTGAGTGCAACGCATGCAGCCGGCGAGCGGCCTCCTCGATCTGCATCTTCCATTCGGGGGCCGAACGGCTGATGTCGCGGGTGCTGCTCTCGATCATGAGCAGGGCCTCAGCCATGGACATCGAGACCGTTTCGGGATTGGCGATCCGGTTGTCGAGGATGGCGCGGCAGACCTGCGACAGTTCGTCCACCAGCGCCTTCAGTATCGGCACGTTGAGCATGTCGAGCGTGCCGGACATTTTGTGGAACGATTCGAGCAACGGTTCGAGTGATACCGTGCTCCGGTTTTCCGGGTCGAAATAGGTGGACATCAGGTCCTGCGCCGCCTCGATCTCCTTGCCGAGCGCGGTCGATACCGACTGCAGCGCCTCGGGTGTCGGCAGGTCGCCCGTCGCGGGAACCTCGGCGACGCCGCCGGTCAACAGGAATTCGAGCTCGAACGCCTGGTTCAGCTGCGTGACCTTGGGTCCCGTGGATTTCGCGTGCGCCACGTCCCACAGGATGGCGTTGGTGAGGGATTCGGAGGAATGGCGCAGTACCGACTTTTCCGCGCCGTCGATGATCTTCTTGATCTGCTGGTCAAGGCGCGCAAAAAGCTTCTTGCGCTCGGCCGTCACCTCCAGACCGTCGTCGATCAGCGCCTCGAGCAGGCCGCCGGCGGCCCAGAACAGCTGCTCGATGACGGCAAATCCCGCCTTGGCCTGCAACTGTTCGAAGACGTCCATGATGAGTCGCAGCGGTTGCTTGCTCGACGTATCGCGCAACCAATCGAGCAACGCGGGCTGGAATGTGCCGCGCAGTTGTTTGGCAAAATCGCGGTATTCCGCCTCCGCCGGTTTCTCCGCCGGTTGGGCGGCGGGCGGCGGGCGTACCGAGAGATCGGGCGAAAAAAGTTCGAGTTCCGAGATGGGCGGGGCATTATGCGCGGCGCGCAACTCGTTGATCAGCGTTATATGCTTGAGCGGTACGTCCAGTTGGCCGTATTGCAGACGTGACAGGTAATCCGGGAGCGTGAGAATGCCGCGCGTCAGGACATCGAAAACCTTCGAATCGGGCACGGCCTTGTCGTTGATGACCGCTTCGGCCAGCGCCTCGGTTTCCCTGGCCAGCATGGCCGCGCCGTCGAGTTCGACCATGAGCAGCGTGCCCACCACTTGATGCAGGTGAGTCGCGCAGAAGCGCAGGCGTGTCTTGTCGGAGGGATTTTCGGCGAACGACTCAAGCGCGAGACGCGCTTGCTTCAGCGTCTCGTCGATCTCGGTCTTGACCCAACCGAGCGTGCTCAGGTCAATTTTGCTGTGCGTGCTCATCCGTAAATAAAACCTTTATCCAACTCCCCCTCCCCCTTCACGGGGGAGGGCAAGGGGTGGGGGTAATGGCAGCCCTAAGCTTACCCTCACCCTCGCCTTATTCCCGCCCAGGGCGCACCAGAATCGTGTGCGCCCGCTCAGCGGGGAAAAGGTCCACCGGACCTTTTCCTGTTTCCGCTTCGCCCCCTCAAGGGAGGGGGGATGGGTCGGTGCGGCGGGAATGCCGCAACGTTACGCAGGCAGCTTGAAACCCGCCACGGAGGCCTGCAGCTCGCGCGCCAGATCGGAGAGTTTTCCGATGGCTTCCGCCGTCTGCCGGCTGCCCGAAGAGGTCAGCGTGGTCGTTTCCTGAATCTTGGCCATGCTTCCGGAAACGTCGGTCGCCGTTTGCGACTGCCGCTGGGCGTCGCGCGCGATATTCACAATCAGGCTCGACAGCTGCTCGGACACCGATTCAATTTCGCCCAGCGCCTGTCCGGCGGCATCGGCCAGGCGCGTGGCCTGCACCACGCCGTTGGTCGCCTGCTCCATCGAGGCCACCGCTTCATTGGTGTCGGCCTGAATGGTCTTCACGAGGTCGGCAATCTGTTTGGTCGCCTCGGCCGAACGCTCCGCGAGTCGTTGAACTTCGTCCGCGACCACCGCAAAACCACGGCCCGCCTCGCCGGCCATGGCCGCCTGGATAGCGGCATTCAGCGAAAGGATGTTCGTCTGCTCGGCGATGTCATTGATGAGTTCCACGATTTCACCGATCTGCTGCGAGGATTCGCCGAGACGCTTGATGCGCTTGGCGGTTTCCTGTATCTGCTCGCGCATACCGTCCATGCCGGTGATCGTGTCCTGCACCGCGGCGGCGCCGCGCTTGGCGGTGGCCACCGAACCCTGCGCCACTTCGGCGGAACGCTCGGCGCTCTTCGACATGTCTTCCATCGAACGCGCCATGGCCACCATTTTGCCGGTCGCCTCGGTGATCTGCGCCGCTTGCCGCAACGCGGCTTCGGTCAGCTCGGTCGCCGTCTGGCGCGAGTGCTCGGAAGCCACGGCCACCTGCTGCGCGGCGTTCTTGATGCGCACGACCAGGTTGCGCATTTCGCGCACCGCGTAGTTGATCGAGTCCGCGATCGCGCCCGTGATCTGTTCGGTCACCTCCGGCTGAATCGTGAGGTCACCGTCGGCGAGGTCGCCCATTTCGTCGAGCAGTTTCAGAATCGCGTCCTGGCTCTGGCGGTTCTGCTCGGAGCTGTGGTGCGCGCGGTCACGGGCGTCCACGACCAGCTTGCGGGCCAGCAGGAACAGGAACAGGACCGACGCGAAACCGGCGACGAAAATCATGGTGCGCACCCCGGCGCGTTGTTCAGACAGACTGGAATAGGCTTCGACCAGATCCCTCGATTTCTTAAGCAACGGGTCGGACTGCTCGAACACCGTCTGGCTTGCGCGCTGGGAGACGAACAATTCCGCGGCATTGCCCAGGATACCTTCGACGTGGTTGTTGATCTCACCGAAGATGGCGGCCGATTCGTCGAGCTTGGGGCGCACGCTCGGCGGCGCGATCTTGCGCAGCTTTTCGTCGGTCTCCTTGAAGAGCTTGGCGTCCTTGCCGAATTCGGCGGCGGCCACCGCGGCTTCGTTACCGCCCTGCGAGAAGAGATTGACGTCCTTGGCGATACGCTGGGAGAGCATGCCCTGACGGCTCGCGAGATAAAGCTGGTCCTGCTTCATGCCGGCCTTGGCGCCGAGCTCGACGATTTCGTCGGAGGCCGTCAGCAGCAACGGGCTCATCTGGTTAATCGCCATCACCGAGTCGTGCATGTTGAATAGCGATTTCTCCAGCGAAAGAATCTGGTCCACCTGCCCGCGCAAACCTTCGTTCGGCTTCGGCGACCACATCATGATGATTTCCTTCAGCTGGTTGTCGGCGATCTCCGGCGGGCTCGGCACGACCCCCAGTTCGGGATTTCCATTGCGCAGCGAGTTCACGATGCTGTCAAACCGGTCGCGCGATTCCTTGAGGGTGCGGAAGGCGGTCGGCTGGCCCAATACCGTTTCGCGCGCGTCTTTCGCCAGTCGTTGCGACAACATCAGCAACTGCGAAGATTGCTCGATATATTTGGATTCGCGTTCGGACCGCTGGGAATTCAGAACCAGCAACCAGATCATGGCGATCATGGCGAGGACCAGGCCGCCCAGGAGGAACGACAGGCCGGAAAACATAGCCATGATGCCGCCTGGCAGCAACGACGCCGCTGGTTTGCCGACATCGACAAACTCGTCTGCCGATGCCCCTGGCGTCCCATCCGAAAGATCAATAATGTCCTCGGAGGGTTGATCGATCATGCCATCCTTCGTTGATTTTTTCCTTGCCATACTGTCCACCTCATCTCATTTGAGATATGTCACCGTTATACATTCACACCAAACAGGCGCGTCCGGGCATACGCTTCGCGATTCAGGCCGCGACATGCCGGAAAGATTCACTCTCCGCCAGCGATTTCATGTCAAACACTCCCCACAACACGTTGTCACGCAAAAATGCACCATTCAGCTGGACCACGATCGGGTCATCCAGACCGGACAGATCCTGACGTTCCAGCTCTTCGTCGAAATGCCGCAGGCCCAGCACTTCATTGACCAGCACGCCGGCATTGAGTCCGGGAACGTTCATGATCAGCATGCGCGCTTTCTCATCGAGAAAAACCGGCGGCTTGCCGAAATACTCCGGCAGATCGACGATCGTAATCAGGTTGCCGCGCACATTGGCCACGCCCTTGAGCCAGGATTTGACGCCCGGAACCAGCGTCGACGGCGGCGGCGGAAGAATCTCGAGCACATGATCGAGCGGCGTCACCAGCATCATGTCACCGATCCGGAAACCCACCCCCGACCACAGTTTCGTGACTTCGACTTCCTGCGGGAGCCCGGGGGCGTTTTCCAGACTTTCCTGCTGCATCTTGCGCAGAAGTTCGAACGGGTCCTGATGGGTCCTGGCCATGGCTAGAGCGTCCTGATCTTCTCCATCAAGACCTTCTCGATAACCGGCTTGACGATGTAATCCTTCGCGCCCTGGCGCAGGCCCCAGGCCTTGTCGGTTTCCTGGCCCTTGGTCGAACAGACGATGACCGGGATGTTGGCGGTTTCCGGATCCTTGGTGATCGCGCGCGTGGCTTCGAAGCCGCTCATGCCCGGCATCACGATATCCATGAGAATCAGGTCGGGCCGTTCCTGCTTCGCCTTGGCAATGCCTTCTTCCCCGCTGGTCGCGGTCACGACCGTGCACCCGTTCTTCTTGAGCATCTCGCTCATCAGGTGGGTGTCCGTCGCCGAATCATCCACGATCAAAACTTTTTTGATGGCCATATGACAGCTCCATGCGTTTCGTTGTTAAAATCCCAAACCCGTCGGGCGCACCCGGCCCGATCAGTGCACATATTTGTTGATCACATCAATCAGCTCTTCCTGGGTGAACGGCTTGTTGACGTGTTCTTCCGACCCGGCGATCCGCCCGCGGGCGCGATCGAAAAGTCCATCCTTGCTCGACAACATGATGACCGGCGTGTCGCGGAATTTCTTGTTGTTCTTGATCAGCTGGCAGGTCTGGTAACCATCGAGCCGTGGCATCATGATGTCGACGAAAATAATGTCCGGATTGTTATCGGTGATCATCGACATGGCCTCAAACCCGTCGGCGGCCGTGTAGACTTCGTAGCCGGCCTTCTTCAGCAACGCCTCGGCCGTGCGCCGTATCGTGTTGCTGTCATCGATAATCATCACTTTGATGCTCACGTGCGCTATCCTCGCCGAGACTCTGCCCATTGGACGCAATTCTCCCCCCCACCGCGCGAAATCCGGTCGGTTAATGATGTAATTTGTGCAGTTATTTTCCTATAACAATGATTTGGTAGCACAAACACCACCCAAAATCCATGCACTGGCCTGTGCCGGCTCACCCTACTCAATATAGTCCATGCTTCAGCCAGTCGTCCGGATACAGCCCGCGGTCCTCAACCCTGTCCAGGCGTCCCCCATGAGGCGGTAAAAACGGGCAAATAGCAGCATGAATCGTACCAGCCCCCCGGACTTAACTTGGGGCAAGGCAATCGGCTACCATGGGGCCAAGACAGTCATGACGCAATACCAGGGAACCATGGGTAACGACTCTCGGCCTGCCGTTCCACATCTGACCACGGCCCTGACCGGGCCGTTGC
>ERZ1292633.2448-Hain-H41-02um-R1-2448-length-18998-cov-5_pt1 | contig 18998 bp, 13 predicted proteins | sample MGYA00564406_ERZ1292633 | MGnify/ENA primary metagenome ERZ1292633 (study PRJEB36523, sample SAMEA6512639) | groundwater metagenome | collected 2019-01-08 | study: AquaDiva: Metagenomics assemblies of 32 groundwater samples
CACCAAGCCCTTCTCCAACTCCAGTACCAACAGATACACCTATTCCAACTCCAACAACTAGTGTTGATATTTCTCCAACCCCAACACCAATAGCTACTCCTACAGCTACTCCAGTTCCTACACCAATTCCAACACCTTTAGAGGTTTTAGCTTTTTCTTCTGATAGAGATGGAAACAGAGAACTTTATACAATGAATATTGATGGAACAAATCAACAAAGATTAACTTTTACAACAACTCTTTCTGAAGATTTCTACTCTTATCAATATAAATTCTCGCCAAACAAAGATAAAATTTTATTTACTTCACTTGGAACTTATGAAGATATAACGCTTATAAATGTAGATGGTACAAATAGAACAATTCTTACAAATAATAATGAAAATAATTATAGATCTGTTTGGTCTTCTGATGGTTCAAAAATAATTTATACTGGTGAGGTAAATGGTTATAGTGATATTTGGATAATGAATGCTGATGGTTCTAATAAAACAAATTTGACTAATTTACAAAATACAACAGATAAAGATCCTTCAGTTTCTATAAATAATAAAATTGTTTTTAGATCTGGAAGAGATGGAAATAATGAAATTTATATAATGAATTTTGATGGTTCTAATCCTTTAAATCTTACAATGAACTCTATTGATGATAATACACCAAGATTTTCGCCTGATGGAACAAAAATAGCTTTTATATCTAACTCTAATTTATGGGTAATGGATTCTGATGGATTAAATAAACGACAATTAAATTTTCAAAGTACCTCTTTTCCTCTATGGTCTCCTGATGGAACAAAAATAGCATATACAAAAATAATTTCAGGTACAAATACAGATATAGAAATAGTTGATGTAGCTTCTGGACAAATTAATACTCCACCAAATACATTATTAAAAGAAAATATTCTTACTTGGTCTCAAGATTCAACTAAATTGATTTTTGAATCTAATAATACTGGATCTAATCAAATATACTCTTTAGATGTAGTAGATAATTTAGAAAGAGTTTTAACATCTGCTCCTGGAAATAATGGTAGAGCTTTTTAAAATAGTTTTTTGGTAGTATATTATATTTTTTGTTAGGAAATGGTAAATTGAAAAAGATACAACATATTTTGTTATTTTCATTAATATCAATTTTATTATTTACTGTTTCTTCATGTAATATAGAAAAAAAAGAAAATATATCTACTATTCAAGTAAAGAAAAGTACCAATCTTTTTTCAGGTAAAGTATTTTTTCCTGATGTTGAATTAAAATTTAAATTAAATGCTACTTTAAGTAATATTGCACCTCGTTCTGTAATTACTCTTAATTATCCATTAGATTATTCTGATCAAGAATTAAAAGGAAGTGTTATTGCTACAGGATTAAGTGATACAAAAGGAAATTTTACATTAGATTCAAATTCTGATTTTACTCCTAAAGAAAATGAAGTTTATATACTTGAAGCTAGTAAAAGATTAAAAGGTGTTGGATTTGATAATATTGGTTTAAGAACTAATGTAAAATGGAATGGTAAAATTTGGGAAAGTATAAATAAAAATGGATTATTTATAGATTCAAAAACAACTGCTCTATCAATAATTCAAAGTTTAAATCCTAATATTGTTAACCCTCTTGATACTATAAAATCAATGAGTTTTCCTAATATTAATACTACAATACTAGAAACAGAAAATACACAATATTATGAAGATATTACTATTTCTGATATAAATAATAATTTAAAAGCTTATGTAATTAAAAATGTATCAAATTTAGTAGAAAGAGCTTTAAAAGAAAATAAAGATCCTTTTTCTTCTATTGCTTTTATGAATGGTGAGTACTATATAATTGAAGATAAAGCACAAAATAATTTATTAACAGGTTGTTTAGGAAATCCATCTAATTGTATTTAATTTATTCCGATTTTGAATTATTTTTCCCATATTTATAAAAAACAACTGGTGTAACAATTTGATCTAATAATGTTGAAGTAATTATTCCGCCCAAAATAGTAACTGCAAGAGGTTGAAGTATTTCTTTTCCCGATTCTCCAATAGAAAATGCTAATGGAATAAGAGAAAATCCTGCCGTTAATGCTGTCATAAAAACAGGTACTAATCTTTCTAATGAACCTCTAATTATCATTTCTTCAGAAAAAACTTCTTTTTCTACTTCCATAAGATGAATATAATGAGAAATCATCATAATTCCATTTCTAGAAGTAATTCCTATTAATGAAATAAAACCAACTAAAGTTGCAATAGAAAAATTGCTTTTAGTTAATATAATTGCTCCTACTGCACCTATCAAAGCAAGAGGAATATTTATCATTACTTGCAAAGCAAAAATCCAATTACCTAAAGCTTTCAGCAAAAGTAAAAATACACAAATAGTAGAAAATATGGTTAATATTATTAATGTTTTGGTTGCTTCTTTTTGTGCTTCAAATTGACCAGCATATTCTATAAAATATCCTTGAGGTAATTTAATATTTACTAATGCTTTTTTTATATCATCAACTACTGTTCCCAATGCTTTATCAGAAGTATTTGCCATAACGATAATTCTTCTTTTTGAGTTTTCTCTCAATACTTGATTTACACCTTTTGATTCTTTTATTTCTGCCACAAAAGATATAGGAATTTGATTTCCTGAATTTGTATTAATAGTAATATTTTTTAAATTACTTATGTTTTTTTTAAATTTTTCTTTTATTCTTAAAACAACTGAATATCTTTTTTGTCCCTCTATTATTTCAGAAATAACTTCTCCATTTAAAGCCGTTTCAAGCGTTTTAGTAATATCAGCTGATTTTATACCATATTTTAAAGCTTCAGCTCTTTTTATATTAAATTCAATTTGTGGAATTAAAACTTGTTTTTCAACCTGTACATCTGTTGCTCCATCAATTTTTTCAATAATATTTTTTATTTCAGTACCTTTTATTCTTAAAATATTTAAATCATCACCAAAAATTTTAATAGCAATTTGAGCCCTTATTCCAGACATCAAATGATCTATTCTATGAGAAATTGGTTGACCAATATTTATAGAAACACCTTTTATAATAGATAATTTTTTTCTAATATCTGAAATTACTTCATTTTTACTTCTTTTAGATTCTTTTAAATCAACATCAACTTCAGAATAATGAACTCCTTCTGCATGTTCATCTAATTCAGCACGACCAGTTCTTCTTCCTGTTGAAATAACTTCAGGAACTTCAATAATTAATTTTTCTACAACATTTCCAATTTTATTTGACTCTTCTAAAGATATTCCAGGCTGAGCTAAAACATTTATGGTTAATGTACCTTCATTAAAAGGAGGTAAAAACTCTTTTCCTATAAAAAATAAAGAAAAAATAGATACTAAAAAAAGTAATATAGAGGTAAAAATAACTTTATTTGGATTTTTTAAAGTAACTCTAAGCATTTTTTCATCATATTTTTTTATAAACCTAACAAAAAAACTATCTTTTTCTTTTTTTGAAAAACTATTTTTATTTAATAAAAAAGATGCTAAAACAGGAGTTAACGTAATTGATATTAATAAACTAGCCAAAAGACTTGTTATGTATGCCAAACCTAAAGGCATAAGAAATCTACCTTCTATTCCTGTAAGAAAAAATAATGGTATAAAAACCATCACGACAATAAAAGTGGCATAAATTATAGAAGAACGAATTTCTGAAGATGCTTTATAAATAACCTGTATTTTTGCTTTTGGTTTTTCTAATAGAGCATTTTCTTTTAATCTTCTAAAAATATTTTCTATATCTACAATAGAATCATCTACTAATTCACCTATAGCCACGGCTAAACCACCTAATGTCATAGTATTTATAGAAATATCAAAAAATTTAAATATAAAAAATGAAATTACAAATGATAATGGAATTGAAGTAAGAACAATAAATGTAATTCTAAAGTTTAGCAAAAATATGAAAATTATTATTATTACTATAATTGTTCCATCTCTTAAAGCTTCAATAACATTTTTTATTGCAGACGAAATAAAATTAGCTTGTCTAAATAAATTTGTGTTTATTTCTATATCTTCAGAAATAGTTTTTTTCAAATCATTAATGGAGTTTTCTACTTTTTTTGTAAGCTCTAATGTATCTCCATTTGGTTGCTTTGAAATTGACATAATTACTGATGATGAGGCATTTGAACTTCCATTACCTCGTTTAACTTTTGCACCAATTTTTACTTCTGCTATATCAGATAATTTTATAGGATAATTTTTTCTATATAAAACAATGGTATTTTTTAAATCTTCAATAGAGTTTAAACTTCCGTTATTTCTAACTAAATATTCTTGTGATTTCGAGTTTATAAAACCTCCTGTTGTATTAAGGTTAGATTTCTCAATAGCTGTTCTTAATTCTTCTATTTCTATTTTATATTCTATCAATTTATTGGGAGAATATAAAACTTGATATTCTTTTACTTCCCCGCCTATGTTGATTACTTGTGATATTCCTGAAATAGATAAAAGCCTAGGTCTTATTACCCATTCGGATAATTCTCTTAGTTCCATAGGGCTTGTTTTACCTGTTTTTGATTTTATAGAAACAAGCATAATTTCACCCATTATAGAAGATATAGGAGAAAGTATTGGAGTCGTATTTTTAGGTAGTTGTTCTTTTGCTATATTTAATTTTTCAGTTATGAGTTGTCTATTTAAATATATATCAGAACCCCATTTAAATTCAACATAAATAACTGATAATCCTATGGCAGATTGAGATCTAACTTTTTCTACATTTGGTATTCCATTCATTAAATTTTCTATAGGAAATGTTACAAGGTTTTCTACTTCTTCAGGAGCTAAACCATTAGATTCCGTCATTATTGTTACAATTGGTTTATTAAGAGATGGAAAAACATCTATAGGTAATTTTATTACAGTATAAATACCTAAAAATAAAATAATAATCGAAATAAATAAAACAGTAAATCTATTTTTTAATGCCCATTTAATTATTGAGTTTATCATTTATTACCTAGCAATAGAAATTTATTAAGTTGATTGTAATTATTTTTTTTTGATTGAATTTTGTGGTAAGGAACGTTTTAAAAACGTTCCGAAACAAACACATTGGATAATTTATAATAGTAAACATATTATTTAATTCTATTACCTATTTGAATTATTAAGTTGATAAAGTCCGTTTACTGCTATTTTTTCACCAACTTTTAATCCGTCAATAACTTCAATGTATTCTTGATTTTCTTTACCAGTTTTTATTTCTCTTTTTTCAAAAAACTCTCCACCTTCAAAAACATAAACATATTTTCTACCCAAATCTTCAAAAATATAGTCTTTTTTTATTGCTATATATTTAGATTTTTTTGAACTATTTAAAGTAATATTTGTAAACATTTCATTTTTAAATTTATTTTCTTTATTATCTATTTCAAATAAAATATGAAATGTTCTTTTTTGTGGATCTATTGTACCTTCCGAATGAAGAAATCTATTTGTTATTCCATCTATTTTAAAAATATCATCATAAGGTGAAACTTTAAATTCTCCTTCTTTATAATCAGAAACTTTTTGAACTAAATCTTCTGGTACTTCTGCTTGTAAAATCATTTTTTCAGAATTTACTATAGTCAATAAAACCTTATTTACTTCTTGTTGATTATTTAAAGGAACATCAATGCGTGTTATTTTTCCATCAATTGGCGCTAATATATTAAATACTTTGTTATTGGTATTTTTTTGTGATTTATTAAGTTCATCTAATTGTTTTTTATATAAAATAGAATTTTCTTTGTAGCTTTTTATTTCTAACTCTGATTCTCGTATCCTTTTTTCAAGATCTGAATCAATTGCATAATTTTGTTGTTTTTTCATAATTTCTAATTCAAGATTAATTCTTTTCATTTTGTTTTCAATATTTTGAAGTTTTTTAATACTTGAATAGCCTGAATTATATAATTCTTTTTCTCTTTCATATTCTATTTTTACTAATTTAGAATCTTCTTCAACTTGTTTTATTTGTTTTTCAAATTGAATTTTTTTAGAATCATATGAATCTTTTGCTTTTTGCTTTTCTTTTTTTGAATTTTCAATATTTAATTCAGCTACTTTTATTTTTGATTCTATTTCACTATTTTTTAATTGAAGTTCTAAAATTGAATTTCTAATACTTAGTGAATCATTAATATTAGGGGTTTGCTCTACATAACCTAAAATTTGATCTTTTATAACTTTTGCTCCAACATGAATATGATTTAAAAAAACTTTTCCAGCAAATGGAGAAATAATATCCGCTTTTAATTCAGGAAAATTTTTAATTATACCTGTAACATTTATGCCTTTAGTTAATCCAACATTTTTAACTTTTTTTGTTGAAATATTAAATAAAAGTTGTGTTTCTTTCGAAATATTTATCTTGTTTGAGTCATTATTAGTTACATCTGAATTAAGTTCATTTTTAACTATTTTTATTTTATTTGATGTAGAAATAGAAATTAAATAAATAGAAATAGTTAATAATAATAATAAAACTGAGTTGAATAATATTTTTTGTTTTAAATTATTACTTTTTGAATTAAAAATAACTATTATTATTATCATAAAAGAAATTAAAATAAAATCTAATGTATAAGGTAAATAATTTATTGGAACATTTATTACATTTATATTTAGATCAAAATTTATTTTTAAGTTATTATTAGTTTCAGCAGATATTATTACTTTATTTTCACCATCTTTTTTAAAAATATAATCAAAAAAATAAGTATTATCATCTTTATTATTTGGAATAATAATATTATCATCTATTTTTAAAGAAATATTTTTAAGTTCTATTTTTTTATCATTGAAAAAACTACCTTCTATTATTTCATTTACATATATTTTAAAATTCACTTTATCATTTTGAAATATATCTTTTTTACTCTGTTCAATAAAAAATTTAAAGTTATTATCATTTAAAGATATATCTTTTTGTATTTTTACGACTTTATCTTGAGTTTTAGTATTTGATAAAGTAATTTTTTTATCTTCTTCATGAACATGTTCTTCTCCACCATGTGCATAAGATGGAGAAGTATAAATTATAAATAATAAAATAATTAGTATTTGTAGAGGTTGCTTTAAAAACCTTCCTAACAAATACATTGGATAATTTATAATATTAATCATGTTATTTAATTCTAATTTATTAATGTTTATGCGGTTTACCCCATAATGTTTGCATAATAAAAACATCTAATTTTACACTTTTTAAAACTTTTTCATCTAATTTTACATCTTTATCAGATTTTTTTATATCTTTTCCTATTATAAATGAGTCATGATGTCCTTTACCTTTAAGCTCAGGAAGCAAATTTTTTATTTTATCAGTATTTTTTATTTCTATAATATCTTTTATTTCAAGATGACTATCATAAACAAGAGCAAATTCAATATCAGTTCCTTTTGGTTTTACAACTGTTGCCGCTCCTAATTGAGTTTTTTTACCATTTTTTAAACCAACAGCTACAAAAGTATGAAAATAATCATCAGGTTTTGAACCAGAATCCTTTTCTATATTTTTTATTTGATCTTTAGAAAGAACTCTATGCTCTAAAGAAACTTCGCCTCCTTTAAAATATTTTTTTATTGATTCAGGAACACCTTTCATGTGTTTTTCTGCATGTTGCATATCTTTTGAAACTTTTTCTTTATTATGTTCATGTCCTTCATGAGCAAAAGAATAAGTAGATTGTAATAGTATCAATGAGATTAAAAGTAATTTTTTCATATTTTCCCTCCAATATGATTATTAATTATTGCTATGTTATCTAAACCTGTTATTTTCTCAAGTTCAATAAGTTTTAAATTATATTGTTTTATATATTCAATATACTCTTTTTTTGACGTTAATAAATTTCTTTGTTCAAAAATATAATTAATTAAATCTTGTTCACCTAAATCATAAGCTTTTTTTGTAATTAAAACATTTTCTTCTAATAAAGGTATGATTTCTAATTTATAAGAATTTATGATTTCTTCTAAATTTTTAATATCATTTATTTTTGATTTTAAATCATTTTTTAATTCGCTAATTTTTAAATCATAATCTAATTCATTTTGAATAAGAATATTTTTTATTTCTAAAATATTTCCTTGATTTCTATCAAAAATAGGTATTTCACTAGATATTCCTAATGATATTATTTTTGAATTACTAGAAGTTTCTGAACCTAGTATTAATGAAGTAGTAATATTTGTATTTGGTATATTATCAAAGTTCAATTTTTTTATTTTATTTTCATAAAAAATGCTTTTTAGTTTTATTCTTTTGATATCAAATCTATTTTCTAAAGCTTTTGAATATAGATAATTTTGATCTAATTTTTTTGAATCATAATAAAAAAAATCGCTTTTTACATTTACTTCTTTATTAGAATATAAATTTAATTTTAATTGTGAATTTTTTAAACTATTTTTTGTTTCAATTAATTTAGTCTTTATTTTATTACTTCCTATTAAAGTTGAATTTAAATCATATTTTGAATTATCACCTAAATTATTTCTTTTTTTTGATATTTCCATATTTTTTTTTGAAAATTCAAGCTCTTTTTCTAAAACTTGTAAATATTCCATATCAGATATAAGGTTTATATAAAATGTTTTAATATCTAAAATAAAATTCTTTTTTTGTTGTTCTACTTGATACTTAGACAATTCTAATTCAATTTTATATAAATTTATAATACTATCTCTTTTACCAAAAAATTCAAAAGGTTGAGAATATCTTATCTCAAAAATATTTTCACTGGTTTTATTAAAGTAATCTTTTTCATGATTTATGCCTAAAAAAGGATTTTTAATATTTTTTGATTGTTCTAAAATACTTTCATTAATTAAAATATTTTGGTTATTCATTTTTATAAAATTATTATTTTCAATCGATAATTTAATTATTTCATCAATATTCAAATAAGATATTATATTTTGATTAATAATTTTTTCTTCAGCTTTTACATTATTAGAATAAATAACAAAGATAAATATTAAAAAAAACTTATACTTCATTCATTTTTTCCTTTTTGAGAGGATTAAAAAATATAAATAAAGCAAATAAGGATAAAAAAATAATTAACAAAATAAGTGATGTTTTTATTGAATAATTTTCAATTCTACTTTCTATTTCATTAATTTTTTCAATTTCAAAAGTTCCTAAATCAAGCTTTTTATCATCAATAGTCAGATTTGTTTCATAACTACCAAAATTTTTTAAATTAATTTGAGATTTATACCATCCAATTGTACTTGTTTTTTCAAGTTTTAAAGTTTCTTTTTGCTCTTTTTTTTGAAAAATAATACTCATATTATTAATTTTTTGACCATTATTATTTTTATCAGTAATAAATAAATCAATATTAGAGTTTTTATTTTCTATAAGTTTATTATATTTAATAAGAATTTCTTTATCATCGTTTTTATAAACTCTTGTTATAATATTTTCTGATGAAATAACTTGTTTATTTTTATCTTCTTCATGAACATGATCTTCTCCACCATGTGCAAAAACAACAGGTGAATAAATTAAAAATATCAAAGTAATTATTTTTTTTAGCATTAGAGTAAATTAAAATAAAACTAATAGCATTAAAGTATAATAAAACATTGACCTTGATGTAATGTCAATAGAATAGAAATTATATATTATCTTGATCTTTCATTCTTTGAGTATAATAAGTTGTATTTCTTTCTATTATACAAAGAATTGCAGTAGCCGAATTACAAACTATTTTTATTTTTTCATTATCATCTGTGTTTAAATAAGAAACATTAATATATTTTTCTAAAAAACTAATAGAACTTAATTTTCCATATTTTATTAACATATATACAATTTTATCTAATAAATAAATTTCTTTTTCATTTAAATCATCTAATTTATGCATTTTAGATAAAAAAGTATTTATTATTTCTGAAATATTTTGTTCAGGGAAAAGAGCAATTTTATTTATGAGTTCGATATTTTCATTATCTAATTCACTACTTTTACTTTTAGCTTCAAATTTTTTGATTAATTCTTTATCGCCAAAAATAGCTAAAGCTAATTTTACTTGTTCAGAAACTTCAGAATTAGATTCTTGTGATTTTATAGTTTCTAACGCAGATCTTGATCCTATTTCTATAACTTTTTCAATCGCTTTTTTAATTACAATAGAATTAGTATCTTTTATCAATAACTTAAGAAATTCTATTCCTCTATTATCATTTATCATATCAATACAAAGCAATTTTATTTCATTGTTATTATTTTGAATAATCTTTTCTATATATTGCTTAGATTTACTAAATTCAAGATATTTAAGTTTTTCTATATGCTTAAAACTATTAATATTTTTTTCAATTATGTTATCTAATTCTGATTTTTTTTGACTATTATTAAATTGCCATAATGCCATAAAACAAGCGTATTTTTCAAATTCATCGGTTGATTTTTCTAAATGTGATTCAATAAGTTTCATTTTTTCAGAACTTTTTGTTCCACAAATAGAAAAAATAGTAGCTAATCTTATTTCAATGTTTTTATCTTCAAGACCAACTTCCATAAAATCTGAAGCATCGGAATCACTAAAAGAAGAAAAAAAACTTATGAGTTCGATTCTTTTATCATCAGACAAATTTTCCTCGTTCTCATATGCAATTTTTAAAATATTTTCTGCTAATCTCCATCCACCTCTTTCATAAACTTTTTTTAGACAAAAAAGTTTATTATCAATATCTGGATCTTGCATTCCTACAGAAAAAAATCTTTTACCATCAGGGCTATCAATATTCAAAACAGATTCTTCAACAGCCCTTCTGGTTTTAGGATTAGGATTTTTAAATCCTTCTCTAAAAATTTCCCAACAACTATCTATTACAGAATCATAATTAATAATTTCTGGTTTTTTCTTTTTAAATAAAAAATCTAATAATCCCATTTTTTTAGTTACTTTTTTTTCTTCTTAGGAGCAAAGCTTCTAATTTTTCTGAATTTCTTTTTCTTTTTTACATCAGAATCTATTCCATTTTCAGAATCTTCAGCTTCAGAATCATCGTCATTAGATTCTACTGTTTCTTCAGATGTTACTTCAGAAACTTTAGGTGTTTCTACTACAGGTATTTCTACAATTACTTCAACTGCTTTTTCTTCTGGAGTAAAAAGATCTTCTTGTAAAGCCTCTTCTTTAGGTTTAACCGCTTTTCTTGGCTTTCTACCTCTTTTTTTAGGAACAACTTCTTCAAGTTTTTCTTCAATAACAGGTTCTTCAGGAGCTTTTTCAATAGCAACATTTAATAAATCAGATGTATCTAAACTAACCTCTTTGACAGAATCAGGAACATTTACAGTAAAAGCAGTATCTTGAACATGTAAGTTATTTTGATCAACTACATCTACTTCTTTATTCACCTCTTGAGCTAAAACAGGTATTGTCTCATTAACTATTTGTTTAGGAATCTCATTAAAATTTTCAGCAGAGTTTCCAATAACAGGTGTTATTTTAGTTTCTTCATTGAAATTATTAACTTGGTTTTGTCTAGGTTCATGCTGTCTAGGGTTTTCAAATCTAGGTTTATCATTTCTTCTAGGATCATTTTGTCTAGGTTCATGCTGTCTAGGATTTTCAAATCTAGGTTTATCATTAAAGTTATTTCTATCATTTTTGTTAAACTTATCAGCAGGTCTTCTAGAACTATGAGTATCTATATGTTGAATATACTTTCTTTCTTCAGCAGATAATTCAAAAAAGTTAGAACCAGTTTTTTCTGTCTTTGCTTTTTCTTCAACAATTTTATTAAAATTCTCTACATGAACAATAGGCAGAGTATTAATTATAGGCTCTTTTATAGCTTCAATTTTTTCAATAATAGGCTCGACAACTTTATGACTATGGTTATGGTTATGATGAGCAACTGGTGCTTTTTCAGCTACAACTTTTGGAGCATGTTGATGTTGTTGTGCTTGAGGTTTGACAAAAGCAGGTTTTGATTCTTGAAACTTAGGTTTATTTTCATGCCTATTATCATTTTTAACTTCGTTTCTTACTTCATTTCTTGGAGCTTCATCTTGATAATAAGGCTCATCGTAATGAGGTAAACTATCATTTTCTACAAAAGTTATATCATTTTCTTTATTTCTTTTTTTGTATTTTTCATACTCAGGTGGAGGTGTTTGTTTTTCAAAAAACTCTACATTTTCTGTTAAATCTTCTATTTTAGATTTACCTTGAAATTCTACTTTTGCATTTGGTTGATTAGGTTCACTAAAATTAGTTCTTCTTCTAGAACTATCAACTGTTATCATATCAGCTCTATAAACGCTGTTTCTTAATCTTCCAACACCATCACATGTAGGGCATTTAGTAGTAAGGAGTTCTATTAAACTTTTCTTTTGTCTATGTCTAGTAATTTCTAATAAACTAAATTCTGAAAAATAACTTAATTGAGGTTGAGATCTATCATTTTTAGTTTCATTTGCTAAAGTTTGCCAAACGAGTTGTTGATCTCTTTGTTCAAACATATCTATAAAATCAATAACAATAACGCCACCAATATCTCTAAGTCTTATTTGTCTAGCAATTTCTACAGCAGCTTCTTTATTTGTTCTTAAAATAGTATCACTTAAACCTACTGTTTCTCTTGTTCCACCAGAGTTAATATCAATAACAGTCATGGCTTCAGTTTTTTCTATAACTAAAGAACCTCCACTTGGTAAATAAACTTTGGTTTGAAGAGCTTTTTCAAGTTCAGTAAATAAATTATATTGAGCTGCTAAAGGTACTGTATTTTTATTAAATTGAACAAACCTAAAAGCTTCATTAGACCAAGATTGTAAAAGTTCTACAGCTCTATTTTTTGCTTCTGGAGTATCAACAACTATTTTTTTTATATCAGTTGTGATAGATTCTCTTAAAACTTTATAAAGTAAATCTTGATCTCTGTATAAAACAGCAGGAGCAACAGCTTTTTCTGATAAAGTAAGAATTTCACTCCATCTTTTTAATAAATAATCTAAGTCTTCTTTTAATGCTTCTTCGCTTTGAAATTGAGCTTCAGTTCTTAATATTATTCCATAACCAGCTTGACATAAGTTTTTTGCAACATAGATAAGTCTATCTTTTTCAAATTGATCTTCAATTCTTTTAGAAATACCAATTTTTCTTTCATAAGGAGTTAGTATCAAATATTTACCAGGAATTGTTAACATTTCAGTTAATCTTGGCCCTTTAGATGAAGTTGCTTCTTTTGCTATTTGAACCAAAATATTCTTTTTTGGAGTTAAAAAATGTCTTATATTTGATCTTTTTTTAGGAGGTATTTTTAATGCCAAATCACTTATATGTATAAAACCATTTTGATTCTTACCGATATTAATAAAAGCTGCATCAATAGATGGTATAGTTGAATCTATACAACCTAAAATTATATCACCAACTAATTGCTCTCCTTCATTCATGAAAAACTCGACAACTCTTCCATTTTCAAAAACAGCTGCAATGTTATCTGTTTCGCTTACTACAATTTCTTTTGTCATTCTAGATAAATTCCTTTCTAAAATAAAATCAATTAAAACTAAAGATATACAATCTTTTTATACACAAGAAGACTTGTGAAAAGGAGTGTTTTAACCCTTTATAAAAACAAACTAGAAATTATTTAATTAGAATAATTTCTAAAATGACAAAAAAGGAATTTAAGATAATATAAAAAAAGTCTAATATTCAAATCTCCCAAAATAAGTAACTTCAATTAATGTGTTACTCAGGAGTTAATTTTTAGTTCTGAGTTATAAATTCAGAAACAGGAAATCCTGTTAATTTTATCAAAAAAACTTTGATATAAACTAAAAACTAATAAACATATTAAACAAAAAATATTTTAGAACCACAAAACAATGATCCAAACAAATTACTTTAGTTGATTCTATAAAGAACTCAATAGTAAATGAAAAAATGAATCATTTTCTGATTCTAAATTAAAAAATATTCAAACAAAAAACCTTAAAAAACCTTATTTAGCCAAAATACCTAAAAACACTCAAAATAAGAATTAAATAAAAAAAACTAAACTTAAATTTTATAGAATAATTCAAACCATATTTATTAGATTCTATTTTAAAGTTATTTTATTTATCTTTAAATCAAGAAAAAAATACTAAAAAACGTAAAACTAAACTACAAAAACAACAATTTTTTTATTAAAACAATAAAAAGTATTTTTGATATCCAAAAAATTTTAAACTACTTTAAGTTAACTATCTTAAAAACTATTAAAAAAACAAGTAAAAGTAATTAACTTATTAAAGATAATATTATACAATAAAATAGTAGTTTTTGATAATAGCTATTTTTATTTTTTTTAGTTGGTAAGAAAATGTCCTTAGACAATAAAAATATTTCGGCAGATGTTATATCACAATATATTATTTCTAATAATATGTTAGATAAAAGCACTATGGCAGAAGCTTTGAATATTTATAATAAAAAATCTGGAGCTAAAATTAGTTTCTCTCAATTTTTAATTGATAAAAAATATGTTCATGAATCAACTATGAAAAAAATTCTTGATGATTTAACAGGTTCAAATAAAAAAGAAATAAAAGAAAGAGAAATTAAAAAAGATTTTTTAGATGAAGATGTAGCTGATTTAAAATCTAAAATTGAAGAACAATTAAAAGGTAAAGAAAATAATCTTAAATCTATTTTAGAACCCAGCGAACAAGATGTTAATAATTTCCTAAGTCCAACAGGTTTAGATTGGCAAGGAAGAAGAATGACAAATGAAGATCAAGAAAGTTTAATAAAAAAAGTTGCTACTATAAAATCAACTGATGAAGTTTCAAATACTAATGGTGTATTTGTTCTTAATTGGATGAGCGAATTATTAGAGCCTTAGTAATGGAAATAGATTTAGAAGAAATAAAAAAAATTTTACCTCACAGATATCCATTTCTTTTTATTGATAAAATAATAGAGTTTGAATCTGAAAAAAAAGCTGTAGCAATAAAAAATATTAATTCTAATGACTGGTTTTTTCAAGGACACTTTCCTGAAAGACCAATTATGCCAGGTGTATTAATTATTGAAGCAATGGCTCAAACAGGTGGAATTATAATAATGAAATATGAGTCATCTCATAACAAACTTGCTGTTTTAGCTGGAGTTGATAAAGTAAGGTTTAGGGATATGGTTTTACCAGGAGATTTATTAATAATAACTGCTGAAGTTTCTTATTTTAATGGTAAATTAGGTAAAATAAAATCTTTTGTAGAAGTAAAAGGTAAAAAAGTTTGCGAAGGTGATATATTATTTACTTTGATAGATAAAAATGAAAAATAATAATATTTTAGCATTAAAAAAAAACAATCAAATACACATTACATCAATAATAGATGATTCTGCGATAATTGAAGATGGTGTTGAAATTGGTCCTTATTCAATAATAGGAAAAAATGTATTTATAGGAAAAAATACTAAAATAGCCTCTCATGTATTAATTGATAAATACACTACAATTGGTGAAAATTGTAAAATTTATACGGGAGCTATTTTAGGTTCAGATTCTCAAGATTTAAAAGCTGAACAAGGTGAAAATTTTTTAATAATTGGAGATAATAATACAATACGAGAATATGTAACAATAAATAGGGCTTCAAAAATTAATGATAAAACTATAATAGGTAATAATAATAATTTTCTTTCTTATGCTCATGTAGCACATGATAGCATTATAGGAGATAATAATATTTTTTCTAATTCTGTTAATGTTGGAGGTCATTGTATTTTTGAAAATAATATTATAGTTGGTGGGCTGACAGGAATACATCAATTTGTAAAAGTTGGTTCTTATTCAATGATTGGTGGAATGAGTAGAATAACACAAGATGTTCCTCCTTTTTTTGTCGCAGTAGGAAACCCTGTAAAAGTTGAAACAGTAAATATTACAGGTCTAAAAAGACATAACTTCCCTTTAGAAAAAATAATTTTATTGAAAAAAGCATGGCATATTATATATAAATCAAATTTAACATTAAGTTCTGCAATAAAGGAACTAGAAAAATTAGATTCTGACGAAATACTTTATTTGATTAAATTTTTAAAAGATAGTAGCAAAAGAGGTATATCAGGTCTTTTTATGAACTTATAAAGCTTTTCAAAAAGTTTTGTTTACTCTTTAAAAAGCTCAAATTTAAAAAGTTGTTTTATACAATTTTTTCAGGTTCTTTAGTTTCATTTTCTTTACTTGCAAGTTCTTTCTCAGATAATTCTTTATCCTCAAGTTCTTTAGCTGCTAATTCCATTTTTTCTATTTCTTTTAACTTATTTTTATGTTGTTCCAATTCAAGCCTTGTTTCTTCTAATTCTTTACTTCTTTCTTTAAACTCATCTCTTAAAGAATTATTTCTACCTTCTTGCATTTTAATATCAGCTTTAAATTTAGTTTTAGATTCTTCAAATTCAGCAATAAGTTTTTTATGATTTTCTTCAAGTTCAAAGAAATCTTTTTGTAATTTACCAACATCACTTAAATTAGAACTATCCATCATAGAAGCTAATTTAGCATTTACCGATTCCAATTCCTTTTTAATCGTTTCTTTTTCATCTTTTTCTTTAAGGTAATTAACAGTTGTTGCACTTCCTAATGCTTCAACAGATTTTTCTAATTTATTTTCTAAAGAAGCTATTTCTGCTTGGAAATTTCTATTATCAGATTCTAGTTTAGCAAAATCAATTTTTGAAAGATTTGCTAGTTCAGCTTCAGTTGCTTTTTTACTTTGACTTATTTCTTTTATATCTGTTTTTAATTTTTTTATTTCTTCTCTTAATTCTTAGACATTAATTTTCTCAAACTCTCTAACTTTCTTATTAGCTTCTCTTAGATCTGCTAAAACACCTTCATGCTTTTCTTTCATGTCTTCTATTTGTTTCAACTGAAGTGTTAATTTATTAATATCCATTGTTTGATCTTTTAATTTATATTCTAAATTTGATAGTTCATCTTTAGCTGTTTTCAAGTCTTTTGTTGATGTTTCAGCCTCTAATTTAGATGAGTCAACATTTTTTATCATTATCTCTTTTTCTCTAGTCATATTTTTTATCATTTTATGACATTCTTCTAAGGTAGGAGGAATTGTTTTTTCTATTCTTCTAGAAAACTCAGTTTCTTTTGCCTGATAAGAATTAACTAAACTTTCAGTTCTTTCTAAATTACCTCTTAACATATCAATTAAATCTGTATTGTTTTCAGCTTTACTAACTAAAAGAAAAAATACAGCACCAGCAAAAAAACCTGAAAGACTAGGAATAAGAAACATATTCAGATATTTAATACTTTCACTACTATTATCTTCAAAGCTAAGTTTAAATTCTTGACTATCTATATTTTTATTTAATGAAGATATTATTCTTTCACCTTCATATTTTCTCTTTTCATCAGTCTCTTTAGTTATATTACTTGTAATTACGTTGTTTTTATATGATAATGCCACTTTGAATGGTATAACATCTAAAATTCTATTTATATTTTTTAGATCAGGTTTATTTTCATCATAGGTTAAATTTTTTATCATTTCTTGTAGGTTTTCTTTCTCTACAGGAGGTTGATATTTTGGTGCAAAAATATTTATTGAAAATGTGATTAAGAAAACACCAAAAAGAATTGCTAACGATTTGCCTAATGTCAAGATTTTTTCTCCTAAATAAGTCAACTATTTTCTTTGTTTAATAACAAACATTTAATTATAACACGCTTTTTATTAAATACACATTTAATAAGAATTAAATAATCTATAAAAATAATTTCTAACAAAAATATAAAATAAGAGATTATAATATAATAAATAACTATATTTAAACTGGTTTTTTTAATGGAAATAGAAGATAATTTTTATGAAATAAATGAAAGACAAGATTTAATTTTTTTAGATATAAAAAAGACTTGTATAGGTAAAAAAAAATTTACTTATACATTAAAAAAAGAATTAGATAAAAACTTATTTTGTTTTTTTGTCGATAAATATGAAAATGTAAAAATAACTTTTCCGTTAGGTGAAAAATATGAATACTTTTCGATAGATGTTCCTTTTTGTTTTTTGTCAACAGGACTATTAAAAACAAATGAAATAAAACTAATAATGAAAATATCTGCAAACTTAGATTCAAAAGAAGATTTTGAGAATCTTCTTATTGAATTTTGTAAATCTTAGACTCTTTTTACAACTACTTCGGAATAATCATCACCCATTGCCAAACATTTTGTTTGTTCTGCTTTAAAGGCTCTATTATCATTAAATAATTGATAATAATAATCTTTAGTTAGTTCAGGTTTTTGTGTTATATCTCCATCATATAAAAGCGACATTAAACCAGTACAACCTCCTGTTAATAAATAGCTAATTGGATGATCTGCTTTTCCAAACCATTCTAAATAACCTAAAGATTCATAATCTTGATAAGCTCTTATTACAAGTTTTTCATTTGGAATTAATTCTTCAACTCTCCAAACTCCCCAACCTAAACAATTTACAACAGAAATCATTCCATGAATCCAATCTTCTTTTGTTTTAAACATAGGTTTTATAAGTGCATACCATTCATCTGAAGACATTATTCCTCCAAAGGTATAAAAAGCACAAATATGACCTGCTTCTATCAATAAATCTTTTGAAAGATCATAAGTACCTGTTTCTTTTTTCATTTCTTCTTCAAATCTGAAAGAAATTTTATTATAATAATCTGCATACATTCTAGTAAGATAAACACCAAAAGCAGGAATTAAACCTTCTTCATTTCCTATTAAAGGTAATTGAGATACCGCTCCAACAATCATGTCTTCATCAACGGTTGTTTCGATTTTTCTTGATGGAATTGAAACAAAATTTTCAAATTGTTTTTTTATAGTACTATTTTCTAAACTTATCTCATATTCAGAAAAATCATCATTTAATGATATTGATTTATTTTGTATTATTTCTAAATCATCTGAAAAATATTTCCCAGA
>ERZ1292633.2450-Hain-H41-02um-R1-2450-length-18992-cov-5_pt1 | contig 18992 bp, 12 predicted proteins | sample MGYA00564406_ERZ1292633 | MGnify/ENA primary metagenome ERZ1292633 (study PRJEB36523, sample SAMEA6512639) | groundwater metagenome | collected 2019-01-08 | study: AquaDiva: Metagenomics assemblies of 32 groundwater samples
ATCGCGGCGCCGTCGACGATTCCCGAAGCATTGCCGCCGGTCACGAAACCGTCCTTGTCGAAAGCGGTCGGAAGTTTGGCGAGGTCCTCGATCTTCGTGCCTGCACGGGGATGCTCGTCCTGGGTGACCGTCACGGCGCGCTTGCCCTCACCCACCGCCACCGCCACGATCTCCTCGCCGAGCCTGCCCGCCGCGATCGCCGCCGCCGCGCGATCCTGGCTGCGCACAGCGTAGGCATCCTGCTCCTGCCGCGAGATCCCGTAGTCGCGCGAAAGGTTGTTCGAGGTCTGCGCCATGAAGAAGCCGCAGAAGCTGTCCATGAGCGAGACCATGAGCAGGTCCTCGAGCTTGCCGGCGCCGAGGCGTAAGCCCTTGCGCGCTCCCCAGATCACGTGCGGCGCCTGCGACATGTTCTCGATTCCGCCCACCAGGCAGGCCCGCGCCTCACCGGCGAGGATCAGATGCGAGCCGGAGATGATCGCCTGGATGCCTGAGCCGCACAGACGATTGACAGTCAGCGCCGGGACCTCCTTCGGCACGCCGGCGCGCAGGGCGACATGGCGGGCGCCGTAGATCGCATCGCCCGACGTCTGCAGAGCGTTGCCGACCACGGCGTGGTCGATCACGGCCGGGTCAATCCCGGTCCGCTCGAAGAGGGCCTGCGCGGCGCGGGCACCGAGCTCGATCGCGGAAATGTCCGAGAACGGACCGTTGAACTCCGCCATCGGCGTCCGCACGCCGTCGATCAGTACGAGATCCTGCGTCTGCATTCCACGCTCCTGGAGAAAATCGCCGTCGATCTTCCTGCCGGGCCGGCCCCCGACCCTCCAAAGGCTATCAAGAACGGGATGAGCGCTTCAGAAGGCGACCGCGGCGAGGCGGTGAAACTCGCGGCGGAACGGGTTGAAGTCGATCCGCGACGACAGCCGGTGCGCGAGCAGCACGAACAGGCGATCGCTCTCGGGATCGATCCAGAGCGAGCCGCCGGTGAATCCGGTGTGCCCGAATGACGATTTCGAGAGCGCCGGACCGCTGGACCCGTCGGCGCTCCAGCGCGCCCAGCCGAGGGCATGGCCGCCAGCGCCGGCGAGCGCGCGATCACGCGCCGCCACATTCAGGACCCTGCCGGGGCGCAGCCACTCCCGCCCCAGCACGAGCTGCTCGTCCGTCGTCAAGAAGAGCCCGGCATGCCCACAGAGCTCCCCCAGAGCCCGGGCATTCCCATCCTGAGGTACGCCGAGATGAAAAGACCGTTGAGGGGAGAGCTCCAATCCCTGTTCCGCCGCCAGCTCGACCTCGCGCCCGTTGTCCAGCCGGCACTCGACCGGAGCGGGCGGATCCGCGGCCAGCGCTCCCAAGCTCGCGACACCGAGCGGCACGCACACTTGGCTATCGAGCAGGGCTCCGAGCCTCCGGCCGGTGGCCTTCTCGACGGCCAGACCCCAGAGGATGTAGCCGGGGTCCGAATACAGAGAACCGGCCGGGCTCGCGGACTCCTCGTTCCGGCTCGCCCAAAGATCGTCGGACAAGAGAAAAGAGACGAGCGCTTCGGGCACGACATGTCTCTTCCCCAATCTCACGGCCAGCGGCGCCCAGGCCGCGATGCCTGACGTATGGCGCAGCAGCTGATCGAGCGACACCCCCCTCGTGTGAGCTCCTCTCGCCAACGCCGGCGACTCGAAGATCTCGGCCAGGAGAGTCGAGAGCGGCAGCACGCCCGCCTGATCCAGAACGAGGCCGAGCGTCGCCATCCACGGCTTGGTCAGCGAGGCCGCGTCGAATCTCATGCCGGGGCAGAGCGGCTCGCCGCCGACGCGAAAGCCCGCGGCTCGCCGGTAGAGGATCTCGCTGGACGACGCCACCAGCGCCTGGGCGGCGCTCGCGACGCCGCCCGGCCGGGTGAGGCCATCGAGAAAACCATCAAGCGCCTCGATCTCGGGTTGACCGCCGGACATGGAGCCCGTATCTTGCCCCGAACCGTGACCCAGCGCCCATCTTCACGGCTCGTTCTCGCTCCCGACGCACGAGCGGCCGAGCGCGAGCTCCTGGCCGAAGTCGACGCGGCGCAGGCCGGCGACCCGCTGGCGCGGGTGATCGTCGTCGTGCCTTCGCACCGCCTGCGACTGCACGTTCTCTCACGGCTCGTGGAGGGCGGGCGAGCTCGGTTGGGCGTCGAGGTCCTGACGCTCCGCGCGCTCGCTGGCTGGATCCTTGAAGCCTCGGGCAATCCCCGGCATCCGCGTGACACCGATCGCGGCGAGCTCCTCTTTCCCATGCTCGTCGAGCGCCTCGCGGCGGGCGAGCCGTCTCTCTCGGGGGCGCTTCAATCGTTCGAGAACGGCTACGCCGGCGTCGCGGCAGCCGTGCGCGACCTCCTCGACGCCGGGTTCGTCGAGTCACTCCTCGAAGTCGCCGGCGAGCTCATGGACAGCGAGCGCCCGGCGCTCGGCAACGACGCCGTCGATCGTGTCCGGGCGCTGGCGCGCATCGCGGTTCGCGCTCGCGCCGAGATCGGCGAGCTCGGTCTCGCGCTCGACAGCGACCGGCTGCAACAGGCCACGGAAAGGCTCGCCGTGCGCTCCGCCGAAGGTCTCCCGGTGGCGCTCGCCCTGATCCACGGCTTCAGCGACGCCACCGGCGTCGGCAGCGATCTCCTGGAGCGGCTCTTCCGTTCAGTGCCGACGATCGCGATCCTTGCCGATCCGCCGCCGCTCGATCCGTCGGCGTCAGCGTCCGCCGCGCCCTGGAAATTCGGCGCGCGACTCCGCGAGCGCTTCTCTGGCATCGCCAGACCCGAGCGGATCGGCGCCCACGAGGATTCGCGAGGCACGCGGGTAGAGCCCTGCTTCGCGGCGCCGGACGGCGATCGGGAGGTGGCGGCCGCGGTGGCGGCGCTCGCCGGGGCCGTTCGTTGCGGAGCGCGCGCCGAGCGGATGGCGCTCGTCGCGCGCGACCTCGGTCCGTACTTGAGCGCGCTCGAGCGCACCATCGACCGCCACGCCCTGCCCGCCTCCGGAGCTTCGGGTGGCGAGCATCCGGCCGCCCGAGTCGCGCGCGCCTGGATCGAGCTCGTCGACCGCCGTGGCGAGGCCACGATCGAGCTCGTTTCGAATCTGGTCGAGGCACGTTGGCGGGGCGCTTCGGGCCGGCCGGCCTGGGAGCTCCGGGTCGCCGCCGCGGAGGCCGGCGTTCGCCGACTCTCCGAGCTCGCCGAGCGCGGCTCTCACGGTCGCGAGCGTGATCCGCTGTCCAGCGTCTCGCGGCCGGCTCGAGAGCTCGTGCAGGCGCTCGAGCGACTGGCGAAGGCGCGCACCCTCGGCGCCTTTGGCGGCGGCCTGCGCGTGCTGCTCACCGCTCATCCGGCGGGACCGGAGATCGACGACCGCCTCGTGCTGCCGCTCGAACAGCTCACCAGCGAACCACTGGCCTCCTTCGGAGCGACCTCCGAAGAGAGCCGCCGCCTGCTCTCCGGGCTCTGGGGCGAGGCTGGCGCTCGTCCGCTGGGCGGCGACGGCGCCGGTGTCGCGATTCTCTCGGTCACGGAGGCTCGCGGACTGGCGTTGGACCGGATCGCGATCGTCGGCATGGCACGCGAACGGTTCCCGCGGCGGGTCCGCTCCGATCCGTTCCTTCCCGATGCGCTGCGGCTGCGGCTGCGCACGCTCCTCCCCGACCTGCCGGTCAAGGCCGAAGGCCACGACGAGGAGCGGTTCCTCTTCGCGCAGCTTCTTGCCGCGGCGCCCGAGATCGAGCTCTCCTTTCCGGCGCGCGACGAAGGCGGGCACGAGCTCGCTCGCTCGACCCTGCTAGACGAGCTCGACCGCGCCGGTCGGCTGCGGGCTGAGAAGCGCATCGAAGTCGCGGCAACTCCGGCGATCGATCTCGCGATCCGCGACTCTCTGAGCCAGGAGTGTCTCGGTGCGAGCTTCCAATGGGCGCTCACGGAGGCGGACGAGCGGTTCGGTTCGGGACCGCCTTCGAGCGCGGAGCCGGCGGCGCGGCTCGCCTTTCATCGCGCCCTCCTCCGCGAGCTCGCGGCCGATCCGCGCGACGCGGCGCGGCGCGAGAGCCTCGGGCCCTACTTCGGATTCGTCGCCACGCGCGCCGCGGAGAGCGACCTGCGGCGGGAGCCGCTGTCGGTCACGACGCTCGAGAGCCTGGCGAGGTGCGGCTGGCGGACCTTCCTCGAACGTCTGCTCAAACTCTCGCCGCCCCCGGTGGGCGCCGACGAGATCCCGTCGATCCCGGCGCACCTGGTCGGCCTGACCGTGCACCAGGTCCTCGAACGGCTGGCGCCGCGCCCGATCGTCGGCGGCACCGTCGCCGAAGCGCTGGCGCGTCCACCGGTGCCGGTCTCCTGGCCCGCGGACGATGAGCTCGAGGAGTGGGTGGCGGCCGCCGCGGCGGACGCGCTGCGCAAGGAGTGCATTGATGTCGTGCTCTTCGCCCGCCCGCTCGCACTCGCCGCCGGTGAGATCCTGGAGGAGGTGAGAGCCCTCGACTGGGCGGGCGGCGCGCGCCCCCTCCTGGCCGTCGAGGTCCAGGGATCCGCCCGACTCCACCTGGGTTCCGGCAGGCGCGAGCTCCGCTTTCGCGCCGACCGGTGCGAACGCCAGCTGCCGGACGAATCGATCCTCCTCACCGATTACAAGACCGGCAAACCGCTCTCCGAGAGCAAAGGGCTCGACTCGCGGCGCAGAGCGCTCGCCAAGGCAGTCGCGCGGGGGGAGAGCCTCCAGCTCCCCGCCTACGTTCTGGCCGGCGGAGAGCATGGACTGCCTTTCTCGGGCCGGCTCCTCTACGCGAAGCCGGGGATCGCCTTGAACGCGCGTGACGCCCGGCTCGAGAGTGGCGACGAGATCGTCGCGCGCGCGCCCTGGGAAGAGCTGTATGCCGCCTGGGACGCCGGAGCGTTCCTGCCGCGCCTTCTCGAGGCCGATCTCTCGAAGCCGTGGAGCGGCTGCGACCGCTGCGAGGTCAGAGTCGCCTGCGTCCAGGGCGACAGCGGCGCGCGCCTGCGTCTGGCGCGCTGGATGGAGGCCGCCAGATCCCGGACCGCAGCGCCCGACCCGAACAGCGGCCGCCACGAGGCCGCTGAGCGCCTGTTTCGACTCCACGACAAGGCGCCGCCCAGGTCGCCCGCGAGCGCGGCGGCTGACGAGGAGCCGACTTGAGCGTGGAACTGCTGCGCGCCGACGGCGCCGCGCGCGAGCTCGCCGAGAGCGAGTTCGTCCGGCCCGTCGCGCTCGAAGCCGGCGCCGGTACGGGCAAGACTCGCGCGCTGGTTCGCCGACTCGCCACCTGGCTGCTCGGCCCGGGTTGGGAGGAGGCCGAGCGTGAGCTCCGGGAGAGCGCCGCTGCCGCCGGCGGGAGCGTGGGCGATGACGAAATCGCCGCGCGTGTCGCGGACGGGGTTGTCGCCATCACCTTCACGGAGGCCGCGGCCGCGGAAATGGCGAAGCGGCTCGGCAAGATGCTCGTCGACGTGGCCGCCGGCCGCGTGGCGCGCGATCTCGATCCTCCGCCGACCCTCCTCTCCAACGTCGACCGATGCCGGCGCGCCAAGGCGCTCGCTGCGACCCTCTCGCGGCTGCGCGTCCAGACCATCCATGCCTTCTGTCACGCGCTCCTCGCCGCCCATCCGTTCGAAGCCGGAATCCACCCGGCGCTCGAGGTGGACGCGGACGGCTCGGCGCTCGCGGCGGCCGGCCGCGACGCGCTGCTCGGCCGAATTCGCGCCGGCGAACCGGCGCTGCTCGAGCTCATCGCCCGAGGCACCGATCCGCTGTCGATACATGAAGCGCTGGTCGAACTGGTCGACTCCGGGGCCCGCGCCGCTGATCTCGCCACGCCGCGCTTCTCGCCGGAGCTCTGCCGGGCGCTGCTCGACGAGCTTGGCGAACGCGCTGTTTCTGCGCTGCCGCGGATCGAGGCGCTCGCCGCAGCCGCGAAGCGGTCGAAGCGCGTCGCCCGCGCCGCCGCGGCGCTCGCCGGCCTGGTGGCGGCCGATGCCGCCGAAACTGTCGCACCGCCGCTTGGCCGGCTGGCGAAGCTCTGCGCGCGCCTCGCCGACGATCTCGACGAATGGCGGGCGCTCGCCGACTGGAGAAGCGGCGAGCTCAATGCCACCGAGACCAAGGTGCTCGGTGAAGACGCCGGGCGGTTCCTCGCCGAAGTCGCCCCGCTCGCGGATCTCGTCCTGCGGTTGGCCGAGCTCGATCCCGGAGGCTTCGAGGTGGCGCGGCGCGCGCTCGGGCCACTCGTCGCTGAAACGCGTGCCCGTCTCGAGCGCTCCGGTTCGATCAGTTTCGATGATCTGCTGTCGGGCGCGGGGCGACTCCTCGCCTCGAACCGCTGGGTGCGACGGCGCGTGCGGCGCGAGATTCGCCAACTTCTGGTCGACGAATTCCAGGACACCGACCGCCGGCAGTGCGCGCTCCTCGCTGAGCTCGCGCTCGTCGACGATTCTGACGCGGCACGCCCGGGCCTCTTCGTCGTCGGCGATCCCAAGCAGTCGATCTACGCCTGGCGAAGCGCCGACCTGGTGGCCTACGAGTCGCTCCTCGCGGCAATGACGGCCGCTGGCGGCCTCACCGGGCGACTGGCGATGAACTTCCGCTCGGCGCCGCCGATCCTCGCCGAGGTGGAACGCAGCGTGGCCCCGGCGATGCGACCCGTGCCGGGACTACAGCCATCGTTCGAGCCTCTCCTCCCCAGGGCGGACGGCGAGCCGGTGCCCGGTTTCGATCGCGGCGACCGAGCGCCCGTCGAGTTCTGGCTCACGTCGGACGCCGAGACGCGGCGGCGCGGCAAGCCACCGGGCTTCCGCCGCGCGGCGGAGATCGAAGCAGCCGCTATCGCCGCCGACATCGCGTCGCTTTCGCGCCGCCACGATGTCTCGTGGGGCAGCTTCGCGATCCTCCTCCGGGCGCGCGGCGACCTCGAGATCTACCTCGACGCGCTCCGCCGTGCCGGCGTACCGTACGCGGTGCAGAAGGATCGCTCTTACTACCGGCGGCGCGAGGTCATCGACGTCGTGTCGCTGGTGCGAGCGATCCTCGATCCGAGCGACCGGCTGGCGCTGGTCGGCGCGCTCCGCTCGCCGTTCGTCGGCGTTCCCGACGCCGCCTGGATCCCGCTCTGGCAGAACGGCTTTCCAGGCGCGGTCGCCGACCTCTCGGGGCCGGATCCGGCCCGGTTCGCGGAGGTTGGCGCGATCGTCGATCGGGCCGCGGCGGCGATGCCGCAAGAGATCCCGGGCCTGGCGCCGCTCGCCGGCTGGCCCGCGGCGCTCCTACGGGCGATCGTCTCGATCGCTCAGGCGCGAGCCGAGTGGAGCGCACTCCCGGTCGCGCTCTGGATCGAGAGGCTGCGCGCCCGCTTCCTCGTAGAGCCGATCGCCGCGGCGCGCTTTCTGGGGCGCTTCGGGCTGGCGAATCTCGAGCGGCTGCTGGGCGAGCTCGAGCGCGAGCTCGGCGAAGCAGTCGATCCCCTCGCGGCGCTCACCGCGATCCGCCGCGCCGTCGAGAGCGACGACGAAGCGGAGGAGGCCAGGCCGCCGGGCGCCGACGCCAACGCGGTCTTCGTGATGACGATCCACGCCGCGAAGGGGCTCGAGTTCGAGCACGTCTACCTGCCCCAGATCCATCGCCGCCCGCCCGCCGGTACCAGACTCCCCGGCAACGCCTTCATCTCCGGCGATCGTTCGCCGACCGGAGTTGCGGAGGCCGTGCTCCTGGGCGCGCCATCGCCGGGATTTCGCGACGGGCTCGACGCCGCCGCGCGAGCCCGCGACGCCGAGGCGGTGCGCCTGCTTTATGTTGCCTTGACGCGCGCCAAACAGCGGCTCGTGGTCTGTGGGATCTGGCCTTTGGAACCGGCGCCGGCCGGCGACGCCTCCACCTTCGTCGACCTGCTCGCGGCGCGACGGCCCGAGACACTGGGCACTCTGTTCGCCGAGACGGCCGACAAGGTGAGCGACTCGGCGCTCTGGCGAAGAATTGAAGGGATCGAGCGCGTCGACGGACAGGCGCCGGAAACCGAGCCCGAGACAGGCGCCGACGAAGCCCTGAGGGTCACGGCGGAGATGCGCGAGTGGGCGCGGCTCCGCCAGCTGCGACCCCCTTTCGCTCCGGCGAGCGCGGCTCCTGGCGAGACAGCGCGCCAGCTCCCCGACAGCGAGGCGCCGGCGGGGCGCTCGCGACCCAGCCGCGGCCTCGCGCTGGCCCGCGGCGTCGCGCTCCATCGCGCGCTGGAGCTCGAACCAGTTCATGCGGCATCGTTCGAGGATTGGAAGGTCGCCGTCGTTTCGACCTTTCGCGCCGCTCGTGGTGCGCTCGAACGGGAGGAGAGCTCGGTGCTCGCCGCGGAGCTCGATCGCCTTCCCGGCTCGCGACTCTGGCGCCGACTCTCGGCGCTCGGACCGAACGTGCTCTCACGCGAACTTCCGGTCGTTTTAGGGACCGGCCCGGGCATCGCCGACGGTCCGCTCGACGGCTACCTCGGAACTCTCGACCTGCTCTACCGCGACTCGGCGAGCGGTGAGATCGCCATCGCCGACTTCAAGAGCGATCCGGCCCCCGAGATCGGCGGCGACGATCCCGAGGCATGGATCGCGGAAAAGCGGGCGCGCTACCGCACCCAGCTGGCGCTTTACGGCCGCGCGGTGCAGCTCGCCCTCGACCTTTCGGCGCCGCCGCGCCTCGAGCTCTGGATGCTCGCCGCCGATCGCATCGTGGTCGTCGACGCCTGATAACGTGCCGGCGAAAGCGAGGCCCGCCCTGTCCGTCACCTATTCGAACTATCTGCATCTCGAAGAGCTTCTCGGAGCGCAACGGCCGCTTTCCGACGGTCCGGAGCACGACGAACTGCTGTTCATCGTCATCCATCAGGTCTACGAGCTCTGGTTCAAGCAGATGCTGCACGAGACCCGCTATCTCATGAACGCCCTCGACGCCGACGACACGCCGCGGGTTCAGGCGACCTTCAAGCGTCTGCTCACCGTGCTCAAGCTCCAGGTCGCGCAGATCGACATCCTCGAGACGATGTCGCCGGTTTCTTTCCTCTCCTTCCGGTCCCGTCTCGAAGCCGCTTCGGGCTTTCAGTCGCCACAGTTCCGCGAGCTCGAGTTCGCGCTCGGCAAGCGCAGCCGCGAAATGATCGCGCACCACGCTGGCACGGCGGCGGCCGAAAAGCTGGAGGGCGCGCTCGCCGAGGCCAGCCTGTGGGACGTTTTCGCGCGCTTTCTGGCGCGCCACGGAGTGCGGGTCCCCGAGTCGCTCCTGGCTCGCGATCGCTCGCAATCGAATCCCGAATGCCCGGATCTTCAATCTGAGCTGGTGCGGATCTATTGCGAACATCCCGACCTCGCCCAGGTCTGCGAGCGCCTTGTCGACCTCGACGAAGGGATCCAGGAGTGGCGCTATCGCCACGTCAAGATGGTCGAGCGCACGATCGGCACCAAGGCCGGCACCGGTGGCTCGAGCGGCGCCGACTACTTGAGGCGCACGCTCTTCCAGCCGCTCTTTCCCGACCTGTGGGCGATCCGGGCCGCGCTCTGATGCGCCTCGACGAGCTCGCTCGGTCGCCCAACGCGCTGGCGCCCCACTACTCGCGGTTCCGCGTCGCCGAACGGTTGCTGCTTTCGGGGCACTCTCATCAGGCGTGGCCGGATGTCGCGCGTCTGGGGGTGATCGAAGCGTTCGACGATGCGGCGCGCGCCGTCGACGAGAAGTGGGCGCTCGCCGAGGCGAAGGCCGAGCGGGTGCGCGAGGGCTACCGCGACCTCCTCGACGATCCCGGCGGCGAGATCGCGCTCGCCGCGAGCACCCACGAGCTGCTGGTGCGCTGGCTCTCCGCCCTGCCGCTGGCGAAGAAGCCGCGTCTCGTGACCACCGAGGGCGAGTTCCACGCCATCCGCCGCCAGCTCGCCCGGCTCGCCGAGGAAGGAATCGAAATCGTCCGCGTTTCGCCGGCGCCGGTCGCGACGCTCGCCGATCGCCTGGCCGCCGAAATCGACGACCGCCATCGCCCGGCGTCCGCCGTCCTGGTCTCCGCCGTCTTCTTCGAGACCGCCCACCTCGTGCCGCGCCTGGGCGAGCTCGCGGCGGCTTGCGAACGCAGGGATCTGCCACTGCTTCTCGACGCCTATCACGCGCTGGGGACGATTCCGTTCTCGCTGCGCGAGCTCGGACTGGCTTCGGCTCTGGTCACGGGCGGCGGCTACAAGTACCTGCAGCTCGGCGAGGGCAACGCCTTCCTGCGGCTGCCGAAAGACCTCGACCTGCGGCCGGCTCTCACCGGCTGGTTCGCGGAGTTCGCGACCAAAACCGGAAACAAGAGCTGGGATCGGGTGGAGTACGGGCCGGGAGCCGCCGCCTTCGGAGGGGCAACCTACGACCCGACCAGTCACTACCGCGCCGCCCGCGTCTTCGACTTCTTCGTGGAGCACGGGCTCACGAGCCAGCTCCTGCGCGAGATTTCGCGGCACCAGGTTGGGTTGCTGGCGCGCTGCTTCGACGGGCTTGACCTGCCTGGCGAGGTTCTTCGGCGCTCGACCGAGACGCCGCTGGAAATGATCGCCGGATTCCTCGCTCTCGAATCGCCTCGCGCTCAGGAGATCTCCAGCCGCCTCCTCGAGCGCGGCGTCACCAGCGACGCGCGCGGCCGCTTTCTGAGATTGGGCCCGGCTCCCTACCTCGCCGACTTGCAGCTCAAGCGTGCCATCGAGATTCTCGGCGAGGTCGTGGCAAACCTGACGTAGCCGTCACCAGCGGCCGGAGGCGCCGCCGCCGCCGAAGGAGCCGCCGCCGCCCGAGAAGCCGCCGCCACCCCCGCCAAAACCTCCGCCACCGCCCCAGCTGCCGCCGCCCCAGCCGCCGCCGACCCCTCCGCCGGGTCCGCCGCCGCTCCAGCTCTTCCAGCGGCCGTGCCGCTGGCGGCGCGCCGCGATCACCAGAATCAGCAGCACGAAGAGGATCAGGAGAAAGACAAAGTCGCCGCCGATCGCCGAAGGGCGGCTCCCTCCGCCCCCCGGATCGGGCGAATACTCGCCTTCGATCGACTGCAGGATCGCTTCGGCGGCCGCGGCGACGCCGCCATCCCAATCGCCCTGACGGAGGAACGGAATCAGGGTGTCCTGCAGGATGTGCTTGGATTCGAGATCGGTCAGCGCGCCTTCGAGGCCGTAGCCGACCTCGAGGCGCAGGGCGCGATCAGCGACGAAGGCGAAGAGAACGACACCATCGTCCTGCTTGGCGCGTCCCACTTTCCAGGCTTCGGCGACGGCCGCGGTGTACTCCTCGAGGACTTCGTCCTGCGGCAGCGCCGGATAGATCGCCACCAGCACTTGCGATCCCTGGCGCTTCTCGAAGGCCTCGAGCTTGGAGTCGACCGCCGACGCGACACCCGCGCTGAGCACGCTCGCTTCGTCGGTGACCCAACGACCGGGCGCCGGAGGCAGGTGGCGCGGCGCCGCCTGCGTCGCCGCCGCGAAGGCGGCGAGCCCCGCTCCGAGGGCGACCCGGACCGCGAGGCGGCCCGGGCGCGTGAGCCCCGCCCGCCGCGAGCTCAAGGTTTCTAGAACTCGACTTTCGGCGCGGTCGCGGCGCCGGCCTGGGCGGCGAAGTACGGCCGCGGCTCGAAGTGCCAGCCGAGCAGGCGGTCGAACAGGTTGGTCGGAAATTTCTGCAGCCGGGTGTTGAAGTCGCGCGCCACTTCGTTGAAGCGCTTGCGCTCCACGGTGATCCGGTTCTCGGTCCCTTCGAGTTGCGTCATGAGATCGCTGAAGGCCGCGGTCGATTTCAAGTCCGGATACTTCTCCACTACCACCAGGAGGCGCGACAGCGCCGACGACAGACCGTCCTGCGCCTGCTGGAACTGCGCGAACTTCTGCGGGTCGTTCAGAATGGCCTCCGTCGCCTGGCCGCTCACCTGGCCGACGCGGCTGCGAGCTTCGATGACGTTCTGCAGCGTCTCCTGCTCGAATTCGGCGGAGCCCTTCACCGTCGCGACCAGATTCGGGATCAGATCGGCGCGGCGCTGGTAGGTGTTTTCGACCTGCGCCCAGGATTCGTTGACCTGCTGCTCGGAGCCCACCAGACCGTTGAACTGACCGACCCCGAGGAAACCGAGAACCACCGCGATTCCCACCAGCGCGAGACCACATCCGATCGCCTTGCTCATGCCTTCCTCCTTGCCTCGGCGGACGATAGCACTACCGTTTCCGGTCGAGCGTGACGAACGTCATCGCGTGCCGGTTGAGATCGTCGGCCGGATGCTCGATCCGTGACCGTTCGTCGAACCGGCGAGCGTCGAACCCGGGGAAATAGACATCGCCCACGACCGTGGCGTGGACTTCGGTGAGCTCGATTCGATCCACCAGGTCCTGTTCGAATGCCGCGCGGTAGACGCGCGCGCCGCCGGCGATGAACGGCTGCGGGTCGCCGCTGGCGCCCGCCAGCTCGATCGCCGACGCGATCGAATCGACCCAGACCCCCTCCAGGCCCGGAGGCGCCGGACGCCGCGAGAGGACGATGGAAGTGCGTCCGGGGAGCGGCCGTCCGATCGACTCCCAGGTCCCGCGCCCGACGATCAGGTGATGGCCGCGGGTCAGCGTCTTGAAGCGCGCCAGATCCGCCGGCAGATGCCAGGGCAGTCTGCCGTTTGAGCCCAGGACCCCGTTGACGGAAACCGCGGCGATGGCGGTGACGAGAACCGTCGTCATACCGCGATCGGCGCGGCGATCGATGGGTGGGGATCGTAGCCTTCGATCGTCACGTCCTCGTAACGGAACGCGAAGAGATCGCGTACCGCCGGATTCAGCCGCATCGACGGCAGTGGCCGGGGTTCGCGCGCCAGCTGCACCTTCGCCTGCTCGATGTGATTGCGGTAGAGGTGAGCGTCGCCGAGGGTGTGCACGAGCTCGCCCGGCTCGAGGCCCGAAACCTGCGCGACCATGGCGGTGAGCAGAGCGTAGGAAGCGATGTTGAACGGCACGCCGAGAAAGATGTCGGCGCTCCTCTGATAGAGCTGGCAGGAGAGGCGCCCGTTCGCGACGAAGAACTGGAAGAGCGCATGACAGGGCGGCAGCGCCATGCGGTCGACATCGGCCGGGTTCCACGCCGTCACCAGGAGCCGCCGCGAGTCGGGATTGCCGCGAATCTCGGCGACCACGGCGGCAACCTGATCGATCGTCGATCCGTCGCGCGCCGGCCAGGACCGCCACTGGTGCCCGTAAACGGGCCCCAGCTCGCCGCGCTCGTCCGCCCATTCGTCCCAGATGGTGACACCGTGCTCGCGGAGATAGCCGACGTTCGTGCTCCCGGAGAGGAACCAGAGGAGCTCATGCACGATCGCCTTCCGATGCAGCTTCTTGGTGGTGAGGAGCGGGAATCCGGCCGCGAGGTCGAAGCGCATCTGGTGGCCGAAGAGCGCCAGGGTCCCGGTGCCCGTGCGATCCCCTTTCTCGACACCCTGATCGAGGACCTTCGCCAGCAGATCCAGGTAGACGCGCATCGTCGACCCGAGTCTACGGCAGCGCCGTTCAATCGGCGCCGGCGGATCGAGGCGCAAGATATGGGATCGCCCTGGCGTCTTATCTCCGGTGATGCTCGCTCGCGCGCTTGCGGCCACACCCTGGGGCATGGAGGCCCGACCGGTCCAGGTCGAGGTCGACGTCCAGACCGGGCTCCCGCAGATGCAGATCGTCGGCCTTCCCGACGCCGCGGTGCGCGAAAGCCGTGAACGCGTGCGCAGCGCGCTGCGCAACTGCGGCTTCGACCTGGCGCCGCGCGCCGTGACGATCAACCTGGCGCCCGCCGACCTGCGCAAAGAGGGCAACCATCTCGATCTGGCGATCGCGCTGGCGCTCCTCGCGGCGCACGGCGCACTGCCGGAGGAGGTGCTCGCGGGTCGACTTTTCGCCGGCGAGCTCGGCCTCGACGGCACGGTGCGGCCGGTTCGTGGCGGCCTCGCCATCGCCGATCTGGGCGCCCGCCTCGAATGCCGCGAGCTCCTGCTGCCTGAAGGCAACGCCGGCGAGGCCGCCGCGACGGGCGCGCTTCCCGTCTACGGGGTGCGTCAGCTCGGCGAGGCGCTCGGGCATCTCACGGGATCGCTGCCGCTCGCGCCAGCACCTTCCGACTCATCCTGGTCGCTCGACCCAGACGGCAAGCCGCCGGTGGACTTCAGCGAGATCCGCGGCCAGGAGGGCGCCAAGCGAGCTCTGGAGGTCGCCGCTGCCGGCGGGCACAATCTGCTCTTCGTCGGTCCGCCCGGCGCCGGCAAGACGATGCTGGCGCGGGCGGTGCCGGGAATCCTCCCGGCGCTCGAACGCGCCGAGGCGATCGCGGTGACGAAGATCCACTCGCTCGTCGCCGAACGCCCGCCCCAGGGGCTCGAGCGGCGACGCCCGTTCCGTGCCCCGCATCCCGGCGTGAGCGCGCCCGGCATGGTCGGCGGCGGCTCCTTTCCTCGCCCCGGCGAAGTCAGCCTCGCGCACGGCGGCGTGCTCTTCCTCGACGAGCTCGCGGAGTTTCATCGCGACGCCCTCGAGGCGCTGCGCCAACCACTCGAGGAGGGAACGATCACCGTGGTCCGGGCGCGCGCCTTCTTCGAGTTTCCGGCGCGCTTCACGTTGCTCGCGGCGATGAACCCCTGCCCGTGCGGCCACCTGGGCGACTCACGACGCGCCTGCCGCTGCCCGCTGCCGCTGGTCGAGCGTTACCGCTCGCGTGTTTCCGGCCCGCTCCTCGACCGCATCGATCTGCATGTCGAAGTGCCGGCGCTCAGGTTGCAGGACCTGCGCGGCCCGGGCGCGGAACGCTCGGAGACGGTGGCCGCGCGCGTCGCCGGCGCGCGGCAACGACAGCGCCGCCGCTTCCCTTCCGCTCACCCGGCGCCGGTCAACGCCAGCCTTCAGGCGCGCGAGATCCGCGAATCCTGTGCCCTCGACGCCGCCGGCCAGAGCCTGATCGAGACCGCCTTCGAGCGCCTCGGCTTCTCCGCCCGTGCCCTCTCCCGGGTGCTCAAGGTCGCCCGCACCATCGCCGACCTCGGCGAGAGCGACGAGATCCGCACCCCCCACCTCGCCGAAGCCATCCAATACCGCGCCCTCGATCGGCGGCTGAGTTGACACCCTTTGGGTGCATATCTGAAATGCGGCGGCGGTTGAGTCCGCGGCAGGCCTGCCCGCGCGAGCGGGAGCCCTCCGCTCCACCCACCCGGCAGGGTGGTTCGCGACCTATTTCCTACGTGACATCCTCCCGTTGGAGAGCGGCCGAGGAGGAGCGCCATGAACGGATCGCCGTACCGCTTCGCCCTCCTCGCCGGATGGGTCCTCCTCGCGCTCCCTCCCGCGCAGGCCCAATCCGTGACCGAGGCCTGGGTCCGCTCCGACGCCGACGGCTATCCCTACGGCGGCATGATCGCGCTGGACAGTCAGGAGAACGTCGTCGTCACAGGCTGGCGCCAGGGCTCGTACATCGTGACCAAGAAATACGACCCGGACGGCAACTTGCTCTGGGAGCAGCACTACTCGGTCCCTGATCTCCAGGCAGTCGCCACCTGGGTCCTGGTCGATCCTCTCGACAACGTCGTCATCACCGGCTATCCACGGACGTTTTCCTCGAATCCCGTGGAGGTCGGGCTCCTCACGATCAAGTACGACAGCGCCGGAAACCTCCTCTGGAGCGACATCTACCCGGGCACGTGGGCGTTCGCCGTGAGGGGGATCTCGGACGCCGTCGGGAACATCTACGTCGCAGGCCGGGCCTGGTTCGGCACCCACGACTTCGTCACCATCAAGTACGCCTCCGACGGGACGAGACTGTGGGTCGATACTTTCGATCAGAATTCGGGCTTTCACACGCCCAACTCGATGGACCTCGATTCGCAGGGACACCTGATCATCAACGGAGGAGGTTTGAGCGGGGGCTTCATCACGGTGCTCTACGACACGGACGGTTTGCGCCAGTGGGTCATCGAGCGCTTCGGGAACACCACCACGTGGGTGAAGCTGACCGGGGATGGGTTCTTCTATCTCACGGGCAGCTTCTACGAGCCTCCCACGAGCACCGATGTCTGGCTGCTGAAGTACGACTTGGGCGGGAACCCCGTCTGGGAGCGGACCTACGACTTCGGGGGCACGACCGAGTACGGCACGAGGCTCACTCTCGACTCACAGGGGAATGTCATTGCCACGGGGATCCAGAGCGCGGGCTACACGCGATGGCTTACGATCAAGGCCGACCCCCAGGGAACACTGCTGTGGTCCAACGTGTACAGTGAGAACCCGCATAACGATGCTTGGCCTGGCTTCATCACGACCGGACCGGACGATGAAGTGTACGTTTCCGGTGTAGGTGGACCGCCGCCTCCCCCTTGTTGCCAATTCAGGTCGATGGCGACTCTCCGATACAACTCGGACGGATCGAATCCATGGACAGCCACGTACTTTGCAACTTCCCAGCGCGGTGTCGGCCTCGCTCTCGCGAGTGACCACAGCGTCTACGTGGCGGGCGATTACATGCTCACGGTCATAAAATACGTGCAGGCTCAGGCCCTGGTTTTCGGCGACGGCTTCGAGTCCGGCGACACCGGCGGGTGGACACAGACCGTCCAGTGAGCGGGCGATCGCAGCCCGCGAGCTCTCCACCAAGAAGCTCGAGAGGTGCTACTCAGAGTTTGCCTTGGCGCGGCAGCCCAACTGTTGCATTCTCTTTTTACGCTTTAGGTACGCCTCAGGTTGACAGTTTCGTGCCGGCCGGTAGAATTCCATGGCTTCCGGCAAACCGCTGCTGAAGTTCGGGTGGTATCCGCGGTCCCCTGTTCGAAACGAGAGGCAATGAGCTCAAAACAGTTCACGCTGATTCTGGTTCACAACGAAGGGGCGCGCTTCCGCAAGTGGCGCGTCTCTCTGGGTCAGCTCGTGCTCGGCGCCTCCCTTCTCGCCGCCGGCGGGGCCGGGGCGACCTACTCGTTCTGGTCGCTTCTCACGGAAGGGGCGGACCGCGTTGAGCTCGCTGATCTCGAGCGCGAGAACGCGACGCTGCGCTCGACCAATGAATCGTTCGAGACCCGCCTCTCCTCGCTGCAGGAACGGCTGGCCGACTCCGAAGACAAAACCCGCAAGCTGGCCATCGTCGCGGGCCTCGAGAATCTCGGCGCCAGCGCCGAAGTCGGGATTGGCGGCACTTCGATCCCGGCGCCCTTGGCTGAAGTGGCCGGCGGCCTCGGCGTGCTTCAGGAGTCGGAGCTGCGTTCGCAGCGACTGCTCCTGACCCTTGACCGCGTCGGCTCGCGGCTGGATGAGAATCTTCGCCTGATCTCCGCCACTCCTTCGATCACGCCCGTGCGCGGCATCTTCACCTCGAGCTACGGCTACCGCCGCGATCCGCTCAGCGGTCAGCGCGCCTTCCATTCCGGCGTCGACATCTCCGCCCCACCCGGGAAGTCTGTCAAGGCGGCCGCCGACGGCGTCGTGACACGTACCGAGCAGTACGGCGGCCTCGGGCGCGCGGTGCACGTGGCTCACGGCTTCGGCGTTTCGACGATCTACGGCCACCTTTCCCGGATCATGGTCACGCCGGGGCAGAAACTCGGGCGCGGCGAGATCCTCGGCCTGGTCGGGAACAGCGGTCGGGCCACCGGCTACCACCTGCACTACGAAGTCCAGAAGAACGGCGATGCGGTCGATCCCATGACCTTCATGGTCGATCGCCAGCTTTTCGCCAACTGACCCTCCCGAGCTTCGCCAGCCGGCCACGTTTGCGCCCGCCGAGCCGGGCGCTCCGCTGGAGCGCTTCGTCCAGCGTCTGTTAAACTTAAGGCCAGCCGTCGGCCGCTTCCGCGACCGCTCCCATCCCAGGACGGACAAGAGACGAGGCATGATCAATCAGGTCATCACCAAGTTCTTTGGCAGCAAGCACGAGCGCGACGTAAAGCGCCTCCTGCCCCAGGTCGTGGCGATCAACGCCCTCGAACCGGCGATGAAGGCCCTCTCCGACGAGGCGCTGCTGGCCAAGACCGCGGAGTTCCGCCTGCAGTACGCCGCCGGGACGAGCATCGACGATCTCCTGGTGCCGGCGTTCGCCGTCGTCCGGGAGGCGGCACGGCGGGTGCTCAACATGCGCCACTACGACGTCCAGCTGGTCGGCGGCATGGTCCTTCACCAGGGAAAGATCGCCGAGATGCGGACCGGCGAGGGCAAGACGCTCGTCGCGACGCTGCCGAGCTACCTGAACGCCATCGCCGGCAAGGGCGTCCACATCGTCACCGTGAACGACTACCTGGCGCAGCGCGACGCCGAATGGATGGGCCGCATCCATCGCTTTCTTGGCCTCACCGTCGGCGTCATCCAGCACAACCTCTCCGACGCGCAACGCCGCGCGGCTTACACCTCGGACATCACCTACTGCACCAACAACGAGCTCGGCTTCGACTACCTGCGCGACAACATGAAGTTCGACCTCGCGGCGATGGTCCAGCGCGGACACTTCTTCGCCATCGTGGACGAAGTCGACTCGATCCTGATCGACGAAGCGCGGACGCCGCTGATCATTTCCGGGCCGTCGGAAGAGTCGATCGACAAGTACTACACGATCGACAAGATCATCCCGAAGCTGTCGCGCGGCGAGGAGATCGAAGACAAGGACGGCGCCAAGCACACCACCGGCGACTTCCTGGTCGACGAGAAAGCCCACACAGTGACCCTCACGGAGGATGGCGTCGGGCACGCCGAGAAGCTCCTCGCGATCGAGAACCTCTACGACATCGAGAACATGGACCTGCTGCACGGCATCAATCAGGGATTGCGCGCGCACCATCTCTACCAGCGCGACGTCGAGTACCTGATCAAGGACGGCCAGGTGGTGATCGTCGACGAGTTCACCGGCCGCATGATGCCGGGCCGCCGCTGGTCGGACGGCCTGCACCAGGCGGTCGAGGCAAAGGAGGGGGTCAAGATCGAGCGCGAGAACCAGACCCTCGCGACG
>ERZ1292633.1674-Hain-H41-02um-R1-1674-length-23699-cov-5_pt2 | contig 18984 bp, 18 predicted proteins | sample MGYA00564406_ERZ1292633 | MGnify/ENA primary metagenome ERZ1292633 (study PRJEB36523, sample SAMEA6512639) | groundwater metagenome | collected 2019-01-08 | study: AquaDiva: Metagenomics assemblies of 32 groundwater samples
GAATGCCGGGGCCGTTCGTCTTCCAGTTCAACTATCCGCTTCGAATTCAGAACTCGAATTCCAATTCCGGAATCCGCGTTCCGATTCGCGTAAACACCTTCCCGCGCTGTAGAGTCTCTGGGACAATGCATCGAACGATCGAGGAGTCAGGTGAGGAAGATCGGCTCGCCGAGCTCGCCTTGGGCGCAGCCCGGGGTGACGGCGTCGCCTTCGCCAAGCTCGCTGCTCGCGTGCGTGGACGGGTACTTCGTTGGGCGGGACGCCTGGTGCGTGACGACGACGCGGCTGAGGACGTCGCGCAACTCGTGTTGCTCCGGCTGCGCGAGCATGTGCATCGCTACGAAGGGCGGAGCCGCTTCACGAGCTGGCTGTACCAGATCACGCGAAACGTTGCTCTGTCAGCGGCAAATCGTGAGCGCCGCCGGCGGGCATTGCTGGCCATCCACGATCCCGAGGCACGTGCGCTGCTCGGCGGTCAGGACTCACAGTTGGAGACAACCGACCCTGCCGGTCTGGAGGCCCTCGTCCGGGCCTGTTTCGTGGAACTCACCGACCGCCAGCGTGAAGTCTTCGAGTTGGTCGACCTGCGCGGCCTGCCGTCGCCCGACGTTGCGCGGCGCCTCGGCATCGCGCCGGCCACCGTTCGTGTGCTGCTCATGAAGGCCCGTCGCACCATCCGCTTGCGGCTGCTCGAGCAGCATGCGGAGCTGCTGGAGGAGTACGAACGATGAATTGCACTGACGCGCTTCAGGCGATGCTCGACGCCGAGTTTGCTGAACTCTCCGCGCATGGAGACGCACCACTGGCCGCGCACCTGCGAGGTTGTGTCCGCTGTCGGCGAGTGGCGGCGACCATTCACGCCGGTTCGCACATGCTCGCGGCGGCCATGGCGGCCGCTCCGGCCGTTGCGCCGCGTCGCGCAATCCCGTGGCCCGGATGGGTTGTCGCTGCGGCGGCAGCGACCGCACTTCTTGTGAGCATTCGACACTGGCCGGCGCCAGCGTCTCCTGCCGCTCCGCTGGCAGCCGTGGCTCCCGCCGTCTCGCCTGCCGTCTCGCCGCCGAGGTCAGGGGACCCGCGCCCCACTCACTCGGCTCCTGTCATGACGGCGCGCAGCGCCGCCGATGGTGGGCAGCACTTCGCTGCCATCCCTTACGCCGTCCCTTACGCCGTCCCCTACGCTGTCCCCTACGCCGCGACGACCGAGGCGATCTTCGCCGCCGCGGAGCCCCCCCTCGCGCGCGCAGTAGAACCAGGTCGCGAGCCCTTTGCCAGCGACGCCGTAAACGTCGAGTCTGATCGCAGAGTCACTGTGCTGAAGACGTCGAACCCGAACATCACGGTGGTTTGGTTCAACTGAGTTTCATCCGAGGTCAACCCATGCGTCGCCTTCTTTCTGTGATTGGATCCCTGCTCGTTATTGCTCCCCTGTTGGGGGGGGCGCAAGTCGCACCCGCAAAGTCCACCCAGCCTGCCAGGACGGCGGCGTCGGTCAGCGCCCGCGCGCCGGGAATGGAGGCGCACACATACTCGCTGCAGTTGCTCTCCGGCGACGATGCTGCGCGCCTGCTGATGCCGTACGTGCCCTTCGACGGTGGTGGCGGGTTGTTCGCAGCGTCGAGCGCCGGCGGGGTTCGCGCGATCACGGTGGTGGGAAACACGCGCACGCACGCCGTCGTGGACAGCGTGCTGAAGGAGATGGACCATTCCCCGGCTACCATTGTCTTCCACTTCATGCTCATCGCGGCGACGGATTCGGCGGTGAACGACGCCAGCATTGGTGAGGTGGACGGAGAACTCCGGCGGTTGCTGCGCTTCAACGGCTACCGGCGCGTGTCGGAGGCCACCGCGATGGTGGCTGAGGCCAACCAGTTCAGGTCAACGATGAGCTCTCCCGAACTCGGTGACTTCACGGTTAAGGGATCGACACGGTACGTGCGCGGCGGCCGGGTGAGCCTCGAAATCTCTTTGGAGAGTGGGACCGGCACGCCGACGATGGTGGGGGGAGGAATCGTGCAAATGCCAAAGCCGCTCCTTTCCACGTCGCTCTCCATCCCGCTCGGTCAAACCGTCGTCCTCGGCACCGCCGCCGGCGACAAGGGCGTGGCAGCATTGATCTTGACGCTCAGGTTGGAGTTGGCGAAGTAACAACGAACCGGAGTTCGGATGACGGAACTGGATCCAGAAGGGCCCGGAGAATCCATCCCCCGGGCCCTTCCGCATTCCGCTTCGAATTCAGAACTCGAACTCCCATTCCCGAATTCGCGTTCCGATTCGCCTAGATATCCAGATTCGAGGCAAACTTCGCGTTTGCCTCGATGAACGCCCGTCGCGGCTCCACCTCGTCCCCCATCAACGTCTCGAACAGGCGGTGCGTCTGCCCTTCGTCCTCGACGCTCACCTTCAGGATCGTGCGCGTCGCCGGGTCCATCGTCGTCTCCCAGAGCTGGTCGGGATTCATCTCGCCCAGGCCCTTGTAGCGCTGGATGTTCACGTTGCTCTTTCCGTCGGGGCCGCCCCCCAGCCGGGTGGCGATCTCCTCGCGCTGCGGCTCGTCGAACGCGTAGTACTCTTCCTTCCCCTTGGCCACCCGGTACAGCGGCGGCTGGGCGATGTAGATGAAGCCGCTCTCGATCAGCTGGCGCATCTGCCTGAAGAAGAACGTCAGCAGCAGCGTGCGAATGTGCGCGCCGTCGACGTCCGCGTCGGTCATGATGATGATCTTGTGGTAGCGGGCCTGCTCGATGGAGAAGTCCTCCTCGCCGATCCCCGACCCGATGGCCGTGATGATCGTGCGGATCTCCTCGTTGCTCAGGATCTTGTCGATGCGCGCCCGCTCGACGTTCAGGATCTTGCCGCGCAGCGGCAGGATGGCCTGGAACATCCGGTCACGCCCCTGCTTGGCCGAGCCGCCGGCCGAGTCGCCCTCGACCAGGTAGAGCTCGCACATCGCCGGATCGCTGAGCGAGCAGTCGGCGAGCTTGCCCGGCAGGTTGCCGACGTCCAGCGCCGACTTCTTGCGTGTGAGGTCGCGCGCCTTGCGCGCCGCCTCGCGGGCCCGCGCCGCCGCCAGCGCCTTGTCGATGACGATGTTGCCGACGCGCGGGTGCTCCTCGAGGTACTCGGCCAGCCACTCATTGACGAAGGTCTTGACCGCCGACTCCACCTCCGAGTTGCCCAGCTTCGTCTTGGTCTGCCCTTCGAACTGCGGCTCCTTCACCTTCAGCGACAGCACCGCGGTGAGCCCCTCACGCACGTCGTCGCCGCTCAGGCGCAGGTCCTTGTCCTTCTTGGAGATGCCCGACTTGTCGAGATGCTTGTTGATCACCGAGGTCAGCGCCGACTTGAAGCCGGTGAGGTGCGTGCCGCCCTCGTGGGTGTTGATGTTGTTGACGAACGAGAACACGGTCTCGTTGTAGCCGTCGTTGTACTGCATGGCGATCTCGATGCCGATGCCGTCGCGCTCGGCGTCGGCATACAGGATCTCGTTGTGCAGCACCTTGCGGCTGGTGTTCAGGTACTCCACGAACTCGCGCAGGCCGCCCTTGGCGTGGAACATCTCCTGCTTCTGCTCGCCCTCCCGCTCATCACTGAGCGTGATCGACACGCCCTTGTTCAGGAACGACAGCTCGCGCAGGCGCGCCGCCAGCAGGGTGTAGTCGTAGTGGAGCTCGGTGAAGATCTCGTGGTCGGGCTTGAACCAGACCTTCGTGCCCGAGTCCTTGGCCGCGACCTTGCCGAGCAGCTTCAGCTTCGTCGTCGTGTCGCCGCGCACGAAGTCCATGTAGTGCTCCTGCCCGTCGCGCTTGATCCACACCTTCAGCGACTCGGACAGTGCGTTCACCACCGACACACCCACGCCGTGCAGGCCGCCCGACACCTTGTAGCTGTTCTTGTCGAACTTGCCGCCGGCGTGCAGCACCGTCAGCGCGAGTTCGACACCGGGCAGCCCCTCGGTGGGATGCATGTCCACCGGAATGCCGCGCCCGTTGTCCTCGACCGTGATCGAATTGTCACCGTGGATCGTGACGAGCACCATGTCGCAGTAGCCGGCCAGCGCTTCGTCGATGGAGTTGTCCACCACCTCGTACAACAGGTGGTGCAGACCGCGGCCCGAGGTGGACCCGATGTACATGCCGGGGCGCTTGCGGACCGCTTCGAGGCCCTTGAGAACCTGGATGCCGGAGGCATCGTAGTGCGATTCAGCCGCGTCGTTCGTCTTAGCCATTTCGCGCGCAGAAGGGGAGTTGGGGGAGCTCCAAAGAAACGCCGAATTACGACGATTCTCCACAATCAGTATACTATAATAGAAAACGCCCCGGAACGCAACCGGAGCGCCGATCTGCAAGTTGCTTACTGGTAATGACTTAGCGCTGAAGTTCCCAGCGAATCTTCCGAACTACTTCCTGGCCGGCCTGTTTGTTCACTTTCGCGATAAGCGAACGCTCCATCATTCCGAGTTCCTGCAGCCACCCATTCGTCTTCACGCCGACCATCAGGGTGCCGTTCTCGGCGATGGCCCGCGCGTGCGTCACAGCGGCGATCTGCGGCCCAACGGCGTCTGCCCAGTGCCCCAGCACCTCGGCGCGCGCAATGCGCGCCCCGAGGGCGCTGCCGGCCAGCATTTCGGTCAGCACGTCGCCCACCTTGGTTGGTCCACGGCGCTTCTCGCTCACGTTCCCTCCGTCAGCACGCCGGCGACAATACGATAACGCGCCAGCCGGGTGAAGCGCGCGGGTATTTCCTCGGCACGCGGCACGCACAGCACCACCTGGCCCACGCCGGCCTCCAGCAGCAGGTCGAGCACGCGCGCCGCCCGGCGGTTGTCGAGTTCGGCAAACGGGTCGTCCAGCAGCAGCAGCGGCAGCGTGGCGCGGCGCGAGCGCAGCGTCGCCGCCTCGAGCAACCGCAAGGCGATGGCGCCGGTCCGCTGCTGTCCCGCGGAACCGACCACGCGCAGGTCGCGGCCGTCGAGCGTCAGCGCCAGGTCGTCGCGGTGCGGTCCCGCGTGCGTGGCCCCCCGCCGAAGGTCGTGCTCGCGGCCACGCTCCAGCGCCGCGTGCAGCGCGTCCGCGCTCGGCGTCCCGGCGGGAAGCGTCGTGGCGTACTCCATCGCCGCCGTTCCCGATTCGCCGATGGCGTGCGAGAGCCGCGTGAACCCGGCGGCGTGTTCGTTCACCCACGCGCGCCGCTCGTCGACGAGCACCGCGCCATGCTCGGCCAGCGCCGGCTCCCAAACGGCGGCCGACGACGCGTTGCGCCGGTGGCGCAGCGCGTCGCGCAGCGCGGCGTTGCGCCGCTCGAGCGCCCCGCGATAATGACGCAGCGCGCGCAGGTAGCGTGGCGACGTGAGCGCCAACGTAATGTCGAGGAACCGGCGTCGCTCGGCGGGGCCATCGCTCACCAGCACCACGTCGCGCGGCGCGAGGAGCACCGATGGGAGCGCGCCAAGTGCGTCGGTGAGACGCGGCACTTCCACGCCGTCACGCGTCACCTTCTTGCGTCCCGCGCGGTCGGCGCCGACCCCCAGGTGCGCGACCCCCTGGGGGCCATGCACGGTGGCGCTCACGTGGAACGCCGGCGCGTCGAAGCGCACGAGGTCGCGGTCGCGCGCGCCGCGCACCGAGCGCAGTTGCTCCACGTAGGCGATGGCTTCGAGGAAGCTCGTCTTTCCCTGGCCGTTCTCGCCGACGATGGCCATGCCGTCGCTCGGCACCGTGACGTCGACGCGCTCGAGGTTGCGGAAGTCGCGAATGGCGAGTTCCGAGGCGCACGTGCGGAAGTCCGACCGGTGCGGCGCGTCGGGCACCGACACCGCGGTCACGCTACTCCCCCGTGAATTGCGCGGGCCGCTTGGCGAGGAACGCCGCCGTTCCCTCGGCCATGTCCTTCGTGCCGCCGAGCGAGCCGAAGAGCCGCGCCTCGATCGCCATGGCGTCATCGGGCAGGCGGTCGAAGCCATCGTTGATGGCTTCGATGGCGCGGGCCAGTGCCAGCGGTCCGTTCCTCGCCACCTGAAGGGCCACGGACTGCGCGACTTCGTGGAGCGTCGGGCCGGTGGCCAGCGCGTTCACCAATCCAATGCGGTAGGCCTCGGCGGCGTCGATTTGCTCGCCGGAGAGGATCAGCTGCATGGCGCGTCCCTTGCCGATGAGGCGCGCCAGGCGCTGCGTCCCGCCGTAACCGGGAATGAGCCCGAGCTTCACCTCGGGAAGCCCGAACTTCGCATGCTCCGACGCGACGCGAATGTGGCAGGCGAGCGCGAGTTCGCAGCCGCCGCCGAGCGCAAAACCGTTGACCGCGGCGATCACGGGCTTCGGCAGCCGCTCGATCCGGTTGAAGATTGCCTGTCCCGCGGCGGACATCCGCTCGAGGCCAGCGGCGTCGTGGCCGGCAATCTCGGCGATATCGGCGCCGGCCACGAAGCTGCGACCGGCTCCCGTCACGATGACGGCGTTCACGTGTCGGTCGGTGGCGAGGGCGCCGAAAACGCCGTCCAGTTCCTCGAGGACGCGCGCGTTGAGGGCGTTCAGCTTGTCGGGGCGGTTGACCGTGACCGTGGCAATCCGGTCGGCGACTTCAACGATCAGGAATTCGTAGGGCATCGGCGGCTGTGCGGAAGGATGAGGAAAGTTACGGCTCGTGCGGGGCGGTGGGAATCGCTTTGGTTCCCCCGTACCCCTTCTGCGCACCATACTTCTGCCTGTTCCCCTGCACCTCACTCTGCCTCTTCCGCTGCACTTCACTCTGCCTCTTCCCCTGCACTTCACTGTGCCTCTTCCCCTGCACCTGTCGGCGAGCATCCCCCGCGCCCTGTCGTGGGACGCAGCGACGCGGACCCTCACGATCATCGACCAGCGCCGCCTTCCCGGCGAGGTGATCGAGATCGAGCTGCGGTCGCTCGACGCCGTTGACGAGGCCATTCGCACCCTGGCCGTGCGTGGCGCGCCAGCCATCGGCGTGGCGGCGGCGCTGGGCCTCGTCGCCGCGTTCAGTCACGAGGGGCCGCCGTCACGCGATGTCCTGCTCGCCGGCATCGATCGGCTCGCCCGGTCGCGGCCGACAGCGGTCAACCTGCCGCGGGCGATGGCGCAGCTGCGCCGCATCGTGGATGCGTGCGCGCTCGAGGGTGCACCCCTGGTGGATGCGCTCGCTGCGGAAGCCGAGCGCATTCTCGCCGAGGACGTTACCATGTGCGCGGCGATCGGCGCACACGGGGCGACGCTGCTGGCCGACGGCGCGCGCGTGCTGACGCACTGCAACGCCGGTGCGATGGCCACGGCCGGCATTGGCACCGCGCTCTCGCCGGTGTACACCGCGGTGGACGCTGGCCGTCGGGTGTCGGTGATCGCCTGCGAGACGCGGCCGCTGTTGCAGGGGAGTCGCATCACCGCGTGGGAACTTACACGTGCCGGGGTGCCGGTGACGGTGTGCACCGACGGCATGGCCGCCTCGCTGATGCGCGCCGGGCTCGTGGACCTCGTGATGGTCGGCGCCGACCGCATCGCGGCCAATGGCGACGTGGCCAACAAGATCGGTACCTACGCGCTGGCGGTGGCCGCGCGGCACCACGGCCTCCCGTGCTACGTGGCGGCACCCTCGTCCACCATCGATGCGGCGACGCCCGACGGCGGCGCGATTCCCATTGAACAGCGCGACGGCGACGAGGTGCGCCGGCTCGGCGCGCACCCGCTGGCGCCCGACGGCGTGGCGGTTCACAATCCGGCATTCGACGTGACGCCGGCCGAGTTGGTGACGGCGATCGTGACGGACCGCGGAACACACCGGAGTCCCTATCGCTTCATCCCGGGCGACCGTGGCACCAGTGGCCTGGAGGACGCGTGAACCTCACCCTCGCCTTCGTGCTGTTCACCGGCGGCGCCCCGCGCCCCGCCGGAGACGCCTGGTTCGGACGCGACAAGATGTTGCACTTCGCCGCTTCAGCCGTCGTCCAGAGTGCAGCCTACTCGCTGTTCCAGCGTGACGCCCGCTACGCCGTGGCCATCCAGCGCGCATCGCTGGTGACCTTGGGCGTCGGCGTCAGCAAGGAACTGTATGACTGGCGCCATCCGGCGCGGCACGACGCCAGCTGGCGCGACCTTGCTTGGGACGGGGTTGGAGGCGGGGCGGCTACGATCGTGTTGCGTCAGACGGCCCGATGAAGCACCGGGGCTGGCAGTCCACCCGAGAAAGGGCGATATCGAGACCATCTTACCACTGCAAATGACCGAGACCCAGCCCCAGAACTTCGACAAGCGACGCAGCAACTTCGTCCTGCGCGCATTGGTCGACGAGATGCTCGAGCAAGTGCGCGACCTCGACCGCACGTCGGCCACCATGTCGCCCGAGGAACGATCGACTGCCGAGCAGACCCTCGACCAACTGATGGCCCGCGTGCGTCGCGCGGCCCTGAAGGGCCCCGCCGCCTGATCCTGCTCGGCGAGTTGGCCCTGTGGCTTGCGCTCCTGCTTGCGGCGTGGGGCGCGGTGATTGGCGTGGCGGGAGCGGTCACCGGCCGTGCCGAGCTTTCCGAAAGCGGCGAGCGCGGCGTTCATGCCGCGTCGTGCTTTGCGGCGCTGGCGATCACGGGGCTCGGGTACGCGCTGGCTGTCGGGGACCTGACGTATCGCAACGTCGCCAGCTGGACGTCGTCTTTCACGCCGCTGCCGTATCGCCTCGGCGCCGTCTGGGCCGCTCCGTCCGGGTCGCTGCTGGTGTGGGCACTGGTGCTTGGCCTCGGCACCTCCGTCGCCGCGGCCTCACTGCCCCGCCGCGGCAGCCTGCGCGCCTGGACCGCGGCCCTGCTTGCGCTGCTGGTCGTCGCCCTGCTCGCCCTCGCCTGCCTCGACACCAACCCGTTCGCGCGCCTGCCATTCGCGCCCGACGACGGGCGCGGCATCTCGATGGAGTGGATGCGGCCGATCGCGCTGGCCCAGATGCCGCTGGGGTACGTCGCGCTCTCGATGCTGGCGGTGCCGTCGGTCATGACCGTGATGGGCGCGCTCGGTACGGAGGCGTGGCGTGCCGTGTCGCAGCGGTGGGCGCTCGTCTGCTGGGCGCTGCTCGGCGCTGCGATGCTGCTCGACTGGCGCCGCAGTTACGGGATCGGCGCGTGGGTCGAGGACTGGCGATGGGCGCCGGCCCACGCGGGCACCGCGTTCGGTTGGGCCGGGGCGACGCTGCTGGTCGTGGCAACGAGATGGCGGTTGCGCGTCGCCGCAACCGTCACCGCCGGATTCGTGGCGTTCGCGCTCGGGCTGGCCGGGCTGTCGATGCGCCGCGCGGGCGGCTGGGACGGTGTGCACTCGTACGCCCTCTCCGCGCCGGGACGCGCCACGGGCTGGGTGCTGTTGGCCGCGACGATGCTGGCCGTTGCCGCTGGAATGCGCCGAGCGCGGCGCGATGCACGGCACGGTGTCGAAGCGCGCGCCGCCATCGCCGCGCAGCTGGCGGTGCTGCTGGTCGCGGTGGCGCTGGCGGTGTCCAGCTTTCCGCGGGCCAGCGAGGTTGCGCTGGGCGAAGGGGCACGCGTCAAGGTGCGCGACCGGTTCGGCACGGAGTGGGTGATCTCGCTCGAGGGGGTCTCCACTGTGGGGCGCGGAGAAATCGTTTCAAGCCTGGTGGCCCTGCGCGCCACCGTGAATGGCCGTGCGCGCGCGTTCGTCGTGCCCGAACTCCGCGACCTGTATGACCGGGGCTCGGGTCGCCCGGTCGAGGAACTGGGAGTTGCCGGCATCGCTCCGGGGCTGTCGCAGGACCTGCGCGTCGACGTGCGAGAAGCGAACACGGCCGACGTCCTGGCGACGGTGCGCTTCATCCCCGCCGCGTCGTGGATCTGGATTGCGGGGACGCTCGCGATCCTTGCCGCGCTGGTGATGGCCGTCGCGTCGGCGCCGACAGGTGCACCCGGACCCGACTCAGAACCGGCTTCCGAGCCGGCCCTCGCCGCGGTAATCGGTGAGGAGACCGCATGAACGCGCCGCTCGCCATCGGCATTGCGCTGGGCGCGGCAGCGGTCGCCTACGTCCTCTGGCCGCTGCTCAGGCGGCCGCGACCGTAGCTAGCTGTCGGTCTCGCGCAGGTCGCGCACGAAGCAGTGCTTTTCGCCAACCTCGATTTCGGTGCGGTCGATCCGCGTGTAGCGCAGGATCTTCTCGGGAAATTCGTCGAGCTTGACCTTGGCGAAGCCGCACGCCTCGAAGATCTCCTCGGAGAAGGAGACCGCGAAGAGGTATTCGTAGCCGCGGCGGCGCGCGAGGTCGGCAATGGCCTCGATGAGCAGCACGCCGTAGCCGCGTCCGCGCGCCGACGGCGCCACGGCCAGGCCGACGAGTTCGGCCACGGAGGGTGAGTACTCGTCGATGGCCACGCATCCCACCAGACGGCCGTCCTCCGCGCGCAGCACGCGGTAGTCGGCGAGGTGTTCCTCGACGAACTCCGGCGTCCGGTGCAGCGTCTTGCCCTCGGGGGCGAAGAGGTTGTTGAGCGCGGCGATGGCCGCGACGTCGCGTTCCGTGGGGCGGCTGGTCATCCGAACTCCGTGTTCTCCAGCCGCCTGAGCGCGACCTTGATGGGAATGACCGTCGACGCCACGCACAGCAGCGCAGCCGCGCCGAAGCCGAGCACCATCTCCAGCGGGTTCTCGCTCTGGTGAAAGGCGCGCGCCGACAGGAAGCCGTACACCGGACGCGCCTCGAGGATGATCGTGCCGCCGATGATGCAGATGGACGCCATCATGAACAGCAGACCGCCGAACGACGTGGGGATCTGGGCGGCGTTCTCCGTCTCGAACTGCGGGAACATCGTCCCGAAGCCGATGGCCAGCCCGGCGATGGCGAAGGTCATGAGCGTGATCGTGAGCACCGACACGAGGAACATGAACACCGACACCTGAAGCAGGTAATTGGTGACGGCCACGATGCCGAGCGCGAGGATCAGCAGCGGCAGCGTGCCCACCCAGAACTTGGCCCAGAGCAGGTCGCGCATCGCCAGCGGGCTCGAGCGCAGCAGCCAGAGCGTACGTCCCTCCAGCGACACGGCGGGAAAGATGAAACGCGCGGCAATCGACGCCAACACGAAGCCGGCCAGCACGAGGTTGAGGAAGGGCACCACGTTCACCAGGAAGAAGGTGATCCCCTCGCCCTTCAGCGGCAGGTACTTGATGTTGAAGACGTACACCACCACCAGCACCGCCAGCAGGATCAGCTGGCTCCACTGCGTGGTGTCGCGGAAGAACAGCCGCACTTCCTTCATGACGAGCTCGCGCTTCAGCGTTCCCAGCGGGGCCAGCGCGCGCATGCCCAGCTTCTGCATGATCCCGACGCGCGCCCAGCGTTCGGCGCTTTCCTGCGCCTTGCTGAATCCGGCGGCGTACATCGTGCGGTGGAGCAGCGCGCCGATCACCACGAAGGCGGCGGCGGTGGACCACAGCATGTACATCGACAGGGCGTCGGACTTCTCTGCCAGGAAGCTCATCACCGACCTCTGCACCCACTCGCTGGGGAGCAGGGGCGACGTGGGGCCGCGGAGCACGGCAATGAAGTCGACCAGCGACCTGAATCCCTCGGGGCGGGCCAGCTTCTCGGGGCGCACGAGGCGGAACAGCAGGACGATGCCCCCGGCCGTCAGCACCGCGATGACGCTGAGGATGTCGCGGGTGCGCCGCGCCGGGAAGATGTTCACCAGCAGCAGCGTCACCGCGCTGCCCAGCACCGACGGAATGACGAGGAACGGAATGAACGTGAAGGCCACGAATGGTCCGAAGCCCCACCCGCCGTCGTACGCCATGCCGTATGCCGTGAACATCGGGACGGCCAGCAGCACGACCATCCAGCTGGAGAAGATCGTCGTCTCCAGCAACTTGGCGGCGTAGACGCGCAGCCAGTCCACCGGCGCCGAGACCAGCAGGTCGAGGTCCTTGGCCAGGAAGAACGACGAGAGTGCGGTGATGACGTTGGACAGCAGCAGCAGCGAGAAGAAGCTGACGAGCAGCAGGCCCAGCAGCTTGCCGGCCAGCAGCTCGCCGATTTCCGGCACGCCCTTGAAGTAGCTCAGCAGCTTGTAGAGCACACCGAAGATGAAGCCCCAGAAGAGGACCCCCACCACGCCGAGCACGGCAAAGCGCGCGCCGCGTCCGCGCTCGCCGGCCATCGCCCTCGCGCGCGCCGTGAGGTACTTGGGCGTGAGGATCCAGAGCAGCGGCGCGTCGGGATTCTCGACGATCGCTGGCGCGGCGGGGAGGTGCGTTTCGGTCATCGGTCTTCGGTCATCGGTCATCCGTCATCCGTCATCCGTCGACGCTCACGCGTCGAGGACGTCCATGAGATTCCTTGCCGCGTTCTCGCCGGTCAGCTTGAGGAAGATCTCCTCCAGCCCGCTGCCGCCGTACGTCGCCGAGCCGCGCAGCTCGGACATCGTGCCGAGCGCGTGCATCTTGCCGTTGACGATGATGCCGATGCGGTCGCACAGCGACTCGGCCGTCGCCAGCGTGTGCGTGCTCATCATGATCGTGTGGCCGCGCGCCGCGTACTCGCGGAACAGGTCGCGCAGGATCTTGATCGCCTTCGGGTCGAGCCCGACGTGCGGCTCGTCGACCACGATGACCTCGGGACGATGTACGAAGGCGCTCGAAATGATGAGCTTCTGCCGCATGCCGTGGCTGTAGCTCTCCACCAGTTCGTCGCGCCACTCCTCGAGGTCGAACAGCGCCAGCAGCTCCCGCGCCCGGTGCTCCACCTGGGCGCCATGCTGGTCGTAGAGGCCGGCAACGAAGCGCAGGAACTCGGCGCCCGTGAGTTTCTCGTAGATGAACGGGCGGTCGGGAATGAACCCGAGCTTCGCCTTGGCCGCGATGGGGTCGACAGCCAGGTCGACGCCGCCGATAAACACCCGGCCCGCCGTGGGCTTCAGAATGCCGGCGATCATGCGCAGCGTCGTCGTCTTCCCGGCGCCGTTGGGGCCAAGGAAGCCGAACAGTTCGCCCTGCGGCACGTGCAGGTCGAGCCCGTCGACGGCGACGAACGAGCCGTAGTTCTTGGTGAGGCCGGAGAGTCGGATCATTCTGGCGAAAGTTGATGGTCGATAGACGATAGTCGATAGACAACTGGCGAGGGGCGATAGCGCGGCATCTATCGACTATCGTCTATCGACTATCGTCTGTATCTGCAGGTTTCCGATGAGCCGCAGCAGCTCCGCCTGCTTGTTGAGTCCGCCGATCACGAACCGCAGGTGCGCCGCGTCCGCGGGGAACTGCCCGAACGTCGGATCCACCGCCACCCACTCACCCAGCCAGATCTCCGGCCAGGCGTGGTAGTAGAACTTCCCGCGAACGAACGCGAGGCCGGTGGCGATGCGCGCCGGAATGCCGACGGCCCGCGAGAGCGCCACGTACAGCTGCGTGTGCTCGTTGCAGTCGCCGCGCCGCGCGCGCAACACCTGCACGGCATTGGGCACGCTGAAGGTCACTTCCTTCTTCAGTGAATCGTAGACCCACCGGTTCAGCTTCTCCGCCACCTTGCGCGCGTCGCGCTCCAGGCCGGTGACGGCGATCGCCTTCTGCACGATGGCGATGTCGGTGCTCTGCAGCAGGGGTTCGGCCCGCAGCTCGGTCCTGAAGCGCGCCATGAACTCGGGGCTCCGCGTCGTCAGCGAAAAGGTCGTGGCCGGCACCGGGCGGCGCTCGATGGTCAGCGTATCGCCGCGCAGCGACTGCCGTCCGCCGTCGAGGTCATACCCGTCGAGCCGGACGCCCGACAGCCGGACGCGCAGCCGCGCCATCGCGCCCCGGCCGAGATCCACACCCGCCGAGATCGCCGAGCTCTCCAGGATGTCGCGCTGCGCGCCGGTGCCCGCGGCGGCCGCGGCGTCGCGCGCAATGCGCCAGTTCTCGAAGGCCAGCTCGTACGCCATGCGACGCAGCGTGATGCCCGCCGCCTGCGTGGCCAGCACGACGCGCCCCTGCGCATCGACCCAGCCGTTGAAGCCGGCGCCGTCGGCGCCGACCACGTGCCACGCGCGCACGGTGTCGGTGAGTGCGCTCGTCCATCGCTTCGCCGTCGGGTCGAAGCGCGCCGAATCATCCACGACAAAGAGGCTCTCGGCCTTCACCGTCAGCGCCACGTCGCGCGACTGCATCAGCTGCGGGTCGAACGTCGGCAGGCGGTACGTCTTGCCGACCTTCGGCGTTTCCCCGAGCGCGACGGCCAGCGGCGCCAGCGTTGGCACCAGCACGGGGCCGCGCACCGCCACGCGCTGCGTGTCGGCGCTCTGTCCCGGCACGTCCATGGCGAAGATCACGACACTGTCCCCCTCGGTACGCCCCACCACGCGCATCGGGGTTTGCGCCGCTTCCGCCTGCACGTCGAACGTTCTGAGGGCGAGGCCGCGCGACAACAGCACCACCGACCGTGCCGAAGCGCGCTGCGACTGGCCCGCCACCGGCAGGTCGGCCACGAAGTAGTCGGTGACCTCGATGCCCTGCGGCACGGTGTCGATCGTCGTCGACGCAAACCCGATGCGCGTGCCGTTCTGCTCCACCGCGAAGAAGGTGGCCCCGGGACTGAGGCGCAGCGCCGCCTCCACCAGGCGCTCGGCACGTCCCTGGAAGAACTCGCGCCGCACCAGCAGCGACAGCCCTCCACCCCACGCGCCCAGGAGGAGCAGGGCAGTCGCCTGACGACGGCGACCGCGTCCGGAGATGCTCATGCGCCGTGCAGGACCAGCCGCAGCCGGCGCGTCACCGTCCCTGGACCTCGCGCATGCGGCGATAGGCGACGGCCGCATCAGTGGGCCGGCCGAGCCGGTCAAGGACGATTCCGACGCCCTTGAAGGCGCGCCAGGCGCTCGGGTCGAGAATCGTCGCCCGTTCGTAGGCGGCCAGCGCCGCGGGCAGCTGGTCCACGTGGTTCAGCGCCTCACCCAGGTAGAAATGGGCCAGCGCGTCGTCCGAACGCTGGCTGGCCGCCTTCTGCAACGGCTCCACCGCGTCGCGCCACCGGGCGCGCCGGCACGACAGAATACCCGCCTGCAGCTGCACCTCCGGATCATCGGCGCGCAGTTTCGCGGCGCGCTTCAACTCGGCCTCGGCCAGGTCGTACTTCAGCCGGCTCCCCAGCAGGAAGGCGCGCGCGCAGATCAGGCGCAGCTCATCGCCGCCGTTGGCCAGGCACTCGTCGAGCGCCGAGAGCGCGCCGGCGGCGTTGCCGTGCTTGTCGAGCGCCTGCGCGTAGGCAATGACCGCGTCGACGTCGCGCGGCGACAGTTCGGTGGCGCGCTTCAGGGGATCGAGTGACGCGCTGGGCAGCGCCACGGGCGTCGGGCGCGACGGCGCAATCATGGCTTCAGGCATCGACGACGCGCGCGGTGATGCCGACCCCTCGTCGCGTGGCGCGAACGCGGGGCGCATGGCGCCCGGGCGAGTGGACGCCGGGCGCGCGACGTCGGGGGCGGCAGCGGCCGGTCGAGACGTCGGTGGCCTGACGGCGGCGACGGTCCACGACGCCGCCGGCCGGGTGACGGGCGCCGCCGAATTGCCCGTTGCCCGGGCTGGTGGGACGGCGGAGGCGCGCGGCGCGGTGGGCGCCGACTCCGTCTCCTGCACGAGGCGCACCGACCAACCCGGTCCGGCGCCGTCCAGCTCGTCGTACGAGGACTCACCGCACACCGGCGGCTCACGGAACGTGACCACGGACAGGCCGTCCGCTCCCTGGCTCGCTTCGCCCTGACGTTCCACGCGCAGCTGCGGCACGGCCGCGACGTCGCCAAACGAGAGTTGGGCGGGGTCGTAATCGGTTCCGTCGAGGGATGGGTGCAGCGGGTCTCGCGTGTTCACGAGGCTCCGAAAGTAGGGGACGAAAGGAACAATCTAGCCGGGGTGTCCCTTGGTCGGCCAACTGCCGGCCCCCGAGTTGCCCGGATGCCCAGCTCCCATCTTGGGCTCCCCGCCGCCATCTTTATGGGTCTATGTCCGACGAAGCCCTCATCGTCCGCGGCGCCCGCGAGCACAACCTGAAGAACATCGACGTCACGATTCCCCGGAATCGCCTGACCGTCGTGACCGGGTTGTCGGGATCGGGCAAGTCGTCGCTCGCCTTCGACACCATCTTCGCCGAAGGCCAGCGCCGCTACGTCGAGTCGCTTTCCGCGTACGCCCGCCAGTTCCTGGGCCTGATGGAGAAGCCCGACGTCGACTCCATCGAGGGGTTGTCGCCCGCCATCTCCATCGAACAGAAGACCGCCGGCCACAACCCGCGGTCGACGGTCGGCACCGTCACCGAGATCTACGACTACCTGCGATTGCTCTATGCGCGCGCCGGTACGCCGCACTGCCCCAACTGCGCGCGCCCGGTAGAACGGCAGAGTGCGGGGCAAATCGCCGACGTCCTGCTCGGATGGCCCGATGGCACGCGCATCGAAGTGCTCGCGCCGCTGGTACGCGGCCGCAAGGGGGAGTTCAAGGAACTGTTCGAGAATGCGCGCAAGCAGGGCTTCGTGCGGGCCATCGTCGACGGTGACCAGGTGGAGCTCGCCGACCCGCCGACGCTCAATCGCCGCCAGAACCACGACGTGGCCGTCATCGTCGACCGGCTTGTCGTGCGCCTCGACGATCGCGGTCGCCTGGCCGATTCGGTGGAGACCGCGCTGCGCCTGGCCGATGGACTCGTCGAGATCCTCCGTCATGACGGCGACAAGTCGACGCCCCATCTCTTCTCCGAACGCTACGGCTGCCCAGACTGCGGCATCTCCCTTCCCGAGCTCGAGCCGCGCTACTTCTCGTTCAACTCGCCGTTCGGCGCCTGTCCGGCCTGTAGCGGGCTTGGCGTTCGCCGCGTGGCCAGCGCCGATCTCGTGCTCGGCGACCCGAGCATCTCGCTGCTCGAGGGTGTGGTGCTGCCGTGGGGTGAGCCGGACGGCTACCTGCGGCGTGTCATCCTGCCGGGGCTCGCCAAGCAGCTGAAGTTCGAGCTGAACGCGCCGTGGGGAAAACTCCCGGCCAAGGTGCAGGATTCCCTGCTGCACGGCGTGCCCGGCAAGAGCGGCGAGGTGAAGTGGGAGGGAATCCTCGCCTCGGTACAGCGCCGGTACGCCGAGACGGCGAGCGACAACGTGCGCACCGAGCTCGAGGAATACCTGCTCGTGGCCAAGTGCCCCGAGTGCAACGGGTCGCGCCTCAAGCCCGAGTCGCTGGCCGTCACCGTGCACGGCACGAATCTCGGCGACCTGGTGGACTACTCGGTCTCCGGCGCGCTCGCGTTCCTGAAGTCGGTGCCGGTGCGAGCGCCGGGCACGCCGGGACTCGACCCCGACATCGCCGGTCCCGTGCTCAAGGAAGTCACCGAACGGCTGCGCTTTCTCGTGGACGTCGGGCTCGAGTACATCACGCTGAATCGCTCGGCCGAATCGTTGTCCGGTGGCGAGGCGCAGCGCATCCGCCTGGCCACGCAGATCGGCAGCAAGCTCGTTGGCGTGCTGTACATCCTCGATGAGCCCAGCATCGGCCTGCACCAGCGCGACAACGCCCGACTGCTCGGCACGCTCGAGCGCCTGCGCGATCTTGGCAACACCGTGCTGGTGGTCGAGCACGATGAGGAGACCATTCGCGCCGCCGATCACCTGATCGACCTTGGCCCGGGGGCGGGAAAGCACGGCGGCGAGGTCGTGGCCAGCGGCACCGTGGACGACGTGATTCGGCACAAGGAATCGCTCACCGGCGCCTACCTGCGCGGCGACAAGTCCATCCCGCTCCCCGCCGAGCGGCGGCCGCGCGATCCGCGGCGGGTGCTCCGCATCGAGGGGGCGCGCGAGCACAACCTGCAGAACATCACGGTCGAGGTGCCGCTGGGCTGCTTCACCGCCGTCACCGGCGTGTCGGGGTCGGGCAAGAGCACGCTGATCTCCGACATCCTGCACCGCGTCCTTGCCCGCCACTTCTACCGGGCGCGCGTGATCGCCGGTGCGCACCAGCGCATCACGGGGCTGGAGCACCTCGACAAGGTCATCGACATCGACCAGAGCCCCATCGGGCGCACGCCTCGGTCGAACCCGGCCACCTACACCGGGCTGTTCACTCCCATTCGCGACCTCTTTGCCGAGCTCCCCGAGGCCAAGATGCGCGGCTACGGACCCGGGCGCTTCTCGTTCAACGTGAAGGGCGGGCGCTGCGAGGCGTGCCAGGGCGACGGCCTCGTGAAGATCGAGATGCACTTCCTCCCCGACGTCTACGTGACGTGCGAGTCGTGCAAGGGGAAGCGCTACAATCGCGAGACGCTCGACGTGCGCTTTCGCGGACTGAGCATCAGCGAGGTGCTCGACCTGACCGTCGAGGACGCGCTGGCGTTGTTCGAGAACCAGCCGCGCATCGCGCAAAAGCTGCGGACCCTGCATGACGTCGGCCTCGACTATATCCACCTCGGGCAGAGCGCGACCACACTATCCGGCGGCGAGGCGCAGCGCGTCAAGCTCGCCACCGAGTTGAGCAAGCGCGATACCGGGCGCACGTTCTACATCCTCGACGAGCCGACCACCGGCCTGCACTTCGAGGACGTGCGCATGCTGCTCGAGGTGCTCCACAAGCTGGTGGACCGCGGCAACACGGTGCTGGTGATCGAGCACAACCTCGACGTCATCAAGACCGCCGACTGGATTGTCGACCTCGGGCCCGAAGGCGGCGCCGGGGGCGGCCTGGTCGTCGCCGCCGGCACCCCCGAAGAGGTGGTGAAGGTGAAGGCGAGCTACACGGGGGCGTTTCTGAAACAGATGCTGAAGCGAAGGTAAGTGGTTGGTGGTTGGTGGCTGGCGGCTGGTGGTTGGTGGCTGGCAGTCCGAAGAATCGCGAATCGTGATCCCGAATCGCGATCCTTGATCGTAATCCGCATTCCAGGTCCTCAATCGTGGTCTCGATACTTGATATCATCGGCCCGGTGATGGTGGGCCCCAGCAGCAGCCACACCGCCGGCGCCTGCCGCCTCGGGCTGCTCGCCCGAAACC